>Ga0256839_1001307_pt1 | contig 30479 bp, 23 predicted proteins | sample 354166metaG_FD_185968 | JGI IMG/M metagenome (GOLD analysis project Ga0256839, IMG submission 185968) | Hydrothermal vent microbial communities from Mid Atlantic Ridge, Atlantic Ocean - 354-166 | ecosystem: Environmental > Aquatic > Marine > Hydrothermal vents | place: Atlantic Ocean: Mid... | reverse complement strand
CTCATCAGTGGCTCCTTTTGATCTTTTCCAGCTCGGGAATGACTGCTTCCAGGATATCCAGGGCCATCACCATTCGATGGCTGCTCTTGGGTATTCTATACAGTTTATTATCTATTGGGACCTTACACCTAATAAGGCAAATACACTCGGACGTCAAAAAGCGCCGCTCGTTCCTCGCTCTGCTTTTTGCCGCCGGTGATTTGCGACGATGTGCGCAAACTGAGTGCCCCCGCTCGGGAACAAATGCGCAAAATCGTCCTTCGTCTGCATGCCCAGGGCTATGGTTCCACCACCATTGCCCAGATGCTGGGACTTCGTCGACCCACCGTCAGCGAATGGCTGATGCGGATTCGCAAGGGCCTGGGCACCGGAGAAAGAAAACGGGGGCGTTGCGTGGGTACCGGGCGTCGTCTGACCGAAGACCAGGAATCCAGAACTCTCCAGGAGATCACCACCCACACCCCGGATCAGCTGGGTCTGCCTTACGCCTTGTGGACTGCCCAGGCGGTGAGCAGCCCAGGCGCTTCCGGCCGGTCCCAGCAGGAAGTAGGGATCGCCCCCCTCCGTGTAGCCGTCCGGTGCCCACTACCGCAATTCAGTATACTTGTTCACGGTTCGCTTGACTCCGTTTGAGGAGTGGAGTGGACCATTCCATTACCTTGAAGGAGAAAAACGTGAAAAATAGGATTGGTTTAAAGTCAATGCTGTTGAGTGCGGCCAGTATTCTCTTGCTGATGCCTCAATTCCCCGCGAATGCCTGTACCGGCATCCGCCTCAAAGCCGAAGATGGCACCATCGTTCACGCCCGGACACTGGAGTTCGCCGTTGACCTGCAATCGGATGTCATCATGGTGCCGCGCGGGTACAGTCGTACCGGCACCGCTCCTGATGGAAAAAAGGGACTCGCGTGGAAGGCCAAATATGCCAGTCTCGGGGCCAATGGTGTAGGGCTGCCATACATTTTTGACGGGCTGAATGAAAAAGGGTTGGCTGTCGGCACATTTTATTTTCCTGGCACTGTCGGATACATGCCCTACAAACCGGAAGATGCCGGTAAGACGATTGCGCCGTGGGAAGTGGGTTCCTGGATTCTGGAAAATTTCGCGACCGTCGAAGAAGTAAAAGCCAATGCCGGAGAAGTGGTGGTGCCGGAAGTCGTCTTGAAAGCATGGGGATTTGCACCGCCGGTACATTATGTGGTGCATGACGCTTCGGGAAAGAGCATCGTGCTTGAATATGTCGATGGAAAACTGAACATCCACGACAACCCGCTGGGCGTGATGAGCAACTCACCCACATTCGACTGGCACATGACCAATTTGCGAAACTATATCAACATCTTGCATACCAATCTGCCACCGCTTCAGTTGGAGGGTGTCAAACTGACCCCCTTGGGACAGGGTTCCGGGATGCTGGGGCTTCCGGGGGATTTCACCCCGCCTTCGCGCTTCGTTCGGGCAGTGGCGTTCAGTCAATCCCTGCTGCCGTCGAAAACCGGGGAAGATGCTGTTCTGCAGGCGTTTCACCTTTTGAACAACTTTGACATCCCAAAGGGTGCGGCCCGGGACGAAAAGAAAGACGAACACGGCAATATTCTGGCTGATTACACGACCTGGACCAGCGCCAATGATCTCAAGCGCAAACGGTTCTATTTCCGAACTTACGATAACAGCCAGATCCGTATGGTCGATCTCATGGAAATGAACCTTGATTCAAAGGAGATTATTAAAATTCCCATGAAAGGGCGGGAGGTGATCAAGGAGCTTACCCCCTGAACGGCTCCCAATCTCATGCGCACAGGCCGCAAAAAGCGCCGCTCGTTTCTCGCTCTGCCTTTTGCAGACGGTGATTGGCTGCGTTGGGGCGTTTGAGGCCGAAAATCAATCTGCCCCACCTTGCGGTTGGCTCAGGCGAGAAAAATTCGTTCCAGGGAGCCGACGGTCACGTTTCCGCGGCTATCTTCGGCTTCGATGTAATAGCGCACGTCGCCCGCGCCTGGCGGTAAACTTGCGGTGCAATAGTCCGCAGACACCGAAGCGCCGGTCTGGCTGGGATAGGGGCCGTGATTGGTCATCTCGATGCGCCTTTCTCCGGTGCCTGTACGCAGCACCAGTGTGACACGTTTCAGGCCTGAGACATCGTGGACGAAAGTATGGGCCGTGGCTTCCCTGGGAGCGGGTTCGAGACAGCCGTGCCCCCAGCGCTGTCCACCGGGGTTTTCGGGGGTGATCCAGGGAGGAAAGAGGGTGGGGCCGGTCTGGTCGTTCCCGGCCGCATCCCGGGCGGCAGATCCCAGCAAGCGCCATCCCAGGTTGGCGGCTTCGGTGACCTGGCTGTCCCAAACCGTCTGCCCGGTCCAGTACCAGTAGCAGCTGGTTTCGGCGGTCAGCATCAGTCGGATGGCCTGCGCCAGGGAAGGGTGCTCCGGGAAGTTGTCCTCGACCGTGTGAACCAGATTCTGCAAGGCGGTGAGGACCGCCCAGGAGTTGAGATCGGGGGAATAGGGCTGGTCGTAGCGGCTGAACCATTTCATGAATTGGGGATCGCCATTGTCGGCGCCGCTCCAGGATCCCGGCTCCAGATGGATGACCTGGCCAGGGTCGGGGGGGAAGCGTTCCAGGTAATCCTCGCTGGTGGTGAGTTCGAAACGGGGATCCTCCTTCAGCCAGCGGAGCATCCTGCCGGTATTGTGGCCATAGTAGCTGTCGGCGCCGCCACCGTGGTTGTCGCCGTCCGAGTGGAGAAGGAAGAAAGGGGGCTGCTTTGGATCGAAGCATCCGGTTGTGGCGATCTGGTCGTAAACCTGTCCCAGCACTTCCGGATATTGCAGGGCGCCGAATCCGCCCCGGGCGTCTTCATTGCCAATATAGCGTTCAGCGGGAATGGCGATGATCTTGTGGAGATTCCCCTCGGGGTCTTCGTAACCCACGTATTCCGGCCGCAGCAGGCTGGGTGATATTTTCGAACCGGCCCAGATGTTGTGGAGCTGGAGCCAGTCTTGCACCGCCGGGTTGACCTGTTCGGCCGGGTTGGGGGGCAACATGCCTTCCTCGATACCGGCGTAAGGATAGTCGCGGCAGGCGCGATAGCGGTGGATGGAGTCGTAGATGACCGCTTCGATACCGGCCTGTTTCAGAGCGGGGATCATGCGCACATGAAAGGCGGTTTCCGGCGGGAACAGGATCCGGGATGCCTCGGTTCCGAAATGGTCGCGGATGAGGTCGCGGTGCCAGAGGATCTGGCGCACGATATCACGCGGGGGGATCAGAGGCATCAAGGGGTGGAAATGGCCGAAGGCGGAAAATGCCATGCGCGGATGCCCCAGTGAGGTGGTGGCGCCGGCCGTTGCCCGCAGGGCCTGCTTCCAGCCGGAGAAACGCCCGCTACACAGTCCTTCCGCCTCGATACGGTCGAGTTGTTCGATCAGGCTGCCACTCCAGCTGGTGGAGAGTCCCGCGTGGGGAAGGCCCGATTCGACATATTGCCGCACCGCCAGCGGCAGAAAGCCCGTATAGTTGCCAACCCGGGAACCGAAGATCTCTTCTTTCTCCCCGTCCCAATAGCCGGGATCGGCGGCGCGGTAGTAAGGTTGATGCATGTGTTTGTGAATGCCGAAGTAAACCTTGATACCGCCTTTGACCTCGATTTTTGGAAGGGGTCTGGGGGGCGATTCGAGTGTGAGCCGGCGGAATTCCTTGATCCAGTCACCGCCGCTTGCCTGACTCAGGTCGGCTTTGCGGCATCCTTCTATCTGGATATGGATGTCGTTTCCTTGCAACAGCCCGGCGGGAATCGGGGTGACGTAGGTGACTTGCCGGTCGTCGCCGTCGCTGCTGCGGTGGATCGATGAGCCTTTGAGCAGCTTTTGCCGGCCCTGGTCGTAAAGGATGACCTGGGGGAAGGGGATTTCGCCGTCGGCCGTGAAGGTGATCTCGAAAGCGGGATGTTTTCCCGTTGAATCGCATTTGAGGGATTCGGGGCAGGAGATTTTCAGGAATCTGGAGAAGACGGGCATGGGAACTCCACGGTAACACAGAGGAACGATTGTAATAAGGGCAAGGTGCCCGGCTCATCGGTTGCCCCACAGTTCAAGCAACCGTTGAAGTGCTTTGCCACGGTGGCTCAAACGGTTCTTTTCCTCTGCCGCCAGCTGGGCGGAGGTGCGGCCCAGTTCGGGCAGATAGAACAGTGGATCATAGCCGAAGCCGCCTTCTCCCCGGGGTTGCGTGGTGATCACGCCTTCCCATGTGCCCTCGGCGATCAAGGGGCTGGGGTCGTAAGGATGGCGGACGAACACCAGCACACAGCGGAAGCGTGCGCCGCGATCTTTTTCTTCCAGGCCGGTGAGTGCCTCGAGCAGTTTGGCGTTGTTGAGCGCGTCGTCCGCGCCGGGGCCGGCGTAACGTGCCGAATAGACGCCGGGGGCGCCGTTCAGTGCCTCCACCTCCAGCCCCGAGTCGTCGGCCAGAGCCGGCAACCCGGCGTAGCGGGCGGCATTCCTGGCCTTGGTCAGGGCGTTTTCGATGAAGGTGGGGGCGGTTTCCTCGATTTCGGGAGTGGCGAAGGCCGTCTGGGGCAGGATCCGGACGCCGTAGGGGGCCAGAAGCGCCTGGATTTCCCTGATCTTGCCCGGGTTTCCGCTTGCCAGCACGATGCGCATGAATGTTACTCCACCCCTGCCAGCACCAGGGCCTGGCGCTGGTGTTGCAGCAGTTCACCGATTCCCTTGTCCGCCAGATCCAGCATGGCCTGTAGTTCGTCCTTGCGGAAAGGGTGGCCTTCGGCGGTACCCTGAATTTCCACATAGGCGTTGCCGTCGTTCATGACTACGTTCATGTCGGTTTCGGCCTCGCTGTCTTCCTGGTAATCCAGGTCGAGAACCGGCACGCCGCGATAGATGCCCACTGATACCGAGGCGATCTGGCCGTGGAGGGGGTTTTTCTTGATCTTCCGTTTTTCCAACAAACGATTGACCGCCAGGGAGAGGGCGACATAGCCGCCGGTGATGGAGGCGGTACGGGTTCCGCCGTCGGCCTGGAGAACGTCGCAATCGACGATGATGCTGCGTTCCCCCAGTGCCTGGAGATCGACCACCGAACGCAGGCTGCGGCCGATCAGCCGCTGAATTTCCATCGTCCGGCCGCCCTGTTTGCCCCGCGCTGCTTCGCGGTTGGTGCGCTCGTGGGTGGCCCGCGGCAACATGCCGTATTCGGCGGTCACCCAGCCTTGATTCTGGCCTCGGAGAAAATGGGGAACCCGCTCGTCGACGCTCGCGGTGCACAGTACGCGGGTGTCTCCAAACTCCACCAGCACCGAACCTTCGGCATGTTTGGTGTAGTGGCAGGTGAACCGGATGGGACGGAGTTCGTAGGGTTGTCGGCCGCTTGGACGCATAGGGTGTGTTCCTTAATATGGATTGAGGTGGGTAAGTATACTCACAACCGGCCGGTGAAGAAAAAACTGCGGCATCACTTACAGATCCACGTCATCGAAACGGATAAAACTCTGATCCAAGAGGCATGGGGGAAACGCCGTGAATACTTTCTTGCTGTGTATTTTGGTCTTCTCGGCCGGACTGGAATCATCCCCAGCTTGTTTGGTCAAAGAAATGCAAATGTTGCAATTGTGTGACAGTTGTTTCATGATCAACCCAAGTCCGGAGCGGTATGGCCGCCATGAAGAACCTTCTCAGTCGCCTTGGACGGGTGCTTCGCCAGCGTCTGTCGCTCAAAGTGATCGTCGGTGGGCCCACCGGCATGGTTGCGTGGGGGCTTTCCGGTATCGGCGCGGTCGCGGTTTTGATCTGGGGCGTCAAGTTGATCGCTCTGCCTTTGCTGATGATCAAGACCGCTTCGTGGAGTCTGTGGGGCTTCGGGGTGGTGCGCGAGTCCCAACAACGCAAGCGTTCCTTTTCCGCCCTGAAAAAGCGAGGTGACGAGGGTGGCGGGGAAGGGCTGTCGTGATCCCTCCCTCCACGCCGCCGCTTGAAGCATGCAGGCTTCACTCGGAATAGTGGAGATTCACCTTCAAGGGTTCCCATAACGTCATCCGGGCGATTCTGCCCCGCCATACCAGCTCCCCGGCATCGTGCCAGGGTTGATTCAGGTTCCACCTTCGCAGTCCCGGTTCCCAGTCCGCCGGCATACGGATAGATTTGGCCTTGAGCCGGAAGCGGGCGTCGTTCAGGTCGATTCCCAATAAAGTGCCGTAGTAGGCGGTGACTTTGGTGGCGAACTTCTGCAGTCGCCGCTCGTCGAGCCGCGGCGTGATTGCCACATTGGCCCACATGGAATGGACCCGCCCCCAGTTGGGGGCGACGATCCGGCCTTCCTGGTTGACGAAGGGCAGCCAGTGTTCCCGGCCTGCCTTGTCCAGCCAGGTGAGGGCGAACAGGGTTTCGTAACCTTTGAAGTGGTCCGCCAGATAGAGCGCGTGGGGTGTGATGCCCAACAATCCATGACTGAACGACAGCATCATGTTGCTCAAGGCGGCAACCGGGCCCAGCGCGCTCTCGTCCAATTTCAGCCGGTGGAGGAGGCCGTAGTGCAAGGTGCTGTTCAATTGCAGCACGGCCAGCACTACCAGTATTTTCGCCAGCCGAAATGCCTGACGGCGGGTTGGCCCGACGAACTGCCGCCAGGCATCTTCCAGCGGGGTGAGAGACGGAGGCTGAGGGGTCAGGCATTGGTTATCGCAACGCTGACGGGTGTCGGCGATATGCCGGTAAAGACTGCTTGCCAGGCGATATAAACCGGGCATTTGCAATAGCCACCCCAGGGGGCGGGTGTAGCCCATGGATTTGAGAATCTGGATATAGGTGTCCACCCCCCGATGGCGGTGACCGCTATGATCCACGGCATAAAGATCCTGCAGCAGCACTTCCTCTTCCAGGCCCGCCAGGGCAGGCTCGCCGGCGGCATGGGATTGCAGATCCAGGAAAGCGATGGCGCGGCGGACGTCGAAGTGCTCCACTACGATGACCGTGCGCAGGCACAGTGGGCACATGCCGTCGTAATACACCTTCAGGCGCGGTTCCGGGAGGCGGATCCAGGCGCCGGCGGCCCGCCACCACGAGAAGGGTACCATGAGGAAATAATGGACCAGCATCCCGAGCCCGAAGGGATAGATATTGAAGGACAGGGTGATGCCGGCGTGGAAAAGCACGCCCAACGTCATCAGGGGAACCCGGAAGCGAGGGTGCCAGAAGAGGAAGGGAAAGACGAACTGAAAGGCGATAATGGTGTAGCCGATTCCCTTTTGCAGCCACTCCATGTCCAGCAGCCATCCCAATTCGAGGGCCGAGATGTAATAGGGGTGGGAGGAGGGCAGCCAGGGGCCGAGGCCGTTGCGCCAGTGCTCGGAAAACAGCTTGTGGATGGCGGAATCGAAATAGAGCGGAGCCAGAGTGATCAGGAGGGGAAGATAACAGGCCAGCACCGGCACGCTCCGCGGCGGCTGGTAACGGTGTCCGGGGGCCGAATGCTTCAGCGCCAGCCGTAACCGGTCGAGGGAGAGTGCCCGCTCCGAGGGCAGGAAGATCAACAGCAATCCGGAGGAGATCATCATCTGATCGAAACCGCCGTCGAAATCCCGCCACATGGGGGTGAACGCCGTGAACAGTACCCAGAAGAGGTAGTTGACCGCCGCGCTCAAGCGGGTATGCCAACCCAGGGTCAACCCCAGGGCCGCCAGCGCCCAGATGGGGAGAAAGAAAGCGATCATCGGCGGGCCTTGGTCCAGATAGGGCAGCTCGTCGAAGATCAGGGGGCGGAACCAGATCAGGAACAGGATTTCCTGCAACGCCACCCATCCGTATCCGATACGAAACGCTGCCAGTCCCGTGGCGGGTACCTGTCGTTCCAGGGTGCGTTGAAGCAGATCGGTCAGGCGGGAGAGAAAGGATGATCTCATCGAATACTCGAAAATTCAGGTATAAAAAACAAGGAAATTATACCACCGCCGGGGTCATGCTTTGGGGGGCATCTATGGCCTGCTCCAGAGCAATCGCGTGACCGCCGTTTTTTCCATTCGCACTTGAGGTTGCGCGGCTTCGAAGCCCTCTCTGAGAGGAAAAGGGGAGAATCGGTGCATGCGATTTCCTGGTAGTTTCCTTCAAGAGGCTGCTTGGGTGGGGATGGCGGTATAATAGCTTGTCATCAATTGGGGATTTGAAAATCCACGGCATCGGACGGAAATATTTTTTTCTCTTTCTCCCGGTTTTGGGGAGAGGGGCGATCCATCCGGCTTTTTTGTCACGGGAACATTTGCTTGCAGGTCGCATGAAGGATTTATCGAATCAAGTCGCCGCTTCGGGGCCGAGGGTCGGGTTTGTCAGCCTGGGTTGTCCCAAGGCGCTGGTGGACAGTGAAAGAATCATGACCCGGCTGCGGGCCGAAGGTTACCGGTTGGTGCCCCGTTACGACCAGGCCGATCTGGTGGTGGTCAATACCTGCGGTTTTATCGAGGAGGCGGTGGCCGAATCCCTGGAAGCCATCGGCGAGGCGCTCGACGAAAACGGCAAGGTGATCGTCACCGGGTGTCTCGGGGAACGGGCGGAAACCATTCGCCAGCGCTTTCCGCAGGTATTGGAAGTCAGCGGCGCTCATGATTACGAGGGCGTCATGGAGGCGGTGCATCGCCATCTTCCGCCTGCCCACGATCCTTTTCTCGATTTGCTGCCGGCCGAGGGCATCAAGCTGACGCCGCGCCATTACGCCTATCTCAAGATTTCCGAAGGCTGCAATCACCGTTGCACTTTCTGCATCATTCCTTCCATGAGAGGAAAGCTGGTCAGCCGTCCAGTGGGGGAGGTGCTGGCGGAGGCGGAGCGACTGGTCGTGGCGGGGGTCAGGGAGCTTTTGGTGATTGCCCAGGATACCAGCGCCTATGGTGTCGATCTGGGATACCGGGATTCCGGCTGGCGGGGCAGACGGTGGCGCACGCACCTGACCGACCTGGCCACCGGCTTGGGCGAGCTGGGCGTCTGGGTTCGGATGCACTATGTCTATCCCTACCCCCACGTGGATGACATCATCCCTCTGATGGCCGAAGGAAAGCTTCTCCCCTACCTGGACATCCCGTTGCAGCACGCTTCGGGGCGCATTCTCAAACAGATGAAGCGTCCCGCCGACAGCGAAGACACACTGGAAAGAATCCGGCGGTGGCGCGAGATCTGCCCCGATATCACTTTGCGCAGTACCTTCATCGTCGGTTTTCCGGGAGAGACCGAGGCTGATTTCGAGCAGTTGCTGGATTTTCTCCGCGAGGCGCGCCTGGACCGGGTCGGGGCGTTCAAGTATTCCCCGGTGGAAGGGGCCGAGGCCAACGCGCTGGCGGGGCACGTTGCCGAAGCGGAGAAGGAAGAACGCCTGGCCCGGCTGATGGAGCTACAGGCGGATATCAGCGCGGCCCGGTTGCGGGAAAAGGTCGGGCGGGTGGAGAAGGTGCTGATCGATCATGTGGAGCCGGAGGCGGGTGTGGCAATCGCCAGAACCCGGGGGGATGCGCCCGAAATAGACGGGGTGGTGCAGGTGGAGGGTGCCGGGCCGTTTCGGCCCGGGCAGTTCCTGCAGGTCCGCGTCACTGGTGCCGATGAACATGATCTGTGGGCGCGGCCCTTGTGACGCCGCAATGGCCGTGAGCGGGCGGGCGGTTACGGTTGATTCGGGCGCTGCAACCGGTAGAGGGCGGAAATGTCCTCATCACCATGAGAGTCGAGGAGCTTTTCATAATCGGCCAGGGTTTTTTCCACCTGTTCAAGGGTGAGCCCCAGTTCCCGTGCCATCGATTGGCAGATCTTCAGGTCCTTGTGATGGAGTGCAAGCTTGAAGCCAGGGGCGAATTTCCCCCGGATCATCGTCGGGCCGCGTTTTTCCAGGAACCAGTTGCCGGCAGCGCCCCGGGAGACGACGTCGATCACCTTTTCCAGCTCCAGTCCCAGCGATTGAGCGAAGGCCAGGGCCTCGGTCACCGCCTGGTTGATACCGGCGCACAGAACCTGGTTGACGGCTTTGGTGGCCTGCCCGGCGCCGACCCCGCCCATATGGGTGATGCGGCTGCCGACCGCTTCCAAAGCCGGCAGTGCCCGTTCCAGGGTTGCGGGATTGCCGCCTACCATGATGGCCAGGGTGCCTGCCTTGGCACCCTCCACCCCGCCGGAGACCGGCGCGTCGAGGAATTCGCCGCCTTTGGCGGTGATCGTTTCGGCCACGCTGCGGGCCGTGTTGACGCTGACGGTGGAATGGTCGATGACGATCGTGCCGGGATGAAGCCCCGGCAGGAGGGCATCGACCACGTGCAGGACATCCTGATCCGCCGAGACGCAAAGGCCGATGATATCGCACTGCCTGGCAAGTTCCGCCGGCGTGGCGGCGACGGAAACGCCAAGCTCCCCCCCAAGCACCCGGGCCTTGGCCGGGGTGCGGTTCCAGACGTAACCAAGAAGGCCCGCGGCGGACAGGTTTCTCGCCATGGGCGCGCCCATGGCGCCGAGTCCGATGAAGCCGATGCGTGGTGCCGTCATCGCGATCAATCCTCCAGGTAAGTGTAACTGTTGATGGCGGAGATGAGTTCGTTCTCGAACGCCTTGCGTTGGGCGGGGGCGATGTCGCTGCCGGCGAGCTTGCGGTGAAAGGCCTGTTGCAAGGCTTCCGGATGAGTGTGGACGTAGCGTAACAGGTCGGCGGCGCTGTCGCCGCGCAAGGGTTCGTCGAGTTTCCACCCACCGGCGGGATCCAATTCCACGTTGACCGAGTGGGTGTCTCCGAACAGGTTGTGCATGTCGCCCAGGATTTCCTGATAGGCGCCCAGCATGAAGAAGCCGATCAGATAGCGTTCATTCGCGTCGATGGTGTGCAGGGGCAGGGTGGTCTCGAGGCTTTGTTGGTCCACATAGTGTTTCAGGGTGCCGTCGGAGTCGCAGGTCAGATCCATGATCCGGCCCCGTCTCGCCGGGGGCTGGTCGAGACGTTGCAGGGGGACGACGGGGAATATCTGATCGATAGCCCAGGCGTCCGGCATCGACTGGAACAGGGAGAAATTGCAAAAGATCTTGTCGGCGAGCCGGTCGTTGAGTTCGTCGAGCAATCGGCGGTGGGCGCGCAGGCGGATATCGAGGCGCTCGCGAACCTGTTGACCGATCAGGGCGCTGAGGTGTTCGGCCGCCGCCAGCTGGGCCAGAGTCAGCTTGCCCCGGGTGAACAGTGCGCGGGCTTCGCGCAGGTCGAACTGGGCGTCGTGGAAGGTACTGAGCAGGTTGCCGGCGTTCATTCGCTCCAAGGCCTTGTGCAGATCCTCCAAAAGCGGATGCGAGGGACTGTCAGCGGGGGGCGAAAGGGGGGCGGTTTCGGTTTCGATCACGTTGGTGATCAGTACTGCGTGATGGGCGGTCATGGCGCGCCCCGACTCGGTGACGATAGCCGGTTGCGGCAGCCTGCGTTCGGCGCAGATTTCGGCGAAAGCGCGGATCAGGCTGTGGGCATATTCGTCCAGAGTATAGTTGATCGAGCAGAAACTGTCTGAATGGGTGCCTTCATAATCGACGCCCAGCCCCCCACCGGCATCGACGATCTGGAGGGGGATGCCCAGGGCGTGGAGTTCGGCGTAATAGCGGCCGGCTTCGCGCAGCGCGGATTTGAGGTCGTTGATGTCGGTGATCTGGGAGCCGACATGGAAGTGCAGCAGTTTCAGCCAGGCGGGATCGTGGCGGCGAAGGATTTGCACCAGTTCGAGCAGTTGGCCGGGTGTGAGGCCGAATTTGGCCTTTTCTCCCCCACTGTTCTGCCATTTGCCGCTGGCCACCGATGCCAGGCGAACCCGGACGCCAAGCTGGGGGGCGATGCCGAGCGCCCGGCTTTGTTCCAGAATGAGGGTAAGCTCGGAGAGTTTCTCGACCACCAAGAACAGGTTCAGCCCCAGTTTGGTGCCGATCAGGGCCAGGCGGATGTAGTCGCGGTCCTTGTAGCCGTTGCAGATGACCAGATTGCCTTGCGGGGCGAGTGCGAGTACGGCCAGCAATTCGGATTTGCTTCCCGCCTCCAGCCCGATGCGGGGTACCGGCGTCCGCAATATAGCCTCCACCACCCGCCGCTGCTGATTGACCTTGATGGGGTAGACCGGGGTGTATTGTCCCGGGTAATCGTATTCCTCGCCGGCGCTGGCAAAAGCGTCGGAAAGTCGTTTGACCCGGTCTTGCAGGATATCGGGGAAGCGCAGTAGAACCGGCAGTGAAAACCCCTCCCGCTCCAGGGCTTCGACGACTTCGGTGAGGACGACCCGGCCTTTGGCCCTCTCCCGGAGGGGGAGCGCGATCATGCGGCCGTGCGGGTCGATGTCGAAATAGCCATCGCTCCAGTGGGCGACCGCGTATGTGTCCTTGGCGTGTTGGAGGGTCCAGTCCATTCGAGTGATCTTGAGTTGGCAGCCATATTATAATGGCAGGATTTTGGACACCGAGGATAACATGAACAACGACAAAGAGATCGTCCTGACGGGGATCACCACCACGGGCACGCCGCATCTCGGCAATTATGTCGGCGCCATCCGGCCGGCCATCGAGGCCAGCCGCGATCCGAAGGTGAAGCCTTTTTATTTTCTCGCCGATTACCATGCCTTGATCAAGTGTCAGGAGCCGGAGCGGATCAGGCAGTCCACCCTGGAAATCGCCGCCACCTGGCTGGCGTTGGGGCTGGACACCGACAATGCGGTGTTCTACCGTCAGTCCGATGTGCCGGAAATCACAGAATTGACCTGGATCATCAGTTGCGTGACCGCCAAGGGGCTGATGAACAGGGCTCACGCTTACAAGGCGGCGGTGGCCGAGAACCAGGAAAAGGGGGAACAGGATCCGGACAAGGGAATCACCATGGGCCTGTATTGTTATCCGGTTCTGATGGCCGCCGATATCCTGTTGTTCAGGGCCAGGAAAATCCCCGTGGGCAAGGATCAGATCCAGCACATCGAGATGGCGCGGGACATCGCCGCCCGCTTCAACCACATCTATGGCGAGCACTTCGTGCTGCCCGAGGCGGTGGTGCAGGAAGAAGGCGCGGTATTACAAGGGCTGGATGGCAGAAAGATGAGCAAGAGCTACAACAACACCATTCCCTTGTTCGTTCCGGAAAAGAAATTGCGCAAACTGATCATGAAGATCAAGACCAACTCGCTGCCGCCGGAGGCGCCCAAGGATCCGGAGACATGTACCCTATTCAGCATTTTCCAGGCGTTCGCGGGGGCGGAAGAAGTGGATCGTTTGCGCGAGCGTTACCGCCAGGGGATCGCCTGGGGGGAAATGAAGCAATATTTGTTCGAATATATCAACGCCCACGTCAGGGAGGCGCGGGAACGTTATGAAGCGCTTCTTCGCCATCCCGAAGAGATCGAGCAAAGGCTCAGGGAAGGGGCCCGGCGTGCCCGCGAGGTGGCCGCGCCGTTCATGGTAGAGATCCGCGAGGCGGTCGGCATCGCCCCTTTGACGAAGTGACGGGAGCGCATCCGGTATGGTTCCGGGAATGGTTGGTGGAACAAAAAAAGACCCGCGCTGTGGCGGGTCAAATAAGCGTCAAGTGCAATGAAGGAGGTTGAACGCTAGAAGAGGAGGAGTTTTTTACCGCTTTTGGCGGTAATGGTGTCTGCAAAAGCGAATCGAGAAAATCACCGTCGAAATCAATGCTGCAACCAAAACCAATTCAACTGGGGTAACCATGACTGTGACTTCCTTTGGAGGTAATTGATCAAATTCGCATAAGAGTATAATGCTTTCTTGATTAAATACAATATCAACTTTTTACAACTAAAGATTTCTTTTTAGGAAACATAGGAAAGGGTTTCTTAAAAGAGGGTGTTCGAATCACACCCGGTGCCGTCCACTGTGCCCGACGATTCCTCTGGCGATGATGTGCGGGCTTATAGGCTGCAAGTCAGGTGTCAGAGGCGGTAAAATACCTGTCAGCCGTTGCCATGGCAACGAATCGAGCGATCTCGGAGGAAAATTTGATGCACATATCACGATGGGTTGGGTTGGCCGGCGCGCTCTTGCCGGGATTGTTGCTGGCTCAGGGCGAAGCGGAAACGGCGGCGGCGAAAACAGGCGCTGCCGCCCGGCAGATTCTGCCGCAATCCCGGGCGCAGGCGGATATGAACGAAACGGCGCCGCCCCCCATTGCCGGCGGACGCGAAACGGTGAGGGAAGCGGAGGCCACGGCCGAATCCGAATCCATGAATTCGGCAGGCGAGGGGGCAGGGTCGGTAAAAGAAGAAGCCGGGGCGCAGGTCACGCGGTCTGAAAAAGCGGGATCGAATGGAGAAGCCGTGCCCGGTGATGCCGCGCCGGTGGTGGAGAAATTGAACAAGGTGGTGCTCGAGGCCATGCGCCGCGCAGGCGAATTGGGCTACCAGGGAAGATACGAGCTGTTGGCGCCCGTGATACGGGAAGTCTATGATTTCAAGGCCATCTCCCGTCATGTCTTGGGAGAGTACTGGAAACAGCTCAGTGACGACCAAAAACGGCAATTCATTCAGAAGATGACCCAATATGGCACCTCGGAATATGCCGGCCAGTTCGATGATTACGATGGGGAGCAATTTCGCATTCTGTCGGAGGCGCCTTTCAGAAAACGTTACCGGGTGGTCAAGGCGAGGCTGGAAGTTCCGAAAGGGGAGGATGTGGAGTTCGTCTACATTCTCCGTCAGACCAGGGAAGGCTGGAAGATCATCGACGTCCGGTACGATGGGGTGAGCGATCTGGCATTGAAGCGGGGGCAGTTCGCCGAGATTCTCGAGTCGGGGGGCTTTGAAAAACTGATCTCCAGGCTGGACGAGAAAATCGCCGATTATGCCAGCGGCAAAAAGGAATCCTGACTTCTGCCGGCCCGAACCCTCCACCCCACCCCCTCTCCCAGAGGGAGAGGGGCGTCAACCTCAATAGAGGGGCTCGTCGTAAAACACCATGATCAATCCGATCAACCCCATCGAAACCGTGGAAATGATCCCGGCCCAGGTGGCGTAAGGCGGTTCGAGCTTCAGTTCCAGCCAGCGGGAAGCGGCCATGAAGATGGCGAACAGCCCCATTGCCATGTGCGTGGACTGGATCAAGTATTCGGTCTTCAGCTCGAAGCCGGAATGAGAGTGGGTGAGCAGTAGAATCCCGCCCACGGCGCATAGAATCGGGAACATGTAACGGAGCTTCCTTGCCTCGGGGTGGGTCCGGGCGCGGATCTCGAGCCCGCCCAGGAGGAAAGTCAGCAGCGTGGCCAGGCGATGCTGCAGAATTTCCCCGTCTCCAAAAGTGCTTTCCCAGAATCCCATGGGGCCCATCGGCCATGCCTGGGCATCGGAGCGAAAGAAGATGAAGACCCCCAAGGCGATGAAGCCCGCGGGCCAGTAATAGGCCCAACGCGCTTTGAACAGATAACCGATCAACGCCACAACGGCCATGAGGGTCAGGATCACCCCGGAAACGTTGTGGTTGAAATTCGACCATTCGACGGCGAAAACCGGGGCTTCCTTGCCCACGATGGCCGCTCTTTGCGCCTCGCCGATCATAAGTTCTTCGTGAGTGGGAGAGACCAGCTGTGGCAGCTTGGGGCTGAATATTTGCCACACTTCGGCCGGGCTGGCAATCAGTTGCGGAATATCCACCGCCGGCGGCTGGCTGGACAGGGTGGCCGCCACGAACAGGATACTGACGAGAAGAAAGGATTCCGCCTCGATCGTATGGGGGATGTCGCGAAAGACCGGTGGGTAGCCGCCTTCCCCGTACCAGCGTCTGGCGGCGCGGTGATTGATCCAGGCCAGGCCCAGGGCGGAAAGAAGCAGTATTGTCTTGATCAGCAACAGGCTGCCGTAACCGGTTCCAATCAGGGCCGTCAGGTTGTCGACATAGCTCCACGCCAGAGGAATGCCACTGACGACGAGCACCGCCACCGACGTGATGCCCAGGAGAGAAAAACGTCGCAGCGCCCGGGGCCAGAGGGGATGCAAGGAGGGATCACCTTTGATCCGGCGCCAGAAGAGAATCAATTGCACTACTCCGCCGAACCAGATGGCGCCTGCCAGTTGATGGACGATGGTCAGTGTCATCAGCAGCGCCCGGTTGTCGAATCTGCCCACCCCGTGCGTCAGCCACGCGCCCGAGACCACGATGGCCGCCATCAATCCACAGGTGCCATAACGCAAGTGGAGGTTGCCCGGGGATCGACGCCATCCGTCGCTCGCCATGGCCAGTCCCAGGCTGAGCAGCATCCGCACGAAACCCGCCCGGAACTGGGTTGTGCCCATGTAGGCTTCCAATGGCAGATGGCCCAGGGTTTCTTTCAGCACGACGCCCTTGGAAACGAGGGCGATGGCGTGGGTGGCGGCCAGCAGCCAGCCGCTCATGGACAGCCACTGCAGGGGTTGGTGGTTCAGGCGCGTCTTGTCTTCTCGGGGGATCGGGAGGGCGTCGAGAATGAAGATCATCCATAGAAGCGATCCCAGGGCGATGGATAGGGCGACGAGACCGACTCCCCCCATGAGGGAGTCGAGAAAATCGGCCAGTCCCTGAAGGCCGCCAGTGACCGTCGTGGGCATGATCCTACCGCGCCTCCCTGACCGTGAATTTCAGGATGTCTTCGGTGAGGTGTCCATCGGCGGCGAACACTCTCAGTTGCAACGCGTATTCTCCTGGCGGCAGGGGGGGGAGTTCGACCACGAGTTCCCCCCTTTTCTTTCCCTTTTGTATGGGAAGGGGGTGCATTCGATTCCCTTTGCTGACCAGGTTGACCATGGACAGGACATCCTCGATATTGGAATTGAATATCAAGTGGATTTCTGTGGGCTGATCAGCCTGGACAGGCCCGCTGTCCAGAGAGGACTGGATGATGACCGCATGGGCCAGGGAAAGGGTGGGAAGTGAGGAGATCAAAACCATGAAAAATATAAGGACAAATGGGCGCATCAGAACTTCCTCATGTGGATTGATAAAATCGAACGGGTATGTCGGAATCCGTTCTGTCAGGCGGATTTTCGGGCCTTGAGGGCGTGACCCGCAAGGGTCTTGCCCAGCTCCCAGATGGCGCCTGGCACCTTGTGACAGTCAGCCAGCACATCGTCCATCGCCTCGATCACCCAGTCGCAGTCCTGCTGCGAAATCACCAGGGGCGGCAGGAATTTGACCACGTTCATCCCGTGACCGGCCACTTGACTGAGAATCCGGTGGCGTTTGAACAGGGGAATGGTCACCATTTGACTGAACAGGCCCTTGTTGGCGGTTTCCAGAAGGTTCCAGGCGGTTTTCAGTTTCAGGCTTTCGGGTTTGTCGAAATCCAGGGCGATCATCAAACCTTTGCCCCGGGCACCTTTGAAGAATTCATAACACCCGGCCATCTGATTCAGCTTGGACAGCAAGGTTTCTCCCAACCGGGCTGCGTTGGCGAGTAGGTTCTCGGTTTCGATCACCTCCAGGGTGGCCAGCCCCGCCGCCATGGCCATGTTGTTCTTGGAAAAGGTGGAGCCGTGAACCACCGCCCGATCCATCCGGTTGAACACCCTGTCCATGACCCGCGAGGTCATGGCGACCGCGCCGACGGGGACGAATCCGCCCGACAGCGCTTTTGCCATCAACAACATGTCCGGTTCCACCCCCCAGTGGTCGATGGCCCACATCTTGCCCGTACGGCCCAATCCCGCCTGGATCTCATCGGCGACGAACAGGGCGCCGTATTTGCGGCACAGCCTGGCGGCCTCGGCAAGATAGTCGTCGCCGGGCAGGTTGACGCCCTTGCCCTGGATGGGTTCGACGATGAAGGCGGCGGTCTCTTTGGCCTCGAGCGCCCTTTCCAAGGCATCGAGATCATTGAACGGAACGGCGTCGCAATCGGGCAGCAAGGGGCCGAATCCCTGGCGGAAAATTTCCTCCCCGTTGAGGGACAGCGCACCCAGGGTCAGGCCATGGAAGGCGTGTTCGCAGTAGAGAATCCGGCTGCGGCCGGTGGTATAACGGGCGAATTTGATGGCCGCTTCGACAGCCTCGGCGCCGGAGTTGCAAAAGAACAGTTTGGTCAGGGGCTCGGGTGTGACTTTGACCAGCTTGTCGGCCAACAGGCCCGAAAGCAGGGAAACGTCCATCTGTACCAGATCCGGCAGATCGAGTTCGAGCACTTCCTTCAGGGCGGCTTTGACCGTGGGATGGTTGCGTCCCAGGGCGAAGACGCCAAAGCCGCTCAACAGATCCAGGTAGCGATTGTCCTGATCGTCATAGAGATAGGGGCCCTGGGCTCGGGTATAGAGGCGGTCATAACCGATGGTCCGCAGAACCCGTACCATCTGGGTGTTGAGGTGCTGTTCGTGGAGGGAGAAATTTTCTCCCCGATGGGCTTCGATCAATTGGGTGATGGAGTCGCGCATGGATTTGGCTTGGGTTATGGGTTGGGTCGTTTGATGGCGAATGCCGGCAAGATGAAGAAGGTGCAGATCAGGGTCACGCTCAGGCCGATGGCCAGGAGGCGCCCCAGGCTGGCGATCCCGACGTGGGAAATGAAGGCCAGGCTGACGAAACTGCACAGGGTCGTCAGCGCGCTGAAAAAGATACCACGAGCGGTGCTTGTCGTCAGCACCGAGCGGCCGGGTGGCAATTCGTGTATTCGGTGCACCATGTGGATGCCGCTGTCCACCCCCAGGCCGAACAGCAGTGGTAGAGAGATGATATTGGCATAGTTGAAGGGAAGGCCGGTCCAGGCGGAGACGGCGCCCGTCAACACGGCGCCCAACACCAGTGGTAGCAGGACCAGCAAGGTGTCCCGGGCGCTTTTGAGGATGGCCAGCAGCAACAGCGAGATGGCTGCCACGGCGGTGGCGAATGCTTGCTGAAAAGCCCCCACTATCACCCGCATGGACTCGATGTAGGCGACCGGCAGACCGGCGATCTGGGGGTAGATACGGCGGACCGCTTCCACGAACTCGAGCATATGATCGAGAACGTTCAAGTCCTTTTCCGGAAACAGATCGATGCGGAACACCCCCTCGGGGGTCACCCAGCGTTGTTTTAGTGCCGGTGGCAGATCCCCGACCCCGAAAGGGGAGGCTTCCAGCCCCAGCCTCAGCTTTTCCATGGTCAGGGGAAAAGTGGCCAGCAGGGCGAATTGCAGCCGGTCGATCAGGGTTTGGCACTGCGGTGGGGCGAGGCGCTCGCATTGGTCGATGAATCGCTTCAGGGTGTTTTCCAGCCGGGCGTGGATGGAGGGGGCGGCCGCCTGGTTCTTTTCCAGTGTTTGTTGAAACTGCCTGATGTCTTTCAGTCGGGTGGCGCCTGGATGGAGTTCCAGCGGTTGTTCCAGCTGCGGGCCGAGCAACAGAGCCATCTCGTCGATGACCTGGAGCTTTTCCTCTTGGTCTGGCGGGACGAAGTCGAAAACCGATACGGCGGACGATACCGCCTCCAGGGATTCGAAACGGTGCTCCAGCAGCCGTACCTCCGTTTCGCCCTCCGCCAGGGCGGTGAGGTACATGGGAGATGTTTCCTTGGTGCCCAGGAGTTTTTTGAAAGTCTGGACCGATTCACTGTGGGGATCGCGCAGATTGACCGGATTGAAATCGAATTGCACCCCGCACAATCCCCACAATCCCGCCAGAGCGAGAAGCAGGGTGATTCGCCTGACTGCCTGGCTGTGGCGGTAGGGAAGCCGGGCGATGACAGAGGGCAGAAAGAAACGGGTGGTTTTGCGCCGCCACTGGCTGGCGGGTCGCAGCGGCATCAGTCTCATCAACGCTGGCATGGCCGCCAGGGTGACGGCCACCACGATGAACATGCTTCCGCCGGCGATGATGCCCAGCTCGGAAATACCGCGATAAGCGGTGGGAATGAAGGAAAACATGGCCAGAGCCGTGGTCAGGGCGCACAAGAGCAAAGCGGGGGATACGGTGCGCAGGCTGTGCCGGAGGGCGTCGCCAGGCGTGTGGTCCTCGAGCAGGTATTCGCGGTAGCGCAGTGCCAGGTGGGTGGCGTAATCCACGCCCATGCCGATGTACAGCACCGCGAAAGAAATGGAAATGACATTGAGGGCCGGGACGGCGATGGAGGCGAAACCGAGCGAATAGGCCAAACCCAGGGCCAGGGTGATGAGGGTGGCCAGGGTCAGTTTCCAGGAACGGAAGCCGATCAGCAACGCCGAGCAAATCAATAGGAGCGAGATGATTCCCGCGTATTCCGTTCCCTTTTCGATGCTGATCAGCTCCTCGTATTCCAGGATGGGCTCGCCGGTGATTCTCACCGTCACCGGAACGCCGTCGATGGTTTTCACCTGGGCGATGGCGCTGCGAATGACCTGGACCGGTAATTCCGCCGCCGGCAGGCGGGTGTAGTCCAGCACGGGCGCCACCACGGCGAATTGCAGGGTGTGGCCGACCCGGGAGCGGGGTTCGAAGAACAAGTCGCGCCATGACAGCAGAGCGGGACGATCTTCCAGCAGCGCCCCGGTGACATGGTCGATCCGGGAGAACACCGGGTCGATGTCCACCGGCAGTTCCTCCTGTCGCGCCAGGGCCTGGGAAAGCAGGGAGAGAAAATTGCCAAGGCTGAAGTCGTGATACAGACGGCCGATGAAAGGTTGGGCCCTGGCGAGGTCGTCGGCGAGGCGCTCCAGCTGATCGAGATCCTGATAAAGCAGTCCCTGACGGTCGAAGAAAGGATCGATGGTGGGAAGATAAACCGAATGGATGGCCCCGGGTGCGCCCGACAGAAGGGACTTCAAGCGTTTCGCCGCTTTCTCCGCTATTTCCGGCGCTTCCGCTTCGATCATCAGCAAAATGACGTCCTTGTCCTGGGGAAAGAGTTTTTCGATCCTCGCCCGCTGCTGCATGAAGGGGAGATCCGGGTCGAGCATCTTGTTGGTGTCGGTGTCGACTTTGAGATGCGTGGCCGCATAGTAGGCGCTGAAAGCGGCGGTCGAAAGCAGCAACAGAACCATCCAGAGAGGATGCCGGATGCCCCAGTGGGAAGTTTTCAGCAGCAGTTTCAGCATGGCAGGTAAAACCCGTTCGGTCGAAGCGCTTCCGCCGCCTGGAGCAATCGGTTCCGGGCGCGGCCGAACTGTCGGCTCAGCCGGATCAGGGAAGGGATCTGCCCGGGGTGACAGGCAATGTGGTGGATCAACTTGAGCAGATCGATGTCTCCGTGGTCGTCGGTTGCTGCCTGGACCGCCGTGGGCAGGCCGGTTCGGGCGCAATCGGATATGGACCGGATCGCGACGAAGGGCATGGCGCTGCGTTTCGCCCAGCGGGCCAGAAAGGCGGCTTCCATATCCGCCGCGGCGGCGCCGGTCTGCCGCTGCAGGTGTTGTTTGTCATCTGATGTCGCCAGGATCGCGTCGCTGCCCGCCAAGGGGACGGTATGAAGCGGTGTGAGGGTTCGAAGCCGCTCCGCCAGCCGCTGCCGCCACGCCCGGTCGGAGCGGGCGGATTCACCGCCGGGCATCACGAAACGTTCGGGAAGCAGCAAGTCGCCGGCATGCAATGCCGGCGTCAGAGCGGCACTGCAACCCCAGCTCATCAGCGCCACGGCGCCCTTTTGCCGCAGGGCCGTGGCGGCTGCCAGGGCCCTTTGCGGGCCCATGCCAGAAATGCGCAGCAGGATGGCGGGGCTCAAAGAAACCGTCTGGCCGACCTGGAGCGTGCCCCCATGAAGCGTTTTGCCCTCGACAGGAAGCGCGACGACGATGCCTAGCACATTCCCTGGAGTTCGTTGCGATAGCGGGCCAGGGCCCACAAGGGGAAGAACTTGTCGTAACCGTAATATTTGAGGTAGAACACCCTGGGAAAGCCGGGAGCGTTGAAGAACGCATCGCGCCAGTGGCCATCTTCCCCCTGGGTGCTTAGCAAGTATTCGATGCCGCGGCGGACCGCTTCGCTGTCGGTCCGTCCGGCGGACATCAGGGCCAGGAGCGCCCATGCCGTATGGCAGGCCATGCTGGTATGGAAGCGGCCGCGAATGGCGGGATCCCGGCGGTCGTTATAGCTGTCGTTGCTTTCTCCCCAGCCGCCATCCGGACGCTGAAGGCTCTCCAGCCAGGCGACCGCCTTCCGGATTCTGGGGTCGTCCTTGTCGATGTCACAGCGGCCGATTCCCATCAGGACCGACCAGGTGCCATAAATGTAGTTGGTGCCCCAGCGGCCGAACCAGCTGCCATCGGCTTCCTGTTCGTTCCAGAGGAAATCCAGGCAGCGGTCGAGGACATTTTTGAAATAGGGCACCTCATCGCCGAGCTCGTTGAGCAACATGGCGCAGCGGGCGCTGACGTCGGCCTCCGGGGGGTCCAGCAGCGCACCGTGGTCGGCGAAGGGGACGTGATTCAGATAATACTTGTCGTTGTCGGCATCGAAGGCGCCGTATCCGCCGTTTTTGGACTGCATGCCCGCGATCCAGCGGGTCGCCCGATAGCCCGATTCGCGGTGCTCGGGTTTGTCGCTTTGCAGCATGGCGTAGGCCACCACGGCGGTGTCGTCCACGTCGGGGTAGTGGGGGTTGTTGAACTGGAAGGCCCAGCCACCCCCCTCCAGATGGGGGTGGTTGACCTGCCAGTCGCCGGGCTCGTCGGTCAATTGTTTGTCCAGCAGCCAATCCAGGGCCTTGTCGAGCGCTTTCCGGGTTGGGGCGTGCGATTCTCCTTTTTCGACTTCCTGCAGGGTCAGGGCGACCAGCCCGGTGTCCCAGACCGGTGAGAGGCAGGGTTGGCAGTAGGATTCGTGATCGCGATGGACCAGCAGCTTTTGCAGTGCCTTTTTGGCGGTTTGGCGGCGTGGATCTTCGGGAGGGATTCCCAGGGCGTCCATGGCCTCATAGAGATTGACCATCGCCGGGAAGATGCCGCCGATCCCGTCTTCGCCGTTCCGCCGTTCCAGGCTCCAGGCCAGGGCCTTTTCGAACGCGCGTTGCCGGATGTGCGCGGGAATGTAGGGTTCCAGGCGCATGCCGAGACGCTCCAGGGCATGAACGACTTTGCCGATCGGGGTCTTGACGTGGGAAAAGTAGCCGGTTTCCTCCTCCGGGGGGACGACGAACAACTCCCGCACGCCGATGTGCTTCGGGTTTCTGGCTTTCACCTTGAGCGAGCACAGAATGGAGAGGGGAACCATGACGGTTCTCGACCAGTAGGACACCTTGTCGAGGTGAAAGGGGAACCACTTGGGAAACAGGATGATTTCCACCGGAACGAAGGGAACGCCACGCCATGGGATCTGCTGGAACATGGCCAGCATGATGCGGGTGAAGACGTTGCTCCTGGCGGCGCCGCCCTTTCCCAGAATGAATGCCCGGGCTTTGGCCATGTGGGGCGCGTCGGGGGAATCCCCCGCCAGTTTGAGGGCGTAATACGACTTGACGGAACAGCTGATGTCCCCGGCTCCACCCGTATAAAGGGGCCAGCTGCCGTCTTCCTGTTGCCTGGCTCTGATATAGTTGGCCAGTCGGGCTTGCAGGATCTCGTCCACTTCGTCCATGTGGTGCATCATCAGAATGTATTCCGCCGGAATGGTGCAGTCGGCTTCCAGTTCGTACACCCAATAGCCTTCCGGATATTGTTGCGCCAGCAGAGTGTCTCTGGCCTTGGCGATGGCGCTATCCAGCAGAGCCAGGGTGGACTCCAGTGTCGTTTTTGCCTGTAGAGCGGATGGATGGGTCATCGTTGGCCTCTGTTGTTCGAGTTACAGGGTGTTTTCAGCTGAGATGTGTCGTAGATCGAGCAGGGCCGCCGGGGCCGGGCCCGGCAGGCCTTTCGCCGCCTGTTTGAACAGCCGGCGAAGGAGATCGTCGTTGCGATGGCAAAGCCTGCTGGCGATAACCGTGGCTTTCACGCTGCGGCGGGAGATTTTGACCTCTTCCGCCCGGCTGAAATAGGGGTTGGCGTTGATCTTGCGCAGGCTCAACACCGCCATCCCCAGCGCCCAGAGGCAAAAGTCGCGCAGGCCGGTTTCGTAGTAGGGGATCAGCAACGTGTATCGCAGGGCATTCTCGAGGTGACCGTGGGCGATGGCGATCAAATCGCGCAGGCCGGCCACGAATCGGGGGTCGTTGTGATTGGGTCGGAGTTTTTCCAGATGAAAGCAATGTTTCCGGAAAATGTCCCGGGGCAGCCAACAGGCGCCTCTTTCAAGATCGGTCCAGATGTCCTTGAGAATGTTGGTCATCTGCAGTCCTTGCCCGAAGGAGACCGAAAGCCGCATCATTGCTTCCCGCCGCTGGGCGATATACTGGGAATAATTGCAGAACACCCGGGTCAACATTTCTCCGACGACCCCCGCCACGTAGTAACAGTAGCGGTTCATTTCCTGCAATGTTTCCAGGCCGCTGCTCAAGTCACGATCCTGGAAATCCGCCATGCCGCGGGCCATGATGGCGACGCAGTCCTGGAGGGCGGCCCGGTCTTCGGCGGAGAAACCATGGGTGATCGCGATGACTCTCGGGACGACGCGAATCAGTTCGTGTTCGGCAGGTGGGGTGCGGTCGGAAAGGCTGGAGGCAAAATCCCGGGCGAACCGCTCCGCATCCTCCTTGCCCTGGACTACGGCGATGAAACGTTCGCAAAACCGGCGTTTCTTCTCCCCTGGAAGGGTGGCTTCGTCCTCGATGGTATCGACGATGCGACACAGCAGGTAACCGTTGGCGACGACCTGATGCACCGGCTCGGGCAGTTGGGGAATCGTCAGAGCGAAAGTGCGCGACACGCCATCGAGCAGATGGGCCTGAAACGCTTCTGAAGTGAGTGCATCGAGTTCCCTGATGCGGGTTTCAATGGCTGAGCTTCCATTCATGCGGCGTGCGACTCCCCTGGTTGATGCCTGCGGAGATGAAAAATGTCTCTCTGCAGCGTTTCGATCCGGGCCATTCTAAGGATTTTCCAATACCCATTCAAGGCGTGATGTTGTATTTTTGCATAATGCCGTTACACTAAATATCTTGTTTTTATTCGCCTGGCGGGTTATTGCGTGGTTTTTCGGCAACAGACCCGGCGGGCGGCGGCCCTGGAATGCGTTGCCGGCAACCAAGTGTTGCGGTCGGGAAAGCACGGGCCTTGCATCAACCCATGAATCTGGAGAGGGGCATCATGAGCATACCACTTAGGCAAACCATCGCCGTCGGCCGTTATCTGTTAACGCAAAAGTTGAAGGGCGTACGGCATTACCCGCTGGTTCTGATGCTCGAACCCTTGTTTCAATGTAATCTGGCCTGCGCCGGTTGCGGAAAGATCGAGTATCCCGACGATATCCTGAAAAAACGGTTGAGCGTGGAAGAATGCCTCGAGGCGGTGGACGAATGCGGTGCGCCGGTCGTATCCATTCCCGGCGGCGAGCCGTTGCTGCACAAGGAGATGCCCCGGATCGTCGAGGGGATCGTGGCGCGCAAGAAGTTCGTCTACCTTTGCACCAACGCACTGCTGTTGAAGAAGCGGATGAAGGACTATACGCCTTCTCCCTATCTGACGTTTTCCGTCCACCTCGACGGCTTGAAGGAACGGCACGATACCTCCGTCTGCCAGGAGGGGGTTTTCGAGCGGGCGGTGGATGCCATCCGCGAAGCGTTGGGCAGGGGCTTCAGGGTGACGGTCAACTGTACCCTGTTCCAGGGAGAGACGGCGGAGGAGATCGCCGAATTCCTGGATTTCTGCAACGATCTCGGCGTGGAGGCGGTGACCATTTCTCCCGCTTTCCAATATGAAAAGGCGCCGCGCCAGGATGTGTTCATACGCAACTCCGAGACCAAAGAGCTGTTCCGGCGTCTGTTCCGATTGGGAAAACAGCGGAAGCGGAAATGGCGGCTCAATCATTCCTCGTTCTATCTGGATTTTCTGGCCGGCAACCGTGCCTATGCCTGTACCCCGTGGGGCAATCCGACCCGCAACGTATTCGGTTGGCAGAAACCCTGCTATTTCCTGGCGGACGAAGGCTATGCCAAAACGTTCAAGGAGTTGATGGAAACCACGCCTTGGGACAAGTATGGCACCGCCAGAAACCCCAAGTGCGCCAACTGCATGGCCCATTGTGGTTATGAGCCGACGGCGGTCGCCGACACCATGGCCCATCCCCTCCAGGCCGCGCGGGTGTCCCTGTTCGGCCCCCGGACCGAGGGACCGATGGTGCCCGAACCCGAAATGGCTTATTCCGAGCCCAGGAAGCGGGATTTGGATATTCCGGTCGAAGTGGCCGAATAAACATCGGTTCGATTCGTGGAATGGCTGTCTGTCGTGGCGACTTCGGTTGCCGCGTTGTGGGCGATCGTGTTGCTGCTTCCCTGGCAGTATTGGCGGAACCGGGAAGTGTTGGAGCCTTGTCACGATGACGAGGCGTTGGCCTGCGCCGATCTGACCGTCCTGATCCCGGCCCGGGACGAAGCGGGGGTGATCGCCGCCACCCTCCAGTCCCTGGCGCGCCAGGCGCCGGGGTTGAAAGTCGTGCTGGTGGACGACCAGTCCAGTGACGGGACGGTGGAGGAGGCGATGCGGGTGACCGGGGTGGACCTGACGATCGTGACCGGCCGCCCCTTGCCTCCGCGTTGGAGCGGGAAGCTTTGGGCGCTGGAACAGGGGTTGGCCAGGGTCGAGACGGAAAAAGTCCTGCTTCTGGATGCCGATATCGAGTTGCTTCCCGGCATGCTGCGGGCCCTCCTGAACAAGATGACCGGGGAAGGCAAGGACATGGTTTCCGTGATGGCGTGGCTGCGTACCCGAAGCCTGTGGGAAAAGCTCCTGATGCCGGCTTTCGTCTATTTCTTCAAATTCCTCTATCCTTTCGCGCTCGCCAACTCCCGCCTTCGCTGGTTCGCGGCCGCCGCGGGTGGTTGCATCCTGGTCAAAACCGGGGTACTGAGAGAATGCGGTGCTTTCTCGAGCCTGAAAGAGGCGTTGATCGACGATTGCACTCTGGCCACCCGGGTCAAGAACCGGGGCTATCGAATATGGATCGGTCTTTCCCACGGGGTGATCAGCAACCGGGCCTATGATCGTCTGGAAACCATCTGGGACATGGTTGCAAGAACGGCGTTCACCCAATTGTGTTATTCGACCGTTTTGTTGTTTCTCAGTACGGTAACGATGGGGGGAATGTTCTGGGTGCCACTGGCCGCCCTGCTGACGCCGGGCGCTCGGTTGGCGGGTGTCGCCGCTCTGACGCTGATGACCGTGGCTTATCTGCCCACTTTGCGCTTTTACCGGCTGTCTCCGGCATGGGGGCTGTTGATGCCGATCATCGCCAGTCTGTACATGGCCATGACCCTTTCATCGGCGTGGCGCTATTGGCAGGGAAAACGCAGCCAGTGGAAAGGGAGGGTTTATTCAAGAAGGGGTGACGAGGAGGCGATCGAAAGATCCTCCCCATGAGGGGAACGGAAGCATCAGAGCTTGAGCAGGCTGTGAAGCGGGTAGTCCGCCAAGTGCCGGCGCGCCTCCAGCGCTTCCAGTTCGATCACGAAAGCGAGCGCCAGAACCTCCGCTCCCAGCGATTCCACCAGGTTACAACTGGCCCTGGCCGTTCCGCCGGTGGCCAGAAGGTCGTCCACCAGCAACACCTTGTCGCCGGGACCGAAGGCGTCCACATGCGCTTCCAGCGTGCTTTCCCCGTATTCCAGAGCGTAGGAGACGCTTTGCACGTCGTAGGGCAGTTTCCCCGGTTTGCGCAGCGGAACGAACCCCACCCCCAGCTCCCATGCCGCCAGGCTGCCGAAGATGAACCCCCTGGCCTCCATGCCGGCCACCACGGTGACGGGGGCGTCCACGAACGGATGAACCAGATGGTGGATGGCCAGGCGCAGGGCGGAGGGATCCTTGACCAGGGGAGTGATATCCTTGAACAGGATTCCGGGACGGGGAAAGTCGGGGATGTCGCGGATCTTGTCCTTCAGGGATCGTTGCCAGCGGTTCATGCGATCACCTTGAAACGCTGTTCCTGTTGCAGGAAGTGCTCGATGTTGCGGTGGATGCCGTCCGCGTCCAGTTCCGCCTCGGCCAGCAGCTCTTCGCGGCTGCCGTGTTCGATGTAACGGTCCGGCAGGCCCAGGTTGAGAATCGGGAGTAGTTTTCCACAGCCGGTGAGGTATTCGTTCACTGCGCTGCCGGCGCCGCCTTTCACCGTGTTTTCTTCCACCGTTACCAGGAATTGGTGCTGGCTGGCGATTTTCAGCAGCAATGCTTCGTCCAACGGCTTGATGAAGCGCATGTTGACGACGGTGGCATCGAGCAGTTCGCCGGCCTCCAGTGCCGGGGACACCATCGAGCCGAAAGCGAGGATCGCGATCTTTTTGCCTTCCCGGCGGATCTCGGCCTTGCCGATGGGCAGGGAGGTCAGTGCCCGTTCGACCCCGACGCCCGGACCGGTTCCCCGGGGGTAACGCACCGCGGCGGGGCCGTCATGCCTGTGACCTGTGGTGAGCATTTTCCGGCATTCGTTTTCATCCGCCGGCGCCATGATGACCATGTTGGGGATGCAGCGGAGAAAACTGAGATCAAAACTGCCGGCGTGGGTAGGGCCGTCCGGCCCCACCAGCCCGGCCCGGTCGATGGCGAACAGAACCGGCAGGTTCTGCAGATCCACGTCGTGGATCAATTGATCGTAGCCCCGTTGGAGGAAGGTCGAGTAGATGGCGACGACGGGTTTCAATCCCTCGCAGGCCATGCCGGCCGCCACCGTCACGGCGTGCTGTTCGGCGATGCCGACGTCGAAGTAACGCTCCGGGAATCTCGATGAGAATTCCACCAGTCCCGAGCCCTCGCGCATCGCCGGCGTGATGCCGACCAGTTTGGGATCCTGTTCGGCCATGTCGCAGAGCCATTGACCGAAGACTTCGGTGTAGGTGATTCCCTTGCTCGGGGCCTTGGTCATGGTGTCCTTGCTGGGATCGAAAGGCGAGACGCCGTGATAGGTGACCGGATCCCTTTCCGCCGGCAGGTAGCCTTTGCCCTTTCTGGTGATCACATGCAACAGTTGAGGCCCCTTGAGGCCACGGATGTTCTGCAGGGTGGTCAGCAGGGTTTCCATATCGTGTCCGTCGATGGGACCGATGTAGTTGAATCCCAGTTCCTCGAAAAGGGTGCCCGGGGCCACCATGCCCTTGACATGCTCTTCGGCGCGCCGGGCGATCTCCCACATCTCCGGCACCCGCTGGAGGATCTGTTTGCTCCCTTCGCGGACAGTGGTGTACAGCTTGCTCGAAAGGATTTTGGCCAGATAGTTGGTCATCGCGCCCACGTTGGGAGAGATGGACATTTCATTGTCGTTGAGGATGACCAGCAGGTTGGCGTCCAGGGAGCCGGCATGATTGAGGGCTTCGAAGGCTTGTCCGCCGGTCAGGCCGCCGTCTCCGATGATGGCGACCGCCCGTTGTTCACGGTTGCCGAGCGAGGCGGCGATCGCCATCCCCAGGGCGGCGGAGATCGAGGTGCTGGAGTGTCCCACCCCGAAGGCGTCATAGGGGCTTTCGCTGCGTTTCGGGAAGGGGGTCAAGCCGCCGCGTTTGCGGATCGTGGGCAGTTGCTCCCGGCGCCCGGTCAGGATCTTGTGGGGATAGGCTTGATGTCCCACGTCCCAGACCAGCCGGTCGTGGGGCGTGTTGTAAATGTAATGGAGGGCGATGGTGAGTTCCACCGTGCCCAGTCCCGCGGCCAGGTGCCCGCCGGATCGACTGACGCTTTCCAGCAGGTAGTGACGGACTTCCTCGGCGACTTTCGGCAGCTCTGCCTGATCCAGTTGGCGCAGGTCTTCCGGGGAATTGATTTGGTTGAGCAGGGGATAGCGTGTTTGATCGATCATAGGGCTTGTGCTGTTGGACGGTCGGGATTGGCGAGAATGACACTGACTGTCGTCATTATCCAACTCACCTGAGTAAGGCGCAAGGTTTTATGGCGCTTTGGCGTCCGAGCCTTGCGGGGGGCTACGGATGACCGCTTTTCCGCTCCAGCGTGATGCCGAGGATTTCCAGGGCGATGGCGATCAGGATCATGACGACTCCGGACCAGATCTCCGGCGCCAGCCACATCATCAGCGCGCCCAGGATGATGAGGGCGCTGCCAAGGATACGCCTGTGCAGGGTGCGCTTGAGCATTCAGAACCTTTCCCGTGAGGTGGATGTTTGAAAATCATTGTACCTGCTTTTGTTTCGGTTGCCACCATGATGGGGCAATCGCATGCGCGCTGTTTTCCCCGTTTGTGCTTGCTTGAATTCGCCCGGTTTTCAAGACACTCTCTCCCAAAGCCTGCCACTTGTCATATTCGTTGCGGGAGCGGGAGGGGTCTGCCGGCGGACCCTTCCCGGACCTCGAAAAAACAAACCGGCAGGTGCCTCGCTCCCAAAGAGAGGGGATCGGTTCATGTGATTGCCCTGGCCGGCATAATTGATCGCTTGCCTAGTGTCTCCCCAATTTTCCCAAGCGGTCAGCGCAAGGCATTGATATACGGATAAAAAGGGGTTCAAAACGAGAGGATCGGGGTTCCTGATCGGGTAAAATGTGTATAGCAATAACCCATTG
>Ga0256839_1001306_pt1 | contig 30513 bp, 25 predicted proteins | sample 354166metaG_FD_185968 | JGI IMG/M metagenome (GOLD analysis project Ga0256839, IMG submission 185968) | Hydrothermal vent microbial communities from Mid Atlantic Ridge, Atlantic Ocean - 354-166 | ecosystem: Environmental > Aquatic > Marine > Hydrothermal vents | place: Atlantic Ocean: Mid... | reverse complement strand
GCCCTGATCCGGGCATTAAAACAAAAAGGCTTTGCCATAGGCGTAGAAACCAATGGTACCCTGCCAGCTCCAACAGGAATAGACTGGCTCTGCCTCAGCCCTAAAGCCGGTACCCAATGCAGCATCGTTTCGGGAGATGAACTGAAATTGGTCTATCCGCAAGTGGGCATTTGCCCCGAGGATTTCGCCGACTTGGATTTCAAACATTTCTTCCTCCAGCCCATGGATAGCCCCGAACTAAATCGCAATATCCGGCTTTGCATAGATTACTGCAGCCGACATCCCCAATGGCGCCTCAGCCTGCAATGGCACAAGATGATCGGTATCAAATAGTGAGCTTAGAGGACAAACCTCTTCTCAAGCTTGGAGAGCTGCACTAACCTTTTCCAAAATATTCCGGACCTCTTCTCTGGTCGGAGCCTGGGCATAAACCCGAAGTACAGGCTCCGTACCGGAAGGTCTAATCATCACCCAACGCTCCTCGTCAAAGTAAAACTTATAGCCGTCTATGTCTTCCGTCTTAGTTATTCGATACGGACCGAAAGTCAGGTAGCTACCTGCCGCACAACGTGCCATCACTTCCTCCTTCAAAGCATCGGTAACGTGCAAATCGTAGCGGTCATAGGCGAAAGGCCCTACAATCTCGTACACCTCCTCCAGCAACTGCCTGAGGGTTTTACCGGTCTCTGCCATAAAACTGAGCAACTCCAACCCTATCCACACGCCATCTCGCTCGGGGATGTGACCGGCCACGGCAATGCCTCCCGATTCCTCTCCCCCTACCAAGACCTTTTCCCGAGCCATAATTTCAGCTGTGTACTTAAAGCCTATGGGCGTTACCTCATAGGGCAGGCCAAAATGCTCTGCCAAGCGCTTCATCTTGTCGGTAACCGAAAAAGTGATAGCCACCTTGCCCTTTTGCTTTTGATAGCCCGCTTTGTACAACAGCAGCAAGAGCAAAATGCGATGGCTGTCCACAAAAGCTCCCTCCTCGTCAAACATGCCAATGCGATCGGCATCGCCATCGTTAGCCAGGCCGCAATTCAAGTCGGGATTTGAGCGAATTAAGGTACTGAGTTCTTCGAGATTGCGCTCAATAGGCTCAGGAGCCTGACCGTGAAAAGAAGGGTTGTATTCGCAATGCAGCAAACTGGCCTCGGGAAACAAACGAGGCACCACCCGCTGCCCGGCACCGTACATGGCATCGTAAGCCAGGCGAATGAAAGAACCCCTGATGGCCTCCAAATCAAAGTGCTTTTGAACATGCGCCACATAGAAATCCTCCAAATTGACCTCCTCCAGCAAACCCATTTGCCGAAAGGCCGATAAAGGCTTCATCTCCTCTTCGTATTTCTCCGGAATCAAAGCCTCTACCTCCGCTATTTGCGTCGGCGTCATAGGCCCGCCCAGAGCAGATTTCAACTTGAAGCCGTTGTAGGAAGGCGGGTTGTGGCTGGCTGTGATCACAATACCCAGGCCGGCTTGTAAACGTACCACACCCAGCGACACCATGGGTGTAGAGGCAAAATCCGGGCAGAGAAAAACCCGAATGCCGGCCGTGCAAAGTACCCGAGCAGCCTCTTCAGAAAACATTTTACCTCCAAATCGACAATCGTAACCGATAACGGCCTTGTCGTGCTTGTTTTGTTGCATCCATAGCGCTGTAGCCCGAGCCACGCGTCGCACATTGGCCAGGGTGTAATCGTCTGCGATGATGGCCCGCCAGCCGTCGGTGCCAAATTTAATATGCTGCATTCTTTCTATTTTGTGTAGGTTTGCGTCCGGCAAAGATAGAGAAAAGTGGAAGACAGCTATTACCACAAGGGATTGCGCAAGCGACTGGTTGAGGAGCTCCGCAAAAAGGGCATCCGTGACGAACGCATCCTCGCAGCCATGAGGGCCTTACCCAGGCATTTCTTTTTGCCTTCGGGCTTTGAGGAGCAAGCCTATGAAGACAAACCCTTTCCCATTGGAGAAGGGCAGACCATTTCCCAGCCCTACACTGTTGCTTATCAAACGCAATGTTTGGACGTCAAAGAAGGTGATCGGGTTTTGGAAATAGGCACCGGCTCGGGTTATCAAGCGGCCATTTTGGCTTTGATGGGAGCCAAAGTGTACAGCCTGGAGCGCATTCCAGATTTGTACGAACAGGCCTCCCACTTGTTAGCCCGCCTGCGTCCGGGCTTCGTGAGACTCTACCTGCGCGACGGTTTTGAAGGACTCCCCGAACACGCTCCTTTCGACAAAATTCTCATTACGGCTGCAGCGCCTCAAATTCCGAAAAAGTTGCTCGAACAACTAAAGGTGGGCGGACGCATGGTCGTCCCGGCAGGCCCTTCTGATCACCAATACATGTATATCATCGACCGCCTTTCGGCAAACAAATACAAAACGCAAAAACTGGAGCGCTTTCGCTTTGTACCCATGCTCAAGGGCATCAAAAAAACCGACAAAAAACCATAGCATGCAAGACCACAAGATTTTCGAACTCATTGAAAAAGAGCTGCAACGCCAAAGTCGCGGCCTGGAGTTGATTGCTTCGGAGAATTTCGTCAGCCGGGAAGTGCTGCAAGCCATGGGCTCCTGCCTCACCAACAAATACGCAGAGGGCTACCCGGGCAAGCGCTACTACGGAGGCTGCGAAGTAGTGGACCAAATCGAGCAGCTGGCCATAGACCGCTTAAAACAACTCTTCGGTGCCGAATACGCCAACGTACAACCCCATTCGGGTTCTCAGGCCAATGCCTCGGTTTACCTGGCCTGCCTCAAACCCGGAGACACCATCCTGGGCTTTGACCTCTCTCATGGCGGACACCTCACCCACGGCTCGCCGGTCAGCTATTCGGGCAAAACCTACAGAGCAGTGTTTTACGGTGTAAATCGAGAAAGCGGCTGCATCGATATGGAGCAGGTAGCCGAAACGGCCCGACGCGAAAAGCCCAAACTCATCATCTGCGGTGCTTCGGCCTATTCCAGAGACTGGGACTATGCCGGCTTTCGCCAAATTGCAGACGAAACGGGAGCCTTGCTCATGGCCGACATCGCCCATCCGGCAGGGCTAATCGCCGCAGGCCTACTCAACGACCCTATGCCCCATTGCCACATCGTAACATCCACCACACACAAAACCCTGCGAGGCCCCCGGGGTGGCATCATCATGATGGGAAAAAACTTCGACAACCCCTGGGGGCGCAAAACCAAAAAGGGAAATCCCGTAAAAATGTCGGCCATACTCAACAGCGGCGTCTTTCCCGGCATGCAGGGAGGCCCCCTGGAGCACGTCATCGCAGCCAAAGCCGTAGCTTTCTACGAAGCCTTACAACCCTCTTTTAAAGATTACGCTCAACAGGTCATCCGCAATGCACAGGCTATGGCTCAAGCTTTCAAGGACAAGGGCTACCACATCATCTCCGGCGGCACCGACAACCACCTCATGCTCATCGACCTGCGCAACAAAGGCGTAAGCGGAAAACAAGCCGAAGAGGCTCTGGTCCAAGCCGAAATAACCGTCAACAAAAACATGGTGCCTTTTGACGACCAATCTCCCTTCATCACCTCCGGCATACGCATAGGCACGGCAGCCATTACCAGCCGAGGGCTTAAAGAAGAAGACTGCCGCCAAGTCGTGGAATGGATGGATGAAATCATCCAACAGCCTGAAAACGAAAAACGCATCACTTCCATAGCTCAAAAAGTGGAAGCCATGATGCAAGACTTTCCCCTTTATGCTGAGAAAAGCTGACAGGCAAAATAATGCGTATCTTTGCCTCCCAAAATCCCTTCAAAAAAAAAAACGCTATGGCACGCACAGAATCCAAGATGTTACCTCTGGGCACCCAAGCTCCGAATTTCTGCTTGCCCGACACCGTTTCCGGTAAAACCGTCTGCCTGGAGGATGTGAAAACCGACAAGGGCTTGGTCGTCATGTTCATCTGCAACCACTGCCCCTACGTCTTGCACGTCAACGACGAGCTCGTCCGCCTCTCAAAGGAGTACCTCCAAAAAGGCATCGGCTTTGTCGCCATCAGTTCCAACGACGTGGAAAACTACCCCGACGATGCACCCGACAAGATGAAGGAAGTGGCAGAGCGCCTGGGCTATCCCTTCCCCTACTTGTACGACGAAAGCCAGGAAGTCGCCCGTGCTTACGACGCCGCTTGCACCCCTGACTTTTACCTCTTTGACGGAAATTTAAAATTGGTTTATCGCGGCCGACTAGACGCCTCCCGCCCGCAAAGCGATGTGCCCGTTACAGGTAAAGACCTTCGGCAAGCCCTCGACGCCCTCTTAGAAGGCCGGGCCATTCCCGAACCGCAATACCCCAGCATGGGTTGCAACATCAAGTGGAAAAACCAATAATTCAACCAACACCCTGACCCCAAAGCCATGACGCGCCTGAGTGTCAACATCAACAAAGTGGCTTTGCTGCGCAATGCCCGGGGAGGGAACCTCCCGGACCTGATTCAAGTGGCCAAAGATTGCGAAGCCTTCGGAGCCCAAGGCATTACCGTGCATCCCCGCCCCGATGAACGACACATCCGCTATGCCGATGTACCCCTGCTGCGGCAAGTGGTCCAAACGGAGTTCAACATCGAAGGCAACCCCACGGAGCGCTTCATGAAACTGGTCCTCGACAACAAACCCCACCAGTGCACCTTGGTTCCTGACGAACCCTCTGCGCTCACCTCCGATCACGGCTGGGACACCCTTCGCCATGCAGCTTTTCTCCGCGATGTCATTGCCCGTTTGCAAGAAGCCGGTATTCTGGTTTCTCTCTTCGTCGATCCGGTGGAAAAAATGATTGAGGGTGCCAAGGCAGTAGGAGCAGATCGCGTAGAACTATATACCGGCCCCTATGCCGAACACTTTGCCCAAGACCCCGGGGCTGCTGTTGCACCCTATGTACGAGCCGCCCAATTCGCCAAAAAACTCGCCATAGGCCTCAATGCCGGCCACGATCTCAACTTGGACAACCTCACCTTTTTCCTCAGCGAAACCCCGCATATCCTGGAGGTCTCCATCGGCCATGCCCTCATCAGCGATGCCCTCTACTACGGTCTGAGAAACACCATTCAAATGTACCTGGCTAAAATTGCCGATGCTGAAACCTAAAACTCGCCGACTACAGCAAAGGGCCGAATAACCATTTCCTTCCTTTCGTTACGAGGATATACCCTGTTATACCCAAACCGTTTCGGTTTGGGATATTTACGAGACGCAAGCGAGCGTAATGATAGGGAGTTTGGGAAGTTGACGCCGCCAAAACCACTTCGCCATGAGTACAACTGCTTTCGCAAAATGTAGAACGCCCCTCCTCAAGAACGCATAGCAACCACCGGATCCAGGGCCGAAGCTTGCAGAGCGGGAATAAAACCGGCCAACACTCCTACCACACTGGCCAGGCCCAAACCGAAAAGCACATTGTTCAACGACAGGTAAATGTCGTAGGGCATAAATCCGGACAACAACTTCAACAGTAAAAACACTAACAACAAACCAATCACTCCCCCGATGATGCACAAGATAACCGACTCGATGAGAAACTCCAGCAAGACAAAAAAACGCCGAGCACCCAAGGCCTTTTTAATACCTATCAGCCGCGTGCGTTCTTTTACGGAAACAAACATGATGTTGGCCACGGAAAACATACCTACAAACATCGCAAACCCACCCACCACATAGCCGATAGTATTCAGCACGCCAAAAAAACTATCCATAAAAGAGGCCACCACCGAGACGTTGTTCATGGCAAAATTGTCTTCTTCCAAGGGCTTCAAATGCCGGTTTGCGCGCAAGACGGCCCGCACCTCTTCTTTCATTTTTTCCATAGGCACGCCGGCTTTGGGCTTGACAATCACCACTGAGCCAAAAAGGCTATTGCGTTCTACATTGACCAATTTGCGGGCTGTTTCAAAAGGTAAAAGAACAATCTCATCCCAATTCATGATTTGTACCAAATCGTCTCCGGATGGAGCTATGACGCCCACCACCTCAAAGGTCTGTCCCATCATCTTGATTTTTTTGCCGACAGGCTCAAGCTCTCCAAAAAGTTCTCGGGCAACCTGATGCCCCAACACCAGTTTGTTTAAACCTCGCTGATACTCCGAAGGATGAAAAAAACGCCCTTTTTCGAACTCCATCGAAAACAGTTTTTCCACCTCGTAAGTAACCGCTACCACTACCACCCCCGAAAGACTGTTTGAGCGATATTTCAGCGTCTTAGCCCCTACAAAAAAGTGATAATCAGCCAACCCCACAGAAGAAGCCTTTTCCCGGATGGCCACCAAATCTTTGTAATTGGGACTGGGCCGCCGCATGTACTTCCAAAAATTCTGCGAGGGGTCTTCCGTCCAAGGCATCTTTTGAATGTAAACCACATCATCGCCCAACTTGCTGAAACTGGCCCGCACACTGTGTTCCAAAGAATTGACAGCCGACTGCACACCTACGATGCAGAAAATGCCTATGCACACGCCCAACAAAGACAGCGAAGTTCGCAACTTGTTGCTGCGCAATTGCCCAAAAGCCTGCAAAACACTCTCTCCGGCAATGCGCAACCACAGTTTAAAACGCAAAAAAACAGACCAATCGGATTCATAAGCCATAAGCAAAAGTGTCTGAGGCTTTCGCCAAAACAACACCTACAAAGATAAGGCATGCCCCGGCTCGCACAAATTATTTCGATAAACGAACCGCAAACCGTGACAGATGACAAAGCAAAACAAACCTCCTTGAACCACAAAGCTCGTTTAGAAGTTCTTTAGGTGTAAACCAAACTGCAGTGGTTTGAGGTTCCTAAGGCCCGCAAACAAGCAAAACAGAGAAAGTTTAAACAAAAGGCACTGCACTTGGGCAGTTTCAAATCATTTTGCCCCGACCATGCCACAAACGCTGGCAGATATTGAAGTGCAGCGTTTCTTTGTCAATTTTTCACTACCTTTGTGCGCTATTTAACCCAAGGCCCAAACAGGCCCGGGTTAAACGGCACACACGAGCATCCACAAGGCAAAGGTTTAAGCGGCCAATACCGCCAAACCACTCACGCTGATACAACTAAACAACAACCCTTTAAGCGTTAAGACACTAAAAGCCTCATGAGAACCAAGCTCTCTCAATTCAATTTCCAATTGCCGGAAAAATTGATAGCAGAATACCCTGTCGAAAACAGAGATGAAAGTCGCCTGATGGTCGTACATCGCGACACAGGAGAAATCGAACATAAAATCTTCAAAGACGTCATCGATTATTTCGACAAGGGCGACACTTTCATTTTCAACAATACAAAGGTTTTTCCTGCACGCTTGTTTGGGAAAAAAGAAAAAACCGGAGCGTCCATAGAGGTTTTTCTGCTGCGCGAGCTCAATGCCCACCACAAATTGTGGGACGTTCTGGTGGACCCCGCCCGAAAAATACGCGTGGGCAACAAGCTCTTTTTCGTAGATCATCAGGGCGTTGAACGCCTGGCTGCAGAAGTCATAGACAACACTACCTCCCGAGGCCGCACCATCCGCTTCCTCTACGACGGAGATGAAGAAGAGTTTCGCAATGAGTTGTTCTCCTTGGGACATATTCCGCTGCCTCCTTACATCAAGCGCCCGCCCAAAAAGATTGACCAGGAGCGCTACCAAACCGTCTATGCCAAAGAGATTGGTGCCGTAGCAGCTCCCACTGCCGGCCTGCACTTCAGCGAAGAACTTCTCAAACGCTTTGAGCTGAAAGGCATCAATCGAACAGAACTCACCCTGCACGTGGGCCTGGGCACCTTCCGCAACATCGAAGTGGAAGACCTCTCCAAACACAAAATGGATGCCGAATACATCCGAATCAGTCAAGAAACCGCCGAGATGGTCAACCGCTCAAAATTAGAAGGCCACCGCGTGTGCAGCGTGGGAACCACCTCCATGCGCTCCATCGAAACAGCTGTCTCTGCAAAAAACCTGCTCAAACCCATAGAAGGTTGGACTAACCTCTTCATCTTTCCTCCTTATGAATTCCGCATTGCAGACAGCATGGTAACCAATTTCCACCTGCCCAAATCCAGCCTCTTCATCATGGTATCGGCTTTTGGCGGTATGGATTTGATACGGCATGCCTACGATATAGCCATCAAAGAGGAATATCGATTCTTTAGCTACGGCGACGCCATGCTTATCGTGTAAGTGCCGGCACAGCATAACAGCCCAAACGAGAAGTTCCCGAACTTCCGCTGCAACATGAGCAACGAGACGACATACTCCCTCTACGAACTGAACGAATACGTTCGACGCGTGCTCTTGCTCAATTTTGAAGACCCCCTCTGGATTCGCTGCGAACTCTCCCAGGTGCGCGAATCCCGCGGGCACCTCTATTTGGAGCTCATCCAACAAGACGAAGGCGGCCAAACGCCCATTGCCCAAGCCTCGGCTATTCTTTGGAGTACCCGCTATCGCGAACTCGGCAAACGCCACGGCTTTCAAATCCTGGAGCAAATTTTTCAAAGCGGAGCCGAATTGCGCCTCAAAATCAAAGTCGATTTCCACGAACGCTATGGCTACAAACTCATGGTCGAAGAGCTCGACCCCGATTTCACCCTCGGCCAAAACGCCCTCAAAAAACAACGCACCCTGGAGCAACTCCTCGCAGAAGGGCGGCTGGAAAAAAACGGGCAAATTCCTCTCCCCCTTGTCCTACAACGCCTGGCCATTCTTAGCTCTTCCGAAGCAGCAGGCTATAGAGATTTTGTCCACCAATTGAACACCAACCCGCTGGGCTACCGCTTCGACACCACCCTCTTTCCCACCGCCGTCCAAGGAGAACGGGTGGAAACCGAAATGCACAACCAACTGCAGGCCATCAGCAAAAAAAAGACTCAATTTGATGCCGTCGTCATCATCCGCGGCGGCGGTTCGCGTACAGACCTCATGGCTTTCGACAGCTACCTGCTGGCCAAAGAAATTGCCGACATGCCGCTGCCCGTCATCACCGGTATCGGACATGAAATAGACACTTCTATAGCGGACATGGTGGCCCACACCTCAGTCAAAACACCCACAGCAGCTGCAGCCTTCATCTTGGAACACAACGAATATTTTGAAGCCCAACTACTCGACATACACCGGCAAATCGACCAAACGGCCAAACAATACGCTCAAATGGCCAACTTACAGCTCAACCAACTCGCCGAACAAATCCGCTGGACAAGCCGCGAGCAAATCCAACATGCCTTTCATCAATTGAACCTCATGCGAGAAAGCTTCCCGCGCATGGCTCGCCAACTCGTCCGAAACCAAAATCGCCAACTCCATTTCCTCGAACAACAGCTCCACGCCTTAGACCCGCAATCCATTCTCCGGCGAGGATTCTCCATAACCAGTTGCCAAGGCAAAATAGTCATGGATGCCTCCCATTTGCCGAAAGGCAGTACCCTCCACACTCAGTTCTTCAAAGGAGGCGCCACCAGCATAGTAAAAAAGACCCACGACAAATGAGCCGAAGAAAAAAACTCACCTACGAAGAAGCCTATAGCGAATTGGAAGACATCCTGCAACAACTGCAGGAAGGAGAAATCAGTATGGAAAAGCTCCCCGAACTGGTGCAACGCGCCGGCGAGCTGGTCAACTACTGCAGACAAAAACTCCGCAGCATCGAAAAAGAAGTGGAAAAAAACATGGGAACAGCAGAAGACGACTGACCTCTGCTGTTCCTCTCCATCAGGGCATTAACGCACTACAAATTTTTTACTGATAAGCCCTTCATCACTCTGGATAACGGCCAGATACAAACCGGCAGCCAAATCTTCCGTCGGTAAAGACAACACATTGGCCCCCAAAGAAAACTTCTCATCCCGTACCCAAAGACGCTCCCCCCTCAAACTCCACAACTCCAGCCGAGCTTCAAAAGAATGGTCGCTTTGCAAAGACAAAAACATCTTGCCGCCCTGCTCTACCGGATTTGGCGAAAGCTGAACATCGCGCACAAAATCGAGTGACTGCACACCCACCGTACTCGAAGTCTGAAAACTATATACCGAACTGAAGCCTGCACAAGTATAATACTCGTTGAAAGGCTTCACGCGGTAATAGTAAGTGGTGTTGGGCTGCAAGTCATAAATAAAAGCTCCGCTCCAATCACTTATCTTGCGCACAGGGCTGAGGTTAAAAGAAGGCAGAATATCCACCTCCAAGAGGTAGTGGTTGGCACCGGGAATGTCCTCCCAGTCGAAAAGCACCACGTTGTAGTAATCCGTAGTTGAACCGTCCAGAGGTGTATTCACATCCAGCGAAGTGAACGTAATTTCCGTAGCCGGAGGCGTGTAGTTCGTCTGCAAGTAAGAACGACTGGCCAGGTTAGCGGCAATCAGCGACTTTTGCATGGGCGTAAACTCGTAATCCGGGCAACCCCCGAAATACGACATCATGTTGTCTTCCATGGGCTGCAAAACATCGCCGTGGGGGTCCATGCAATTGCCCGTGTAGTTGCAATCGTCGTTGTCGGCAAAACCCAGGTTGTAGTCGGCCGGGGTATCGCACAGCAAATCACCGGCCGTATTGCAATTGCTGCCATCTACGTATTCCACCTGAATGCTGCCAAAGGGCGGTGCCCCCGACGGGCAGGGCGCAATAGTGCTGGAAACCGGATTTCCATGAATGGATTCCTGCCACCAGGTGCAATCCCAACCGTTAAAGGGGTGCAACAAACTGAAGTAATGCCCCACTTCATGCGGCAGCGTATTGGAGTAACCATTGGCCTCCGTTTTCTTCATGACGATCCAGTCGTATTGATTGGAATAATAGCCCAGGGTCTCGCCAATGCCTCCGGAATCAGCACTCTGGCAGACAAAAATGTTCAAAGCGTTGTTCACCTTGTTGCCATTCATAATCAAAGAGGCATTGCCGGGGTTGTTGTTCACCGTATTGTTGGCGATGTAGTTGAAACCCTGATAAATATAAAATTGAATGTTTTGATCGGCATACTGTTCGTTCAGCTCACAGACCATGTCCAAAATAGCCGCTTCTGAACGATAACCCGTGCCATTGCTGGTGCCTGCCAAATGAATTTTTAAGGGTACATATACCACATCACCCGAGCGGTAAGCTGCCCAGCCCAAGCGGTCCAATTCCGCTTTCAAAGCCTGAACGCGCTCTATGCTCTCCTGTGTCGGCACAAAGCCACAAGTGCCTCTCTGTCTCAATACGTCTTGAGCAGAAGCACCCCATGCTAAAATCAAGAAAAAAGCAACAAGCATGGGCAAACTACCGAAACAGGCCACTGCTTTACGCATAAACATTTTTACCTTCATCCTGGATAGTCTTTTTACGGCTTTCGCCAAATGAAAAAATTTACCCATAGGGCAATCCATATAAACCTTATGACAAAAATACAAAATCTATGCCGTACCAATTGTCTTTGTCCCGCTAAATGTCTAAAAAAATGTACACCCAAACCATTTTGGTTTGGGATATTTATAACTTGAAAACCAGCAAAAGTCAGGTGGTTTGGGATGCGAGAGCATCCCAAACCACTTCGTTATGAGTATATTAAATCTCACGAAACCCCACCTTCTTCTTCCTCTACCGTTTTTCTTACCTTTGCAGCGCATTTTCGCTCACAACAAAAATCCCTAACCAAAAAACAACGTCATGCGCAAAGTAACTGTGGTGGGAGCAGGTAATGTCGGCGCCACCTGCGCCAATGTTCTCGCCCACAAAGACATCGTCAACGAAATTGTTTTGCTCGACATCCAAGGCGATTTGGCCCGTGGCAAAGCCCTCGACAGCTGGGAGCAGGCACCCATTGATTACTACAGCACCCGCATAACCGGTACGGATGATTACAGCCTTACGGCAAATTCCGACATTGTAGTCATCACGGCAGGTGTGCCCCGCAAGCCGGGCATGAGCCGCGACGACCTCATCACCACCAATGCGCGCATCGTCAAGTCGGTTACGCAGAGCATCATGCAACACAGCGACAACCCCATCATCATCGTCGTATCCAACCCCTTGGATGTGATGACCTTGGCTGCCTGGGAAACTTCCGGGCTGGACTCCTCACGCGTATTCGGCATGGCTGGCATTCTGGACACAGCCCGCTACCGCGCCTTCCTGGCCGAAGCCTTAGACGTGTCGCCCAAAGACATCCAGGCCCTGCTCTTGGGAGGCCACGGCGACACCATGGTACCTCTGCCGCGCTACACCACGGTTTCCGGCATTCCCGTAACCGATATGATTGAAGCTGACAAACTCCATGCCATTGTCGAACGCACCAAAAAAGGCGGAGGCGAATTGGTACAACTCATGGGCACTTCGGCCTGGTATGCTCCGGGCGCCGCTGCCGCTCAAATGGTTGAAACCATCCTCAAAGACGAAAAGCGCATCTTCCCCTGTTGTGTACGCCTGACCGGCCAGCACGGTCTCAGTGATATCTTCCTCGGCCTGCCCGTAAAACTCGGCCGCCAAGGCTTGGAGCAAATCATCGAACTCAAACTCAATGAAGACGAACTGGCCCTGCTCAAAGCTTCGGCCGAACACGTCAAAAAAGTCATCGAATCTTATCGCCAATTGGACATCTAATGGCCTTTCGGCAAATGCAGCCCGTCGGTTTCCACTCTTTTCAAAGGGAAACCGACGGCCCTGCCTCCTCCCCGCTCTCGCAGCTTAGAAACCTTGCTTTACCCTTCTCTACCCAAACCATTTTGGTTTGGGGCACTTACAACTTGCAAACCAGCAAAAGTTAGGGAGTTTGGGATGCGTGAATATCCCAAACCACTTCGGCAAGAGTATGCCAAACAAGCCATTTTGCTGTGGGTATAACATATCGCCGAGCACCATCGTTTACTCCCAAGCAGACCTGAACATAACCGGAAGACTCCACAGCTCTGCACCCCAAGCAATCAAAACGCCATTCTGCTTCCGAACAAAAATTGCATGGCCATGAAAAAAGTGCTTTTGCTGCTGCTCCTGGCAGGTCTCTTCACCGGCCTCACCTATGCCCAAAGCACTGAAGCCGACAGCAGCGCTCTACTCAAAAAGCGCATCTCCCAAGCAGCACAAGAACTCATCGACAGCCTGCCCGAACAGCGCATGCACGCCCATGAACAGCTCAAAAACGACCTTATCCAATGGCTCGCACAAGGGGAGTCCTGGTCCTATTCCCTCGAAGAACTACCCACCCTCTCGGTTCAATACCCTGCCGACAGCAGCTTCCGCCTCATCACCTGGCAAGTAGAAACTCCGGACAGAAACTACCGCCACGGCGGCATCGTTCAGCACAAAGCTACACCTCAAGCTCCTGTTCTCCTCCACGACCGCCCTGCTGAAGCCCTCTTCTCCGAATACACCGCCACCGATGCCTCCGACTGGTTCGGCGGCCTCTGTTATGCCCTGCACGCCTTTACAACCCAAGACGGACAAACCGCCTGGCTGGCTTTCTTCTACGACAGCTACAGCCCTTACCTCGCCCGCAAATGGGTCGATGTGCTCAGCTTTACCCCGGAAGGAAAAGTACAATTCGGCTTGCCCGTCTTCGTCAAACCGGATTCCTTCGGCGGAGAAGATCGCCTTTCCAGAGTACTTATGGAATATTTCCGACAAGCTGCTACCCGCTTCAACTACGATGCCGAACTGGACCTCATCATCAAAGATCACATCATCCCCTATGGCACCTTGCCCGATCAATCCGGGCCAGCACCTATACCGGATGGCAGCTATGAAGGTTTCCGCTATGAAAAAGGGCGCTGGATATACGTAGAGAAAATTTTCCACCAAACCCTGCGCGACAACGAATATCCTCGGCCTTATCCCGTCTTGAATAGCCGCAAAGATTTGTTCGGAAAAAAACAATAGATTACATCTATGCCCAAACCGAAACGGTTTGGGACATTTACAATACACAAACCAGCGAAAGACAGGAAGTTTGGGAAGCTGACGCCTCTCAAACCACTTCGATATAAGTATAACTTTTCTTTTGTACCTTTGCCTCGGGTGAACCTCTCAAAACCCAACACGGGATAGGATAGCAAAAGCCAGCTCCCGAAAAAGCAGGTATCACCTCCATTTCATGGCAGGAAATACATTTTACGCATGGCCAAGCAAAAAAACACTCGTTTGATCGTCTTCCGCCAGGGAGAAAAAGGATTGGAAGTTTTGCTGCTGCGCTCAAAAAAAGATGACGGAGCCTGGGAACTGCCCACCGCAGCCCTGAGCCAACAACTCTCCCTTAGCCCTTCCGAACGAGAAACCCTGATCGAACTGGACCCCGTGGAAGAAACCGAAGAAGGCCTCTTTGAACAAGCCTATGCCGTGGAAAGCGACTGGCACGAAATACCTTCCCTCAAAGATATCCTCCGCCACGACCTGCACTTCGTCAAAGAAACCCTCAAGCAAATGGTGCCCGACATGATGCAGCGCGGCGTTTACGTCAGCATCAAAGATGCATTCAGGAAAGTACTTCCGCATCAATACAAAATGCTCAAAGAGCTGAAAGACATCCTCACCGACAGGAATTTGACCAAATACCTCTGAAGCCCTGTCCCCGCTCTTCCAATTTGGCAACAAGGCCTGGAAACATATTTCCCGAGCTCTTTTACAAAGCGGAAAGCGAAAAACCCTTTCTACTCCTCTAAGTGCTTTTTTCGCCTTCGCCCTATATACCAGATGAGCAAATAGAGGGAAACCAGCACCAACATGGGCAGCCAGGAGCCTATCTCATAACCGATGCGATAACCCAAAGAGGTCGTGTCCATATCGAATAGCATTTGGCGAAAGCCCTCACATCTTCAACACTTAGGGGTAATATTTCTCCGCAGAACTGTTGAGTATCAAATCTTCAAAAACCCTAACCAAGCGATTGGAAAAGAGCGCCAAATTGCGAATCTCTCCCAGAATGTTGAAATGCAAAACGCTGTTTCGCGTACCTACCTCGCGATTTCTGATGCGTTTAATCTGCTTTTTACGCGAAACGCGTATGGCCTTCATGAAAGGTTCCAAGCTTTCGACCAGACTATCCAGCTCTTTTTTGTCGCGGGTTTCAAACAAATGCACCACGCCCTCAAAACGCTCCTTCAAATGCCGGAGCAGCTCTTTGATTTCCTCGATTTGTACGGGCAACAAAGGTTTGTGGCTGTTGTCCACATGACGCACAATGGGACGCACAAAATGCCCCGTGTGCAAGACCATTTCCTCCAGGTAGTCCACCACCAAAACATAGACCTGGCCGGCCACCACATCTTCTTCGGCGACCTTGTCTAAAATTTTGTTTGACTTGGCCTTAATGCGCCCCATCTCCTCGCAAATGGCTTTGTACTTTTTATTGACTTTGCGCAGCAGATACAGATCTTCTTTTTCCAGGCCGTCTATGCTCTCCTCCATCAAAGACTCCAAAGCCTCCAACATGTTGCGCAAACGCCGGGTACTTTTATCGAGCAAATACTCGCGCGTCAACAACTGAAGCTCCTCTTCCTCTTCCCTGGCCTTTTCCTCTGCCATCTTTTGGCTGTGGTATCTGTGGGTGCGATACAGAACAAAGGCTAACAAAAGCAAGGCCAAAGCCAGAGCCAACACGCCACCGAAATAAAAGATGAAGACAAAAATAAAGGCTACCGTAAAGGCGGAAAAAGCCGTAAAGAACCACCCGCCAATCACCGAAAGCACGCCCGAAACTCGATAAACCGCACTCTCACGCCCCCAAGCCCCATCGGCCAAAGAAGCCCCCATAAAGACCATAAAAGTTACATAAGTCGTAGATAAGGGCAGCTTTAGCGCCGTTCCTATGGAAATCAGAATGCTGGCTACCATCAAGGTTACTGCTGCACGAACCAGGTCAAAGGCCGGAGCATCACTGCCCGCTTGCTGCTGCCGCTCGACAAAAGGATGATCATCAAAACGGCTTTCCACCCAGTTTTTCCAGCCTTCCGGCAAATGTTTGTTGACGAATTCCGCCATCTTCGCAAAAAAGCGCACAATGCTGCGCGATATGGCATAAGAGTCAAAGCGCTCAGCCCCTTCATACTGCCTGCCCAAATTGACCGAAGTTTTTAAAACAGAACGCGCCTTGCTGGAAAACCACAAGGTCAGCATCATAATCAAACCGGCCAACATCAACAAATAGGTCGGCGTAGGCACCTTACCCGCTAAAGCCTCCATCAAAAAGGAATCCGGATCAGGCGTGCCCGCAGCCAGGTACAACTGATAAGAATTGAAGCCGGCCAAAGGCACACCTATGAAATTGACCAGGTCGTTACCCGCAAAAGCCATGGCCAAGGCAAAAGTGCCCACCAGTACAATGGGCTTAAAGATGTCGATATTCGTCAACCACAAAACCACTTGCAACAAAAAAGTCCACCCCACAAAACTCCATACAATAATCCAAAAGCTGTTTTCCAAAATGCTCTTCTTCAGGTCTTCCGTCATGAAAGAAGCTCCCTTAATGCCTTTGATCAACAAAAAATAGGTGATGGCGGCAAAAGCCAGCCCACCCCAAAGTGCACCAAATTTTTTCAAATACCTCTTGTAATCAAAAGAAAACAGCAAGCGCGTCAAATACTGAACAACCACCCCTCCGACAAAAGACAAAACCACCGCAAACAAAATACCCGAAATGATGGCCAAAGCCTTGCCCGAATTGATGTACTCCGCCAGGCTCAAAGCATCGGTCTGCGTCAAAATCTTAATCAAAGACATACCTACCGCAGCTCCCAAAAGCTCAAAAACGATAGATACCGTCGTCGAAGTGGGCATGCCAAAAGTGTTGAAAGCATCCAACAGCAAGACATCCGTCACCATGACGGCGAGAAACAAAAGCATGATTTCCGAAAAGCTGAAAAACTGCGGATGGAAAATGCCCTTGCGCGCCACCTCCATCATACCACTTGAAAAAGTAGCTCCAACAAAAACGCCTAAAGCCGCTACGGCCAAAACCGTCTTAAACCGGCCTGCTCTGGAACCCACCGCAGCATTCAAAAAATTGACGGCATCATTGCTCACTCCGACGATCAAATCGGAAATGGCCAGCACAAAAAGGATGACTACAACAACGAGAAAAAGAGACATAAATCGCGTTTCAGTTGGCAGCTTTTAATAGACACTTCTTGGCATACGTTCGCGATAGAACGCAGCAAAAGTAAGAACAAAATCCCGTTGTAAAAATTAAATTTCTGTAAAGTTTCTCTACCTTTGGTTAGGCAAAAAACCGAAAAGCCTTCCTCCCGAAACCGAAAACCACCATCTCCAAAACACATGGAGATATGTTAGAAAGGCTCTACAGGCTCTATAGCCTCAGCCCCCTTTATCCGACCCACTCAACATCAGCTTATGAAAAAATATATATCCCTGCTTTTCACCTTCAGCCTTCCGTTCTTTCTGCTTTCGCAAAACATCACCCAAACCCTGCGCGGTCGCGTAGTGGATAAAGAAAGTAAATTTCCACTCATTGGCGTCAATGTGGTTGTGGAAGGCCTTTCACCGGTTATTGGCACCACCACCGACGAAGAAGGCTACTATCGACTGGAAAAAGTACCCGTGGGACGCCAAAACATCCACTTTTCCTATCTGGGCTACGAAGACCTGCTGTTGAACAACATCTTACTCACTTCCGGCAAGGAGGTCGTCCTCAATGTCGAAATGGAGGAAGCCGTAACCACCCTCAGCAGTGTAGAGGTCGTGGCCGAAAAGCGAAGCGGAGAAGCCCGCAACGAGATGGCCACCGTCAGCGCCCGCCAGTTTAGTGTGGAAGAGACAGAACGCTATGCCGGCAGCCGGGGAGACCCCGGCCGCATGGCCTCCAACTTCGCCGGAGTTCAGGGCAGTGATGACAGCCGCAACGACATCATCGTGCGTGGCAACACACCTCAGGGAGTGCTCTGGCGGCTCGAAGGCATCAATATCCCCAACCCCAATCACTTCGCCGTACCCGGTACGGGCGGAGGGCCTGTAACCATTCTCAACAACAAGTACCTGGCCAATTCCGATTTCTTTACCGGCGCCTTTCCCGCTGAATTTGCCAACGGCATTGCCGGCGTCTTCGACTTGCGCATGCGCAATGGCAACAACGAAAAGCACGAATTTAGCGGCCAACTCGGATTCCTCGGTACCGAACTCATGGCCGAAGGCCCCATCAACAAGGCAAAACGCTCTTCTTATCTGCTCTCCTACCGCTACTCTACCCTTCAGCTCTTTGGCTTCCTGGGCATTAATGTCGGTACCGATGCCATTCCCCAATATCAGGATGCCGCATTCAGGTTCTCCTTCCCCACCAAAAAGGGCGGCAACATCGCTCTATGGGGCATAGGAGGCAACAGCTCCATCAACATCGTTAAAAGCGATTTGGAAAAACCCCAGGAAGGCACCGACCTCTATGCCGAAAATCAGGTCGATCAGTTCTTCTGGTCGCGTATGGGGGTAACCGGCCTCAGCTGGACTCAACCCCTCAACGAAAATACCTTCTCCAAACTCACCCTTTCAGCTGCCCATCAAAGCGTTGGTGCCCGACACAAATACATCTTCAGACATGTTGAAGACGGGCTATTCGTCTATGACAGCATCCCTCCCGTACTCGACTACACCTTCAGCACCAACACCTTCTCCGCCAACTACCTCATCAACCGAAAACTCAACAGCCGCCTCAGCTTCAAAACGGGGCTGCAAACAGACCTCCTCCTCTTCTATTTCTCCGACAGCGTGCGTGCCGTCCATCAGCTGCCCGACCAAAGCTTCGCGCTCGACCCCTGGAGAAAGCGCTGGGATACCCGAGACCAAACTTTTAAAATTCAACCCTTCTTCCAGCTGAAATACAAAATCAACAGTCAACTGACCCTCACCGGCGGCCTGACAAACCTCTATTTTTCACTCAACAAAAACACTTTCTCTCCGCTCGAACCCCGCCTCGGCCTGGCTTGGCAATTTGCCCAAAAACAAAGGCTGAATTTCGGCTATGGCTTTCACTCCCAAAGCATGCCTTATTATCTCTATTACTACGGCTTTGAAACCATCAACGGAGACCCGCAAGAACACAACCTCGACCTGGGGCTGCTGAAAAGCCAACACTTCGTCTTGGGATACGATTGGTATCCCGCCCCCAAAGTGCGCCTGAAAGCGGAAACTTACTATCAGTACCTCTATGACATCCCCGTAGAAAACAAACCCTCTTCCTTTTCCATCGTCAATGCCGGTACGGGCTTCTCTCGCCTCTTCCCCGACACCTTGGTCAATGCCGGCACGGGCTATAACTATGGCCTGGAGCTCACCCTCGAACGCTTCTTCAGCGAAGGCTACTACTTCCTCTTCACCGGCTCATTCTTCAACAGCAAATACCGCGGCAGCGACGGCATCTTGCGCAACACCACTTTCAACACCCGCTTTGCCACCAACCTACTGGCCAGCAAAGAATTTCGATTCAAAAAAGGCAGCGCCCTTAACCTGGGCGGTAAAATCACCTATGCCGGCGGCCGATGGTACGGCCCCGTAGATGAAGAAGCCTCCGCCTATGCCCAGGAAGTGGTCTATACCGACGCCACCGTCAACACCCTGCAATTCAGGCCCTACTTCCGCCTGGATGCCAAAATATCCTTTCGCTGGAATAGGCCCAAAGTCAGCCACGAATTCAGCATAGACATGGTCAACCTCACCAACCACAAAAACATCCTCACCCTGACTTACGTGCCTGATCACCCCAGTGGAAACCCCATCCAAGAGGAGTATCAACTGGGCTTCCTGCCCATCTTCTTCTACAAAATAGATTTCTGAACTGCCCTCATAAGCCCATCGCAACACTTCAGCCGTTGCGATGGGCTTACCCAAATTTGCTGTAAAACACCCCATCTCATGCGCAAATCTCAACAACCCAGCAGCCAAAAAACCAAAACAACACAGCCCTAACCCCCGTTCCAAAGCCCGTGGAGAAAGCAAAAATCCCTACCTTTGTGGCAACCCCAGGCCCCTGTCTTGCGTTTGATATACTGAATAACGAAAAGACTCAGACACCCGCCAAATGCCCAAGCTTCAGCCCGGCGGGTTCTTCGGTAAAGCCAAGTGCCTGAACCTCAGTTTGAGCTTTCAACCTTGTAGGTGTTTCTAAGACAAAAGAAACAAAATATGAAAAAAATACCGCTATATATCCTCAGCATATCGGGCACCATGGCCCAGAATCAAAATTATGCCATACTCTTAGGTGAAGTCAACGGCCGCAGAAGATTGCCCATCATCATCGGTATGGCCGAAGCCCAAGCCATAGCCGTCGTATTGGAAAACATCACGCCTAAACGACCACTTACTCACGACCTGTTCAAAAACACCCTCGAAGCCTTCGACATCGAACTCAAAGAAGTCATCATCAGTGATCTCATCGACGGCACCTTCTATGCCTTGCTCATCTGTGAACGCAATGGCGAAATCCTGGAAATAGACTCTCGAGCCTCCGATGCCCTGGCTCTCGCAGTCCGATTCAATTGCCCCATCCACACCTACGATTTTATCCTGGACACAGCAGGAATCTCCCTCCAGGAACCCAATGAAATTCAAGTCACCGAAGAAAAAGAAAAAAGCCCCGGAACGAAAAGAAAGAACCCCGACGATTTCTCCAACTACCCACTCAAAGAATTGCGAAAAATACTCGACAAATTGGTCGAAAACGAAAACTACGAAAAAGCAGCTCTCGTTCGGGATGAAATCAATCGCCGCAAACAACTCAACAGCTAAGCAACACCCAAACGCGCATCATCCAAAACAGCTAAAACCCGATCCAACATCTCATCCGTAAAATCCAAATGCGTTACAAAACGCATAGTCCGGGGGCCAAAGGGCGCTGCCAACACTCCTCTTTCTTTCAGCCTTTCGGCAAATGTGGGAGCATCTAAGGGCTCACAAAGATCAAAGACCAAAATGTTGGTTTTCACAGGACGCAAATCTGCAACATAAGGTTGCTGGCCAAGGGCTTCCGCCAGAACCCGGGCCCGCCGGTGATCTTCCCGCAAGCGATCTACCTGATGCTCCAGAGCATATAAACCCGCTGCAGCCAAATAACCGGCTTGGCGCATGCCACCACCCATCACCTTGCGAAACTTTCGAGCCCGTTTGATCAAATCCGAAGAACCCGTCAACAAGGAACCCACCGGAGCGCCCAGTCCCTTAGACAAACAAACCGAAATGGTGTCAAACAAAGCACCCCAGTCGCGCGCCGATTCTCCGGTCTCCACCAAGGCATTGAAAATCCTGGCCCCGTCGAGATGCAAACGCAAAGCCTTGTTGTCGCAAACATGGCGAATAGCCCTGGCTTCATCCAATGTGTAATAACTACCCCCACCCTTATTGGCCGTATTTTCTAACACCACCAAGCGCGTACGCGGCAACCAGTCAAAATCAGATTTGACGGCAGCTTCTATCTGCTCAGCCCTCAACTTCCCGTACTCACCATCTATCAAGCTGATCGCCAAACCGGAATTGTAGGCATATCCACCTGTCTCATACTGATACACATGCGATAAACGCTCGCAAAGCACCTCATCCAAAGGCTCCGTATGCAGACGCAAAGCTATTTGGTTGGTCATCGTACCGCTGGGGCAAAATACCGCAGCCTCATGACCGAATATATCCGCTATCCGCTCTTCCAAAGCCCGAACACTGGGGTCTTCTCCAAAGACGTCATCGCCCACCTCTGCTTGCATCATCGCCTCCAACATACCCGGAGTAGGACGGGTTACCGTATCGCTGATCAGGTTAATCATAAATGCTTACTTTTGCTAAACAGATTGAATGCCCAACAAAAGTAACCAATTATGAAAAAGATACCCTCTGCTTGCTATCTGCTTCTCCTCACCCTCATAGCCTTCTACAGCTGCCAAAACAAAGCTCAAAACCAAGCCAAAGAAAAAGAAAACACCTCCACCACCCAAACAGAAAAACAAAACACCCCCCCACAATTGAAAAAATACTGGGCCTCGGACCCCTATTTGGAAACCTCCGAATCCGTGCTCTATAATCCCTGGGACAACACCCTCTTCGTATCCTGCATCTACGGCAAACCCACCGACAAAGACGGCAACGGACTCATCTTCAAAATATCCATCGAAAACGGACAAACCATACAGGAGCGCTTTGCCAAAGACCTCAACGCTCCCAAAGGCATGGGCCTCAGCCCCGATACCATGACCCTCTACGTAACCGACATCGATCGCCTCGTACTCGTCCATGCTCGCAGCGGCATCATCCTCAAAAGCTACCCCATCCAGGGTGCTAAATTTCTCAACGACGTTTTCGTCGATCCCACAGACAGTACTGTCTATTTCTCCGATACCGAAACCGGAAAAATCCATCGTCTCAAAGGCGAAGAAATTTCCGTTCTCACCCGAGTGAAAGCACCCAACGGCATCACGGCTTACAACGACAGCACCCTCCTGGTACTCTCTTTTGCCGGCCAGGAAATGTACCTCATCGATAAGCGTTCTGGCAAAGTAAACACCGTACCCGAAGGCATCCCCAACGGAGATGGCATCGTGCCCGACGGGCAAGGAGGTTTCTTTGCCTCAGACTGGAGCGGGCAAATCTTCCATCTCGATCAAGACCTGCACCCTTCCCTTTTGCTCGATACTCGAAAAAAGGAAATCAATGCCGCAGACATAGAGTACGTCCCTCAACAACAATTGCTGCTGGTACCGACCTTCTTCAAAAATGACGTTACAGCCTATAAATACGAATAGAGAAGCCCACAAGGACTTCTCCATTCGCAACACATGGCTCAACGAGCAAAATAACCGCCCGGAATCAAGCCAGCTGCAATGCTCATCACCTTGACTCCATCATCCTGGAAGACGTCCACCTCTCCCGGGCTGATGTAATCCTCGGCATTGCCCAGCAACAAATGCCCCGTTACAGGATCCAAGCCCAGGGAATAGTAAAAAATCCCGCTTTGCTGTCCGTGAGTGATGGCCTCGCTCGGCAAAGCCGTCGAATCGATGTGCATGCCATACGGCTCGCTGTTGATTAATGCATACAAAATTTCTCCGTTGGTCGAAACGGCCAAATCGGAAGAATAGGTCGGCACATCCAAAGCCAAAGCAATCAGGTCATTGGCATAACGCACCAACTTACCCGGTGCATTCAAAGGATCATTGGGGTCGTTCCAGTTGCTGTAACCGCTGCAAAGCACCCACAGCGCACCGTTCTTATCGACGACCATACTCGAAGGATTCACGCCCGAAGGCAATTTTTCTTGCAAACTGTTGGTCGCCAAGTCGATGATAGCAACCGTAGAATCCACCCCATAGCCACCGGAATTAGCCACGTACAATTTGCCGTCTTTGACCAACATGCCCTCTGCACCGGCACCCGTAGGTATGTTGGTCACTAAACTCATATCCGAGCTGTTGTAAATGGACACACTGCCGCTAAGCCCGTCAGCGCCCCATTGGCTTATAGCTATGCGGCCATCGCCCAAGTCCATTACATAACGCGGCTGGGCAAGGCCGGTAATTTCTCCCAACTTTTCAAAAGTCAGACCATCAGCTACCACTACCTTGCCGCTATTGTTGATGACCAAATAGGCCTTGCCGTCAATGATATTCATCGATTGGAAAACATTGCCCAGGCTCTCTCCGTCGTTGGCACGCGTAAAAACCTCCTGGATAACATTCTGATTTGTTCGATCGTAAAATGTCAAAGTACCGGTACCCTGCTGAAAAGGCCCCTCATTGACAATGAAAATCCCCTCTTCATACTTTACGGATTCCACTGGGGCAGGCGGCATGTCTTTGGTACAAGAAACCAGCTGAAAGCCCAAAAACAACACTAGGTAAAACAGTGATTTTTTCATCTCTCGCACGAGTTTAAAAGTTAAAAAATCAAAACGAGCTGCCTTTCGGCAAATCAAGAGGCGAGAGAAAAGAATGGCAGAAGAAAGATGTTGAATCTGCTCAGGCAAAGCCACTACACGGTAGCAACTTGCTCAAAGGAAAAAAGCAAAACCCAACAGCGAAGTTCCTCCATTCATTTCTCTTTCACCGAGAAGAAATGAACGCGACTGCGGCACGGCCGGCATACGGCCTCCCACAGCCGGGCTTTGGCAGGTCTTCTGACTTGCTCCGCTTTGCTCCGACCTTCCCGAAAACTTCCGTTTCCAGTGGTTACACGCATCGGTTTTCATTTGGCGAAAGCCAAAGCCAAACCGTTGTTGCGGGAGCAAAAGCACATAAAGAGCTTACAGCTGCGGGAACAGTTCGGGATTCTCACCCGATTCCCTCTTGGGGAGCTGCCTGTGCAACCCCTTCGCGAGACTTGCAATAAGCCTCGACCAAAACCCCTGCAAAGGTAAACAAAAAAAAGGGTAGAATTGCCGCGCAATTCCACCCTTTCTGAACAGTTATTCTTAACACTACCCCCCCGAAAATGCCCACAGCTCACCTCCCGGTAGCGAGGTTTAATAGTCCGATTCCTTTTGGCCGCGATAGGAGCCTTTACCCACCGGCTTGCCCTCGGGACGGGGAAATTCCTCGTCTTCCGGACCAGCCACGAAAAACTCAACGCGCCGGTTGATGTAATTGCTGCCACTGACAGGTACCAAAGGCTCGTCTTCACCGGCATATTGCAAAATGAGCCGCTCACGCGGAACGTCGTATTGATTGACCAGCAGATCAATAGCTGCCTGAGCGCGCTGATAAGACAACATCTCGTTGTAATCGGAGGAAGCCGTCTTATCGGTAAAGCCCTTGACTACGACCCTGATGTCCGGGTTCATTTTCATAACCCTGGCCACGCTCTCCAAAGCAGGATAATCGGCATAGCGCACCGAGTAGCTGTCCGGATTGAAGTGAATGGTAGGCAAGAACCAGGCTGTTACGGCTGCTGCATGATCGGCCGCCTGTTGTGCCACAACCTGCTCCAGTTCTTCTTCCGTAACGTATTTGCCCGGGCCTGCTACAGCACGTCCTTGCTCATCTACCTGAGTAGCTGGCGGAGAGTAAGGCTCGGCATCCTGATAATCGGGAATGCCGTCATTATCGCTGTCCAAAGGTAATCCACGCGTATCCACCGGCACACCTGCCGGCGTGTCGTTGTCCTGGTCGAGCATATCAATGACGCCATCTCCATCGCTGTCCGTCAAATCCAATACCGGGCGTTCCTTCAATTCGGAAATGTCCTTGAGCACCACGTCCAGAGGGTTTACCCAGTACAAAGGCTCCGACAAAGCGCCCTTCTTTCGCAAATTGAAATTGATGCGCAAATTGGTGTAATTGCCAATGTCGCGGAATCTGCTGTTAAAACCGTCGAGGTAATCGGTGCGCCCCCCGACCAAAGTAGTGATCTTGTGCTCCAGGGCTATGTTTATGGCAGGGCTTATTTTAAAAGCCACGCCAGCCCCCATTTCAAAAGCTCCGGCCAAGTTGCCGAGATCGCGAGCACCCGGTATCACCAAATCGGGATAATCGGCAATGGTGTCGTTGGTAAAGTCAATAGCCGTGGTCGTGTAAACGGCCCCTCCCCCTAAAAAGCCGTACCAATTGACCTTGCGCACGGGCTTATCCCAGCGCAGGTTGTTGAAAACTACGACCAACTGCACATTGCCGGAGGCATACATGGTACGGTAAGTATAGGCCTCTCCTTCATTTCTATAGCTAATTACCGAACCATCGGTTGACCCTACAAAATTGTAATAGGTAGCATCAAAACGCAGGGAAAAGACGTAATCCAAAGCCCTGCGCAGGTGAAAACCGGCACCCCAGGAAGGCTGAAAACCGGTAACATCACCGGCCAAAAAAGAATGGCCACCGTGTAAGCCCACCTCCCAGGCATACTTGGGTGTGGCCTGAATACCTCCGTAAGGAGAAGATGCATCATCTTGTGCATGAGACACGAGAGCAAAGCTCAAAACAAAAGCCGTTAGCAGGCTTTTCAAGTAAGAAGATTTCATGGAGTCTAGTTTTCTCTTAGTTATTTCGGTTTAGGGATTGCAAGATATACTTGGCAAAGATAGCTGTTTTCAAACGTTTAAGCAACATCCAGCTTGCCTTATCGCTAAAGCGGAATCCACAAGATATGACGACAAATCACTATACAAGTAACTCATTTCATCGCAAAACGCATCGGATAATCCACTTTGACCTTGCCTTTGCGAATGTTTTCCAGCTTGCGCTTGATCATGCGCTTCTTAATCGGCTTGAGTAAATCGACAAAAAGCCGGCCTTCGATGTGATCGTATTCGTGCTGAATGATGCGGGCCTCCAGGCCCTCATAAGTCTCCTCATGCTGCTGAAAATCCTCATCCAGATATCGAATGCGAATGCGTGGCGGCCTCAACACATCCCCCGTAAGCTGCGGAATGCTCAGGCACCCCTCCTCATAAGCCCAAGGCTCCCCTTCTTGGCTCAGGATGCGAGCATTGATAAAGACTTTGCGCAAAGCCCGCTCCTCCTCTTCTTGCTCATACAAAGGCGTAGAGTCAACCAGAAAAAGGCGAATGCTCTTGCCTATCTGTGGTGCCGCCAGACCTACACCACGAGCATTTTTCATCGTATTCCACATAGCCTCAATCAACTCTTCTAAGCCCGGATAAGAATCCGGAATATCCGAAGCTACCTTTTTGAGTACAGGCTGACCATAACCGTAAATGGGGAGTATGGTCAAAGTCTTCTTCCGTTCTTTGATTTTAGTCATGGCTATCTCTGCTTTGCCAAACTTCGGTTTCCATATAATCTTTCAGCAGAATTGCCGCACTCAGCTTGTCAATCAGCCCCTTATCCCTGCGCTTCTTTTTTTTCAAGCCCGTTTGCAACAACAAAGCTTCAGCCTCTTGTGAAGTATAGCGTTCATCCAGGGTTACGATTTCTAACTCGGGAAAGCGTTTTTTCAACTGCCGCAGTACCCCCTTGACTAAATGGGTCATGCGCGTAGGGCTCCCATCTAAGGCCAGGGGATACCCCACCACCATACACTCCACCTCTTCTTCCTTCAAATACCTTTCCAAAAAGGAAAACAATTCCACAGTAGGCACAGTTACCAAGCCCGAAGCAATGATCTGCAAAGGATCCGTAACCGCTAAACCACAACGCTTAGTACCATAGTCCAGGGCAAGAATGCGTGCCATGCTGCAAAGATACGAGAAATATGCCGTCCAAAACGGACTTTAGTACTCCGACACATTGCCCAGCTGCACGGCCACGAAATCGGCATCTTCTACCGAAGCAGTCAAATTATTGAAATTCATAACACGGGGAAAAGGTGGCGAAAAGGGATTGTTCGGATCCGGAAAATCGTAGTCAGCCGGCACAAAAACCCAATCGCTTTGCTCCGGAAAAGCATCAATGACACCCAAAATCCTCCGCTGAATCAACACCAAATCCAAACTGCTCACACTGCCCGAACCATTCACATCCGCGGCAATGAGTTGATAAGGAAAATCAAAAGGCACGACCTGCAAAATGTGCCGGGAAATCAAAACCATATCCAAAGTGGTAATTCCTTCCATGGAATGAAAAGACCAATCCGGCCGCAGAGTATAGTCTCCGCCTTGCGGCAAATTGGTGAAGGCATAGCCACCGTCTTCTTCGGTCAAAAGCTGTTGTTGCATACTGCCACTCAAAATGACTTCGGCAGCGGGCAAAGCCTCTCCTTGAAAAGTAGCTATGCGACCGGCTAGCTCAAAATCAAAAGGCTGGCAGGCTTCCATAGGATCCTGCACTTCCAAATACGTCTCGCAATAATCGGCATTGCCAAAGTCGTCAAAAACCCACAACTGAACCGTGTTTTCTCCCAAGTCCTCACAGAAAAAAGTGCGCAGGGTATCTCCCGGAGACGAACTATACGAAAACTTCAAATCCTCCTGAGCGGTACAATTGTCAAAACTCCCCGCATCAAAATCTTCCGCCGGAACCGAAATCATTCCCGTCTGCATGATGGTTATAACCAAAGCCTCTTTGCAATAAGGCGTGGGCTTCTTGGCATCAACCACCCGCAAAGTGTACTGGCAACTGCTGCTGTTTCCGCAACCGTCCGTTACGGTGTAATTGACCAAATAATCTCCCAGTGGCACATCGGGAAACGGCCCGAAGCCCTCTCCCAATTCACTCGAAACCAAAATCTCAATAGACGGGCTACAGTCTTCTACCTGTAAAGGAGGTATGCTTACCGTATCCGTGCAAAAAGGCGTAGTTAATTTTACAAAACCACTGAGTGGACAAACCAGCACCGGTGGTGTCTCATCCAATACTTTGATGATTTGCTCGTGGGTAAACACAGCCCCATTTTCGGGATTTTCAGGATCGTAATGACACCAATCCACGATCGTCCAGCTTCGCACAATCTTAAAGCAAGCCGGCTCTGCCACATCGTACAAAGCATCTTCATAGCTAAAAGCAATCAAACCACAGACCTGCTCTGCCACCGTCGGCTTGTCGTAACCCGCCGGCAAACTATCGGGAGAAAGAACCTGAGGCGAACTACAGTCGGGCGCCTGATAATCCTCCGGCCAATTGATGTCCTCTGCCTGTAAGGGCTGAGCATAAGAAAAAACAACGCTTTGAACAAAGGAAGAAGCGTTTCCGGAAGGATCCACTGCTGTAAAATGCCGTTCGATCGTGCCCGTTCCACAAACGTCCAAATCACCACTTTCTTCATAAGACAATTCGTACCCACAAGCATCCCACACCTGAGGCCAGCCCACAAGAGCCGTATCCTGTAAATCCTCATAACAACTCAGCTCTAAATCCGGCAAAACTTCCAACTGAGGGGCCAGCTTGTCCTGCACGCTAACTTCCACCATGCAAGCGTTGACCTGACCAGAGCTATCTCGCACTTGCACAAAGACCTGAACGATGGAATCAACAGCATCTTCACATTGAAAAAGCACAGTAGGCGTAAAGAGGGAATCTTGCATCCGCCTTGCGGCAAATTCGATGGGGCTGCAAGCATCGTAGCTTCCTTGATCAAAGGCAAAAGCCGGAATCTCGGCCTGGCCGCTTTCCCCCAAAGAAACCACGGTCTGCTCTAAGCAAATGGCCACAGGCGCCTGCATATCCCGTACAGCAAGAACGGATTGGCAAGAAGCGGCATTTCCGCAAGCATCGATAGCCTGATAAACGATGCCGTATTCGCCTTTCGGCAAATGCTCTACCAGGCTGTCATTTGCCGAAAGGCTAAAACCCAACCCGCTCCAACTCAAACTCCAGCTCGAACAATCATCCAACACTTCCACCTGGGGCACAGCAAAGGTTGCGCTGCAATCGTCTTCATTGATGGCGACAAAAAAACTGTCAGGACAAACGAGCTGTGGTGGTTCCAAATCGGCCAGATGAATGATTTGCAAATGCGTAAGAGGAGCCGAGCCTGAAGCTGCACACCAATCCAAAACACTCCAGGAACGCAAAAGATATTGCCCTCCACCACAAGCTTCCAACCATTCATCGCTAAAAGATACCCCCAAAGAACAATCTTCTTCCTGACCATGCAGGGGCTGACCATCCAAAGTGGGATAACCCGTTTGCGCAGGGTCTGTCTGGCTACTCCCACAAGGCAAGACGAGGTTATCCGGAAACGAAAGGGCCTGTAAAGGCGGGCGATACAAGGCCGCATGTTGCACACAGGGAGAAGAGGTGTTGCCCGAAGCATCTGTAGCCAGCCATTCCCTGCGAATCAACTCCCACACGCCCGTCGGACTACAAGAAGAGGGCCAACTGTTTTCCTGAACCAGCTCTACAACAGCTTCTTCCGCGCAATTGTCAAAGGCTTGCGGAGGGTCAAACAGCTCTAAACCCTCGGCACAACTGAACCAAAGGGTATCCGAAGGGCAGTTCCACTCAGGTGGCAAGAGATCCAAAACCTCCAGCTCACTCCAACAACTGTTGCCCGTACTCAACTGTATCACCTGGGCTGTGAGCAAAACGCCTATATGCTCACTCCCCAAAGGCATAGACACCGCATTCACCCCTTGGTAAACCGTTACGGAAAAATCGCTGTAATCGAGATACGAACCCTCCAACAACATCTCTGCCGTAGGCAGAGCCTCACACTGCCCGTCCAAAGACAATTGTATCTGATCATTGCAGGAAAGCCCTCCTTGTGCAGAAAGAAACTCGTAAGACAAGCACAAAAAACAAAACAGACTCAAAAAGCGAATGAAACGGATATGAAAGGACACCATCTGACCCATGTTTAACCTCGTTCAAACTCCAGAGAGCTTAAAACCGATAAAAAATTGTCGCCCTATTGAAAAACAATGGTACAGGTTAACCCAAACCAACCGAATTGCGGACAACAAGCTGTTTAAAAGAATGGAGCACAAAATCCATTCCAAAAAATCGACATATCGGGTAGATGCGGCTGCGTGTAGCTTGTGGTACAGCTTTTGCCTGATTTAAGGGCTAAGCTTGGCACAAATATATAATTATTTTTTATATAACCAAACCGAAATGGTTTGGGATATTTAGGACTTGTTATGTTCATCACAATTCCTCCCCCTCACACAGGCTGCTGACCTCCTCCACCTCCCTTTTCTCCGTGTCGAAGTTGATGCCCAAGGCGATGAGCTTCTTGCCCGTAGAGCGATATTTGTCTAAGT
>Ga0256839_1001305_pt1 | contig 30513 bp, 24 predicted proteins | sample 354166metaG_FD_185968 | JGI IMG/M metagenome (GOLD analysis project Ga0256839, IMG submission 185968) | Hydrothermal vent microbial communities from Mid Atlantic Ridge, Atlantic Ocean - 354-166 | ecosystem: Environmental > Aquatic > Marine > Hydrothermal vents | place: Atlantic Ocean: Mid... | reverse complement strand
CAATTCCACAATCAGCATCATGGTGAATCGCCCACGCAACACCGCCATGGATGAGTCTTCAATATTCGCATCCGCCTGCAACAACACCTCACTCACATCACGAACAATCCCAGATCTATCTTTCCCTGAAATGGATAATAAAATCGATTGGTTCATGGCAAACTCCACCTTATTTATCGCTATTTTATTTTTCTAATACCTGCTTATACAACTGAATACATGTTTCAGCCATTTTGTCTGCCTTGAAAACATTTTCATATCGCTGTCTTGCCGCTTCTCCATAGGTCTTAGCCAATTGCGAATTATTCACTAGCGTCTCCATTGCTAAGCGTAAAGCTGATGGTTGTGCTGGTGGAACAACGATACCTGTTTCTTTATCTTGATTGATATATGAGGTTCCAGTATTGATCTCACAGGAAATTAAGCCGCATCCAAATGCTGCCGCTTCAAGCAAACTAACCCCGTATGCCTCCGAGCGCAAATGAGAGGGAAATACAAACGCTAAGCAAAGAGAATATAAACAAACCTTATCTTCATTGGGTAAAAACCCTGTAAATACAATTTGATTAAGCACACCCAACTTCTTTGCCTCTTGATGAAGCGCCTCTCTCATTGGTCCATCCCCAACAATCACAACTTTTAAGTCTGTCCCTTGTAAAGCCTTAACTAAATACTCCAACCCTTTATAATAACGCAATACGCCAACAAACAAAAAGAAATCTGTGCCCACCTTATCTTCCCACGACTTTCTCCGCGCCGCATCAACTTCTGGGAAGCTTGATATGTCCAACCCAAGCTCCATCAAATGACATTTATCGAGGTATTTTGATAATGTTTTGCTGCTCTTCATATAAGGCGGGGATGCAACAGTAATAAGCTCTGCTTTTCTTAGAAAGAATGCTTCAAAAGGAGCATAAAAAACTCTTAAAAACTTCTGTTTCACAATATCACTTTGATAAGTAATCATGTATGGCTTCTTAACGCCTGAAAGCAGTTGCATCACATCAGCAACAGGCCAAGGATAATGATGGTGAATAAGATCTGCATCAGCAGCAAGACTCCTAAATGCACGAAAGAGCTTCCATGAAAATGGAGTTGAAGCAACATCAAAAGTCATCGGAAAGCGAATCAGTGTACACTCTGGGCGTTCGAGAACTTCAGGTTCGGTCACGCTTTTACTAATGGTTACAACTGTATTAGAAACGCCGCGTTTTGATGTTTGCAAACATAGCTGACGAATGGCTTCTTCCATACCTCCATGCGTATCTGGATAGTATGTCTTATAAAAATGAATCACTTTCATATGTGCATCACCCAATCACCTTTTTATAAACATCAACTGTTGCAGCCGCACACTTTTCCCAAGTAAACTTTTTAGATTGTTCTAAGCCTGCCAAGCGCATAACTTGGCACTTATTCTCATCGTCTAATAGCTCTAACATACTATGCTTTAAGCCCATGGCATCCTCTGCATCAATTTGCACACCTGCGCTGCCGACAACTTCAGGGATTGATGAACGATTGGATGTAATGACAGGCACACCACTCGCCATAGCTTCTAGCGGAGGCAACCCAAAGCCTTCATACAGTGATGGATATACAAAAAGCTTAGCACCAGCATAAATAAGAGGTAAATCTTCGGATAACACATAACCCAAGATTTTCACATATCCACCCGAAAGAAGCACAGCTAGACTTTCATCAATCTTTTCTGTCTCCCACCCACGCATGCCAACGACCACCAAAGGAAACCTCTTTTTCAATGCGTCTGGCAACTTACTGTAAGCCGCAAAAACAAGCTGCAAATTTTTGCGTGGTTCCAATGTCCCCACAACGAGAATATATTGCTGATAGCTTAGCCCATGTGATAACAGCGTATGCTTAACTTCATCTTCACTTCTCAAATGGTACTCATCCGTTACGCCTAAATGAATGGGGTAAACCTTCTCTGCATCAACATCAAAACAGTCTATCAGCTCTTTTGCTGTATAATGAGAGTCTGTAATAATAGCGCCGGCTCTTGCTAAAGCTTGAGGGAATTTTTTCATGGCTGTGATACGCTGAGCAGGATGTGTCTCAGGATAACGAACAAAAGAAATATCATGTACTGTCAATACAATTTTCTGTTTAAACGACAGCGGTAAATAAGTAGGTTCATGATAAATATCAACTTCAGGAACCCCTCGACTAAATTGTATTTTCTTAATTGCTTGGGTCACCGCGTATGATTGGGGAACAATCTTTTTTACCACATTCTTTTTCCAGCCAATACCAGGAACCGAAGCTTGCCTTAATGCTTTAGACCAATACATGCCATAAAAAAAATGCGGAGATACTTCTGGGTCTGCAAGCATTTGTTTACCCAAGTGATATGTATATTGCCCAATACCTGTAAAGGGGGATAACAAGCATGTCGCATTGATAGCAAGCTTAATGGTCATAGACACATATCAACCTCAAGAAATCACCCTTCATACATTTCTTGAAGTGTTTCTTTGAAAGTTTTTTGCTTTATATCACCAATAAAATGAACCAGTTTTTCTTTAGAGCCAGTCAGTGATTTAATTTCACCTTTTCTAACAAAAGCAGGATTAACTTTAACTTGAATCTCATACCTCGCAATCTCATTCATCATTGCAATAACATCCAAAAGCGCAATGCCTCTGCCTGATGCAATATTAACAACGCCTTCTGCCTTTGCAGAAGTGAGCAATCTTGAATAGACATCGCTTACAAAGTCAACCGCATTAAACTCTCTACTTACATCTAAGTTTCCCAGTTCAATGGTTTGTTTTCTATCCTTAAAAGCTTTGACAATTTTAGGGATTAAAAAGTGTTCAGCTTGCCCAAGCCCTGTATAGTTAAAAGGTCGAGTAATCAGCAAAGGGAATGATTCCATATAATTGCTGGCAACATGTTCCATTGCCAGCTTACTAATACCATAGTGATTCACAGGCTTAGGGCACATGGATTCATCCAAAACCTCCTTGCCTTGATTGCCATATACTGTCGCACTGCTTGCAAGGATAACTTTATGCAACGCTTTGCAACGCTTTGCAGCCGCTTGTAAAAGGTTTTCTGAGCCTATCACATTCACATCATAGATAAGCGAAGCATTTGTCTCGCCAACAAATGACACTGCCGCAAGATGGATGATATAAGCAGGGTTTACCTCAGCCAAAACAGCATCAATCTGAACAGCATCTGTAATATTACACTGGTAATACTTTTGACGATTTGTTTTACATGTAACAGTCCCGTAGACATCATACCCTTGCCCAGCTAGACAGCGTTCTAAATGGACCCCTGTAAACCCATCAATGCCAGTAATAAGCACTTTATTGTTCATTAAAAAGAAAAACCCTGCTCATTCCGGCGAATATCAGCTTGAACCATCATTTCACAAAGTTGCTCCAATGTGCACTCAGGCTCCCAACCTAATTCTTTCTTCGCTTTTTCTGGATTACCAATCAATAAGTCAACCTCGGCTGGTCTATAAAACTTAGGGTTAACTTTAACAACTGTTTTACCTGTAGCTCTATCAATCGCAACCTCATCCTCACCATATCCTCGAAAATCAAGCTCAACACCTATCGCCTTGAATGCCATGCTCACAAAGTCTCGCACTGTTTCTGTACGATTGGTTGCAAGCACATAGGTATCTGGCTTGTCTGCTTGCAGCATTAAATACATACCTTTAATGTAATCTTTTGCATAACCCCAGTCTCGTTTTGCATCCATATTGCCTAACTCAAGGCAATCCAGCTTGCCCAAGCTGATTTTTGCAACAGCATCTGTAATCTTACGGGTTACAAACTCCCTACCTCGTAAAGGGGATTCGTGATTGAACAATATACCACTGCTTGCAAACATATCATAAGACTCTCGATAGTTTACAACCATCCAGTGGGCATACATTTTAGCCGCGCCATACGGGCTTCTCGGCCAAAATGGAGTTAGCTCTGTTTGCGGAATTTCACGCACCTCACCAAACATTTCCGAGGTTGATGCCTGATAAAATTTAATTTTAGGATTCACAATGCGAATTGCTTCAAGTAAATGTACACAACCCAAGCCTGTGATATGTGCTGTCGCAAGCGGTTGCTCAAATGAAACACCAACAAAGCTTTGTGCTGCTAAATTATAGATTTCATCAGGTTGAATCTTTTGTACCATATGTACTGAATTGGCTTGGTCAGTCAGGTCATATTCAATAAGGTGGAGGTTTTCGTGCTTCTCAATACCCAGCTCTTCAATCCGCCAAAAGTTAACCGATGATGTGCGGCGATATGTGCCATACACTTCATACCCTTTATCCAAAAGAAACTCTGCCAAATATGCAGCGTCTTGCCCTGTAATCCCTGTAATAATTGCTTTTTTCATATTATTCCTCTTTCTCTAGCTATCTTAACGCTATTCAATAATTTGCTGCAACAAAAGTTTTGTACTTTCTTCATTTCAACAATGTCTTAATCACAAAGTTCAGCCTCTGGGTAGCTCCTAAAAAGCCATGATGGTTTACACTCTTTTGCTGGGGCAACATTTCTCGCCCGGACAAAAATATACTGCCCCAAATCTAAGTCTCTATAGCTAATATCTGCAATATGTTGAGCAAGCTTGTTTACAGGAAATATACTGTCACTATGATTAAAATGAACATCCGATGTAAACATCTCTTCAATCTCAAATCCACAATGCGACAACAGTAAACTTAATTCATGTTTATTATACTCACGGTTATGCCTTCCATAAATACCATAACCCGAATAAGGATCATAAATATTACTTCCAACAATCATTTTTGCTATATTTTCTAATCTATTCACATTGGGCGTTGTTAATATTAAAACACCATTATCAACCATAGACGCTTTTATCCTCAATAAAGCCTGCATTGGATCATTAATTAAGTGTTCGAGCACCTCGCAAAATAAAACGACATCAAATTTCTCATCAAACGGTAGTGCTGACTCATCAATATTATGATTTGCATATTCAAATTCAAACACCTTATTAGCTGCTTTATTTTCTTGTACTTGCTTGCTAACGCCACCTTCTATTCCAAAGTAATTTGTAAAAAACAAACTATATTGCGAATATGTTTCCAGCAAAATGGATGTAAAATATGGATTCGCACCAATTTCCAACAAAGAACCTTGCTGTTGTTTTGGTAACAAGTTTAAGGTATAAACAAACCTCTTAAAATCTTGAGCTAGATAATTATCCAGCTCATTTCCAGTTGCTCCATCTAACCGAAACCCTTGAAGGTAGTTCAATAGTGACTCTTCAGTTTCTCCACTTGGATATTGAATAGGGTGAACCATCTTTGGGAAAGCACTGTGCACCTTTCCCGTTTGTAACGACCTCAGTTTATTATAAAGTTTCTTTAGCATACTTTTCTCCTGTAGGTCTTTGATACTCTAACGAAAGTGCAAAAAAGAAGTCGCTTTATCAAATAGTTCGTGTGAACTATCTTCCCATGAAAAAATACGGAAATTTTCCTTATCCGCTTTTATCAACTCTTCTTCACCATATTCAATACTTTGAATTTTATCTGCCAAAGCTAAAGGAGAGTGTATATCAAAATATCCAATATTGTCTTGCCCAACTTCTCTATGGACAGGAATATCGCTAGCTAAAACTGGCAAACCACTTTGAATACTCTCTATTATAGGCAGACCATAACCTTCAATAAAAGATGGAAAAACCAATGCTTTTGATTGATGATAACAGTAATGAAGCTCACAATCACTCAAGTCACTAAACAACCAAAGCCTATTTTGATACTCGCTATGCTCCCTTATCTCACGAATAAGGTCTTCTGTTTTCCAACCAACTCGCCCAACCATTAAGAGCGACACATCAACACCCCTAGACCACAACTCATTAAATGTTTGCAACAAATACCGATGATTCTTTCTAGGCTCTATAGTTGATACAATAAGATAGACGGGTTTTTCCGATGCATATATACTTTTAATTTCCTCTCTTACATTTGTAGCCTCAAGCTTACCTAACTCAAAGTCACTACCTAAATGAAAATAATCAAAAGCATAATCTTGAACACTATGCCCTTTAAGCTCTACATACGCTTGAACATCTTTCATCACTGTCTGAGAAATTGCAATATACCCATCAAAATAGACAATCGACTTCTCATACCACTCTGTAAATAACCGAACTAAAGTTTCATCACAAAAGTGTGGGTGAGAAATCGGAATAAGATCATAAGCAACACCTATAACCAATGCGCCTTCTTTTTTTGCATATGCAACACTTGGCCACACATCAAGGTGCCATGTAGAGTCAAGCATGAGTAGAATATCACCTTTGCACACATACACTCTTCTTTTATACAATAATGCATACTTTCTCAACCTTGCTCTTATTCGCCCAAGCAAGCCAGATGCATTCTCTGAGGACTTATCACTGTTCTTATTCATATCAACATGAATAAACATGCCTTCCATTAAAACTACAGGAACTATCTCAAAGCCTTTTTCAATAGCATAATTATCCATATGCTTCAAAGTATTACGAACAACCCTCTGAATACCTGTATTTAAGTTTGTCCCATGAATAAATGAACAGTCAACAAACATTCTTCTTGTGTGTCTTTTGCCTTCTGGATCGGTGAGAGAAAGACTTCTGCGCTTTGCGATTTTAGCAATGACATTCATGGTCTGCTTATCTACAAACAACAATGTCTTTTTCAGTGCTTGTTTAGGACTCTTTAATGTCCTTATTAACATTTGAATGAGGCGTACCGGCTTGGTGATCTTCCATGACACACTATTTAACATTTCATCAATCTTTTCTTCGGCTTGCTCTAGCTTCCCTTCAATCTTTGCAAGACGGCACTCAAACATTGCGGTTAACACATCAAAAGACAGCCCAAACTCTTGCGCAAACACTTCATCAAACTGTTTTATTATTTGTTTTGGTGCACCTTTTTGGGTCACAACAGCGTAATCTGGACTAGCTCCTTCTATAACATCCTTAACACTAACCTGGCATTGGGTCGCAAGAGCCTGCTGCGCTTGAAGCCTTAGGACTTTTGTGCGCTCAAAGCCATGAAACTCAGGAAGAAATGACAGTAACATTGAAGGAATAGGTTTCATATGTGTGGGATCCAAATAAAAGAGCTCCGAAGCGACTCTTATATTTTCTGGGTTAGGTGTCTCCAGAATAAGAAGGCCTCCAGACTTTAACACACGGTGCGCCTCGTGAATCAACTCTTGCAACTGTTCAAAAGATATATGCTCAACAACATGAAAAGCGGTGATAACAACTAAACTTTCATTAGCCTGACTTTTCAGGTAAGCAATGCCATCACCTTGCTCAACATTCAAACCCTGCTGCTTGCAGGCCTCGAGCATTCCTTCATCAAAGTCTATACCTACAGCAGGTATACCATGCTCTTGCATCAAACTTAACCATTCGCCACGACCGCATCCAATATCTAAAGCAAGACCATCTTCATAAAGATTTTTTAGAGGCAATACAAAAGGGAGGTAAACCTTTAACCTCTCCTTAATCACTTCTTGGGAACCTCTATACCTTTCCTCAAATGCGCGATAAAAGTTATCCCTACTCATGACAATCAAGCCTTTTTGAAACCTTTTTACAAGAGCAAGTATAAAATGTGTTTTGCTCAATGTTTCCCGTCACTACTACTCCTGCTCCAATCACACAATTATCTCCTATATTACAAGGTGCAATAATAATCACATTGGATGCAACCCAAACGCCTTTACCAATCACAACATCTCTACCTGAAGTTGGCACTTCTTGCTGACGCTTAAGGTTTTTATGCCTATAATCATGTGTTCCCGTGTATATCGATACATTATGTCCAAAAAATGTGTAGTCCCCAATCCTTATCTCGCCAGAAACTGTATTAAACAAAGCATTATTAACCTGCACATGCTTGCCAAGAAAGACTCTGCTTTCGTCACCCCACACTCTATAATTAACTAGGCTATAGTGCTTGTAATATTCACCAATTTTATCTTCTAAAGCCTTATGGAACACTTTTGATGATAAAAGACCCTTGATTATCCAGCGAAGCATATGGCTAATCCTCGCTCTTATTTTCAATCAAGGATGTCTGCATCCAAACAGAACCAACAAAGTCCTTTTGATTTAGATTCACCACATCAAAAAGAAAAGCCAAATCTTTCCATTCTATATTCCCTTCCACATGGCTCTTGCCTCGTGACAATGCTGTTGCAATAGAATAGCTGCCAACACCAATATTTAGTGGCAATATTACAGTAAAGTTAATATGCTGATTTACCTTTAAGTTTTCATAGATTACTCCATGACTCATACTTGTTTCACCAAAGACAACCTGCCCTAGTCGATCTTTAATCATGTAGCCCAAAACAAGAGAAGGTATTGGCTTATGAACTTTAATGCCTATACTTAATTTTACACCCTCTCCAACACCAACGGTTACTACTTCTTGACCTTGGTCATTATACAGTCCTATCGAGGACACAGTAGCATCTGCAGATCCCGAAACAGTTTGCACCTTGCCTATGACATTCACAGACTGCTCAATATTTTTAGTTTCCTTATCTGCAATAAGCGCATTATAGAAGTCCATCACTTCTTCAGGGTCACCATCTTTAAGCACACAACCTTTTTCAAGCAATATCGCCCTATTACAGATAGCCTGAATAGCCCCTTTATCGTGCGATACAAGTAAAAGCGTTGTGCCTTGCTTTTGAAACTCTCGAATCCGACTTAAGCTTTTGTGCTGAAAATAAGCATCCCCCACCGACATCGCTTCATCAATAATCAAAATATCTGGGCGGTATGCTGTTACCACACCAAAAGCAACCCGCAACTGCATACCGCTAGAGTATGTCCGTACTGGCTGATCAAAATACTCGCCAATTTCAGCAAAGTCTTCAATTTCATCAATCACAGCATCAATTTCAGCAACTGTAAAACCCATCAAACCTGCAGAGTGATAAACATTTTGTCTTCCCGTTAAATCTGGGTGGAATCCCATACCTAATTCTAAAATTGCTGCAACCCGACCACCAATATGTATAGAGCCCTCAGAAGGTTTTAGTGTGCCTGTAATAATCTTGAGAAGTGTGCTTTTGCCTGCCCCATTTTGCCCAACAATACCAACTGCTTCGCCATGTGCTATGGAAAAACTAATATTTTTTAAGACTTGATTTTCCTGCCTAGGCTTAAATCTTAAACCAAACCATGAAAGTACGCGCTTTAGTTCTGAGCTGTACACCTTAAACGACTTACTGATATTTTTAACTTCAAAGATAGTGCTCATAATACATCCGTCATTTCACCATTTGCTTTTTTGAAAACAAACAGAGCTAACAGCAAAAACACAAGCATAACAACACTTGGATACACAAGCACAGTCAAATCAGGAGCCTTGTCATACAACAAGACATTCTGATAACCAAGAACAACACCTGTCATGGGATTAAGCATAAGTAAGCCGTGGTATTTCTCTGGGATAATTGATGGCATATAGACAATAGGTGTTAACCAAAACCAGAACTGCAGTATAACAGTTAAAACTTGACCAACATCTCGCATGAACACATTAAGAACACCAAAAAATAACCCTATACCAACAGCCAGCCCAATAGTAAGCAGAACCAGAAGGGGCATCCAATGTAAGCTATGATACGGGAGATGCCCTAGCAGGGCAAAAACGACAAACATAACCACAAATAACATTATAAAATTAACAAAGGAGCCACCCACAACTATCAAAGGCAGTGCCAGCTTAGGGAATGCCATCTTTTTGAGCAAGTTTCCATTATCAATGAAAACTGTCACTGAGCGGCTCATTATCTCAGAAAAAAGCGTCCAGCCTACCATACCTGCAAGGATATAAATCGGATACGCATACTGACTTGCAACGCTTGGCAACTTTGCTGTCATAATCTGAGAAAGGATAAGTGCATATATCAAAACAAGAGCTAGAGGGTGCAAAACCATCCATAAGCCACCAAGCTTACTTCGGGCAAAACGCGAACGGAACTCGGTTTTAATTGAGCTGACAATAAAGTATCGATATGCCCAAACAGCCTTAAGCAAGTGGAGCATCAAGCCACCCAAGGATAGCGTACATAGTTTGTGTCTCTGCAAAAATATCCATAGTTTTGTGAACCTGCCATTTTATTTAGACAAAGTCGGGTAGCCGGCATTCAAGCTCAATCACACATGGTTTAGGGATTGTTCAGATCTACCTAAACCAACTACTACAACTGTTTTACACATGACCAACACAACCTCCATGAAAAAAGCAGGTCAAAAAACAGACCTGCTTTCAATTACGAAAACAAAACTTTATTTACTTGTTTTTTGAGCCTTCTTCCTGTTTCTTTTTGTCTTTTTTCTTTGGCTTTGAAGATGCTTTGCCCACTGTTAAAGCCTTTTGCATCTTTGAAAGCTTCTTTTCACCAATGCCTTTGACATGCTTAAGCTCTGCAACACTTGAAAATGCGCCATGCTTTTTACGATACTTCACAATAGCTTGAGCTGTTTTCTCACCAATGCCTTTAACCGATTGCAACTCCTGCACCGACGCAGTGTTAATATTAACTTTATCTGATGCTGTAGAAGTATGCACAAAACCAAACATGCTGAACATCATCACAAACAATAAGACAGCAATCCTGTTCATCACATCCTCCTCTCTCAAAATTTGTAGCCCAAGCATAATCCATGTCTATAAAACATCAAGGCTATGCCATAAAGCTTAGACGCGACCAACTACACTTGACTTTGCAAGCATCACTCCCCAAGCTTACAGCAAGGGAGTAGTCTTGCTACATCACAAAGAAACAAGCTGCTCAAGCCCTCGTGTAACACTTGGGTTTCGCGGTTAAAGCAACTGACATAGACATCATAGGTGTCTTCGTGATGAGTCACAACATAACAAGTGATAATCCCAGTGTGGGCGACCAAGTTTGCCCCCCCTTTCCAAGGAGTATAACCATGAAACTACTGATGTTCTTAACCAAAGTATTGTTCAAGATTTTCTACCGCGTGAAGGTCAGAGGCATTGAAAATTTCAATCAGGCTGATGATAAAACCTTAATCGTTGCCAATCATGTCTCTTTCCTTGATGGCATGTTGCTCGGCCTATTTCTACCACGACCCATCAGCTTTGGTATCCACAGCAAATATTACAATACATGGTGGTTTACACCCATTAAACAAACCATGCCTGTTTTTGTCGTGAATCATGATGACCCTATGGCAATGAAAGCCATCATCCAGCATATCAAAGAAGGCAACAAAGTCGTTATCTTCCCCGAAGGTCGCATATCAAACACCGGGTCTTTAATGAAAATCTATCCTGGCTCTGCTCTGATTGCCGACAAAGCCAATGCAGAAGTTTTACCTGTTCGTATCAATGGCGCGCAATTTACACCTTTCTCTCAGATGCAAGGGCGACTCAAACTGCGTTGGTTTCCTCAAATCAGCCTAGACATCCTTCCCCCGAGAAAGCTAAACCTCCCTGACAACATCAGCAACCATGAACGAAGAAAAAAAGGTACAGAAGCTATTGAAAACATCATGCGTGATATGCTGTTTGAAACATCCAACTGCACCATGCGCCTTTGGGACAAGCTGCTTGAGGCAGCTCAAACACATGGCAAGAATCATAAAATTATTGAGGATTTAGAACGCACACCACTGACATACAGTGATATATTCACGCGCGCCATGATATTGCAGCAGCTTTTGCCCCAGTCTATCAAGCATGGTGAGCGTGTAGGACTGCTACTACCCAATGTGAATGGGTGCTATATCACCTTTTTTGCCATACATGCCCGAGGAGCAGTGCCCGCTCTATTAAACTTTACCATGGGAGAAAGCGCTACCACTGCCGCCTTAGAAACCGCCACCATACAAACTGTGATTACCTCAAGGAAGTTTATCGAGGCGGGTGAACTTGAACATTTGATTACAGCTATTGAAAAGAAAGCCAATGTTATCTACCTAGAAGACCTTAGAGAAAAATTATCCCTTGTGCATAAACTCAAAGGATTATGGATGGCAAAGTTCCCGTCTCTGGGTGTTTGCAGGCTGATTAAACATGTGGACGCTTCTGATGCTGCCGTCGTACTCTTTACTTCTGGCTCTGAAGGCATACCCAAAGGGGTCGTCTTATCCCACAAAAACATCCTTGCCAACATTGCGCAAGTATCCGCCTGCATCCCTTTTAACGCCACAGATATCTGCCTAAATGCCCTGCCTTTTTTCCACTCTTTTGGGCTAACAGCAGGGTCTATGCTAACCACACTCAATGGTATCAAAACCTTTTTTTATCCATCACCTTTACACTATAAAATCATTCCAGAAATCGCATATGATATTGATGCCACCATTATATTTGGCACCAATGTGTTTCTATCCGCATACGCCAAGCACGCCCACCCCTACGACTTCCATACCATGAAATATGCTGTAGCAGGTGCTGAAAAGCTCCAAGATGAAACACGCGACACATGGATGCACAAGTTTGGCATTCGCATTATTGAAGGCTATGGCGCAACAGAGGCGGCACCTGTGATTTCAGTGAATACCCCCATGCACTATAAATCGCGTTCTGTAGGGCGTTTTATGCCGGGCATGAAATACCGCTTGGAACATGTACCTGGCATTTCCGATGGCGGTCGCCTGTTCATTAAAGCGCCCAATGTGATGAAAGGCTACTTGATGCACAACAACCCTGGCGTATTACAGCCCCCTGAAGATGGGTGGTACGACACAGGGGATATTGTTGCTATTGATGATGAAGGTTTTTTAAGTATCCAAGGGCGTGCCAAGCGCTTTGCCAAAATTGCAGGTGAAATGGTTTCTCTCACTGCAGTAGAAGAGCTTTGCCGACACTGCTGGCCAGACCATGACCATATTGCGCTCGCATTCCCTGACGCGGGTAAAGGCGAAAGAATTATACTGATGAGTACGCTTGAAAAACCAAGCCGTAAAGATCTCATTCAATGCGCACACGAACATGGTGTAAGCGAGCTCCATGTTCCTCGCCAATTCCTGTATGTCTCCGAAGTGCCACTTCTGGGTACGGGTAAAATCCATTATGTTGCAGCACAAGCTTTAGCCGAGAAAATACTAAAAACCAGCAGCGAATAATGGCTTAAAGCTTCTCCAAGAAGTTGGCAACCAGACAAGTTGGAAGTAATCATGCGTTTGACCATACAGCATGTCTTAAAAAGCATTGCCTACAAGCTACCTGATGGGGCAATTGCGATACTTAAAGCAAAGGACTTCCAGGCCTCTGCCAGCCCACCTTATCTGCAGACTCAATGCTTACCCGCAGTACCAAGCCCATCGCCAACAACATGCTCAATAATGCTGAGCCACCATAACTGATAAATGGTAATGGCACGCCAACCACAGGTAACATACCTGATACCATGCCTATGTTCACAAAGACATAGAGAAAGAAAATGGTCGCAATGCCCACGCATAACAAACCACCAAACCGGGTATGCGCCCTAAGCGCAATCGCCAAAATGCGTGAAATCAACACAGCATACAAAATAAACAACACTGTTGCTGCCAAAAGCCCACCTTCTTCAGCCAGCACAGCAAAAATAAAGTCGGTGTGTTGCTCGGGTAAAAAATGCAGACGCGATTGACTTCCCTCAAGAAAGCCTTTGCCAAATAGCCCACCAGAGCCAATTGCAATAGTCGATTGAATCACATGATAACCCTTACCCAAAGGGTCTGATTCAGGGCTTAAAAAGCTTAAGACACGACCTTTTTGGTAGTCGTGCATATTGTGCCACAACACATAGCCTGCAAAAGGACTAAGCACAAGCAAACCCATAAACCACTTCCATGGGAAGCCTGCAACTAAAATCACAACCATTGCAGCCGTTAGCAGCACAAGCGTTGTCCCTAAATCAGGCTGAATCACAATCAATGCCGCAGGTACAATGGTACACACCAAAGCCACGCTCAAATCCTTAACCGACGATGCCTCTCGTGTGGCAAACCAATAAGCAAGCAATAAAAGCAGCGCCCACTTCATCAGTTCAGAAGATTGTAGGTTTACAATGCCTAAGTCCAACCATCGCCTCGCACCCATGTGAACATCACCAAGCAAGGGGGTAAGCACCAGGGCAAGCAAAGCAAGCATATAAATTGGCCAAGCCAACAAGCCCACAAAGCGTAAAGGAACAAAGCAGACCAGCACCATTGCCAGCATGCCCACTGCCCAATATACCAATTGCTTATACCAAACCGTTAGCTCTCCTGAATGCACAGCGGCAAACAATGTCATTAAGCCAATCACTGCCAGTAGCACAACACAAGCTAGCAACAACCTATCTGCTTTTTTTAATGTATGTATCATGGCTGTGTCTTCGCTTTTGTTGTTGATTGCGCTTTCGTTTTATCTGCCCAGTAGTCCACAATCGCCTTGGCCACAGGACCTGCCGCGCTACCACCATGTCCACCATGTTCTACAAATACAACAAAGGCAATTTTTGGATTTTCATAAGGCGCATACCCCATAAACCAGGCATGATCTTGATGGTGCCTGGCATCCGAAAATGAACGCTCATCATCATCCGACATTTTAACCACTTGTGCCGTCCCTGTTTTTCCCGCCACTGACCACTTGGCTCCTGAAAGTTGCCAATAAGCCGTACCTTTGGAATCCGCAACCACATCACGCATACCTTGACGCACTTGATATAAATCAGCTTCATCAACCTCAATGTGACGAATAACCTTGACTTCTTCCCCTTTCTCCAAAAGCGGGGTAAGAATCTTGCCGCCATTAGCAATGGCAGCTGCAAACCTTGCCATTTGTATCGGTGTTACCGTTGTTGAGCCTTGTCCAATCGCCGTAATCATCGTCTCGCCACGATACCATTTCCGCCCAGATGGGTGTCTATCTGCTGGCACATTGCCTCTGGCTTCAGGGGGCAAGTTGATACCTGTTTTTTCTCCAAACCCCCAAAGACGGATCGCTCTGGATAGGTGCGGCATACCTAATGCGTCACCCAACTCATAAAAAAACACATCACATGAATGGACCAAAGAATCATGCAAATCAACCCGACCATGCCCTTTCTTTTTCCAACAGCGAATCCTTCGGTCAGCAAGCTCCACATAACCCTTACACTGCGTACTTTCATTTGCTAAACGAATACCTTCTGCCAACCCTGCAAAACCTGTTACCATTTTCAAGGTTGATGCAGGCGGGTAAGCGGCTTGAGTGGTTCGGTTTAACAGTGGCTTCTCAATATCTTCCAGCCACGCTTTCCACTGCGCATTACCCAAACCTGTAATAAACTTATTACTATCATAACCAGGTAAACTTAGCAGGGTTAGCACTTCACCCGTATGCACATCCATGACAACCACAGCCCCTGTTTGACCTTGAAGGGATTGTGCTGCAACATGTTGCAAACCAATATCTATACTTAATTGAATATTTTCACCCATTTCTGGTGGTATTGTTTTAAGCACGGCAACCCGCCTTCCTCGAGCATTAACTTCCTCATGTTTATAACCCAGCTTGCCATGCAGGCGTGATTCAAAGATTCGCTCCAAACCACTTCGACCAACATACTCGATACGCAAATAGCCTTTTTGGACATCCACATCTCGAGCAAGTGATAAATACCCAACCATATGCGCTGTTTCCAAAGCATGCGGATAAACCCTATGCGTACCCGCCTCCACATTAAGACCTGAATACTGATGTAAGCGTGCCGCAAGCGGCGCGACATCTTGCCAAGTCAATTGATCTTTAAGCAATACTGCACGATCAGACCTGGAGCGTTGTATGCGCCGCTTCATCCGTTCAACCTGAGTATCTGTCCACCCCATTATCGTTTGCACAGATGTCATGGTTTTTTCCATATGTTCAACACGCTCAGGAATAAGGGTTACTTTATACGAAACCTTATTAATTGCTAAACCATCACCATTTCTATCCGTTAATATGCCTCGTGTTGGCAAAATGGGGGATACATGGATACGATTATCTTCAGCCTGAACCAAATGTTGACTATATTGGACCCACTGTAGTTGAACCATGCGCCAAAAAAGCAGCAACAGCAGCAAGAGAACCACAGCCAAAAACAGGTAAATACGCCCATTATAACGCTGGCGTATTTCAAGCTGGCTCCACACAGACCTTCTCCCGCTTGGTCGATAACAAAAACCACACCCAAATGGTCAAGGTCAGTGTTAACAGCCATGAAACCATATCAATACCTGTAAACAATAAGGGCAAGCAACTCAACGACAATGCGACCCATCGTTGTGGTTGCCCTGGTGCAATCTGTATGTCAGCATATATCAAAATCATGGCAGCAAATGAAGCAAAGGGGAAAGTCACCCACACCGACCAGAATATGAGCAAATCATGAATACCAATCATAGGTAGCACCCAAAACCATGTCTCATAACGACTCAATAATACGCCCAACAAAATCGCAAAGCACCAATCTGGCTGCACCAATTGACCCGCAAAGCTAAGATTAAGAAGTAAGCCAAAACATGCGGCAAGCCCAAGATAAAACCACTTCATTTCTGAAAACTGTTTTTGATTTGATGTGTTCTATGCACAACAGCAAACCAAGCATCACGCTGCCATGTTGCCACTGGCGTTGCTAGCACCTCAGCAAATATCCCCCCTGGCACAGGGTGAACTTTTAGTACTTTCGCAACAGGAAGACCCACGGGAAACACCCCTCCCGCACCGCTGGTCACCAATATATCACCTACACTTGGTGCTTGTGCCAGAGGCACAAAATCAACCTGCAAGTGTTGACCATCGCCACGCACCAATGCTGCCAAATTGCTATCAGCCATCGTTACAGGTACAGTAACCGACGCATCAAGGATGGTGCGAACCACAGCATGCGTAGCATTAGCCGAAGCAACAAGACCAACCAAACCTTCATGTGAAACAAGGACATCATCCTGTTCTGCTTGCTCAATCTGCACCATTAGTCTTCGGCTTTTTTGCTCAGGACCTCGACTAACCACACTTGCAACACGCCACACATAACCTTGAATTTGCGGAATTTCTAGAAACTGGCGAAGCTGTTCATTTTCTATTCGCAGTACTTTGGCTTCAAGGTTTTTAGCTTGCTGCTTAGCCACCATTTCTTGCAAATTTAAATAATCCGTATGCAAGCTCTGTCTGCTTTCAAACCATAATGAAAAGCTCTGATACCAGCGAACAGGAGCTTGTATGGTATGTAATAATGGTGCGATGGCAAGATTAAGGTGCTGCCCTACTGGGTACCTGAAAGACACCATAATAATGATGAGAAAAACAAAAACCCACCATATGTAAGCACTTTTGAAGGGTAAACGGTTCCCCCGCTTCATTCTTCAAACAAAACGCCACGCATCTTATCAAGCTCTTCCAATACACGCCCACTGCCAACCACAACACAGTCCAGCGGGTTATCAGCAATCGTAACAGGCAGACCAGTTTCATCACGAAGCAATGTATCCAAGCCCCTTAGCAGCGCGCCACCACCCGTTAATACAATGCCTTTATCCACGATATCTGCGGACAGCTCTGGCGGCGTTTGCTCAAGGCATACCTTCACACCTTCAACTATTGCGTTCACAGGTTCAATCAACGCTTCAAGAATGTCAGAATCATCCAGCGTCAAATTTTTAGGTACGCCATTGATCAAGTCTCTTCCTTTCACATCCATTTCACGGCGGGTTTCTTGCGCACAAGCACTACCAAGCATCATTTTGATGCGTTCTGCAGTTGGCGCACCCACCAACAGGCTGTATTTACGGCGCAAGTGGTTTACAATTGCGTCATCAAACTTGTCACCACCCACGCGCACAGACTTCGAATAAACAATACCACCATAACTAATCACCGCGATTTCTGCTGTACCACCACCAATATCCACCACCATAGAGCCATTGGCTTCTGTAACCGGCAAGTCTGCGCCAATCGCAGCTGCCATGGGCTCTTCAATGAGAAACACTTGACGCGCACCAGCATTCAGTGCTGAGTCACGAATTGCGCGGCGTTCAACAGGTGTGGAGCCATAAGGTACACAAATCACAATACGCGGCGAAATTCCCCATGCTCGCTTATGCACTTTGCGGATAAACTGCTTCAGCATTTCCTCTGTAATCACAAAGTCCGCAATAACGCCATCTTTAAGCGGGCGAATAGCACGAATGGAATCAGGCGTACGACCCAACATGCGTTTAGCATCTTCCCCAACTGCCAAAACTTTACGGTTTTTTGGTCCTCCACCTTCATACACAGCGACAACCGAAGGCTCATTGAGCACAATGCCTTCACCACGCACATAAATCAGTGTGTTGGCTGTACCTAAGTCAATAGAAATATCCCTCGAAAACATTCCAAAAAGCTTTTGTAACATCACTCACCTCTCACCGTCTATGCGCAACACTATAGCCCTGAAAAATAAAAAGGCAGCCAATGCTGCCTTTTTATGGTTAAGCTTCCTCTTGTGATTTCATTTCTTCACCAACATCAGCATCAACTTCGACTTGCGAAACATCATCCATCATCGTTCCTGCTTCCGGGGCATCCACTACAACATCCGTTCCTTCATCAGTGGTAGGTTTTGGCGCATTGCGTACCGCCATACCTGTTCCCGCGGGGAGTAAACGACCAAGAATCACATTCTCTTTCAAACCACGCAACCAATCCACTTTACCAGCCAAGGCTGCTTCCGTAATCACACGCGTGGTTTCTTGGAATGATGCGGCAGAAATAAATGACTCCGTATTCAACGATGCTTTGGTGATGCCAAGCAAAACAGGCTCAAAACGCGCTGGCGCTTTGCCTTCTGCTTCAAGCTTACGGTTTTGGCGCAATACCTGCTTACGCTCAACCTGCTCGCCTTCGACATAAGTTGAAGAACCTGGGTCAGTAATTTGTACCCGGCGAATCATTTGGCGAACAATGACTTCAATATGCTTGTCATTGATTTTTACACCTTGCAAACGATAAACTTCTTGTACCTCATCCGTTAGATAAGTTGCAAGAGCTTCAATACCCAGCACTCGCAAAATATCATGTGGTGCAGGTGAACCTTCCATCAAACGCTCACCGCATCGAACACGATCACCTTCCTGAACACTAATATGGGAGCCTTTCGGAATCTGATACTCAATCGCATCACCACCATCATCAGGTTCAATATAAATGCGGCGCTTACCACGAATATCTTTACCAAACACAATCGTACCATCTGCCGCAGCAATAAATGCCAAGTTTTTGGGCTTGCGTGCTTCAAACAATTCAACCACGCGCGGCAAACCACCTGTAATATCCTTGGTTTTTGATGTTTCTCGTGGAATCCGTGCCAACACATCACCCGCACGAACCTCTTCACCATCTTCACGATTCAGAATAGCGCCTGGCGACAAGAAATAGCGTGCTGGAACATTGGTTCGCGCAATAATAATAGGCTCATCATCCGCAGCCTTAGGGTCAACCAGCTGCATTTGTGGGCGCAGTGCTGCTGAAGCGGCATCAGAGCCTTGAATCACAACACGACTTGACATACCAGTCACTTCATCCACTTCTTCACGAATGGTTTTTCCTTCTTCAATATCAACATAGCGAACTTTACCATCCACCTCAGCAATCAAAGGCATGGTGTATGGATCCCATTCCACAAGGGTTTTCCCTTTCTCGATCTTATCACCAGACTTCACCAGCAACCGAGCACCATATGGAATGCGATGACGCTCCACTTCTTTACCATTGTTATCCAATACCAACAACTCAGTATGTCGGTTAATCACAATTTCAGCACCTTGTGTGTCCGTCACGACAATTTCATGTTCAAGTTGAACTGTACCATTAAACTTGGATTCAACAGATGCCGCCTCAGTTGAGCGCGATGCTGTACCACCTACATGGAAAGTACGCATGGTTAATTGCGTACCTGGCTCACCAATAGACTGTGCTGCAATCACACCCACAGCCTCGCCCATAGCAACGGGTGTACCATGCGCAAGATCGCGTCCATAACATGTTGCACAAACACCTTCCTCAGCTTCACATGTCAATACAGAGCGAATACGAAGTGATTCAATGGTTGATTTTTCAATTTGCTCAACCAAATCCTCATTAATCATCGTGCCTGCTGGAGCAATTTCAGCACCTGTAAGTGGATCAATCGCAGCCTCAAGCAGTACACGACCAAGGACGCGTTCAGACATGGACTCAATCACCTCTCCACCATCAACCAAATCAGAAATGGTAATGCCTGTTTGCGTACCACAATCTTGCTCACGAACCACAGAGTCCTGAGCCACATCAACAAGCCTGCGCGTCAAATAACCTGAGTTTGCAGTTTTAAGCGCTGTATCTGCGAGACCTTTTCGCGCACCATGGGTAGAGATAAAGTATTGTAATACCGTCAAACCTTCACGGAAGTTTGCCGTAATCGGGGTTTCAATAATGGAGCCATCAGGCTTTGCCATCAACCCACGCATACCCGCTAGCTGGCGAATCTGCTGTGCTGAGCCACGAGCGCCAGAGTCTGCCATCATATATACTGAGTTAAATGTGGTCATCTCTTCAGATTGCTTGCCATCAGATGAGCGAACAACTTCTGTTTGCAAGTTCTCCATCATGGATCGTGCCACTTTTTCCGTGGTATTGGTCCACAAGTCAATCACTTTATTATAGCGCTCACCAGCCGTAATCAAACCATCCCGATATTGCTGCTGTACCTCTTGCACTTCTTTTTCGGTCGCTTCGACAAGAGGGGCTTTATCATCTGGTATAATCACATCACCAAGGCAAAATGATGCGCCAGATCGAGTTGCATAAGTATAACCCAAGTGTTTTAAGCGATCTGCAAGCAAAACTGTTGCCTTATTCCCTGCTGCAACAAAACATTGCTCAATAAGCTTGCCCACTTCTTTTTTACCCAATACACGATTGATACTTGAAAATGGAATCTGCTCTGGCAACACAGTGGAGACAATAGCGCGACCAACTGTGGTATCTTCAACCTTGCCTCGAATACGACACTTGATGCGCGTGTGTATGCGCACAATTTCCTTATCATAAGCAAGCATGACCTCATCTGGTGAGGCAAACACCATGCCTTCACCTGGCTCAAACGGGCGCTCACGAGTTAAATAATACAAACCCAGAATCATATCCTGCGTTGGCACAATCACTGGCTTACCCGTAGCTGGTGACAACACATTGTTGGATGCCATCATCAAGGCACGGGCTTCCATCTGTGCCTCAATGGATAGTGGCACATGCACCGCCATTTGGTCGCCGTCAAAGTCCGCATTAAAAGCAGTACAAACAAGCGGATGCAGTTGAATCGCCTTACCTTCAATCAACACTGGTTCAAAGGCTTGGATACCCAATCTGTGCAATGTGGGCGCGCGATTGAGCATGACTGGGTGCTCATGAATGACTTCTGCTAAAATATCCCACACTTCTGGAATCCCTTGCTCTACAAGTTTACGCGCCTGTTTAATGGTTGTTGCCAGCCCACGCAGCTCAAGCTTGTGGTAAATAAACGGCTTAAACAGCTCCAGCGCCATGATTTTTGGTAGGCCACACTGATGTAACTTCAGCTCAGGACCCACCACAATCACCGAGCGCCCCGAGTAGTCCACACGCTTACCTAACAAGTTTTGGCGGAATCGACCTTGTTTACCCTTAATCACATCCGATAGCGACTTCAGAGGACGGCGATTATTGCCAACAATAGGTTTGGAGCGACGCGCGTTATCAAATAACGCATCCACTGACTCCTGCAACATCCGCTTTTCATTGCGCGTAATGATTTCAGGTGCATTCAACTCCAACAATCGTTTCAAACGGTTGTTGCGGTTGATGACGCGACGATACAAATCATTCAAATCTGAAGTTGCAAATCGCCCACCATCCAATGGAACCAATGGGCGAATTTCTGGTGGTAATACGGGAATCACTTCCATAATCATCCACTCAGGGCGGTTGCCAGAACCAATCATCGCTTCAATGGTTTGCAGGCGCTTGGTTAGCTTGGTTAATTTGGTCACCGCTTTGGTGGCTGCAATTTGCGCACGCAACGATTGGCGCTCTTCTTCCAAATCAATATTTTTCAACATTTCACGAAGTGCTTCACCACCCATCGCAGCACGGAACTCTTCACCATACTCTTCAAAGGCTTCAATGTACTCTTCTTCCGTTAAAAGTTGATATTGATCCAAAGATGTTAACCCTGGATCAAGCACTACATAAGACTCAAAATACAAAATGCGCTCTAGCTCTTTAAGCGTTTTATCAAGCAGGAGACCAATACGCGAAGGCAATGATTTCATAAACCAGATATGGGCTACAGGTGCAGCCAGGTCGATATGTGCCATGCGCTCACGGCGAACTTTGGACTGAATCACTTCAACCGAACACTTTTCACACACCACGCCACGATGCTTCAATCGTTTGTATTTGCCACACAAGCATTCATAATCTTTAATCGGACCAAAGATTTTAGCACAAAACAAACCGTCCCGCTCAGGCTTAAATGTGCGGTAATTGATGGTTTCTGGCTTTTTCACTTCGCCATACGACCATGAGCGGATTTTTTCAGGGCTGGCCAAGCCAACACGAAGGCCATCAAAGTCTTCAACACGACTTGGTTTTTGGAATAATTTAAATAATTCTTGCATGATTATTCTCCTTCGCCTTCTGTTGATTCTTTCACCATAGACATGTCAATACCCAAAGCATTCATTTCCTTAACCATCACATTAAAGGACTCTGGAATTCCTGCCTCAAACGACATTTCACCACGCACAATGGATTCATACATTTTTGTGCGACCTTGAACATCATCTGCTTTAACCGTCAACATTTCTTGTAAAGTATAAGATGCACCATAGGCTTCTAATGCCCACACCTCCATCTCTCCAAAACGCTGACCCCCAAACTGTGCTTTACCACCCAATGGTTGCTGAGTAACCAAAGAGTAAGGACCTGTTGACCGCGCGTGAATTTTTTCATCAACCAGGTGATGAAGTTTCAAGATATACATCTGACCCACAGTGACAGGGCGATCAAACTTCTCACCTGTATAGCCATCATACAGCTCGGTTTGGCCATCCAAGTCGACTTCTGCCAAATCCAACATGCGTGTAATATCGGCTTCTTTAGCACCATCAAAAACGGGTGTTGCAATCGGCACACCATCTTTTAATGTATCTACAAAATCCAATAGCTCTTTTGCCCCCATTTTCTGAATGGAAGCAACAGCTTTATCATCGTTTTCATAAATCTCCAACAAATAGGAACGCAAGTCTTCTGTTGCAGCATTTGCCCGTACCATTTCATCCAAACGACGACCAAGCTCTTTAGCGGCATGACCCATGTGTACTTCAAAGATTTGACCAATATTCATCCGTGATGGAACACCCAACGGGTTTAGGCAAACATCAACACTTGTACCATCTGCGGCATACGGCATATCTTCTTCAGGCACAATCACTGAAATCACACCTTTGTTACCATGCCGACCCGCCATCTTATCACCAGGTTGAAGTTTGCGCTTCACAGCAATAAATACTTTGACCACAATCAATTCGCCAGGCTTTAATTCAGAACCTTCTCGCACCTTGGCAACTTTTTCTTCAAAACGCGTTTCAACCCGCGCACGCTCTTCATCCATATTACTCAGAATGGAGGCAATTTGCGCATTGATTTCATCATCATCTACCGATAATGATGATAAGTCTTTCACTGTTAATGATGCCAAGTGATCAGCTGGTATTTTATCACCCTTGTTCAATCCTTTGACTTTAACCGCTTTTTGACCAGTCAACAAAGCTTGTAAACGCTGTCGCACATTTTCTTCCAATGTGCGCCGTTCTTCTTCCTTGTCGGTATAAAGCTGCTCAACTGATGCTTCTTCAATCGACTTGGCACGAGCATTCTTTTCATCACCACGACGAGTAAAGACTTGCACATCAATCACCACACCTTCATCGCCAGGCTTCACCCGCAATGATGAGTCACGAACATCCGAAGCTTTTTCACCGAAAATTGCGCGTAACAACTTTTCTTCTGGGGATAGCTGGCTCTCACCTTTGGGGGTAATTTTACCCACCAAAATATCACCAGCTTTCACTTCAGCACCAACAAAGGCAATACCTGATTCATCCAAGTGCCGGAGCGCATCTTCGCTTACATTAGGAATATCACTGGTAATTTCTTCATCACCAAGCTTAGTTTGCCGTGCAACGCAGGTAAGTTCTTCAATGTGAATGGATGTATAAACATCATCTTTTACCAACTTCTCAGAAATGACGATCGCATCCTCAAAGTTGTATCCACGCCAAGGCATCAAAGCTACTTGTACATTGCGCCCAAGTGCTAGCTCGCCACGATCAGTCGATGGACCATCAGCAATAATGTCACCTTTGGCAATCACATCGCCCACTTTTACAATGGGTCGCTGATTAAAGCATGTGTTTTGGTTTGAGCGACGGTATTTGAATAAACGATACACATCAATGCCTGGCTCACCTTCAATCTGCTCATCGTCTGCAACACGGACAACAATGCGTGACGCATCAACACGCTCTACAACGCCACCCCGACGCGCAACCGCAGACACACCAGAGTCTCTGGCAACTTCTGCCTCCATCCCTGTGCCGACAAGCGGCTTTTCGGCCCGCACTAAAGGTACTGCTTGGCGTTGCATGTTGGAGCCCATCAATGCCCTGTTTGCATCATCATGCTCCAAAAATGGAATAAGCCCCGCAGAAACAGATACCACTTGAGAAGGTGAAATGTCCATGCAGTCAATTTCTTTTGGCGGCACCATCAAGAACTCACCGTCTTGTCGGCATTGAACAAACTCAGCCTCAAACTCACCTTGCTCATTCACTTTGGCATTCGCCTGAGCAATGATAAGACCTGCCTCATCAATCGCTGACAAGTAAACCACTTCGCGTGTCACCTTGCCATCCTTAACTTGACGATATGGCGTCTCAATAAAGCCAAAGTCGTTCACTTTAGCAAATGATGATAGTGAGTTAATCAAACCGATATTCGGACCTTCAGGTGTTTCGATTGGACATAGACGCCCGTAGTGTGTTGGGTGCACATCACGCACCTCAAAACCCGCGCGCTCACGCGAAAGACCGCCTGGACCAAGCGCTGAAAGACGGCGTTTGTGCGTGACTTCTGACAGTGGATTGGTTTGATCCATGAATTGCGACAACTGTGAAGAGCCAAAAAACTCACGGATAGAAGCAATCAATGGCTTGGAATTGACCAAATCAGATGGTGTCATATCGACAATCTCAGTTGTGCTCAAACGGTCACGAATGGCGCGCTCCATACGAATCAGACCAATACGGATTTGATTCTCAAGCAACTCACCCACAGAACGAAGACGGCGGTTGCCCAAGTGATCAATATCATCCACCTCGCCTATACCATCACGCAACTTCAGCAAAGTATCCACAGTTAACAAAATATCTTCAACGCGCAAGGTACCTTGGCTTAGTGGCACATCATCGTCTGAAATATTTAACCTGCTATTCAGCTTCATACGGCCCACGCGTGAAAGGTCATAGCGCGACTTGTCGAAGAACATGGACTCAAATAACGCTTTTGCAGTTTCTACTGTTGGCGGCTCACCAGGGCGCATCATGCGATAAATTTCAACTTGAGCCTCTTCCTTAGACTGTACCATGTCCATACGCACGCTATCAGCCAACCACGGACCACGGCTAAAAGCATCAATGAATAAGCATTCAAATTCTTGAACATTTGCCGTACGCAATGCTTCTAAAGTGTCCGCTGTAATTTCATGATTTACATCCAAAAGCATTTCATCACCTGCAAGCATGACAGGTTGTGCTGTGACTTCACCAATCAAGTTTTCCTCAGGAATATCTAACCACTGTACACCTGCTTCCGTTAGCTTCCTGATGGCAACGCGGTTGATTTTTTTACCTTCAGCAACAATGCGTTTCCCATCAATTTCAATATCACGAACGGCCCGACTACCCAAGAAAAGTTCTGCGTCAAACTTTACCTGATAGCCATCTTCAGTTATTCTATAGGTACGGCGATGATAAAAACGATTAAGAATATCCTGTGTGCTTAGGCCCAAGGCCTTAAGCAAAATACCCGCTGTCATTTTACGGCGCAAATCAATCCGAAAGTATAGTTTGTCTTTAGCATCAAACTCAAAGTCTAACCATGAGCCGCGGTAAGGAATAATGCGTGACTTGAACAACAGTTTGCCAGAAGCGTGTGTTTTACCACGGTCATGATCAAAGAACACACCCGGTGATCTGTGCATTTGCGATACGATAACACGCTCTGTTCCATTAATGACAAAAGAGCCGTGATCAGTCATTAATGGAATTTCGCCCATATATACAGTTTGGTCACGGACTTCTTTAAGTTTGCGTTTCTTGCCTTTGCTGCCGTCTTGCTCATATGTTTTAAGACGCAATTTTACTTTAACAGGAAGTGCAAATGTAAGGTCACGGCGAAGGCACTCTTCAAGATCATAACGAGGCTCCATATATTCCAAGCCCTCAAAATGCAACTCAGCACTACCTGAGTAATCACGAATAGGAAATACAGAAGCAAATACAGATGCCAAGCGCGAACCGCCAATATCTGTTGAGCCTGAACCTACACCAACAAACTCTTGGTATGAGCTCAATTGCAGCTGTAGCATGTTTGGCATTTGAATGACGGAATCAATTTTACCAAAGTTCTTGCGGATACGCTTCACGATTGCCTGTTTAGCCATGGGTTACCTCTAAATCTTGTCTTTCTAAATCTATAATACTTCAAACTCAAACTACAATGCGAAAAAGACCAATTCCTTAGCAGTAGCCTGCCAAGGAATTAGCCTTATTTTGCGTCAAACAAAGGGCGCAATATATAGAATTATTTTAACTCTACAGTTGCGCCAGCTTCTTCAAGTTTTGCTTTCAAAGCTTCAGCGTCGTCTTTAGAAAGACCTTCTTTTACATTGCCAGGTGCGCCATCAACAACAGCTTTCGCTTCTTTCAAGCCCAAGCCAGTTGCTTCACGAACAGCTTTAATCACTTGGATTTTCTTATCGCCTGCCGAAGTCAACACAACATCAAACTCTGATTTTTCTTCAGCTTCACTGGCATCACCGCCACCTGCTGCCGCAACCCCTGCTACAGCCACAGGGGCTGCCGCTGATACGCCAAACTTTTCTTCCAATGCAGATACCAGCTCAGAAAGCTCCAATACTGACATGGTTTCAATTGCTGTGATTAAATCATCTTTTGTAATAGCCATTTTTATTTTTCCTCTTGCGTTTTGTTATTTTTATACATTCAAAAAATTATTTTGCTTATGCTTCTTTTTGGTCACGAATTGCAGCCAAAACTCGCACAAACGATGCTGGAATTTCGTTCAAAGTGCGCACGAAACCGCTGATAGGGGATTGCATACTGCCCAACATTTTGGCAAGTAGCTCTTCCCGTGACGGCAAGTTCGCTAGTGCTTTGATGCCCGCTGCATCTATAGCTTTCCCATCAAGAACACCGCCCCGGATTTCCAAGGCCTTGTTTTCTTTGGCAAAGTCAGAAATTGCCTTGGCCATGCCCACTGGGTCTGAACCATATGCAATTGCAACAGGACCGGTGAAAAACACTTCCGCAGCTTCAAAGCCTGTACCCTTTGCTGCACGACGCGCCAATGTGTTTTTTACAATGCGTAAATTCACATTTGTCTGATGCAAGCGACGCCTAAGGTCACCCATAGCAGCAACATTTAGACCACTGTATTGCGCAACAATAGCAGAGTCTGATTCAGACCAAGCAGCATGAAGTTCATCAACAATAGTTTGTTTGTTTTCCCGATTCACTTCTTCCTCCTTGCTTATTTTTGACCCGCGCAAGTGAGCTATCACTCCATCTATACTGGCTTTCACGATTAAGCACTAAAGTGCGCCTGTAGTCTGGGACGGATCCTTCTTTAATCACATCATGCGATTAACTGGTTGTTTACACCTAAACCAAGCATGCAAACGAAATCATTTTATAAACTATTTAGGTCCACACGAACAGCGGCACCCATGGTCGCAGAAATCACAAAGCTCTGCATATAGCGACCCTTGGCTGTTGCAGGCTTCATTCTGTTCAACTCAGAAATCAAAAACTCAATATTTTCACTTAATTGCTTAACATCAAATGAGCGGCGACCTACGGGCGCATGAATTACACCTGCTTTATCAACACGCACTTCAATTTGACCAGACTTGATAGCCTCAACTGCCTTGGCAACATCCATGGTTACTGTGCCAAGCTTCGGATTTGGCATCAAACCACGCGGACCAAGCACTCGTCCCAAACGACCGACTACACCCATCATGTCGGGCGTTGCCACAACGCGGTCAAAGTCCATGAAGCCGCCCTGGATTTTTTCTGCCAAGTCTTCAGCACCAATAATATCTGCGCCTGCTTTTTCAGCCTCTTCTGCTTTAGGACCTTTGGCAAACACAGCTACGCGAGCAGTTTTACCTGTACCATTGGGAAGAGCAATAGTGCCACGCACCATTTGATCAGCATGTCTTGGATCAACGCCCAGTTTGATTGCAACATCAATAGACTCATCAAATTTAGCTTTGGGTTGCGCCTGTACTGCTGCTAATGCTTCAGCAATACTTACATTTTCTTCAGGAACACTCTTGCGAGCTTCTTGCATGCGTTTCGTTAACTTGGCCATGACTTACTCCTTAATCTCTAGGCCCATAGAGCGAGCTGTGCCAGCAATAATTTTTGCACCTGCTTTTACATCATAGCAGTTCAAATCAACCATTTTAGCCTGGGCAATTTCTTCCAGTTGTGCCTGAGTGACCGTACCCACCTTGTTCTTATTGGGCTCACCACTACCTTTCTTAATATTTGCAGCTTTCATCAACAAGATAGATGCTGGTGGTGTTTTAATAACAAAATCAAATGATTTGTCTTTATAGACTGAAATCACAACTGGAAGCGGCAAACCTGCTTCCATTTCCTGAGTTCGGGCATTAAATGCCTTACAAAACTCCATGATATTCAGACCAGCTTGACCCAATGCAGGACCAACTGGTGGGGCAGGGTTTGCTTTCCCTGCGGGAACTTGAAGCTTAACCAGCTTCTCTAACACTTTTGCCATTTTCTTTTCTCCATCCGACATCAAGGCTCCTGCCTTTCCGTCTTTATGCGTAACTTTCAAGTTCAAGCTACTTCCGCTCGTGCGGTATGCCCGACATCCTGTCGGACCAAACTGATAGTGCCTAAGCCTTTTCCACTTGGAAGTACTCAAGCTCAACTGGTGTTGGGCGACCAAAAATTGAAACACTAACCTTCAACTTTGCTTCATCTTCATTCACTTCTTCAACAAGGCCATTAAACGATGCAAACGGGCCATCTGTAACACGCACAGCTTCACCCACTTCAAACAATACCTTGGGCTTAGGTCTCTCAATACCTTCTTCAATTTGATGAATCAACCTATCCACTTCAGCCTGCGGCATAGGACGAGGCTTGCCTGCACCACCCAAAAAACCACTTACCTTCTCCGTGGACTTTACAACATGCCAAGTCTCATCATTGAGTTCCATTTCCACCAAAACATAACCAGGAAAAAACTTGCGGCGGCTCACAACTTTTTGTCCGTCTTTTAGCTCGACAACTTCTTCCCGTGGCACCAAGAGCTCACCAAAATAATCCTGCAACCCAGCCCGCTCAATGTTTTCTGCCAAAGCAGCAACAACCTTGTCTTCACAATTGGAGTGCGCTTGCACAACATACCATTGTTTCGCCATTTATATCACCTTCTGCACGAGCCAACTTAATAGAGAGTCCACGCCATATAAAAAAAGCGCAATCAAAATCACCATCACAAATACCATCAAGGTTGCTTGAGTTGTTTCTTTGCGCTCAGGCCACACTACCTTCTTGGCTTCAACCTGAACTTCACGCATAAACTTTTGTGCACCACCAATACGACTCATGCTTAACCCTCTAATTTCGACTCAATTTTATCACAATGGCAGGTCAGGAGGGACTCGAACCCCCAACATGCGGTTTTGGAAACCGCCGCTCTACCAATTGGAGCTACTGACCTATTTGCTTCACTCAAACCTTGCTTTCTTTGTGAAGTGTATGCTTACGGCAAAAATTACAGTATTTCTTTAATGCCAGCTTTTCAGTCATGGTACGCTTATTCTTATCAGTCGTATAGTTACGACGCTTGCACTCTTCACACGCTAGTGACAATAGTTCACGCATTTTTTACTTTCCTTTAGTAACGGCAAAAGCGGCAACAGATCGCTCTGTGACCGCTTCTACTCTCTTACTCTAATTTACTTATTAATATCAGTTACAACGCCAGCGCCCACTGTGCGCCCACCTTCACGGATAGCAAAACGAAGCTCCTTATCCATAGCGATAGGTGTAATCAATGTGACATCCATAGCAACATTATCGCCT
>Ga0256839_1001304_pt1 | contig 30518 bp, 28 predicted proteins | sample 354166metaG_FD_185968 | JGI IMG/M metagenome (GOLD analysis project Ga0256839, IMG submission 185968) | Hydrothermal vent microbial communities from Mid Atlantic Ridge, Atlantic Ocean - 354-166 | ecosystem: Environmental > Aquatic > Marine > Hydrothermal vents | place: Atlantic Ocean: Mid... | reverse complement strand
GGTGAGGAAGAGGTAGAGGAAGCCGATGATGGGAATGAAGGTGGCGACCACCTGCACGCCGCCGCCGACGCCATCGGCGAGCAGCACCTGGAGCCAGGCGGGTACACCCCAGGACGCCAGCAGATGCTTGAGGCCGTCGACGAAAAGGGCCCCGGCGGCCTGGTCGAAAAAATCGACGAAGGCGCCGCCGACGTTGATGGCGAAGGTGAACATCAAATACATGGCCGCCAGGAACACCGGCACCCCGAGCCAGCGGTTGAGCACTACCGCGTCGATGCGGTCGGACCAGGAATTCCCTTCATCGCCGGCGTGGATGACCGCCTGGGCGGCGATGCGATGGGCCTGATGGTAACGGGCGTCGGCGACGACCAGATCCACGTCCTGTTCCAGAGCCCGCGCCAGTTTCCGGCGCAGCCGGGAAGCGGTTTCCAGCACGGTGGGGGGTAGCGTCTGGGGTGGGGAGTGGCCGGCCAGCAAATGGAGGGCAAGCCAGCGCGGCGGCGCTTTCGTGTCGGCGGCAAGGAAGGGGATCAGCTCGGCGACGGCGGTTTCCACCGTATCCGGGTAGGGAACCGCCTCGAGGTTGGGGAGCCTCTTTTCCCTCGCTTGACGGGCGATGGCCCGCTTCAGTACCTCGAGGCCCTCGCCCCGTTTGGCGACGATCGGGACCACGGGAACCCCCAGCCACTGTTCCAGCGCCCGGCAGTCCACCCGGATGCCGCGTGTCTCCGCCAAATCCATCATGTTCAGCGCCAGGACCTGGGGAATGCCGGTTTCCGCCAGTTGCAGAGCCAGATACAGGGCCCGCTCCAGATGATTGGCGTCGGCGATGTTGACCACCACGTCGGCCTGGCGGGAAACGAGATAGTCCCGGGCGATGCGTTCGTCGGCGGCGGTGTCTTCGGGATCGAGGGAATAGGTGCCCGGAAGATCGACCAGGTGGAAGCGGTCGTCGCCATGGCGGTATTCCCCCTCTTTGCGTTCCACGGTGACGCCCGGCCAGTTACCGGTTCGTTGCCGGGCGCCGGTGAGGGCGTTGAACAGGGAAGTCTTGCCGGAATTGGGATTGCCGATCAGGGCGACGGTGTAGGTCGTCATGGCGTCAATTCTTCGACCAGAATGCGTTCGGCCAGTCGGCGGCCGACGGCCATGCGGGCGTGACGGTGACCGAGGATCACCGATCCCCGGCGGTTGCGCAGCACGGTCACGGTGGTTCCCGGCGCCAGATTCAGGCCGAGCAGGCGCAGCCGGGCCGGTTTGTCCAGGATGGCGGTGATACGCAAGCGCCCACCGGGAACGGCGCTGCTCAGTGGCTTGGGATCCATGGCGGTTCTCATGGAATTAGAAATGAGAATGATTATATTTAAACTTCGCCTGTCGTGTCCAGTGTTTTACCACCGCTTCCTGCCGCGATGGGGCGGAACAGCAAACCGCCGGTCGGTCTCTGGTTTCCGATTTGTCGCAAAACCCTTTAAGATAAGACCGATTTGAGCGTATATCGTTGCAGGCCGCTGGAACATGGCAGAACGACAGGCATTGGCAAAGCGGAAGAAATCCACCAAACCGAAGAAACAGCGTTCGTACCGGGGCAAGGCGCTGTTGTGGATCTTCGTGTTCATGATCGCCGACGAGATCACCCCGGGCCTGCCTTTGGCGGAGGCCATCATTCTGGCCCTGCTGGTTTTCCTGCCCCGCTGGATGCTGGAAGTGGTGCACCGGGTCTATGAATACATGCCGGACCGCCAGTCCTGGCACACCGTGGGGGACATCTGCAAACGCGAGGTGGTCACGGTGACGCCCGACGAGGGGGCGATGGCGGTGGCCCAGTTGATGCGCGACGAACACCTGCGCAGCCTGATCGTGGTGGAATCGCGACCTTACGCGGGCGACGATGCGGCGAAAGAGGGCGACAAGGGCAAGAAGGGGGAGGAAGCGGCGGGCGGCACGATCCAAGTGCCGGTCGGCATCCTGACGGACCGGGACCTGGCTCTGCGGGTCGAGGCGGAAGGGTTGCCCTGGGAGGATACGCCGGTAAGGGAGGTGATGACGCCGGATCCCGTGGTGGCGGAAGCCTCGCAGGACGTGCATTCGGTGGTGGAACGGATGCGCGAGATCGGCGCCCGGCAATTGCCCATCGTCGATGAGCGCGGCCATCTGATCGGCACCTTGAGCCTGGACGACACCATCGCCATGCTGTCGCACAGTCTCGACGACATGGTGGAGCTGCTGCAGCGGGAAATCCAGCGTGAGGTGGAAGTCGGCAAGTGAATTCGATCCAGGAAACCACCATGACGGACAAAACCGCAGTCACCAAGAAACCCAAGAAAAAGAAGGAACGCTCCTACAAAGCGAAGGTCATCTTCTGGACCGTGATTCTGATGGTCGTCGACGAGATCACCATCGGCATCCCGGAAGCCGATCTGTTGCTTTTCTACATCGTGCTGGCGCGGCCCAGGTGGTTCTTGGAGATGATGCACAAGCTGTACAAATACGTGCCGCACCGGCGTGCCTGGCGCCCCGTCAGGGATGTGTGCCAGCGCCGGGTGGAGACGATCACCGCCGACACGCTGGTGGCCGATGCGGTCCGGCTCATGCGTGACCGACGGGTCCGTAGTCTCGTCGTGACCGACGAACGGGAATACAATCCCGCCCTGCAGACGGCCAAGCAAAAGCGCAGTTGGTGGGGTGGGCGACGGAAGAAGAAAAAGAACACCGAGTCTCTGCCGGCTCCCAGCGAGATCATCCAGACGCCGGTGGGGATCCTCAACGACCGGGACGTCACTCTCCAGGTGGGGGCCGAGGGCCTGTCCGGCGAGAGCGTGACCGTGGCCGAGATCATGAGCCGGGACGTGCCCGTGGCGATGGAATCGGAGGACGTCCATTCGGCGGTCACCAAGATGCGCGAGGCGGGGATGCGTCGTCTGCCGGTGGTGGACCAGCGCGGGGCATTGGTGGGTATTTTGACCCTGGACGACATCGTTGCCGTGTTGTCCGACGGTCTCAACGACATGGTGGAGCTGCTGCAACGGGAAATGGAACGGGAGGCCGAGGCGGCCTGAGTTCAGTCGAGGGTCAGGTGCAGGTCGCCCAGCTGGAGGACGGCGCCATTCTCCCGCACCGGACTGTACAAGGTGAGGCGGTGGCCGTCGGCGTCGTAGTTCCGGATCAAAGCGAGACTCAGGACCCTTTGTCGTCGGTCCGCCAGGGCGCACAGGCGGTTCGGCGTGAGGATTTCCCCCCAGGGCCGCTTTTCCCCGACCGGCAGCCGTTGCAGGATCAGTTCGGAGACCGGAATCCGCCACGGGCGGGCCTGGCGGAAGTGGTGACGGAAGGCCGCCAGTCGACGCCGGCGTCGCACTTCCGGCGATTTGCTCTGGGCCAGGGGGGAGGGAGACAGCCGCAACAGGGGAAAATGGCGGTGGGCCGCCACGATGGCTTCCAGCTCCCGACCCCGTTCCAACGTGACGATCCAGTCCGGCTGCAGCGCGTCGATCTGGAAGGTCTTGAGGATTTCCCCCACGTCCGCCACCAGGCCGCTGGTGTTGATGATGACGAACGGCCGGCCGGCCTGCTCGGCCAGCTTGCGGGTGCCCACCACCATGGGCAGCAGATGGGCCAGCGGCGTGACGGCGCCGACGAAATACAGGGCGGCGGGCGGCAAGGTTTCCAGGGACCGGTTCAAATCCGGATAGCCGAGACTGATGGTGGCCGGCGGGCCGATGTCCTTCTGTCCGACGTCGGCGTCCACGTAGGCGGGCCGGTGACCGCGCCGCAGCAGATACCAGGCCAGGTAGGCGCAGAAGGTGCTCTTGCCGCGATCGCTGGCGCCGAGTACCAGGATTCTGCCCCGTTGGGCGCGTTCGATGCATCCGGCGGCCTCACGCCAGTCCCGGGGAACGTGAAAAGCGTTCATGATTCGCCTGCCCGGCCCCTTTCGATAGTATAGGTGGCGAGTATGGTGAAAGCGTTCGTCCGTCTGATTTTACGCATTCTCTACCGGGTGGAGGTCGAGGGTCTGGCCCATTATCAGAGGGCGGAGGGCCCGGTGTTGATCGTCGCCAATCATCAGTCCTTCCTCGATCCCGTCATTCTCTGGGCCTTTCTTCCCGGAGAGTTGACCTTCGCCATCAACACCCATATCGCTCGCCTGCCCTGGGTGCGGCCGTTTTTGCGTTTCGCCCGGGTGTTTTCCCTCGATCCGCGCCAGTCCGGCGCCTTGAAGTCCCTGATCCGTCATCTGAAGGCGGGCCACCGCACCGTCATCTTTCCCGAGGGCCGGATCACGGTCACCGGAACCCTGATGAAGGTCTACGACGGTCCCGGGATGGTGGCCGACCGGGCCGGGGCCCTCGTGCTCCCGGTGCGCATCGACGGCGCCCAGTACACCCCGTTTTCCCGCCTCGACGGCCCGGTCCGGAAACGCTGGTTTCCCAGGATCCGGGTCTGCGTGCTGCCACCCCGGGACATCCGGCCGCCCGAGGCGGTCAAAGGCGCCGATCGACGCAAACGGGCCGGGGAGCGCCTGGCCGCCCTGATGGCGGAGATGATGCTGGTGACCGCCCCCACGGACCGGACCCTGCTGGCCGCTCTGCTCGACGCCGTGCGATTGTACGGCCTGGGGCGCCGGGTTCTGGAGGATGGGGAGCGCCGCCCCTGGCGTTATTTCGACCTACTCGTCCGCTCCGTGCTCATGGGATCGCTGCTGGAGGAGGACGACGGGCCGGAGGCGGCGGTGGGTATTTTGTTGCCCGGCAGCGCGGCGACGGTGGCGTTGTTGTTCGGTTGTCACCTGGCGCGGCGGTTGCCGGCCTTTTTGAACTATACGGCGGGGGCGGCGGGGCTGGCCGGCGCCTGCGACACGGGAGGCATCGGCACGGTGGTGACCTCGAGGCGCTTCGTGGCCGCCGCCGGATTGGCGGAGGCCGTCGCCGGCCTGGAGCGGCAGGGTGTCCGGATCCGTTATCTGGAAGACTGGCGGGCCCGGATCTCGGTGTCGAGACGCCTGCGGGCCATGCTCGCCGCCGTGGGCATGCGCTGGCGTCCTCCGACTGGAGGAGGGGCGGCGGGGGAACCGGCCGTGATGCTGTTCACCTCCGGTTCCGAGGGCCGCCCGAAGGCGGTGTTGCTGTCCCATCGCAATCTGTTGAGCAATTGCGCCCAGATGGGGGCGGTGATCGACTTCAACGCCAACGACGTGATTCTCAACGTCCTGCCGCTGTTCCACGTGTTCGGTCTGGGGCCGGGTACCATTCTGCCGTTGATTTCGGGGATGCGGCTGTTTCTCTATCCCAATCCCCTCCACTATCGCGTCGTTCCCGAACTGGCCTACGAGATCAACGCCACAGTTCTGTTCGGTACCAACACCTTCCTGGGGGGCTATGGCCGTGCGGCTCACCCTTATGATTTTTACAGCGTTCGTTACGTGTTCGCCGGGGCGGAAAAGCTGCAGCCGGACGTGCGGCGGCTGTGGATGGACAAGTTCGGCTTGAGGATTTTGGAAGGGTACGGGGCCACGGAAACCAGCCCGGTGTTGGCGGTGAACACGCCCATGTATTATCGCGCCGGAACCGTGGGCCGGTTTCTGCCGGGCATCGAGTGGCGCCTGGAGCCGGTGCCCGGGGTGGCCGAGGGCGGCCGTTTGCACGTGCGCGGCCCCAACGTCATGTTGGGCTATCTGCTGCCCGGCAGGCCCGGAGAGCGGGTGGCGCCCCGGTCCCGTTACGGGGAAGGCTGGTACGACACCGGCGACATCGTGCAGGTGGACGACGATGGCTTCGTGACCATCGTCGGGCGCCTGAAACGCTTCGCCAAGGTGGGAGGGGAAATGGTTCCCCTGAGCGCCGTCGAAAGCCTGGCGGCGCAGATATGGCCCGACCGGCGTCATGCGGCCGTCGCCCTGGCCGATGGCCGGCGCGGCGAAGCGGTGGTCCTGGTCAGCGAATGTCTCACGGCTTCGCTGGCGGCGTTGCAAGCGGCCGCGCGCCGGCGGGGAATGCCGGAATTGTGGTTGCCCCGGCGCATCGTCCATTGCGAAGAATTGCCCCTGCTGGGCAGCGGCAAGGTGGATTACGTGACCCTGACCGCCCGCTTGAGGGAAGGGGCTTGACGGTCAGGTTTCCGGTCGAGACTTGGATTTTGCCGCCGGCTGTTTCAAATATCGTTCCGGTGTTTGGTAGAGCTCCTTCAGGCGCAGACGGAATTCGTTGGTGACCGCGTAAGCGTCGTGACGGTTCCGGACCACCCGCGGGGTGATCAGCACCACCAGTTCGGTGCGGCTGACGTTTTCCGTAGTGGTGCCGAACAGGTGACCGATCACCGGCAGATTGTAGAGGAAGGGAATGCCGGTGCGGTTCTTGTTGCGGTTGTCCTTGATCAGCCCGCCCAACACCAGGGTGTCGCCGTTCTTGACCGCGACGGTGCTTTTGATCTGGCGCTGGATGATGTTGGGGTTGGGGTTGCCTTCCAGGCGACGGCCGATGTCGTCCACCCGTTGGTCCAGCTCCATGATGACCAGGCCGCCGGCGTTGACCCGGGGTTTGATCTTGAGTTGGACCCCGGTGTCGCGCTGCTGGAAGGTCTGGGTGACCAGCGGGTTGGTGCCGGCGGTTCCGGTGTTGACCACTTCGGAAGTACGCAGGGAGATCTGTTCCCCCACCACGATCGTGGCCTCGTGATTGTTGAGCACCATCAGCGACGGGGATGAGATCACGTTGAGCTTGCCCTTTTCCGCCGCGGCCCTGAGGATGACGCCGATGTCCTGGGATTTGCTCTGCCACACGTAGGTGAAGCCGGGGGCCAGGGTGTTCAGCAGGGCGTTCTTGGCCACGTCGCCCAGGTTCAGGCCCTGGCTGGTGAAGCCGGTGACGCTGTGCTGCTTGGGCAGCTTGTTCTGGGCGAACCATTCCAGGCCGTATTGTAGGTCGTCGGTCAACGTCACTTCGATGATGGAGGCGTCGATGAGCACCTGCAGGGGCAGCTTGTCCAACTGTTTCACCACCCGTTCGATGGCCCGGTAATCCGCCTGGTCGGCGATGATGATCAGCGAATTGTTGGGTTCGTCGGCGATGATGCGGATTTCGCCCTGGGGTTTGGCGGGCGCGCCTTGGGTCGGGCGGGACTTGTCGCCGACCTTGGTCTTTTTGAGGCCGGGGGCCAGCTTGGCCGCAGGCTTCTGGCTGCGTTTGCCGGTGAAGATCTGGTTGAGGGTTTCCGCCAGTTTGACCGCGTCGACGTTCTGAACCCGGTAGACGTGGACCGCACCGCTTTCTTCCACGATGGCCCGGTCGAGGCGCTTGACCCATTTCTGCGTGAGTGCCAGGTATTCGGGCTGGGTGGTGATCACCATCAGGGCGTTGAGTCGTTTGATCGGTAGCAGGCGCAGCAGGGAGGTGTCCTGGAACACCTTTTCCCCCAAGGCTTTTTTCAGGTCCTGGGCCAGGGTTTCGGCGTCGAGGTTTTTCAGGGGAAACAGGCCTACGGACATGCCGGCGAGATAGTTGATGTCGAAGGTGCGGACCGTTTCCTCGGCGCCGGCCAGCTCCTCGGCGCTGCCGGCCACCATCAGAAGATTGCGGACCTCGTCGACGTGGATGATGGCTTTAGGGGAAAGAAGTGGCTTGAGGACTTTCTCCATCGAGTCCGCCCCTACGTACCGCAGGGGGAAGATGCGGATCTGGTAACCCGGCGGCAGCGGGCCGCCGCCCAGCGTCAAGGGGGCGCCGGGCGTGGCTTCGTTGACGGCGCCGATCCAGTAGAAACCGTCCTTCTTCACCAGGGCCAGGCCGTTGGTACGCAACGCCATTTCCAGGGCCGGCAACACCTCCTCCCGGCGCAGGGGGCGGGTGGTGTGCAGGGTGATCTTCCCCCCGGCCTTGGGGCTGAGGAGATAATTTTGTTTCAGGATGTCGCCGAAGACGACCTTGAGCACTTCGGACAGGTCGGCGTCGTCGAAGTTGAGCGTGTACTTGCCCTGTGCCCGCTCGGCCCGGTGCGGCCGGGGCGGCTGGATGAGCGCGCCGCGTCCCAAGGTGATTTCCGCTTCGTTCAACGGCTGGCCGACGGGTCGTTCCGTCGGGAGGGGCGCTTCGGCTTCTTCGGGGGGCGGGGGGGGAACCTCCAGCAGTTCGAGGGGAAGTTTGTCCCCCGGCCGTTGGGTGAGCTGTTGACAGGCGGACGAAGTGAGCAGCGCCAGGGTGCACAGGGTGAACTTGAGACCACGGATCACGATGGTTCCCTTTTGATGTTTTTCTTGAGGAAAGGATTGTCCAGGCGTTTCTTGAGGAAAGGGTTGTTCCGGCGCAAGGGCGGCTTGGCGGTTCGGCGTCGTTCGGGGGTGACCGGGGCGTTGGGGCGCGGCTTGTGCAACCGGAGCGGTTGCCGGCGTCCCCCCCGCTGCAACACCACCTGATCGGGCGCTATCTCCACGAGGCGCCAGCCGTCGATCGTCTCCCCGGGGTGCAGGCGATAATGGCGTTTGCCGTCCCGGCTGCGCAGCAGCACGACTTGACCGGATTCCGGCGTGTCCAGGATGCCGGTCAATTGTAGCGTGGAAAGATCGGATGCGGCAGTGGTTCCCGTTTCCTGCGCCTCTGCCGGGATCGGGGTCCTGCCCTCGATGAACAGGGGGCGGGAGACGAAATTTCGGTAATGTTCGAGCGGCGGCAGGCGGAATTCCCCGGGCGGCGGGGGTGGCGTCTCCAGCTTGGGCGCAGGTGGCGGGGTGACGGTGATCTCGGCCCGTTTCGACGCCTCCCAGGCGACGATCCCCCCCAGCGCCAAGCAGACGGCGGCGAGAAAAGCGGTGGTAAGGTTCGACAGGGATGGTTTCATGATGCCGGTGTGCGAAGATAGCCGACCACGCGCATGTCCACGTTCAGGCGATCGACGGGAACGGTTTTCCGGGTCTTTGGGTCGCGGCGGCCACGGGTCGGCCGGATGCGTAGATTTTCGACGATCAGCAGCGGCTTTTCGGCTTCCACGGTGTGAAGAATCCGGCGCAGTGCCGGGGTGGAGGCGGTGAAGCGAATCCGAACCGCCACACGGGTGAACGGACCTTCCGGCTTGCCGGCCAGGGTTTGGGTGCTGGTGATCTCCCCACCGGCGCTACGGACGATTTCACCGAGGCGGTTCTGCAGCTCGGCGGCGGCCAGGGTGGGGGTGGTGCCCTTGAGGAAGTGCCGCTCGCCGCTGTGGCCCGCTTCCAGGGCCTTCAATCGCTGACGCCACAGGGGGACCTTGGCGGCGGCGCGCTGCAGGCGCTGGAGTTGGAACTTCAGGTCTTCGATGCGTTCCCGGTTTTCCGCCAGGTGATGCAGGTACGGGGCCACCACGGTCAGATGGACCAAGGCCAGGGGGAGCAGGAGAAGCGCGACGGCCAGAATCCGTTGCCAGGTGTCATTCAGCGTCATCGCGTTTCACGTCCATGCTGATGCGGAATCGTTCCAGTCCGCTCAGGCGGTCCTGGGTGATGGGGGAGACGAAATGAACATTGCGAAAGTAAGGCGAGTTTTCCAACAGCTCCACCAGTTTGGCGGCGGTCGCCGATTTGCCGTCGATCTGCAATTTTCCTTCCCGATAGTGAAGCCCCGTCAGCCAGGTGTCGTTGGGCAATCGCCGGCTGAGCTCTTCCAGCACCTCGATCAGGGGACGGGACGCTTGTTTCCGGTCCAGGACGAAACGGGCCTGTCGTTGCAGGGTGGTGACTTGCTGCTGCAGCCGCCGGGCTTCGTCGGCGGCTTGCCGGGTCTGGCGTACCATCCGCTCCAGCTGGGCGATGGTGCGCCGTTGATGGACGATGGGCAGGGTCATCGCCGCGATGAGCAAACCGAGCGCCACCATGGCCAGGCCGTAGTTCAGCCGGCGTTGCCATCGGCGGCTCCGGGGTTGGCGTTCGGCGGGCAGCAGGTCGATGTCCGGCAGCGGTTCGCCTTCGGGTGATCGGATGGTGACCCGGTGGGGGGAGAGGCCCGCTTCGCTCAGGCGATCCAGGCATTCGTCCAGCAACGCTTTCAGGACCAGAACGAATTCGACACGGATCCGGTCACCGGGCAGGGCTTTGACGACCCGGGCGGTGTAATGGACCTGATCGGCGCTGAAGGGGGTGTGGCGGTCGAGTTCGAAGCCGACCACCTGGATGAGATTGTCCCGGGCGGCGGCCGGCAGGACGATGCGGCGCCGCAGATACTGCCCGGGATTCAGCAATAGGACCACGGGCCGGGATTCGTCCCGATCGGCGGCATCTTCCGGCAGTTCCGCCGTCGTCATCCGGGCGACGCGCTTTAGCGTCTCTCCCGCCTGACGATGGATTTCCACCATCCCGTCGTCGATAGTGACAAAATAACCGGCCTGCCTTCCATAGCGGTCTCGCAGGCGGGCGGGCAGCAGGGAAGCCAGTTGCCGTTTCCACCAGCGCCAGAATCGTTGTAGGGTGGGCGTGGGAAGGAAAGAGATCAAAATCGTCAACCGGGGTGGAGACCCCAACGTTGGTCAAACCAGAATTATAGCGATTTTCATCGGGGATCTGGAAATGCAGCAAAACAATCGGCTGACGACGTGGCTGTTCATCGCCATCCTCGCGGGGATTGGGCTGGGGCTGTTGCAACCGCAAGTGGCGTTGCGCTTCGAAATCGGCGGCGAGGTCTTCCTGCGCCTGCTCAAGATGCTGGTGGTGCCGCTGGTGATGGCCAGCGTGATGACCGGCATCATCGGTCTTGGAGACGTGCGCCGCCTGGGCAGGCCGGGGATCGTGGCGGTCGTTTACTATCTGTGCACCACCCTGATGGCCGTGATCGTCGGCATCGTTCTGGTGGAGTGGATCGAGCCGGGGAGCGGCGGGTTGCCGAATCCGTCGGTGCCGGAAGCGGTTCCGGCCAAGGGGATGGTCGGCGAAGAGGCGGATATCGGTACGATTCTGCGGAACATGGTGCTGATGCTGGTGACCGACAACCTGATCGCCGCCATGGCGGAAACACAACTGCTGCCGCTGATCGTGTTCTCGATCCTGTTCGCCGGCACCCTGACCCTGTTGGGCGAGCGGGTCCGGCTGGTGCGCGATTTCATCGTCCAGGTCAACGAGGCCCTGTTGACCTTCATCATGGGGGTGATGAAACTGGCGCCGCTCGGGATCTTCTGCCTGGTGGCGGCCCGTTTCGGCGAGGCCCAGTCCCAGGGTGCCTTTCTCCAGACCCTACACCAGACCGGCCGTTACATGATCACGGTGCTGCTGGGGCTGGGCGTGCATTCGGCGCTGACCCTGGCGCTGATCCTGTGGCTGGCGACCCGTCGCCGGCCCTGGCGTTTCCTGACCGCCATGTCCCCTGCGCTCCTGACCGCCTTTTCCACCGCCAGTTCCTCGGCGACCCTGCCGGTCACCATGGAATGCGCCGTCGATCGGGCCCGGGTGCGTCGCGAGGCGGTGGAATTCGTCATTCCCCTGGGAGCGACCATCAACATGGACGGCACCGCGCTCTACGAAGCGGTGGCCGCCATTTTCATCGCCCAGGTGCTTGGGGTGGAGCTCAGCTTGATGCAGGAGATCACGGTGGCCTTGACGGCGACGCTGGCGGCCATCGGGGCTGCGGGCATTCCGGAAGCCGGTCTGGTCACCATGGTGATCGTGTTGAACGCGGTGGGACTGCCGGTGGAATACATCGGCATCCTGCTGTCCGTCGATTGGTTGCTGGACCGCTTCCGCACCGCCGTCAACGTCTGGGGTGACAGTGTCGGGAGCGCGGTCGTCGAACGGGTCATCGCCGCTCAGCCGGACAGCAGGAAGGCTTCGTAGCCGATTAGCGCGGCGTAGAAGAAGAAAAACGCCGGCAGCAGGTGACGCACCGGCAGGCCGAAGAGCCGATGGTTGACGTGGAACAGAATGAAGATCACCGCCAGGGCGGTGACCAGGTATTTGACGTAGACGAAAGTGGCGGTGCCCAGGCCCAACAGGAAGGCCATGAAGGGATTCAGCTCGATTCCGCCCCGGTCGAGAATCCGTAGGGTGAGGAAGGCGTCGAGCACGCAGAAGGCCACCACCCCCGCCGTCCACCACAGCAGTCGGTGGTCGTCGTAGATGTCCACGTAATGGGGGCGTTGGCGTTCGTCCTCCCGCCGCGGCCGGCGCCGCCTTCCGCCCCACAGGGCGAACCACAAGGTGCGCCAGGTGAAGCGGCGACGGTCCGGTCGACGGCGGCGTTCGGCGATTTTCGGCATGGTTCGGATTATCGACGGTGTTGTCCGAAAAGTATAGCGGATCTAGGGTTTTGGCCGGGTCAGCAGGATCATCAGGCTGCGCCCGATCAGGGTGGCCGCGTGATGGGGTTGGAGGGGAGGTTCGGCCCCCGTTTCATGGATGTCCGCCGGCGGCTCGGCGGCGGTGTCCACGGCGACGTGCCAGCGTGTCGCCGGCGGCGTGGGGGGCAGTTGGAAGGTGACCGGTTCGGTGCCGGCGTTGAACAGCAGGCACAGACGGGGTTCTTCCGGATCGTCGGGATGGATGCAGGCTCCCAATTCCTTGCCGTCGCTCCAGTCCGGCGGCGAGCCGTGGGGACCGAACCACTCGATCTCCTCCGAACGGTAGAAATCCTCCCGGGTCAGTACCGGATGAGACCGGCGCAGCCGGATCAGTTCGCGCACGAAGCGCACCAGGGCGGCGTTCTTCTTCGCCAGGGTCCAGTCGTACCAGGAAATTTCGTTGTCCTGGCAGTAGGCGTTGTTGTTGCCTTTCTGGGTGCGGCGGAATTCGTCGCCCCCCAAAAGCATGGGGATGCCGCGGGAGACGAACAGGGTGGTGAGGAAATTCTTGATCTGGCGCAGGCGGACGGCCTCGATTTCAGGATCGTCGGTCGGCCCCTCCACGCCGTAATTGCAGCTGTAGTTTTCGTTGGTGCCGTCGCGGTTGTCCTCGCCGTTGGCCTCGTTGTGCTTGTGTTCGTAGCTGACCAGGTCGTTGAGGGTGAAACCGTCGTGGCTGGTGATGAAGTTGATGCTGTTGACCGGTGTCTTGCCGCTGTGCTGGTACAGATCGGCGCTGCCGCACAGGCGGGTGGCGAAAGGTCCCAGCATCCCGTGGTCGCCGCGCCAGAAACGGCGCACGTCGTCGCGATACTGGCCGTTCCATTCCGACCAGCGCTCGCCGGGGAAGAAGCCGACCTGGTAGGCGCCGCCGGCGTCCCAGGCCTCCGCGATCAGTTTCACCCCCCGGAGGATCGGATCCTCGGCGATGGCCTCCAACAAGGGAGGATTGGATATCAGGCGGCCGCTGCGGTCGCGCCCCAGAATGGATGCCAGGTCGAAGCGAAAGCCGTCCACGTGCATTTCGGTGACCCAGTAGCGCAGGCATTCGAGGATGTAGGTCCGCACCACCGGATGATTGCAGTTGAGGGTGTTGCCGCAACCGGAGTAGTTGACGTAGCGGCTCTTGTCTTCGTCGGGGAGCAGATAGTAGATGCTGTTGTCCAGTCCCTTGAAATGCAGGGTGGGGCCGTATTCGTTGCCTTCGGCGGTGTGGTTGAAGACCACGTCCAGGAGCACCTCGATCCCGGCCCGGTGCAGAGCCTTGACCATGGTCTTGAATTCGGTCAACTGGCAGCCGGGCTCTCTGCCGGTGCTGTATTGGGCGTGGGGGGCGAAGAAGGACACGGTGCTGTATCCCCAATAGTTGACCAGGGGTTCGCCGGTCAGCGGGTTCCGGCGGTCCAGCTCCCGGGGATTGAACTGGTGGATCGGCATCAGTTCCAGGGTGGTGATGCCCAGTTCCTTGAAATAGGGGATCTTTTCGATCACGCCCAGATAAGTGCCCGGATAGTGGGCGCAGGAGGACGGATGGATGGTGAGTCCCCGGACGTGGGTTTCATAGATGACGGTCTCGGACCAGGGAATCTTGGGATGGCGGTCACCGTCCCAGTCGAAGTTTTCCTCGCCTGGGATCAGTCCTTTGACGCGGTACTGGGCTTTGGGAATGGTGCGGTCCGGATGGCGTTCCAGCCAGCCGTCGCAAAGGATGGAAAAATCCCAATGCTCGGTGTTGACCAGGGCCAGGGCGTAAGGGTCCAGCAGGGCCCGCTGGGGGTTGAAGCGGTGTCCCCGTTCGGGGGCGAAGGGCCCGTCGGCCTGAAAGACGTAGGTCAGGCCCGGGTGGGCGCCACGCACGTAGACGTGCCAGATGTCGCCGGTGCGGTGTACCGCCGGATCCAGCTCGAAGCACCATTTCGGATCCAGGGCGCCGGGATCGTCGAACAACAGCAGCCAGACCCGGGTGGCATGCCGGCTGAAGACGGCGAAATTGATGCCGCCGTCGATACTGTGAACTCCCAGGGGAAGCGGATGTCCGCGGGTGATGGTCAGGGCGGTTTCCATGAATGCCTGCAAAATCGTCGGACCGACCAGAATGACACATTTCCGCGATCCGGATCAACCAGCGCCCGTAACAGGTGTTGAGGTCGCGGAGGATCGGCGGTGCGGGTCGCCGACCTTGCGCATTCCCGTCTTCAAGGCAGGTATTTGATGGCGGCCACCACCAAACCGCCGACGGTGAGGGTTAGGGCGAAGGACCAACGCATGAAGCGGTCGATACGGTCGGTGAGTTGCTCGAAGCGTTTGTCCACTTGCTCAAAGCGCTTGTCCACCTGCTCGAAGCGCTTGTCCATTAGCTGGAAACCCTGTTCCATGAGCTCGCGCTGGTGTTTGAGCTCCTCCTCGACCCGTACCATGCGTTCGCGCAGCTCCAGGTCGTAACGCACCCATCCCTGGGGTGGGGCGGTTTGAGCCTGTACTTCCTCGCGGATCAGGCGGCGGATCTGGTCGAGGTCTTCTTCGGCGAGGGCCATGGGCGTATACTCGGAGACAAAAGTTCGAACGTTCTCATTATAACCGGATAACCCGACGCCGGCGGCGGCCTCGCTATCCGGAAGGCGCGTTTGGGGGTGGCCTGTTTACCGGTGAGCTTGAATCGAGCGGGTGGGGATGGGTATGCTTGCCGATTTCGTCATACATCAGGCAAAGGAATCGGAACATGAGTGAATTGGCCAGTGTCATCGAGGAAGCCTTCGAGAAACGCGCTGAACTGACCCCGCAGAATGCCCCGGCGGAAATCCGGGAGGCGGTGGAGCAGGCGTTGTGCCTGCTCGATTCCGGTCAGGCCCGGGTGGCGGAGAAGCAGGACGGCCGCTGGGTGGTGAACCAGTGGCTCAAGAAGGCGGTGTTGCTGTCTTTCCGCCTCAACGACAACCGGATGATGGACGGGGCGCCCACCAACTTCTACGACAAGGTGGAGCTGAAGTACGCCGGTTACCGGCCCGACGACTTCCGCCGTGATGGCGTGCGGGTGGTGCCCTTCGCCAACGTCCGCCGGGGGGCCTACGTGGCGCCGGGGGCGGTGCTGATGCCGTCCTACGTCAACATCGGCGCCTATGTGGATTCCGGCACCATGGTGGACACGTGGGCGACGGTGGGTTCCTGCGCCCAGATCGGCAAGAACGTCCATCTGTCCGGCGGGGTCGGTATCGGCGGCGTGCTGGAGCCACTGCAGGCCAATCCCACCATCATCGAGGACAACTGCTTCATCGGCGCCCGCTCGGAAATCGTCGAGGGGGTGATCGTCGAGGAGGGATCGGTGATCTCCATGGGGGTTTACATCGGCCAGTCCACCAAGATCTACAATCGCATGACCGGCGAAATCATCTACGGCCGGGTGCCCGCCGGTTCGGTGGTGGTGCCGGGCAGTCTGCCAGCCAAGGATGGCAGTCACAGCCTGTATTGCGCCGTCATCATCAAGCAGGTGGACGAGCGCACCCGCAGTAAGGTGGGGATCAACGAACTGCTTCGGGACTGACCGTTGAACGAAACCCTGGAACTGGCCAAGGCCCTGATCGCCCGGCCCTCGGTGACCCCGGCGGACGCCGGCTGTATGGATCTGATCGCGGACCGGCTGCGACCGGTAGGGTTCCGGGCCGAATTCCTCGATTTCGGCGACACTCGCAACCTGTGGTTGCGCCGCGGCACCGCCCGGCCGCTGTTCGTCTTCCTCGGTCACACCGACGTGGTGCCGCCGGGCGATCCGGCCGCCTGGACCTTCCCGCCCTTCGAGCCCCACGTCCGCGACGGCGTGTTGTACGGCCGCGGCGCCGCCGACATGAAAGGCGCGGTGGCGGCTTTCACCGTCGCCTGTCGCCACTTCGTGGAAAGGCATCCGGACCATGCCGGTTCCATCGCCGTGCTCCTGACTTCCGACGAGGAGGGCATCGCCGCCGACGGTGTGGTGAAGGTGGTGGAGGTGCTCCAGGCCCGGGACGAAGCCATCGACTGGTGCCTGGTGGGGGAGCCTTCCAGCGAGAAGGTGTTGGGCGATGTGGTCAAGGTGGGGCGGCGCGGTTCCCTCAACGGTTTTCTGCGGGTGTTCGGCGTCCAGGGCCACGTGGCCTATCCCCACAAGGCGAGGAACCCCATCCACCAGTTCGCCCCGGCGCTGAACCACCTGGTGAACGAGGTCTGGGACGAGGGCAACGAGCATTTTCCTCCCACCACCTTTCAGGTTTCCAACCTCTCGGCAGGAACGGGGGCCGAGAACGTCATTCCCGGCCAGCTCGACGTCCGTTTCAACTTCCGTTTCTCCACCGAAGTGACCGCCGCCGAGCTTCAGCGCCGGGTGGCGGCGATCTTGGACCGTTACCGCCTCGACTACGAGATCGACTGGCGTCTGTCGGGCGAACCTTTCCTCACCGCCACGGATGAAATCATCGGCGCGGTGCAACGGGCGCTTCGGGAAGTGCTGGGGCGCGAGGCCGAGCTTTCCACCGGGGGTGGCACCTCCGACGGGCGTTTCATCGCCCCCACCGGCGCCCAGGTGCTGGAATTGGGGCCGCTCAACGCCACCATCCACCAGGTCAACGAGCGGGTGGCGGTGGCCGACCTGGAGGCGCTGACGGCAGTGTACGAGAAAGTGTTGGAAAATCTGTTACTGAGGTGATCCCATGCACTGTCACGAAATCGATTACCGCATCGTCGGTGAAGACCTGCAGTTGGTGGAGGTCACCCTCGATCCCGGCGAGAGCGTGATCGCCGAGGCCGGAACGATGCTCTACATGGAAGAAGACATCGCTTTCGAGGCCCGCCTCGGCGACGGTTCCGAGAGCGGAGTCATGGGTAAACTCTGGTCTCTGGGCAAGCGCATGCTCACCGGCGAGTCGGTGTTTCTGACCCATTTCACCAACGAAGGCGATCGCCCCCGCCGGGTGGCCTTCGCCGCCCCTTATCCCGGTTCGGTCGTTCCCCTGAATCTGGCGGAGCTGGGCGGGGAGATCACCTGCCAGCGGGACGCCTTCCTGGCCGCCGCCCGCGGAACGAAGATCGACGTGGTGTTCCAGAAGCGCCTGGGTACCGGCTTTTTCGGCGGCGAAGGATTCATTCTCGAGCGCCTGGAAGGGGACGGTATGGCGTTTCTCCACGCCGGTGGCACCGTGGTGCGGCGGGACCTGGCCGGCGAGACGATCCGTCTCGACACCGGCTGTCTGGTGGCCTTCGGCCCCGGCATCGATTACGGTATCGCCCTGGCCGGCGGGCTCAGGAGCATGCTGTTCGGTGGCGAAGGACTGTTTCTGGCGACCCTGTCGGGTACCGGTTCCATCTGGATCCAGAGCCTACCGTTCTCGCGCCTGGCCGAACGGGTCGTCGACGCCGCCGTGGGAATGGGCCGCCTCCAGCCAGGGGATGAGGGCTAGACGCAAAAAAAGCCCGCCGGTGGGGCGGGCCAAGGCATGGGAGCAATACCCATGAGGAGGATTTTCAAAGGAGGTAAGTGATGAACACTCGTTTCCATAGACAGCATAAATAGGGATTCGTTCCCATTATTGTTTCTTTTCTGTTGTCGTCTTTGGTGTTCGAACGCGGCGCGGTAAAATTGACCGAATTACTGGGTTTTGTGCCCGGATTGTCGTTCTATCCATCGTCATCTGTGAGGTTGCCGCCGTGTCCGAACCGATCCCCTGCGCCGAAGGCGTCACCTATCCCTCTGAACTCCAGCGCCGGCTGCACGCGGCCCTGGAGGCCAAGGGACCCGACTATCGCCCACGTACTCGGCACCGCGATGCCGCCGGCCGTCCCCGTTACACCAACCGCTTGATTCTGGAAGATTCCCCTTATCTTCTCCAGCACGCCCACAATCCGGTGGACTGGTATCCCTGGGGTCGGGAGGCGTTCGAGAAGGCCCGGCGCGAGGACAAGCCCGTCTTCCTTTCCATCGGTTACGCCACCTGTCACTGGTGCCACGTGATGGAGGCGGAAAGCTTCGAAGATCCGGAAATCGCCGCGATCCTCAACCGCGATTTCGTCCCCGTTAAGGTGGACCGGGAGCAGCGCCCCGACGTGGACGCCGCCTGCATGACCGCGGTCCAGCTCCTCACCGGTCACGGCGGCTGGCCCCTGTCGGCCTTTCTGACCCCGGACGGGAAGCTGTTCTTCGGCGCTACCTATTTCCCCCCGGCGCAGTTCCGTCAGTTGTTGCGTCAGGTCGCCGGGGCCTGGAAGCACCGGCGCCGCGAGATCGAGGCCCAGGCCGCCGGCGTCGCCGACGCGGTGGCCCGTCTCAACGCCTCCGAGGTGGGGGAAGCGATCGACGCTACCCTGGCGGATCGGGCCGTCGCCGACATCGTGGCCCGCTTTGATCCCGAGTATGGCGGATTCGGGGCTGCGCCCAAGTTTCCCAACGAGCCGTGGCTGTCCCTGCTCGTCGACGACCTGTGGCGGCGTTACGATCCCACGGTGCTGAAGGTTCTGACCGTCACCCTGGAACGGATGGCTCGCGGCGGCATCTACGACCAGATCGGCGGCGGCTTTCACCGCTACAGCGTCGATGCCGCCTGGCAGGTGCCCCATTTCGAGAAGATGCTCTACAACCAGGCCCAGCTCGGTCGGATCTACGCCCATGCGGCGGTGTTGACCGGCGATGCCTTCTTCGAACGCATCGCCCGCCAGACTTTCGATTACGTGCTGCGGGAGATGACCGCCCCCGGCGGCGGTTTCTATTCGGCCACCGACGCCGACAGCGAGGGGGAGGAGGGCAGGTTCTTCCTCTGGACTCCGGCCGAGATCCGCGCCGCCCTGTCCGCCGAGGACGCACGGCTGGCCATCGAAGCCTTCGGCGTCACCGAACAGGGCAACTTCGAAGGCCGCAACGTCCTCCATCTCGCCCGGCCTCTGCCGGCGTTGGCCCGGCTTGCGGGCATGGACGAGGCGGCGTTGGTCGCCCGCCTCGACCATATCCGCCGGCGGCTGTATGAGATACGGGCCCGCCGGGTGGCGCCCCTGCGCGACGACAAGATCGTCACCGCCTGGAACGGCATGATGATCGCCGCCCTGGCCGAGGCCGGCCGGTTGCTCCACGAGCCCAAATACTTACGCGCCGCCCGCCGCGCCGCCGAGTGGTTGTGGCGCCATCACCGCCGCGGTGATCGTCTGTTGCGCTCCTCCCTGGCCGGGCGGGCCTCCGGCGAGGGGCTGCAGGAGGACTACGCCTTCCTCGCCGAGGGGCTATTGGCCCTGTACGACGCCACGGCCGATTCGGTGTGGCTGGCGCGCGCCCAGGCCCTGACGGCAACCATGATGGCCGAATTCTGGGACGACCGGGAAGGCGGCTTCTTCATGAATCGAGGCGGCGACGAGCCGTTGATGGTCCGGCCCAAGGACTTGTACGACGGTGCCCAGCCCGCCGGCAACGCCGCCGCCGCCCGGGTGTTGGCGCGCCTGTTCCGACGGGCCCCGCAGCCGGAATACGAAGCCCGCCTGCGCCGCCTGGCCGCCTCGGTGGCCGGGGCCGCCCGCCGCAGTCCCGCCGGTTTTGCCTGGCTGTTGCTGGCTCTGCGGGAATTCGAACAGGGCGAGACAGGACCAGTGCAATGGGTCGCCCGGGGCCATGTGCGCGTCGGTTCTCTGCTGCGGGGGCACGACGGCGTGCTGTGGCTGCGTCTTACCCCCGGCTGGCACATCAACGGCCCCGGTGCCGGCGGCGAGCGGGTTCCCACCGAGCTGACCCTCGCCGAACCGGCCCGTGGTTGGCGTCTGAGCGGCATCGACTGGCCCGAACCGCTTACTGTCAAAATTTTTGACACCAAATCATCCCGCTATCTCGGCCGTGTCGAGATTCGCTTCCACGCCGAGCCCGGCCTGGGGCCGCTGCCTCTGCGGCTCCGGCTGCAGGCCTGCGACGAGCGCCGCTGCCTGGCCCCCGAGACGGTGGGGGTGCAGGTGGCGGACGAAGATCGAATTTGTCAGTAAATTTTACATAAATCCCTCTTGAGGGTGGGATCGCTTTTTTTATCAAAGAATTATAAGGTGGCACAAGATTTGTGTAATTGCAGGATGAGGCGAGGTGCCTGTTTGAGTTATTGATTCATCGGAGGAAGAGGAGAATTCAAGATGAAAAAATTGTTTGCTGTGACCGGTTTGGTTTTAGGGCTGGGTTGTAACAGTGCCCAGGCCATCCTGGTGACTCCAGATACCGATGCCAATAGTTTGGCTGCGGCGTTGACCGCCGGTGCCAGTGGCTTCACGTTGATCAGTGCCACTTTGCAGGGGCAGAACAATGGTGCCGGTGCCGTCTCCACGGGCACTTTCACCAATGCTTCGGGGACCTATGGCATCGGTGACGGGATTGTTTTGAGCACCGGGAATGTCTCCAATTACGCTGACGGTCCTAACGTCAATACTGGTACGACCACCGCCTATGGCGTTCCTGCCACGGCAGCTCAGGAGGCTTTGCTCGATCCCATCACCGGCGGTACTTTCAATCACAACGATGTCACCCAATTGGACATCACCTTTCAGACCAGTACGGGGGATGTGTTTTTCCAAGTCGTGTTCGGTTCCGAGGAATATCCCGAGTATGTCGGAAGTAATTTCATCGACGGATTCGGTCTATATCTGGATGGTGTCAACATCGCTTCTGTTGCAGGCCAGCCGGTCAATATCAATCATCCAGCGATGGCGGCCATTCCCGGAACCGAGTTGGACGGCATCCTGGCTCCGGGCGGCAACCCGGTGCTGACCTTCTCGGCTACCGGGCTGGATACCACGGTGGATCATACCTTGACCTTCATCGTGGCCGATACTACGGATAGTGGTCTCGATACAACCGTCTATCTGTCTGCTTTGGGTGGCACGAAGCCTGTCCCCGAACCCGCCACCCTGGCCCTGTTCGGCCTCGGTCTGGCCGGCCTCGGTTTCGGACGCCGCCGGGTCAAGGTGTAAAACTTTCCGACATTGCCTCTATGACGCCCGCCCTGTGCGGGCGTCTTCGTTTTCGTTAGCCTGCGATCGGATCTTCACCGATCCAACGTCTGGGGGCGCTGTTTGTCACCGGCCGTCTGATGGGATTCCCGGACTCCTTCGAAAGGAACGATCGGTGGCGAGAAAAACCGTTTCGGATTTGGGGATCGCCGGCCGGTTGCGTTAAACTGGTCGGTCTTTCGGTGTTGCCGTGGAAGGATGCGGATCGGACCCTATCGTTTGTCGGCACCGGTGATACTGGCGCCCATGGCCGGGGTGACGGATCTGCCCTTCCGGAATCTGTGTCGTCGCTACGGGGCCGGGCTGGCGGTGTCGGAGATGATTTCCAGCCGTCCTCAGCTGCGCGATCATCACCGCACCCGGCAACGGGCCGACCATCAGGGTGAGGCGGAGCCGCGGGCGGTGCAGATTCTGGGGGTCGATCCGCAGGAAATGGCCGAATGCGCCCGGATCAACGAGGCCCTCGGCGCCCAGATCATCGACATCAATATGGGCTGTCCGGCGAAGAAAGTCTGCCGGGTGGCGGCGGGATCGGCCCTGCTGCGTGACGAGGCCCGGGTGGCGGAGATCCTGAACGCGGTGGTGGCGGCGGTTTCCGTCCCCGTCACGCTGAAGATCCGGACCGGCTGGGACAAAGCGAACCGCAACGCGGTTTCCGTGGCCCGGATCGCGGAGGAGGCGGGCATCCAGGCTTTGGCCGTGCATGGGCGTACCCGGGCCTGCGGTTTCCAGGGCGAGGCGGAATACCACACCATCGCCGAGGTGAAACAGGCGGTCGGGATTCCCGTGATTGCCAACGGCGACATCACCACCCCGGAGAAGGCCCGGTGGGTATTGTCGTACACCGGGGCCGACGCCGTCATGATCGGCCGGGCGGCCCAGGGCCAGCCCTGGCTGTTTCACCGGATCGTGCATTTTCTCCGTACCGGGGAGCGGTTGGCGGATCCGGATTGGAATGAGAAAATCCGGGTGGTCGTCGAGCACGTGCGGGCCTTGCATCGTTATTACGGTCCGCGCCAAGGGGTGCGCATCGCTCGCAAGCACATCAAATGGTATCTGGAACGCCTGGTGCCCGGGTGGCGCGATTGGCAGGGCCTGCTGCGCGAGGAACGTCCCGAGGCCCAGTTGAGCCGCTTGATGGATCGGCTCGAGCAGCGATTCGATTCTTAGCCGAGGAGAGATCGAAGGAGAATAATGACGGAGGAACGCGACCACAGTCGGGAGCAGGGAATCGTTCTCAAGGAACAGGTACGGATGGCGGTGGAACGGTATTTCGTCCAGCTCGACGGCGAGCCGGTGGTGGGATTGCACGCCATGGTCATCGCCGAGGTGGAGAAACCCCTGATCGAGGCGGTGCTGGCCCATACCGGCGGTAATCAGAGCAAGGCCGCCAAGGTTCTGGGGTTGAGCCGCAGCACCCTGCGCAAGAAGATTCAACAGTACAAGATCGGGTAGGTCATGCATAAAGTCAAACGGGCGTTGGTGAGCGTATCGGACAAGACCGGTGTGGTGGAATTCTGCCAGGGGTTGCAGGACCTGGGCATCGAAATCCTTTCCACCGGCGGTACGGCGAAAATCCTGGAACAGAACGGGATCCGGGTCACCGAGGTGGCCGAATACACCGGTTTCCCCGAAATCATGGCGGGCCGGGTCAAGACCCTGCATCCCCGGATCCACGGCGGCATTCTCGGCCGCCGCGGCGTCGACGAGGCGGAAATGGCCGAACACGGCATCGAGCCGATCGACCTGGTGGCGGTCAACCTCTATCCCTTCACCCGGGTGATCCGGGAGCCGGGGTGCGATTTCGCCAGGGCGGTGGAGAACATCGACATCGGTGGGCCGACGATGATCCGGGCGGCGGCCAAGAATCACGCCGCGGTCGGGGTGGTGGTCGATCCGGAAGACTACGGCCGGGTCCTGGAGGCGTTGCGGCTGAATCTGGGCGCTTTGCCAGACGCCCTGCGGCTGGAGCTGGCCGTCAAGGCCTTTCAGCATACCGCCGCCTACGACAGCGCGATCGCGGCATACCTGGAGAAGGTCTTCAATCCCGATGCGGCCCTGCCGCCGGCCCTGGAAATCAGCGCCACCCGGGTGCGGGAGCTGCGCTACGGGGAGAATCCCCACCAGAAAGCGGCGCTGTACCGGGAAACGGAACCGCCCCCCGGCACCTTGGGCCATGCCCGCCAGCTTCAGGGCAAACCCCTGTCCTACAACAACCTCGCCGACGCCGACGCCGCCCTGGCCTGCGTCCAGTCCTTCCGGGAGCGGCCCGCCTGTGTCATCGTCAAGCACGCCAATCCCTGCGGGGTCGCCGAGGCGGACACGCCGCTGGAAGCCTACGAGCGGGCGTTCGCCACCGATCCCACCTCCGCTTTCGGCGGCATCATCGCCTTCAACACGACCCTGGATGCCGATACCGCCGCCGCCATCGTCGGGCGTCAGTTCGTCGAGGTGATCATCGCCCCCAGTGTCGCCGAAGAGGCTAGGGCGGTTCTGGCGGCCAAGGCCAACGTCCGGGTGCTGGCCTGCGGCATGTGGGAGCCGCCGGGGCCGGAGTTGGAATACAAGAAGATCTCAGGCGGCTTGCTGGTTCAGGAGCGGGATATCGCCGCGATCGACGAAAGCGGATTCAAGACGGTGACGCGGCGGAAGCCGAGTCCCGAGGAAGCGGCGGATCTGCTGTTCGCCTGGCGGGTGGTGAAGTACGTCAAGTCCAACGCCATCGTCTATGCCAGGGAGCGCCGTACCCTCGGCATCGGCGCCGGTCAGATGAGCCGGGTGTGGTCGGCGAAGATCGGTATCCTGAAGGCGGAGGAGGCCGGGTTGGCGGTGGCCGGTTCCGTGATGGCCTCCGACGCCTTCTTCCCCTTTCGGGACGGGGTCGACGCCGCCGCCGAGGCCGGGGTGACGGCGATCATCCAGCCGGGCGGGTCCATCCGTGACCCGGAGGTGATCGCCGCCGCCGACGAAGCCGGCATCGCCATGGTGTTCACCGGCGTGCGCCATTTCCGCCACTGAGGTCACTTGCGCACCACCATCGGTCCCAGCGGTCTGCCGCCGATCAGGTGAAGATGCAGGTGGTAGACCTCCTGGCCGCCGTGTTTGTTGCAATTGATGATGAGGCGATAGCCGTCCTCGGCGATTCCTTCCTTCTCGGCCAGCTGTTTGGCCACGTAGATCATGTGGCCGAGCAGCGGTTCGTCTTCGGACGTCACGTCGTTGACGGTCGGGATCGGTTTGTTGGGGACGATCAGGATATGGGTCGGGGCGGCGGGACGGATGTCCCGGAAAGCGGTGACCCGGTCGTCCTGATGGACGATGTCGGCCGGTAGTTCCCCTCGAACGATCTTCTCGAAAATGGTCGCCATTGGTCACTCCTGTTTTTGAGATTTCTGGAACAGACGGAGATACTCGCCGTATCCCTCTTTTTCGAGGTCCTTTTTGGGAATGAAACGCAGCGCCGCCGAATTGATGCAGTAGCGCAGTCCGGTGGGGGGCGGTCCGTCGTTGAAAACGTGGCCCAGATGGGAATCCCCGTGGCGGCTGCGCACTTCGGTACGGCGCATGTTCCAGCGGTTGTCCTCGCGTTCGACGATGTTGGCGGGCTCCAGGGGCTGGGTGAAGCTGGGCCAGCCGCTGCCGGAGTCGAACTTGTCCAGGGAGCTGAACAGAGGCTCTCCGGAGACCACGTCCACGTAGATGCCTTCGCGGTGGTTGTCCCAATATTCGTTTTTGAAGGGGGGTTCGGTGCCGTTTTCCTGGGTGACCTCGTACTGGAGCGGGGTCAGGCGCCGTCTCAGCGTTTCCTGGTCCGGTTTGCGGTAGGTTCGCGTTTTCATAGGTTGCCACGGATCGAAGTTGCCAGTATAGCCGGTATCGGGGGGCGGTGTAAGCGGTCCAACGCCTGTCGATTCGCTGTTCCGTCCTTACCGTAGCTCGCGGTGCCGTACCGTGACGGCATATTCCGAATCAGCGAACAGGGCGCCCAGTTTCTCCGCCAGATATACGGAGCGGTGTTGTCCCCCGGTACAGCCGATGGCGACGGTCAGGTAACTGCGGTTCTGGGATTCGAACACCGGCAGCCAGTGGGACAGAAACTCGTGAATCTGGCGGATGAACGAGGCGGTTTCCGCCTGGGATTCCAGATAACGTTCGACCGCCGGATCGCGGCCGGTGAGGGGGCGTAGATCGGGTTCCCAATGGGGGTTGGGAAGACATCGGGCGTCGAAGACGAAGTCCGCGTCCAGGGGGATCCCGTGTTTGAAGCCGAACGAGGTGAAGCACAGCGACAGGCGTAGATCGTTCCGGTCGCCGACCCGACGCCGTATCTGCTGCCGCAGTTGATGGATGTTGGTGTGACTGGTGTCGAGGACGAGGTCGGCGCAGGCGATGAGCGGCTCGAGCAGTTCCCGTTCCCGTTCGATGGCCTCGGCCAGGGGCAGGTTGGCGAGCTGGCTCAACGGATGGCGGCGCCGGGTTTCGCTGTAGCGCTTGAGCAGCGTCTGGGTGTCGGCCGTCAGGAACAGAATCCGCCAGGCGATGCCGTATTGACGCAGCGTGTTCAGGGCCTGGTCGAAGAGATCCCGATCGCCGCTCAGATTGCGGCAGTCGATGCTGATGGCGGTCTTTTCGAAGGGGTGGTTCCGCCCGGCCAGGTCGCGGGCGAAGGTCTGGATCAGCTGCACCGGCAGGTTGTCGATGCAGTAGTAGCCGCAGTCCTCCAGGGTTCCCAGAGCGATGCTCTTTCCCGAGCCCGACAGGCCGCTGACGATGATCAAGGTGCTCACAGCAAGCGTTTGCGTTGGCTGGAGGAGGGGATGTTCATGGACTCACGGTATTTTGCCACCGTGCGGCGGGCCACGTTGATGCCCTTTTCCTGCAGCAACTTGGCGATCTTCTGATCGCTCAACGGTTTTCCGGGGTTTTCGTTGTCGATCAATTGGCGGATCAGGGCCTTGATGGCGGTGGCGGAGCATTCTCCCCCCTGCCGGGTGGAGACGTGACTGGAGAAGAAATATTTGAATTCGTAGATGCCGCGGGGTGTGTGCATGTATTTGTTGGTGGTGACCCGCGAGACGGTGGATTCATGCATGCCCAGTTCCTGGGCCACGTCCCGCAGGATCATGGCCCGCATGGCGATCTCGCCGTGTTCGAAGAAGGCCTGCTGTTTTTCCACGATGCAGCGGGCCACTTTCAGCAGGGTTTCGCTGCGGCTCTGCAGGCTGCGCAGAAACCAGCGGGCTTCCTGCAGGTGGGTCTTGAGACTGACGTTGTCCGCCCCCTTGTCCGCACGTCTGATCATGCTCGAATAGTACGGATTGATGCGCAGTTTGGGGGCCACTTCCGGATTGAGGGAGACCGACCATTTACCGTTGCGTTTGAAGACGAAGACGTCCGGAATGAGGTATTCGGTTTCCTTGTCCGCGAAAGCGTCGCCGGGACGGGGGCGAAGGGTACGGATCAGGGCGACGATCTCCTCCAGCTCGGCTTCTGTGACTCCCAACGCCCGGGTGAGGGCGGCAACGTTCTGGTTCTCCAGATCGCTCAGGTGTTCCGTGACCAGTTGCAGCGCCTGCCGGCGCCAGGGGGTGTCTTCCGGCAATTGCCGGAGTTGAATCGCCAGGCACTCCGCCAGAGAAGCGGCGGCGACCCCGGGGGGATCGAAATTCTGGATCCGGTGCAGTACCGCCTCGACCTCGTCGAGGTCCAGCTCCTCGAGTTGGGGGGCCAGGTCTTGATGGATCTCCTCGATGGGGCAGGTCAGATAACCCTCTTCGTTGATGGCGTCGATGATGGCGGTGGCGATGACCCGGTCCCGCTCGCTGAAACGGGCCAGTTCCAGTTGCCATTCCAGGTGCTGGTGCAGATCTTCCGGAGCGCTGCGCTGGAACAGAAAATCGTTGTCGTTCTCGTCCGGCCCCAGGGTGGAATAGACGTTGTCGTAAACGTCTTCCCAATTGGTGTCCAAGGGTAGGTCTTCCGGGATCGCCTCCTTGGAGGCGTCCACCGGCCGCTCCTCCCGGTTCGGTTGGGGAGGCTGATCGACGACCTGTTCCTCATCGGCCAACTCCAGCATGAAATTGGTCTCCAGCGCGCTTTGGATTTCCTGTTTCAGCTCCAGGGAGGAAAGCTGCAGCAGGCGGATGGCCTGTTGCAGCTGTGGCGTCATGGTCAGCTGCTGCCCCAGGCGCAATTGCAGGCTTTGTTTCATGGGATGAAGACCGACAAGTTGGTAGAAAAATTGCTTGTTCGGTTTATTTTAGCCCATATCGGTTCACGAACCGATGGTGGATTGGGGCGGTGCGTCGGGATGGTGGTGACTTCGATGGTCACCGCGGTTGAGGCGGGATGAGAGAGATCGGATCACCCCGCTGTCTTCAGTCCCAGCGGTCGTCGCGTATCTGGACCATACCGTTTTCGACCCGCACCGGAAAGACGTGCAGGTCTTCGTAGGCCGGAGGGGTGAGGACCTCGCCGGTGCGGATGCAGAAACGAGCGCCGTGGCGGGGACAGACGATGACGTCGCCTTCCACTTCACCGCTGGCGATCTCGGCGCCGTCGTGGGTGCAGACGTCCTCGATGGCATAGAAGGCGCCGTCGAGGTTGAACACCGCCACGGCGGTCCCGTCGAGATCGACGACCACGTGTTCTCCCGGGCGCAGATCCTCGGCTTTGCAGACCTCGATCCAGTCGGACATCGTCGCTACTCCGTGCTGACCGGTCGTTCCTCGCCCTTGAGGGCGGCTTCCAGGGAATGCCAGGGCAGGGTGGCGCATTTGATCCGCGATGGATACTGGCGCACCCCGGCCAGCACCGCCAGTTTTCCCAATTCCTCGAGCTTGAGGTCGTCGTCGCGGCCGGTGACGATCTGATGGAAGGCCTCGAACAGGTGCTCCGCCTCTTCGATGGTCTTGCCCTTGACGATCTCGGTCATCAGCGAGGCGGAAGCGGTGGAAATCGCACACCCCTGGCCCTGGAAGCTGACGTCGGCGATGCGGCCGTCGTCGAGTTTCAGGTAGAGGGTGATGCGGTCGCCGCACAGGGGATTGTGCCCTTCGACGGTCCGGTCGGCGTCCTCCATCTTGCGAAAGTTGCGGGGATTGCGGTTGTGGTCGAAGACCACTTCCTGGTACAGGTCTCTGAGATCGTCGAGCATCAGCCGAATACCTCGATGATTTCCTTCAGTGCGTCGATGAGAAGATCCACCTCCTGGCGGGTGTTGTAGATGCCGAAGGAGGCCCGGACGGTGGCCGGCACCTGGAAGAAGTCCATCACCGGCATGGTGCAGTGGTGGCCGGCCCGGACCGCGATGCCATAGTGGTCGAGAAAGGTGCCGAGATCGTGGGGATGAACCCGGTCCACGGTGAAGGAGAGGATCGCGCCCTTCTCGCGGGCGGTGCCGATCAGCCGCAGCCCCGGCACTTCCCCGGCTCTGGCGGTGGCGTATTCGAGCAGGTCGTGTTCGTGGGCGGCGATCGCCTCCCAGCCGATGCCTTCGAGATAGTCGATGGCGGCCGCCAATCCCACCGCCTCGGCGATGGCCGGCGTGCCGGCCTCGAATTTGAACGGCGGATCGTTGTAGGTGGTTTCCTCGAAGGTGACGGTGCGGATCATCTCCCCGCCGCCCTGCCACGGCGGCATCGCTTCCAGCAGTTCGTGTCTGGCGTAAAGGGCGCCGATGCCGGTGGGCCCGTAGAGCTTGTGGCCGGAGAAGGCGTAGAAGTCGCAGTCCAGCGCCTGGACGTCCACCGGCAGGTGGGGGACCGCCTGGGCGCCGTCGAGCAGCACCGGAATGCCGCGGGCGTGCGCCAGCGCCACGATCTCCTTCACCGGATTGAGTGTCCCCAGGGCGTTGGACATGTGCACCACCGAGACCAGGCGGGTCCTGGGGCCGATGCGTTTCGCCAACTCCTCCAGGATCAACTCCCCGTGGGTATCGATGGGCGCCACCCGGAGTCGGGCGCCGGTCTGCCGGCACACCAGTTGCCAGGGAACGATGTTGGAATGGTGTTCCATGGCGGTGATGAGGATCTCGTCGCCTTCCTTCAGGTTGGCCCGCCCCCACGACTGGGCCACCAGATTGATCGCCTCGGTGGTGCCGCGCACGAAGACGATCTCCTCCGCCCGGCGGGCGTTGAGGAAGCGGCGCACGGTCTCCCGGGCGGCTTCGTAGCGGGCGGTGGCCCGTTCGCCGAGGGTATGGACGCTGCGGTGGATATTGGCGAAGTCGTGCCGGTAGAAGTCCGCCAGGGTATCGATCACCTGGCGGGGCTTCTGGGTGCTGGCGGCGTTGTCCAGGTACACCAGGGGTTTGCCCCGCACCTGTTGTGCCAGGGCGGGAAAGTCGGCCCGTATCCGGTCGAGCGGATACGCACTCGGGGTATGGGCGGCGGCAGCGGTCATGGCAGGTCTTCCAGTTCGATGGCGTTGAAACGAGTATCCAGTCGCCGGTGGAGATAGGCGCGCAGGGGTTCGACGTCCACGGCCTCGATGCATTCGTTGACGAAGCCATACAGCAACAATTGGCGGGCCGCTTCCCGGTCGATGCCGCGGGTTTCGAGGTAGAACAGGGCGTTTTCGTCGAGCTGGCCGACGGTGACCCCGTGGGCGCATTTGACGTCGTCGGCGTAGATCTCCAACTGGGGCTTGCTGTCGATTTCGGCGTCGTCGGAGAGCAGCAGGTTGCGGTTGTTCATCACCGCGTCGGTCTTCTGGGCGCCGGTCTCGACCACGATGCGTCCCTGGAACACGCTGCGGCCGCGCTGCTCGGCGATGGCCTTGTAGGTTTCCCGGCTGATGCCTTCGGGCTCGGCGTGGATCAGTCGGGTGTGGCTGTCGAGGTGACGGCGGCCGTCGGCCCAATGGAGGCCATCGAGAACCGCCTCGCCACCCCGGGCGATGTGGTGATGGATGTCGCTGCGGGCCAGAAGACCGCCGAGGGCGAAGTGGACCTGACGGCAGCGGGCGCCGGGGGCCTGTCGCACGTAGAGGCCGCCGAAATGGAAGGCGCGGTCGTGTTCCTCCTGGATCTTGAAGTGCCGCAGTCGGGCGTTCTCACCGAGGACTGCCTCGGTGACGTGGGCGGTCAGGCCGCCGGCCCTGCCGGTGAAGGATTCGATCACGGTGGCCTCGCTGCCGGCCTCGAGAACGATCAGGTGACGGGTCGGGGCGATGGCCTCCTGAGTCTGGATGTGGAGGATCTGGATCGGCTGCGCCAGATGGGTGCCCGCCTTCAGGTAAATCAGGGC
>Ga0256839_1001303_pt1 | contig 30540 bp, 32 predicted proteins | sample 354166metaG_FD_185968 | JGI IMG/M metagenome (GOLD analysis project Ga0256839, IMG submission 185968) | Hydrothermal vent microbial communities from Mid Atlantic Ridge, Atlantic Ocean - 354-166 | ecosystem: Environmental > Aquatic > Marine > Hydrothermal vents | place: Atlantic Ocean: Mid... | reverse complement strand
TAGACTCCACATATGCCTCTACATCAGCCTTAGTAATTATACCCTTTGGACCCGACCCTCTAACCCTTGTCAGGTCTATACCCAGCTTTTTAGCAAGGAGTCGGACGCCAGGTGGAGCCCTAACCCTCACAGTCTCATGCTTCTCAGCCTCCAAAACCCCTTCCACATGTCTTCCAACCTCTTCAATAGCTGGGCCAACCTCTTTTTCCTCCACAGGTTCATGGGCATCTTCACTAGATACCTCTATCTCAAGGAGAGGAGCTCCCACAGGTACTACATCACCCTCTTTAGCGAGTATCTTAACTATTCTCCCATCATATGGAGAGGGTATCTCAACCTTTGCCTTAGCCGTTAAAACCTCCACTAATGGCTGGAACTGTTTAACTGTATCACCCTCTCTTACTAACCATTTAACAATCTCACCCTCAGCTATCCCCTCACCAATATCCGGCAATCTATAGATTTTTCTAGCCATATACACCCACCTCAATACTCCATCGACTTTTTAACCGCATTATAGATACGGGCGATATTAGGCATATAGAGCTTTTCATGAGCCAATGGAAATGGGGTGTCATAACCTGTAACCCTCAGTATAGGTCCATAGAGAAGGTCGACATGCTCCTCAGCGATATAGGCGGAGATCTCTGACCCCAAGCCTAATATCTTAGGCGCTTCATGGACAATAATTAGTCGGCCGGTCTTCTCCAGACTCTCGACGATAAGATCTTTATCATATGGATAGAGTGTTCGTAGGTCTATAACCTCAAGTTCAACACCCAATTTTTCCTTGACGAACTCCGCCGCCTGCTTAGCCAAATGTACCATAGCACCCCATGTAACAAGGGTTATATCCCCCCCTTCCCTTACAATCTTACCCTTCCCAAGCTCAACGGTATAATCATCCTCAGGAACCTCTTCCTTAATTACCCGGTATATCGACTTAGGCTCGAGAAATATTACTGGATCATCCAATCTTATAGCTGTCTTCAACATCCCCTTTGCATCATATGGGCCACTAGGCATCATAACATAAAGCCCAGTAGAATGGATAAAGAAGGATTCTGGGCTCTGGCTATGATGCATACCGCCTTTAATACCACCACAACAAGGACTCCTAAGCACCATGGGAACACTATACATGCCTCCAGATCTGAATCGTATCCTAGCCATATTACTGAATATCTGGTCAAACGCCTCATACACAAAATCTATGAACTGTATCTCTGCAACCGGTCTAAGGCCATATAGTGCTAATCCTATTGAAAAACCTACAATACCTAGCTCAGTCAATGGAGTATCTATGACCCTCTCCTCTCCAAAGATATCTATAAGTCCCTCAGTTACTAGGAAAACTCCTCCCCTACGACCTACATCCTCACCCAATACAATAACATTGTTATCCCTCTCCATCTCTTCCCTAAGAGCCAAGTTAAGTGCCTGAACCATGTTAAAAACTGGCATGTCTACTCCACCTCCAACCCAAACCTATCCATGGTCTCCAGGGCCTCTCTAAACTCCTCCATCTGCATCTCAAGGTTCCAAGGTATAGAGCTATATACATTATGGAAGAAGACGTCATAAGGTAGTGGAGATTTATTAAGAGCCCTCTTAGCTGCTTCCTCCACATATGAAGAATACCTTTTATATATCTCCTCAGCCTCAGACTCAGTCAATACCCCCTTATCAACTAGATACTTCCTAAATCTTTTTATGGGTTCATATCTCATCATCTCCTTAACCTCCTCTTCAGACCTATATCGACTTGGATCATCGGCGGTAGTGTGGGAACCAAGTCTATATGTAAGCATCTCGATAAGGAAAGGCTCCTTCTCCTTCCTAGCCCTCTCTATAGCGGCCCTAGCAATATCATACATAGCTAAGACATCGTTTCCATCTACCCTGATTGAATCGACTCCATAGGCCAACCCTCTGAAAGCTATCGATGGTGACCTAGTCTGCTTCTCTAGTGGGACGGAGATAGCCCATCTATTATTCTCACATACAAAGATTATTGGCACCTGATAAACCCCCGCAAAGTTGAGGCCAGCATGGAAATCCCCTCTTGAGGTGGCTCCATCACCAAACATAACCATAGTGACGAGATCATCCCTTCTATACTTCATGGCATATGCTACTCCAACTGCATGAGGTATCTGATTCCCCACGGGAACAGGAGTAGGAACCATATTATATTTACGATTACCATATATGGCGAAATCACTTCCCCTCAGTGGATCATCCTCATTATAGAGTGCCCTATCAAGAATCTCCTCCTCGGACATCCCTCTAACGAGATAAACCCCCAAATCTCTATAGCTTGGGAACACCCAATCCTCCGGCTTTAGAGGTAGGACAGCACCGACTATAGCCTCCTGACCCTTATTAGGAGCATGGATAGCTACCTTACCAAGCCTCTGAAGCTTGAGAAGCCATTCATCAAGGACCCTAGCCCTCACCATATACTCATACATTGACATCAATATAGAATCTGATATCTTGGGTTCTTCACCCACTATTTTACCCTCTTCATCTATAATCCTATAAATTCCCAATACCTTTTCCAATGTATTTTTATCTATAGACCTCATTATTCTCGACATTATACCATATATATAGCATAAACAATTTATTAAGGAACAAAGGAGGATATAAAAAGAAGGAAGCGAAAATCTAACCTTTAACCACTATTTCAGCTATCATTCCCTGGTGGGCATGAGACTTACCGGCATCAGCTGTTCCATCAGCCTCGATACATAATATATAGTAGGTCCCAGGCTCGTGAAATGTTACCTCTCCTTGAGACTCCTCTCCGGGTTTTAGTCTGAGCATCAATAGCATACCTTCATCCATCTCTCCTCCATGTCCTCCCATCTCATGCTCATACTCCTCCAATAAAGCATCTCCACTTAACCCCATCTCCCTAAGCTCATTCAAAACTTTATAGGCTTTATTCAACAATGCCTCTTTCATATCTGAAGTTACAATCATAAATTCATGGTTGAACCCGCCTACATTCCTAACTTTAAAGACCACTATATCACCAGCCTTTACTGTTATTGGGAACTCGCCATTCTTCAATATGAAGATAAAGTCCGATAGCTCCACCTCATATGCTTTAACTCCAGCATCTGGATAGAGAACGAAGAACCCTAGAATCACCATTACAATAACAATGGCTGAAGAACCTGCTAGAAATGCTCTGTCGGACATTCTAATTCACCGTTTTAATATACAATATTAATTTAATTAACTATTTCTTTATATATTGTCGCACCAGATATATCAGGTTTACCTATAACACATTCCTATTATAGAGAAGGCTACATGCTACATATAACTAGAGCATGCAAAACTATCAGAAGCCGATTATATAATATACCCCCTTAATCCTTAGGGATACCTCTTATACAATTATATACGAAATATATATTTCGGGGTGATTGTATGTATTTACAACAACTTGTTGAAATATTTTATATTGGATTGATAACAGTATACACTGTATTTATCGTGAGCTTTATATATATCACTTCCAAGGGCAAGGCTGAAATTAAGACGGATGGAGGTAAAAAGCCCCATAATGGAATGGAGCGATCAGAAAAGATCTGGCTTGGAGTCCTATTCACAATTGCCGTAATTGGTAACATCATATTCCTATCCCCACTAATGCCTTCAATGCAGTATCAAGCCTATCTAGATAAAGAACCAGTTAAGACTATCGTGATAACAATGGAGGATCACCAATTCATACTTCCCGAGAACCCAATAGAGATTCCCTTAGGTGAACCAGTAGAGTTTAAGGTATATTCAAACGATTTAACCTACGGTTTTGGAGTCTTTAGAAAAGATGGAACGATGGTATTCCAGATGCAGGTAGTACCTGGATACGAGAATAGAATTGTCTGGGTCTTCGACGAACCCGGTGTCTATACAATAAGGAGTACTGAATACAGTGGTCCCGAGCATCCTTACATGGTATTATATGATGTAATTGTGGTTGGAGGGGGTGAGTAGAGATGGGCCTAGGTCCTAGAGAGAAACTTGCTTTGAAATATGTATTGGCTGGTGTTTTCTGGCTTGGGGTAGCTGGTATAGAAGGAATTTTGATGAGGGCTAGGCTAATGGGTTATATCGCCGATTTCTACCATCCACAGGAATTTTATGCGGTAATGACTGTACACCCATTTGTCGGAATATATGGATGGGCATATATGGCTGTAATGGGGGCCTTCTACTATCTAGTTCCCGCTGTATTGAAGAAGGATCTCTATAGTGAGAGAGTGGCAAATGCAGCATTCTGGATAATGTTCTTAGGAGTATTGATTACATGGTTATCAGGATTTGTATTCAAATTCTCAGCATTATATACATTATATTGGCCCCTACCAGTCCTAGAGTATCCTGCGATATCAACACTAGTATTCAGCATAGGAACTATAATGATATTCGCCTCAGTATTAGCCTTCTTCTTCAACATGTTCGCAACAATATTCCTTCCATCAAGAGGGGCAGGGGGAGCAGGATACGTCGCTAAAGAACTTCTCACCTTAGCATTCAACCTTGACAAGCTGAAAGCCAAGACTAAAGGGATTAAGGAGTACCTACCCAGGGTCTATAGTTATCCAGTCTTTGTAGTGGGAGTATTTAGAGGGTGTGTTGACACAACTCTTAATGCATTCGTAATGGCTGGAGTATCACTACTCCTAGGAATCTATTCTATATCAAGCCTAGTCGGATCAGCACTCCCAGCTTCACTAGTAGATCCTCTGATATATAAGAACATTTTCTGGTGGGGGCTAGACCTTATAGCAGATGGTAATGTATTGATATTTACTGCTGCTGTATGGTACTTCCTAGTTCCTCTTCTAGTCGGGAGAGATCTATTTGGAGAGGCTGTTGTCAGGACTGTAATACTAGCCGACTTAGTTCTATCCCTCTTCGTATGGAACCATCACATGTTGGCAGACACACCACAGCCATTTATACTCCAGATACAGGGACAGATATTCACTTGGGGAGAGCTTATAACAATGGGTCTAACCATGTTCGCCGTATTAATGACAATATGGTATGCAAGGCCTGTTAAATACTCACCAGCATTATTAGCCATAGTACTCTCAATACTTGGATATGCCATGGGAGGATCAGCGGGGATACTACAGGCCAACTACGCTATGAACAGGTTCTTCCACAATACACAATGGGTAATAGGAATACATGGTCATATACAGTTATTAGCCGGGTTAAGCCTAACAATCTTCGCGGCAATATATGCGGCTGCTCCACTAATAACGGGTAAAGAACTCGATAGGAAACTGGCGTACTGGAGCATAATACTGTTCTTCATAGGAGCTGTGGTAATGGGTCTAGCGATGGGGGTAGCCGGTGTAAACGGTATGCTAAGGAGAACCCTATACTTCAACGGTGAATACTATGGATACATGGCCGTAGCTATGATAGGTGCTTTAACGATGGCCGCCGGATATCTGACATTCCTCTATAACTTCGTCAAGACCTACGGTCTAAAGACTGTAATTGAGATATTCAAATAGTTTTTTATCCCTCCTCTTTTTTATCCCTTATTTTTTACCTATTCAAAAGGATAAAGACTAGAAGTATCAAATATCCTACTATTATACTTACTAGACTTACTCCAAAATATAGTGGCGCGGTAATGGATAACCAGATAACAAATCCATAGATACCATCTAAACCAAGGGAGACTCCAATCAAAATTGAGATTATAACCCCAAGAACGAGGGATATAACTGAAGCTATAAAGGCCGTCTTAATTGAGGCTCTCCATCCTCTCTCAAATAAAGGTGCAAATACTCCAGCGAAAAAGGCGGGGATATAGGCTACAACTAACATGAAGATCAGAAGATTGTTATCCTTAAACTCACCTAAAAAGAGCCTCTCAAACTCATATCCCAATCCAGAATACGCAACAGAAAGAGCGACCAAGACAAATATGCCTGTAGATATCAAGGCTGGTACAATAGCCTTCCCCATATTACATCAGCCTAACAATTAAATATGTTGGGTAAAAGACACAATTAAATTAAATCATGTTGTATAGGCGGTTCAGAGTCGCTTCAATCTCTTCATACATATGTCTAGCAGCCACCGCCTCATCATCACCATAAATATAATTTTACCTGCCTATCTAAATTAGGATGGCTGAACTATTAAAAATATACTATTCTTAATTAATAACCGTGATAATTTTAAAATTTCTAAAGCTGAGTGAGGTAAAATGGCGGAGGATCAGCCTATACTAGATGGAATGGATTTATTAACATTTGAATTCTGGGTAATATATCATATAATCATAGCTATTTTCATCATTATAGATCTATGGGTTGCACATAGAAGAGATGAATTAACATTTAGAGATGCCACAATATGGAGTATAATATGGATCGTAGTTGGTGTGGCATGGGGTGGAGTCGTATATTACTTTTATGGTCTGGAGGCGGTTGGCCTCTACATGGCAGCCTACCTAATTGAGAAGATGTTAAGTATGGATAACCTATTTGTATTCGCCGTCATCTTTAGTTACTTCTCAGTACCTATGAAGATACAACCACTCGTCTTGTATGTAGGTATTATAACAGCGGTGATTTTCAGGGCATTATTTATATATGGTGGTATACTCTTAATCGAGATGTTCCACTTCTCAATAATTATATTTGGAGCAATACTACTCTATAGCGGATATAAATTGAGTAAGGAGAGGGAGGTAAGTGTCGAACCCGAGAAGAATCCAATAGTGAAGATGGCAAAGAAGTATCTCCCGATAACCGACAAATATTACGGAACAAAATTCATTGTTAGAAATAAAGGTAAATTATATTTTACTCCCTTAATATTAGTCCTATTCACAATTGAGACAACAGATATAATATTTGCAGTAGATAGCATACCCGCGGTTCTAGCCATAACAACAAACTTCTTCATAGCATATACATCAAATATATCAGCTGTACTCGGTCTAAGAGCACTTTATTCCCTAATCTCACTAACAGTACTTAGATTTAAATATGTAGGGAAAGGACTAGCAATAATATTAATGTATCTAGGTGTAAAGATGATATTATCCGGCTTAAACATCTACTATATCCCTACATCGATATCAGTAACAATAGTAATGGCTATTCTAATAGGATCAGTGGTATTATCACTATTGAAGAAAGATGGAGGTAGTGAAAGTAATTAAACTATCCAAATCCATCGGAGTTAAGAATATCCTGAAAAACGTTACTCTAATCATAAGAAGAGGAGACCGAGTAAACATATATGGAGAGGAAGGTTCTGGAAAAACGATATTCCTAAAATGTCTCTTGGACCTAGTTGTAAGGGACGGAGGAACAGTCTCTATATTCGGATATGACCCACTTAACTATAGAGAGGAGATACTAAGAAGAACAGGTTACATACCCCAAGACACCACCATAAAGACTAGAATTAGACTCGGAGACATTATAGACCTCATCCACAGGTTATATATAGAAGACTATAAGCTACTTGAAGAACTTGGATTACTCGAGCTTATTAATAAAGATGTTAGAGGATTAAGGGTGGAATATACATTTAGACTCTATACATATATGACACTAGTTAAACAGCCAGATCTTATATTGATAGACGATATAGACACTAAGAGAGATGATAAATCCATAAATCTCCTTAAAAGATACATTGATAGAGTAGGAGCCACATTAATAACTACCTCTCGAGAACCCAGAGAGATTCTGGGTGAGAAGAGACATGCCCTCATGGATAAAGGCAAACTCTATGAATTCCCAAGGTGATGAATAGGTGATTGAACTACTCACACTAATTTTAACAACAATAATCAAGGATTACAAGATAGCCTTAATACTGTCAACGACTACATTGATTTCCTTTGGATACATCTTTATATTTCAAGGGGGAGGTGTAACACTATCCTCAAATTTATTGACACTCTCTAATATGATCCTCCTACTACTTTTCATAATAGCACTTACATATAGATTGAGAAGTATTAAGAAGGGATTGAAGGAACTGTATTTCACCCTCCCATACCATAGAGAGACTATATACATAGCCGAGGTAACCTCTGCTGTTATATACTCCCTCGTACTAAACGTAATAGCATCTATACCATACCTATCTGGACTGGATATAACCACATACATCTTATATACCCTCCTCCCATCCATATTCATGGGAGTTACGATAGTCAACATGAGTGATGACCGATGGAGGAACACCATCCAATGGCTTATAGCTATATTCCTACTTCCCTTCCTGGCAGAACTATCAATGTATCTATTTACAAAAGAGATGTACATGGGACTATATTGGATATTCAACCTACTCCCACACGAGATATACCTATCATTAATACAGATAAGGAGTTCACTAAGCTTCCTCAACATAGGCTTCAACATAATAACTTACTTCATATATCTCGGGGCATCCCTCTACATCGGAATATATATCAGGGAGAGGAGAGATATCCTCTAATCAATTACAAACCTATAGAAGATATCCTCTACAAGCCTCCTAGTTATATTAACAGCTTCATCAAACTCCTCCACCCCATCTAATACTACAGTACCCGTATATGCAACACCGGCCTTTACATTCTTATTATACTCGAAATATACTCCGACATCCCCACGTCTAAATAAGATGTAATTCTTAGCTAACTCACGTGAAAGCCTCTCAATATCAAGTCTAACCCGCTCATCCGATGTATATATGAAGGTCTTGCCCTTCATGAAATGCTGATAATCTATTTCTGGATAAACTATATTCCCTTCAGAACTACAGACTGGGCACCTGGGATTTGTAGGTATAGGCTTAACCTCAAGTTGGAAGCCTGATTCGATTTTAAGTATAGAGCCATATAGCTTGGAATCATATCCCAAGAAGTATGACGTAGCTTCCCAGGATACTATACTAGAGACCAGTGAATACATATACTGGAAACCATATCCATCTATATATCCGTGTGTAACATCCTCAATATTTGGATGTATACATTCAAAACATGCGGTTTCACTGGGCTCCAAGAATAAGACTCTACCAGAGTTACTCTTTACCGCAGAATATATTACAGGAATATTTTCGGCTACACTATATCTATTTATCAAGGCCTTGGAATAGACATTATCTGTAGCGTCTATTATGAGGTCCACCCCCTTTAAAATACGTTCTATATTGAAGTCTGTAAGCATCATTGGATATATAGTAATATCCACATCTGGGGAGACCTCGGCCAAGGCCTTCCTAACAACCTCCACTTTGAAATACCCTGTATCACCTGCTTTGAAGACACCTCCCCTATAGACATCAGTATATGTTAAAATATCTGGATCAACGAGTTTGAAATTCTTAAATCCATTCCTAACAAGGTTTATAGCCACATTAGCACCAACCCCTCCAAGACCTATAATAGCCACCCTCGCCCTACCCAATTCCTCCAGATCGTCTCTAGATATACCCTCTACCTTCAAGATTCTGTCGAAGAAATCCACCTTTAAACTCTTCATTACTAGATAGTAGGATAGGATTTGGCCAATATATTTCTTTAATCTGTTGTCTAGTCTTATCGACAAGACTCGACACCAATTATTTAACTGTCGAGCCACTTAATAATTGGTGGAGATAAAAATGATTGAAAAGGTTTTAAAGGTAATCGGAGTAATCACTGGAGTCTTCCTAATAGGTAGTAGCAATTATGTCTTAAATATGATCATACAGGGACAGACAGAGAATGTAGCCTCTGGTATAATCCTCTATATAGGTTCAGGAATAACCTACTTATTTGGTTTGGGACTATTGGGGATGGCATATTTACTCTCCTCGGGAAGGAAAGATATACCGCTTGGTATCGCGTTGATATTTGCTGGCTTGATACATTATTATCCGATTGTCAACGCCTTCTTGACAGACATAAATATTCTATTTGTATGGGCGATCCAGTTCTCACTATCAATAACCATGAGTATAATCCTATTCTATCTTGCATATAGAAAACTCAGGAGTAGGTTAGTGGAGATACCCGTCTATAGCTACGCCGAATATTGACTGCTAAGATGAAGGTAATTATATTAAGTGAAATATTCTGGACTATGCAGTAGATACATAAGTATTCAATGACATAGAATAGCAGATAGAGTAGATATAAGGATATTCCGCTGGCTACGAGGCTAATTAGAAAGAAGTATTTTATGAATGCTACTGGCCTAGCGATCGAATAGCTAATTATCAAGGAGAAATATATTAAGGAGAGGAGGATTATCGGGACACCAAATAACGTTGAATATGCTCCCACCACTAAGTCACTACATATTATGTCACAATATTCTAGGGAGATATAGCTTAGATATTGTAGTATAGCCGCCGATAAGCCCACCAATGCCGGGATCAATATAGGTATATCGAGTCTCCTGAAGATATTCACAGAATATTTATTCCTATAGATATAAAATAAGGAAGGGGTTAGAGAAGATGGAACAGTAGGAATAGAGGACCAAATACAAGGCTGAAGGTGTTTACAAGCTTAATCAGGATATGTAGTGATGGACCTGCTGTGTCCTTCATTGGGTCTCCAACCGTATCACCTACTACGGCAGCCTTGTGAGCCTCACTCCCCTTACCTCCGAATAATCCCATCTCAATCAGCTTCTTAGCATTATCCCACGAAGCTCCACCAGTGTTCATAAGCATTGCAAGGATAAAGCCGGATACAGTAGCTCCGATGTTAAGGGCTCCAACCGCCTCGGCACCAAATATTAGACCTATCAAGAGAGGCCCTAACACTGGAATTAACGATGGAATAACCATATTCTTCTGAGCAGATAATGTACTTATCGCTACACATCTTGCATAGTCTGGCTTGGCTTTACCCTCGAGTATACCAGGTATCTCCCTGAATTGTCTTCTGACCTCCTCAATCATAGTTTTAGCGGCATTTGATACAGCTTTTATGGCAAAAGCACTGAATATGAAGGGGAGTAGCGCACCTATGAAGACTCCTAATAGATTCCCAATATCCAGTAGGTTTAACTCTTCAATACCGACGATATCAAGGTATGCCTCGAATAGAAGTAGAGCAGCTAATCCAGCTGAACCCATGGCATAACCCTTAGTCAAGGCCTTAGTTGTATTTCCGACTGCATCGAACTTATCAACATTCTCCCTAACCTCTTCAGGCTGGTTACTCATCTCAGTGATACCACCTGCATTATCAACTATAGGGCCAAATCCATCTAAGCCAAGTATCATACCAGCTACTGACAGCATCCCCATCGTAGCTACAGCTGTTCCATATACACCACCCATAAATGGACTTAAACCGAATTCCGCTGCAAACATATTACCTAATATATATGATACTAGGAGTACACCTGAGATAACCAGAACAGGTAGTGCCGTAGACTCCAATCCAACGGCAAATCCTGTCAATATGTTGGTAGCCGGCCCAGTTTGGCTTGCCTCTGCAATCTCCCTAACAGGCCTCTTATAATAACTTGTATAGTAGTCTGTAATCCATAATATCAATACACTAGTCACGACCCCAGCCAATGCAGCACCATATAGATAGATACTACCTAAGGTCTCCATAACCAAGAAGTAGAAGCCGATCACAGCAAAGATTGTTGTGGCAACCATACCATTTCTTAAGGGTATAAACGGGTTCTTAGCTGGATCACCTCTTACGAATAGTGTACCAAGGAGTGTCGCAAAGATTCCTGTAGCCCTAGCTAATAATGGGAAGATTATGAATAATACATTTCCAGTCACCGCAGTCAATGCTATACCTATAATCATAGCACCGATATTCTCTGCTGACATCGACTCGAAGAGGTCGGCACCACGGCCTGCAACATCACCTACATTATCACCTACATTATCAGCGATAACAGCTGGATTTCTAGGGTCATCCTCTGGAATACCCGCTTCAACCTTACCTACAAGGTCTGCACCGATATCAGCCGCCTTAGTATAGATTCCTCCCCCTAATTGGGCGAATAAAGCGGCTAAGCTAGCTCCAAAGCCGAATCCAACAATCAATACTGGATCCCTATTGAAAATTATATAGAGTAATAGGATGCCTATCAAGCTGAGACCTACATTGAACAACCCCATAACCATACCGCCGTAGAAGGATATCTTCAGTGTATCGTTGAGATTTGTCTTCGCAGCATAAGCAGCTCTAACATTAGCTTGTGTAGCTACATCCATACTTATCCATCCAGCCGCCAAACTGGCGAGAGCACCCAAGACGAATCCTAGGCTAGTATAGGGTACACCATTGAATCCTCTCAGGTCGAAGGAGAGGTAGAGCAACACTGTAATTACAATTGCTATGTAAGTGATGGTTTTATACTGTGTCTTGAGGAATGCTCTGGCACCTTCTCTGATAGCTCTATATATTTCGAGCATAGACTCATCATCAACTTTATACTTCACTATATACCATGCCATGTAGACAGCAGCAAATATAGCTGCCAACCCACCAATCAACGCATATATCTCCCAAATATCCATCCAGTTCACCTCTAATCAGTGAAAATCCACTATAATATTTCTTGGAGAGTATATTGTATGAATTCCCTCTAAAGTTTATAAATATTTATATTTAAACAGAAGAAGCCGGTCTGAAAGATACTACTTGTATATCTTGATTGATGCATATGCTGCCACAGCCAATACACCTGTCAAGAAAGTTAATCCTATGCTATAGAGATTGGGATTTAAATATGGGGTTATACCCCAGCTGAGGAGCTCAATAAAAAGTGTCTTAAAAACGGGGTCCTGATTAACTCCATCCACAGAAAAGGCAAGACTAATGATTTTACTATAGTACCATGTAAATAAGTCTGAGTAGGCGGCCAGATACTCTGCAAGGATCCATGGAACCTCAATGTCTCCAATGAAGACAAGCCCACCAGAACCCATGATAAAATCATCCTTCACAGTATATACAAGACTGCTTACGCTAATTCTCATTTCTATCTCAAATACATCTGGATCAAATTTATACTCACTGACTTCACCGAAGACCTCAAAAGTGTAGCTCAGTGTATGCCCACTATAAAGATATTTATATCTGATTGACGATCCAATCGAATCCATTAAAGCATTTACATTCTCCTCACTCTCCTTAGAATCAGGAGCAAATACCATGAAGAGTTTACCCCCAAGGAGGATCCATTCAGATATTAACTGGGTCTCCTTAGTTGTAATGTTATTTCCCTCGGGAACATAAATGAGGATATCAACACCAGTCAAATCATTCTTGGATTTAATTCCATCGATAATTTTAATATTAGAATCTAGAAGCATAATATCATTTAGGATTGAAACTATAGAGTCCACATATCCGTCGGAGCCATAGACATATATACTCTTGTAGAATATTTGTGGATTCAGAGGATAAACTTCTGGCATCCCAAAGAGGATAATCATCAGAACGAATACTAAAGTAACGTTCTTCATAATAATCATATTTTGAATTCCTTTATTACCGTAATAAATCTATATAAAATTTTCGATGCTTTACACAGTATATATCTCAATTCATATACTAGTTATTCAATCAAATAGCCTATATTTATATTTTATGGGGAGATTGTGGTGGGTATATTCGGAGTTGAGAAATGTCCCACCTGTGGAGGAACACATTTCATATATCAGAAGACAACTGGAGAAGTGATTTGTAAGACATGCGGATACGTGGCAAAAGTATCAAATTTAGATCTCGGTCCAGAATGGAGAAGCTTCGAAGGCGATGAAGTGGATAGGTCTAGGGCGGGTCCACCTCAGACAGCTTTGATAGCAGATAGAGGATTGGGTTCAGTCTTAGGTAATATAAACTACCAAGGCTATGAAAGAGGTGTTAAGATTTCCGAGACTAGAAGGAAGGATATACAGAGGGTTAGAACTTGGATAAGCAGGACCATTTCCGTTTCAAGCCATGATAGGAATCTCCAGAATGCGCTAAATACTCTTCAGAAGCTTGGTGAGAAGTTGAACGTGCCAAAGCATATACTGGAGAGGGCCGCCGAGATCTATAGGCAGGCTCTTGAGAAAGACTTGGTTAGAGGCAGAGCTATAAACAGTATTGTAGCTGCAAGCCTATATCTAGCACTTAGGGAACTGGATAACCCCAGGACTCAGAAGCAGATGGCTAAAGTAGCGGGTATAGATAAGAAGGAGCTAGGTAGATGTTATAGGCTCTTAATCAAGACATTAGGTATCAAACCTCCGGTTATAGATCCAGTTGCATATATTCAGGCCATATCCCTAGAGGCTGGATTTCCATCTAAGGTAACAATATATGCAGAGAAGATTATAAGACTGGCTAAGAAGATGAAAATAACAGCTGGTAAAGACCCTGTAGGTCTAGCGGCAGCTGCTGTCTACTATGCAGCACTAATAAATGGTATAAGGGTTACACAGAGAGATATTGCAAATGCGGCTGATATAACCGAGGTAACAGTAAGAAATAGATGTAAAGCACTTTTGAATGACTTTGGAGTGAAGTCTGTAGAAGAGCTTAAGGAGCTAGTGGATAAGTATATGAAGGAGGAGGAAAGCCTATCCTAGCTTTGGATAGGCCACTCCCATGAGGACTTACATCCCTCTATTTTTATCTCAAATTTTATATAACCTAATCCCTCACCGAATATATCCTCATTAGGAAGATAATAATTTGAATAAAATATTGGGGAGATTCAGAAGGGATTAGACTACCTCTACCGTCTCTCCAGGCGGTATAAACTCCTCGTAGCTTGGAGGGCTCTCCGGCAATCCCTTCCTATTTCTTATCATCTTGACTAGCTCTGAGAGCAGACTCTTTGGAACCAGCTGCCAATGGCTGAATTGGCTCTGCCAAAATGCCCTCCCCTGAGTAGCACCTCTAAGGACCGGGGCTAAGTCAAACGTCTCTGACACCGGGATATATCCATTTACAACTGCGTAGTACTCCCTCTGGTCTATGTTAGTTACCTGACCCCTCTTACTAGCTAATACACTGGTTACTGCACCGATAAACTCTGTTGGCACTTGGACCTGAATCTTCATTATCGGCTCGTATAGGCTTGGTTCAGCAGCCAACTCACCACCAAGTAATGCCCTATGCATCATAGGAACTACCTGCGCCAACGTCCTATGAGCCGGATCTTCGTGGAACTCTGCATCGACTATAACGACCTTAACACCACGGACCGGCTCCCTACAGAGAGCACCTTCCTTCACAAAATCGTAGAAGGCGCTAATAAGCATCTGCTTAGACTCCTGCAGATACTGCACACCCTTTGTCATATCGACGAGGATATTACCTCTCTCATTATCTACAGCCCATACACGCCTAGCCTCTTCAGCACTCCATCCATGCTCCATAAGAATCTTCTGTAACTCCCTCCTGGGAGTCCTGTCGGTTATCTCACCTGAGGTTATAAGGTTAACCAAGTCATCGGATAGCTTATCAAGATACACCTTAATCCTATTATGCTTATTCGGAGACTTCCCAGGAAATACCGGGCTCCTCCTCGTAATCGTCTCTCTATATACCACGATTGGTGGTGAAGTAATTACCTCTAGACCCATATCCTGTAGAAAGTGGATGCTAACCTCTATATGTAGTGTACCCATACCAGAGATTAGATACTCACCAGTCTCTTCATTAATAGAGACCTTCAAATTAGGATCTTCAATAGCCAGTTTACGGAGGGCGTTAATAAGTTTAGGCAGATCCCTTGTATTCTTAGGTTCAATAGCAACAGTAACCACGGGTTCAGATATATACTTGATACTCTCGAATGGGACCATATCTGGTAATGTGGTTACAGTCTCACCAGCAGTTACACCCTCTAATCCAAGTACGGCAGGTATGTTACCTGCAATCATATGATCAACTACTTCCCTATATGGACCCATATACATTCCGACTTGGAGAATCCTATCTTTAACTCCCTTATTAATTAGATAAACCTCCTGTCCAGGCCTCAGAGTTCCCGATAATAGCCTACCCGTAGCTACAAGACCCGCCCTCTCATCAACCATAACATTAGTTACCATAAAGGCTACCGGCCCATTCTCATCACAGTTGAGCATCGCCTGACCAACATCGCTATTCAAGTCTCCCTTCCAAATCTTTGGAAGCCTATACTTCTGAGCAATCTTTGGATTAGGTATATGCTCAATAACCATATCCAATACAGCCTTATGGACTGGGAACAACTCCCTCAACTCATCAAGCCTACCCTCTCTGTAAAAGTTAAGAACGTCATTGAATGTCATTCCCTTCTCCATAGCCTGTTTCAAAGTGAACCCCCATTTATCCTTCGCAGAGCCAAAGGCTACATTATTGAGGTCTGGCCTAACCTTCCACTTGTCTTTAAACTCAGGCTCACCAAAGATATCTATCAATCTATTAAACCTATCTATAATTCTAGCGAGCTTCTTTTGAATATCCTTTGGGCCTAATCTGAGCTCAGTTATTAACCTGTCAACCTTGTTAATAAAGAGGACAGGCTTAACCCTCTCACCCAATGCCTGCCTAGTAACTGTTTCAGTCTGAACCATAACCTCCTCCACAGCATCGACAACGACAACAGCACCATCAATAGCTCGGAGGGCACGGGTAACTTTACCAGTAAAATCTACATGACCAGGCGTGTCTATCAGGTTAATGACATAGCTCTTCCCCTCATAGTCATGGAGCAAGCTAATATTCGCAGTCTTAATCGTAATACCTCGCTTCTGCTCCTCCTCCAAATAATCGAGGGCCCTAGCCTCACCAGCCACAGTCGGACTAAGCAATCCGGATGCAGCCAAAAGTGAATCGGTTAATGTGGTCTTACCATGGTCTACATGTGCAATTATCCCTATATTCCTCACTAGTTCTCTATCACCCAATATCTTCAATATCTCTTGTGTCTGCTTATACCTAGGCATCCAATACACCTCATGCTAACATGTATAATCTACGTTGATGTAAATATTATAAACAGATAGTATTTATATCCTACACAAAAATACATCATGACATCCACTACATCTTTTTATGAGTTAACTATAAATCAATAGATTTAAATAGTGGGAAAAACTTATCCCATAGTGGGATAAAAATATGGGGAAAAAATTAATAGTTGATTCCAGAGGAAGAATAGTAATTCCTAAGGAGATTCGTAAAGCACTTAAGATTCAACCTGGCACTGAAATTGAAATATCTATAAAAGGGAATACGATTATTCTAAGACCTTATAGAAAACTGAAAATAAAGGATCTATTTGGAATAGCTGGCGAAGAGAAAGTAGATATAAACGAATTAGAAGACAGCTTATCAAATGAGGATATCGGGAATGAATAAAGAAGAGATTACCTTCATAGATTCAAATATTATCATTTATGTCTTGATGAAAGACCCTGAATACGGGGAGAGAGCCCTTAGACATTTATATAGAGTAGAATCTGGAGAAATAAGAGGGGTAATGTCCACCTTAGTTCTAAGCCAGATCTATGCACATTTAAAAAGACGGGGAAAAATGGAGGTAATCGAAAAATTTTCAAGCTATGTAGAGGAGTCCCCCATATATATAATTGATACGACTTATTCAGACTTTCTTAATGCATGGGAAATAAAGAAAGAGTACAACCTTACATGGAAGATTTGGGATGATTTAGTTATAGCTGCTCAGATGAGGAGAGCTGGGATAACTAATATACTTTCTAATGACGTGGATTTCGACAAAATTCCGTTTATAAAACGAATTTTTTAGGGTTTAATAAGATACATAATAAAGAGGTAATTTCAAATTAAATTGGGTCAGACGGGTAAATTATCATCCTCAGTCAGACGACCCTCTTAACATCATTCCCTGAAATATCAATATCTTTTAAAGCTCTCTATAAAAGTATTCAAATCCTTAGAGTCAAATAACTTATAGACTAAATCAATTTTTAAAGGTGGAATCATGAGGAAGATGATTCCATTAATCCTTCTTATATCAATCCTATTCAGTGTAGCGACGGCCCAGACGAGCCCATACTATGAAGCCTATGATGGAATAAGTGATTACAGGACATGGAGTTACGATGACTGGAAAAGTAGTTATCCAGACCTGAACATCGACGAAGATACGCTGAACATAATAGGGGAGCTAACACATAGAGTAGATATTAAGACTGTAAAAGCCGAATATTCAGATGGAGATGTGGTTATAAAAATTGAGACTGTTGGTAACGCGATCTCCAACGGCGAGTTAACTGATCTCTTGAATAGAAATATTGTATTCGCAATAGGGGGCAAGTGAGGTTTAACTCTTCTAAAGGAATAGTGTCAGTGAGAGTTGACTACTACTCAGACCCGGTTGACACCCAAAATCCAGTTAAGGTTGAAGCGTTTATATATTCAAAGGCAATTCCTACATTTGAGGAAACCGTTCCATTATCGCTTTCCATTAATGAAAATGAATATATCTTTACGGTCAACATTATAGAAGAATTCAAACCATTAGATCCAGTAAAGAGTAATATTGGCTCAGCGATACTGATGTTTGGAGACAAGGTATCCTATTACTGGGGTCAATTGAATCTACAATTTGATTTTATGGAGGACATGATAGTAGCTAGGTTTAGCGATTTATCTAGAGGGGATGAATCCACATCTGGAGAAGATCAGGAGGCGGCTACACAGCCTCCACCGAGCGATGAAGGTATAGAGACGGGTGATGGAGGAGATTCGGAGGAGGATGTAGAGACTGGGGAAACTGGAGAAGCTGCCGATAATCCACTCATTATTATAGGTGCCGCCATCCTTCTATTGGCACTAGTTGGTGGATTCCTAATTTATAATAAGGTATTAAGAGGGGGCTAACCCCCAATTTTTACTTTACCTTACCTATTCTTCTGAGATATTCTGAAATCTTTTTGACCAAGTCTACCGGTGAATTGACTGGATACTCGATGTTCTTAATCACTTCCTCCACCGGGATACCCATTATCCGTATCCCCGACAACTTATTCATCAACACCTCAGGATCAACTGGGAAATCAACGCCCTTCAACATTGAGGCGATCTTCACTGGCCAGTCTATACCTAGAGCTTTCGATGTTGTCGTAATGCTATCCAACTCCTCCTCAAAACCTCTTATCCTCATCTCCCTGTATGCAAGCTTTGCAATCCCCCCTGCAACATGCTCATCTATATCTTCATCAGTCAAGCCCTCAATCTTCTTCTTTATTGCTTCTTCATCTGCTGTCAACATCTTCTCGACGGTAGCCCTAGTGATGCCGAGCTTCTCCGCTATCTGCTCATATGTATATCCAGCCTCCTTCAATAGGATGGCATACATAGCCCTTATCAAACTTGGCAACCACGTCAAGTTCCTCATTCCAACGAGTTTTTTAGGTCCTCCCATTATCTTCATAGCCTCAACCAACATCTTAAGAACCTTCTCCTCCCTCTCAACATCCACATCCTTAGGAGGCTTAATCTCCATAATCATCCCAAATCACCATAAATCCGAATAGAAGTATTGAATATTTAAATTTTACTTTTTCGAAATTTCATAAAAAGATTTTTTAATAAAAATTAGCTCAAAAAACTAGAAATCAAGAGATTTTACAACGAATTAGACGTGGATAACCGTGGAGGAAGCCTTCCTAAGCCTGTTCATAATAGTCAATCCTAGGCCTTCATCCTTAAAACCTTCTGAAATAATTATATCTACACCCAATTCATCCATCTCACGAAGCCTCCTAAAAAGGTTCTTAGCCACGCTGTAGAGGTCATTCCTCGAGCCATAGCTAAGGATAGGGACATCCAACTCTCTATACATTTTTATGGTCTCGTCTGTAGCTAATATACCCACCCTATACATATTGTAATATTTCTTAACCGTATCTATCACCGCAGCTATGAGATTACTTAAATTACTATAATCGCCAGTCTCCACCAATATCAACTTAGCCTCAGGTGCATAATGCCTATATTTCAATCCAGGAGATCTAGGCTTCTCTACCTTAGATACATTCTTGACGAACTCAGGAACATATATCTCGATACCAAGTGAAGACATCAACTCCTCAGGAGTTAAAGGCCCCGGCCTCAATAGTGTCGGGGGGTCACTAGTAAAATCTATTACAGTAGACTCCACACCATAGAGGGTCTCACCCGCATCTACTATCAACTCCACCTTTCCATATAGATCATCAATTGCATGTTTAGCGGTTGTTGGGCTGGGTCTACCAGATTTGTTGGCGCTGGGCGCCGCTACAGGACTGTCGAGCGATTCAATCATTTTTAGGGCGAATGGATGGGCCGGCATCCTAACTGCAATGGTGTCCAAACCAGCAGATACCTCGGGAGGAATATCCCCTCGATATACAACGACTGTGAAGGGGCCTGGCCATAACTTCTTAACAATATCGAATATTCTATCAGGGACCTCACGTGTAACTCTAAGGAACATGTCTAGATTAGATACATGTACAATCAGGGGATTGTCAAATGGCCTCCCCTTCACCGAGAATATTTTCTTTACAGCATCGACATTAAATGAATCCGCTCCTAAACCATATACGGTCTCGGTTGGAAATACTACGAGGCCTCCTTCTGACAGTATCTTCGAGGCCTCATAAACCGTTTCCATAAAATTAGATTCATCGAGTTTGACTATCTTAGTCATCCCCAAAAAATAGGATAAATTTTATAATTTAATCTCGAGTCCTACCTACTCCTCAGCCATTCATCTAATGGCGCCAAAATCTTCACAAGCCCAGTTTCAGTTATCTCCATTACATAGGTCCTAGTGTCATGACCAGCCATTCTACACCCGTCAATCCTAAATAGCCTGATCACACTCCCCATAGGGAGGTTGAATGTAGAAACATCATATTTAGTCATTATAAGCTTTTTATAGAGTACTAATGTGCCATCAACTATATGTGCAACACCATAGCCTCCAGCAGCCTCCGCACTCATCTCCTCAGAAGCACTTCTCTTCTGACTAACCAATAGGCTGGTCTGCCTCCACCTCTTCAAGAAATTATATATCTTCCTAACTATCGACCTAGCCAATACCTCCTTAGCCTCGAAAAGTCCGGTCACACTATCAATAACAACAGACTTAACGTTATACTCCCTAATTCCATAGGCAAGTGTATCCAGAAGATAGTCCACATCCTCCCTCAGTCTCGTATCTGAAGCAGCATCAATCACAAATAGATTCTGCTTTACCTTCTCAACATTGAGTCCCATGGCCTCCGCCCTATATAACAGACTCTGAACAACAAATTCTTTAGGAGTCTCAACAGTAACGAATATAGTTCTATACCCGTCATTAGCCTGTCTAACGGCGAACTGTTCCACCATCAAACTCTTACCTGTATCAGCTACACCCGTTATATTCAATACAGAGAGATAAGGAATACCGCCTAGCGGCTTCTTAACGGCCTTACCATCTATGAAATCAACTCTATAAAATAGGTTATCTAGACCCTCAACGCCCGAGGGAATACCGAAAAGTTTGGGAGCAACGCGGCTAACCTCCTCAGCACTATATACCTTAAAACTCTTGTCCGTCATTAATCGCACCTCCTAATAGGAGGAAATCCAATATTCAAAATGGATATATTCATTTAATAAAAGTTTATATACCCATTCCCATAAAGGATAATTGAAAAATTTGTTTTGAGGTGATGCTATGAGGTTTGAGGAAGAATGGGAGGAAGACTTTGAGGAGGACTTTGAAGAGGAGTGGGATGACATAGAGGATCTGGAGGAGTTGGAGGACTTAGAAGAATTAGAGGAGCTTGAGGAACTTGAGGAGGAATTCGAGGAAGAGGAGGAGGTGTAGAAGCCACTATTTTTACATATTTTTAGTGTGAAATTTGCTACTCTCCTAAATAAGTTTAATAAGACCCTTTCTCACAACGATATAAAGGACTATTGAAGACACTGTAATAATTATTACGGAAACAGCATTTATAACAGGCATTATCCTAGGGACCTTCCCCAATATACTGAATACCCACACAGGCCAAGTAAGTTCATCTCCTAGGGTATAATAACTTATGATAAAGTTGTCAAAGCTCCATGCAAATGTTATTACGGCTGCTGATAACATAGCGGGGAATATCTGGGGAAAAACTATATATCTAAAAGTCTGTATAGGATCGGCCCCTAAATCCATACTTGCATTCTCAATATCCGGATCCATTGTATAAAGTCTTGGGGCAAGCAGTGTAACTACAAGTGGAATACTATATACAATGTGTGACAGGGCAGCGGTGAAAAGACTTTTTGGCATGCCTATATACCAGTAGAATATATAGGATGAGATGCCTATGATAATCCATGGGATAACGAATGGAATCATCATATACAATAGAAATATATTTTTTATCCTACCACGGCTTCTAACAATGTAGAAAGATGGTGGGATAGCTATAGCCATTGAAGCAGCTGTTACAAAAGTCGCTATCACTATACTATTGTATATAGAGTTTATCAAGTCCCTCCTCCTAAAGGCCGCCATAAACCACTCTAGGGTGAATCCCCTCCACTCGGGGATAAAGTATGGAGTGTCATTTACACTATAGATATAGATGATGGCTATTGGTAGATAGATAAAGAATGCTATTGTGAAGAACGTGTATCCCGAGAATATCAATCTTATTATACGGTCGTGCTTCATCATATATCACCTTGAATAGAGAGCCTCATAACCAAATATCTTGATCATAACCATCGATAGTAGCAGTGTGATTATAAGTAGAAAGAAGCTCAGAGTAGCCCCTATTGCTAACTGGAAACCCCCTAAATATCTATCTATCAAGACTCCTAGCATTATACCGCTTTGACCTCCAACTAAATATGGTATAGCGAATTCACCGAGTGAAGGAATAGTCACTAGGAAGACAATAGTTAATATAGCCGGTTTGACTAGAGGCAGAGTTATTGTTCTAAAGATCTGGAGCCGAGATGCACCCAGATCCATAGCTGCATCGTAAATCTCATCCGAGATTCCAACGAGATTTACATAGAAGGGTACTATGACGTAAGGTAGCCATTCATGTATCAAGACTATTACAACGGCTATCCAACTATAAAAGAATATTGTAAGAGGCTTCTCAATGATCCCCAGAGATATTAGTAGAAGATTTAAGAAACCATTCTCACCTAATATAACCTTCCAGGCATAGACCCTTATCAAATAATTTATCTCTACAGGTATAATAAGGAAATAAAGTATTTTAGCCCCTAATTTACGGTTCATCCTCGCCAGGTAGTAGGCGATCGGGAACCCAATGATTATAAGCATAACAGTAGCGACTACTACGATCCAAAAGGTATTCAAGAGGATTCTATAGTAATTGGGATTTGTAAAGACATTGATGTAATTCTCGACCGTGAAGACCCACTCAACTATAAATTTTCTTGGGGGTGTAAAGCTTATAGCCAGAAGGATAACTATTGGGATATAGAAGAGGAGAAATATATATAGGAGGCTGGGTAGATTAGATAGAAACAGCCTTATCTTCCTGACTTCCTCCCCCAACTTCATTCCTTGAGTGGCACCCCCTTATCCACCCTCCAATAAAGATATATTTCATCACCAGGATCATACTCAGCATCCTTAGACAAGACCGTTACCTTAACTACCTCACCGTTATCAAGCCTGATTGAATACATTACATACGACCCTCTAAAGACTTCATCAACTATCACACCGTGGAAGACGTTGTAGCCCATCTCCACAGGCCTATCCTTAGAGAGCCCTATATACTCAGGTCTAACACTTAAATAGATATTCTCTCCAGGCTTCACATCTCTATCATTTTTTACTCCAATCTCTAGGCCTTTCCACAACGCATATATCTTGTCACCCATCCTCTCCAAAACCTTACATTCAAAGATATTAGTCTCACCGATAAATTCAGCAACAAACTTTGTCCTAGGCTGTTCATACACATCCCATTTATCACCTATCTGTATCAGCATTCCATCATTCATAACACCTATTCTATCGGCAAGGGTCAAAGCCTCCTCCTGATCATGGGTAACAAATATCCAGGTATTCCCAACCTCCTGATGAATTCGCCTAAGCTCAATATGTAAATCTTTTCTAAGCTTCAAGTCCAAGGCCCCTAGAGGCTCATCAAGGAGAAGTATCTTTGGATGGAGTATCAATGACCTGGCTATAGCTACACGTTGTTGCTGACCTCCAGATAGCTGGGTAACCTTCCTCTCCTTCAAATGTCTTATGCGGACAAGCTCGAGGACATCATCAACCCGTCTATCAATCTCATCTTTCGGCACATTCCGAATCTTGAGTCCGTAAGCCACATTATCATATACAGTCATATGTGGGAATAGAGCTAGATGCTGGAATATCATGCTCGTATCTCTTTTATAAGGGGGGAGATCCGTTATATCCTCCCCATCAATGTATATCCTACCCGATGTGGGATACTCCAAGCCAGCTATTATCCTAAGGAGTGTAGACTTTCCGGAGCCGCTAGGCCCAAGTAGAACGAGGAGCTCACCACGGAAGACATCAAGGCTTACACCTTTTAGAGCCTCCACCTCTCCAAAACGCTTCCAAATTTCAACAGCCCGGAGAACGATATCTTTAGACATTAACACACTAAAATTAGAAAGATATGTATAAAAAAGAAGGTTATAACTATTGGTTCTACGCTGAGAGAACCTCCTCCCACACTTGACTCCAAAGCTCTTCCTGACCCTCTGCAAACGGATATTCAAAGTGTCCTTTACCAAGTGCCTCCAAAGGCTTATCAAGGAGGAGGGATTCCACGAGGTCTGGATCATCCTCCTTCAACTGATTCACAACCTCCTCATTAGAGATTCCATACCAATACTCTTCAGCGAAGTATCTCTGAATTATTGGACCTGCATAGAAATCCACTAGTTTAACCGCATCTTCATAGTTCTCGGTACCCTTTACAATGGCATTTCCACATAGGAATACCAGGGGACCCTCTTCTGGAAGGAGATACACAACATCATAGCCCTCATCCTGAAGCTCAAGCGTCTCAGGAGCCCATCCGAGACTCATGAATATATCTCCATTAGCCATTAGATTAGGCATGTCAGAATCTACCTCCTCACTATACCTAAGGACATATGGCTTCTGCTCAATCAATAGCTCCTTACAGTTCTGGAGCTGCTCATCAGTCAATTCCCACATTCCATCATTATTCGAGTCGAGGTTATATCCCAAGGCTAGGGCCGCCATAGCTATACCTATCTTATAGTCATCAGGCATTAAAATACGCTTTTTATTATCAAGCTTATCGAAACCTAGGTTCCACGGCTGGAAAAAGTCGAGCCAACTCTGGGGATAATCAAGACCATTCTGATCAAACAAGTCCTTTCGATAGTTAATGGCTTCAGTACCATAGTTCGTAGGTATAAAGACGACTTTACCATCTATCTTAACGCCAGTTACATCTTTTAGGACGGAGAACATCTTACCCCAGTTCTCCATCATACCAGTATCAATCTCCTCCAAAAGTTCATTCTCATATAATACTGGTATGTAGTCTACACAAGGAGCTATTACATCAACCTTCTTCCCAGCTAGGAGGTCGGCAGTCATCTTATCCTGATCTCCATAGTAGGAGGTGCTCAACTCAATATCTGGATAAAACTGTTTAAAGAGGTCGACGATATTATCGTACTCTTTACCCTCATAGTTTATCGGTGGGTCGAAGAATATCTCCTCCTCCCAAGAATAAAGTGACAGCTTCCTCTCCCTAGGAGGGGCTCCTCCGAGGAAGTTTTGATAGATGATATATCCAGCAGCGACCGCGATGACTCCTCCACCAACTAAGGTGATAAACTTCCTTCTATCCATATTATCACCTTAACATAATTTACATCAATAGTTTATGAGGATTACATGCTTAACATTACATGTATATACTCTCCTAATATTTCTGCCTAAGCTCCCATAGACGCCTTAAAATTGGTATTTCCATAATTTTCTCCTTATCAAGCCTATCCCACAGAATCCCCTTAGGCCTGAAGAATGAATTACATTTAATGATCCTATTGGGTGTAACTATGTAGTTTATCGATACATCATATTCGTCACGGGGGATGGACTCAACTATCTGGAGTTCGTGCACTGTAGATGCAATTTCCACATTATATTCTACTTTACCAGCCTCAAGAAGGATTGCATATTCAAGCTCTGCATAGCCCTCACCCTTACCAAGCCGCATCCCATCTGGAGAGACGGCTACAGAACCCTCAACAATAAAGTCAATATGGGGTAGATCCTCGACTTCAACTAGCCTCCCAAGCCTGAAAGCACCTTTTATGGTAGAGGCAAACCAGAAATTACGGATAGAATCTGGATCCAAAAGGAGAAACCCTTTTTTAATCCTGGGGGTAGGCATTACAAGGATCTTACCCATCCTCAAAGCTAGATGTCTCACCGGCCTCTGGGGACTATCAGGATTAATCTTTAATACTTTTGCATAATGAAAACCTTCAAGATCTAATAGTTTCTCTGCGGCTTTCTCCGCACCTATAAAGTTTGGGATTCTACCTCGAATAGGCATTGGAGGCCTAGCCACACCCCATTCCTCTAGCTTACGGTAGACCTCCTCCCTAATCCTATCCTTGGGGTCAACCTCCCTATCCATTATACTGAAACACCATTAAAAGGTAAACAAAACAATGATTATATACTATCGGATAATTCAAGGAAGAATGATATAATATATTGATATAGATATGGTTACAGATGTACCGTCTAAATGGAGGAGGAGGTTCCAGTACATCTACATAGCAGATAAAAATTCTCAGGAGCATTATATACCAAATATTGGATTTGAGGATGGGATAGCCATATACACATTAATTACAAACTCGGACGTCGGAGACACTTTTAAAGCGTTGGAACTAGGTTCTGGAGTAGGGTATTCCACTCTATGGATACTGTATGCATTGGAGGACCTTAACGTTGAACATACATTTTTAACTGCCGTGGAAATAGATATGGAGAGGGCTAGGATATTAAAACAGCTCCTTGATGAAGTTAAGCCCATCAAAACAAGTTATAATGTGATTGTAGATGACGCGATAAAAATTATTGAAGAGACGAAGGAGAAGTTTGACTTCATATTTGTAGATATCAATAAAAACAGGTATGTAGATGCTATAGAGAGACTACAAAAGATCTCACATAAAAAGACAACTGTGATGTTTCATAATGCATTCTTACCCTCACCCCCAAAGGAATTCTTAGAGAAGGCTGATGAAATGGGTTGGAAGGTAAATATAATACCTACGAGGGTGGGTATGTTTCTACTCCAAAGAAGCTAACCCAATTCCTCACGCCCATATTTTAGTACTCTTGCAAACCATATAAGATCCTTCATAAAATTATCCACCTTAACTTTAAAGGAATCGTCTATAAGTCTACCCTCCCCATCCAGAATATCATCTATAGGTGCAAAGTATAAGGCTGATCTAATTGGTACGAAGCCTAGGTCTAAGGCTGAAATCCTAAGAGCATCCACAACCCTAGTACCACCCCTACCACTTGAAACAGCAGCTATACCCAAAGGCCTTCTAAAATACTCTCTCCACGTAGTATCCAAAAGAATCTTCAACTCTCCAGGATACCCATGACTATATTCGGGAGTCACTATGACTAGACCATCTATATTCTTAACCTTCTCTACATACCTCCTCGCCGCTTCTGAAGATAGTGTGTCATCTGTATATCCAATTATATAATCCCGCACATCAATCAGATAAGTCTCCAAGCCATATTCAAGGAGAACATTAATCATATATTTTGCGGCCCTCTCAGACCTCCTTCCCTCCCTAGCGGTTCCTAAGAGCACAGGAATCTTGAGACTGCCCATATATAAAAAAATAGATGGATGGAATGGATTAATATTCATATACTATACTGTTTAAACACCCCATCCCACGTTAGTACCGTTATTCATCGTATAGATATTCTATCTCGTGTTCAGCTGCCTCCACATGCATCTTCGCATCTATGTACTTACCCCATACAGCCTTAATCACACTGGAATCTACGTTTTCTCCATTCAACATGCTTAGAGCTTCGTTCAATAGCTGCTCAGCCTGGTTAAGCTTTTCAATGGCACTTGTCACACCATAGATTTCAGCCTTTAATCTATACTCAGTAACCTCACGGAGCTCCTCATAAATTTTATATTTCAATGTATTAACATCTAGAGATACATAGTAGTCATCATCACTTGAACTTTCATAAGCACCTGATGCCTTAAGATAATATTCAAGCTTCTCCTTAGTCATCTTCAACTCATATAAAGTCATGCTGTTTATCTTGTCGTCGGTCAATGTATCTAGGAAGCCCCTCACCTCATCAGCTATTATAGATGATACCAAGCCATTATCCAAAAGTGTGGCCAGTCTATCCCTATATGCCATCACCTTAGCTCTATATTCTATAGCCTCATGAGAAGAACTGTCGTCGGAAGAAGTGCTGCCCAATGAAAAGCTGAAGTCGTCACTCGAGAATCCTATTGAACCAGCTAGGCTGGTAAATACAGCATTGGCCGGCCCTGATATGTAGGGGTATATCAGCATAATCTGTAAGGCGATAATTGATAGTATCGCCAATGCCTTCCAACTAATCATACCCAAGTTTCACCGAGGGATAGGTTTACAGACCATCTAATTAAAGAACACAGTGAAACAAACTGAAACGATTTGGATATTTTGGTATGAATATAAAAAAGATTTGGGGATAGGGCTATCTACGCCTCATAATAATGAAGGCTAACAGTGAGACTATCAGGATTAGGGCTACAACACCTACTAAGTATATAGTTGAATCTGGAGGCCCTGCCTCACCGGGGGTCTCAGGCTCCTTAGGCTCTGAAGGCTGAGGCTCTACAACATTAACGGTCACTGAATATCCATCCACCTCAATAGTGTATGAACCCACTTCATTAGGCTGGAAGGATAGTGTATATGTTGTAGACGCGCCTGGATCCAAAGTTATAACTGTAGAGTTGAATACATCTCCATTTATCAATACTTCAAGTGTGAGGTCTCCACTGGCATTTCCTAGGTTAGAGACTTCAATTGATATCTCTATAGAGTCACCCAGCTCTATTGATTCACTAGATACCTCAAGGCTCATAACCTTTACATCCGGGATGTATATCTCCTGTTTAGGCATCGATATCTCTATGGTGAATTCACTTAGATTTACATAGTTTAATGCAAAGTCTAGAGCGGATGGCGATATATAGAGTTTCGTACCTTCTCTAAATCCATCTAAGCTGAGAACATAGAGGGAACCTGTAAATACAGCCTCTTCAACTTTAGTCTCCCTGTTACCTTGATATTCAACCGTTAATTTGACGGGTACCTTATAAATACCCCATCCACCGTCGGAAGCCTCGAAGTATATGGTTATAGGGACGTTGGGAGTAGGCTCTTCAGGGTTAATATATGCGACAGAGAGGTTTGGAGGTTCCGTATCCTGAAAATATGAAAGGGCAAATATTAACTCTCCTCCAGCATCCACAGTAATGTCTACCAAGAAGTAATTAGTATCCTTGAACCTAGCTTTATCAACAAGCTCGGCTGATGAATCAACATTGAGGGATACAAATTCACTGTAATCTTCGATGGGCCTGTCAGTTTTCAATGGCAGGAGAAGCCTACCATCAAGGGAAAGCCAACTCATTATCCTCATAGATATAGAGAGTGAATCTCCATCTTCAGAGATAATTCCTCTAAATAAAGGCTTACCTGGGAAACCTCTTGAGTCAAGGCCATATTTAAAATCTTCCAGATACTGAATGGGTATTGAATTAGGGACTTTCTTGAATGAGGCCCAAGGAGGTATGTTATGTAGCTTGATACTACCATTTACTGATATTGTTATAAGTCTTAAGCCATTATAATCTGGCCTACTAGCACCAAGTGTTGTGGTGGTGATGAAGTATGTTTTACCGCCTTCATAGGAAACTGTTACGGTCCTATCCGCGTGTATATGCCCTGAGAGAACTAAATCAACTTCATAAGAAGTTATCAGATCTAGTGTTGCCTTAGTGAGGGACATATTGCTTCTCCAACTTCCATAGATATCGTTTTCCCTGAGCTCACCGGTATAGCTAATATTACCTTGAATTTCATACCCCCATATCGGGTGGTGGAAGAATAGAATCTTAGTCAAGTTCGAATATCTTTCTAGAACGTCCTTTAGCCATAGATATTGATCGTAAGTTATCATACCGAAATTACCTGTGTCCAATGCTACAAACAGAAAGTTTTTACCTATCACCCTATAGTAATACCTCTCACCTACATGTGTCTCATAAGCCTTTGTCCTAGAATCATGATTACCTGGGGCTAATAGCTTCGGTTTTCCAAGGCCAAATGTCCCAAGAAGTTCCTTCAGTTTAATTGCTTCAAGATTGGCCGCCCTATCCGTATTATCTCCAGTGGCTATGATCAAATCTGGCTCTGGATTC
>Ga0256839_1001302_pt1 | contig 30543 bp, 22 predicted proteins | sample 354166metaG_FD_185968 | JGI IMG/M metagenome (GOLD analysis project Ga0256839, IMG submission 185968) | Hydrothermal vent microbial communities from Mid Atlantic Ridge, Atlantic Ocean - 354-166 | ecosystem: Environmental > Aquatic > Marine > Hydrothermal vents | place: Atlantic Ocean: Mid... | reverse complement strand
CAGGGGAGAATAAACAGAAAGACCTTCATTAAAAAAAATGGGTTTATAACCTTAGGCGTCAGGGAAATCCCCGGTGGCTGGTAGGGGAAAATCCCTATTGACACGTTGCCCACTCTCGCCCTAATTTAGCCATTTATTAATGAAACGGATAAACCTAACAATAAAAATTTAAAACTATGCGAAAACTAAACTCCTTATTACACTATTTGGCCTTGATTATATGGGTTTCCCCGCTGGCCTTTTTTGCCGGGTGCGGAAACAAAATGGATGTTGCGCCCGTAATAGTGGTTACGGCAGATGCCGGCCAGGATATAGTTGTTGACTTTGGTGAAACCGTAAATATAACCGGAACCGGGGGCTCCAGCGATGGGGCCACGGTTGGCTATGGCTGGGAAATAACGACCGCCCCTCCAGGCAGCAGCCTTTTAGGGTTTACGGCCAGTACGGCCATGTTAACCTTTGTGCCGGACATGGCCGGGGAATATACGGCCAAACTAACAGTTACCAACAGTGCCGCCAACCTTACCGCTACCGATGACACCAGGGTTACCATTAACCAAACCAACGGGCCGGTAGAAATTTACGGCACCATTAGTGTTGACTCTGTTCTGAGAAATATTTATACCGATGCCGCTTTGCCGGATTATTATGCTTCAGCCCTGTTGCTGTTAGATGCCGGCCTGACGGTTGAGCCGGGGGTAAAAATCATCTTTGCTGCCGATGCCGGTATTCAGGTGAACACCGGAGGGTTTATCAAAGCCGTGGGTACGGCCACCGACTCGGTGGTGTTTACCGGGGAGCAGGAAGTTACCGGCTACTGGCGGGGTATCAGCATAGAGTCTAATAATTTAGAGAACCAGCTGGTTTACAGCGCGGTTAATTATGCCGGCAGCCAGGGCTTTGACGGGGCTAACCTGAAAGCCAATATTATGGTAGAAGTGGCTGGCCGGTTAAAGATGACCAATTCGGTTTCGCGCTACGGGGCCGGATATGGCTTGTACCTCCGCGATCCGGACACTAAGCTGGATGGCTTTGCCGGCAATGTGTTAACCGGTAATGATGCCCCGGTAATGGCCCTGATCAACCATTATCAGTATTTTGATGTTGCTTCGGACTATACTGGCAATACAAAAAACTATATTGATTCAGACTGGAGCAATAACGCCACCGCGCAGGATGTTACCTGGAATGCCCTTAATGTACCGTATCGCCTGGCCGGCAATATCGAACAAATCGGCTCGGCCATCACCATCAGCCCCGGCACTGTTTTTCTCGGCCAACCCGGTAGTGGTATTGAGGTAAATGCCAGCGGTTCGCTCATGGCGTTAGGTACGGCCAATGAAATGATTACTTTTAAAGGGGAACAGGATATAGCCGGGTACTGGCGCGGACTGGTATTCCAATCGAATACCACCGCCAACGAATTGACCTATGCGGTAGTAGCCAATGGGGGCGAACAAGGCTTTGACGGGGCTAATATCAAGGCAAATATTCTGGTGGAAGATGCCGGCCGCTTAAAGATGACCAACGCTACCGTTAAAACCAGTGCCGGGTATGGGCTATACACCCGCCACCTAGCCTCAACCCTGGATGGTTTTGCCAATAATATAATTACCGGTAATGATGTGCCGGTGATGACCCTGTTTAACCATTATCAATATTTTGATATCAACACCGATTTTACCGGCAATACAAAAGATTATATTGATTCAGACTGGAGCAATAACGCTACCGCCCAGGATGTTACCTGGCAGGCCCTTACGGTACCGTATCGCCTAGCCAATAATATGGAAAAAATAAGCTCAGCCATAACCATTGCTCCCGGGGCGGAATTTATTGGCCAGCCCGGCAGCGGCCTGGAAGTACAAACTACGGGGGCGCTTACTATCATTGGCACCAGTACCATGGGTATTATTTTCCGGGGTGAGCAGGATATTACCGGCTATTGGCTGGGCCTGCGCTACTTGTCAAACTCGGCCCAGAATACCATTGACTACCTGACCATAAGCAATGGCGGGGTGGATGGCTTTGATGGTGGCAACCGTAAGGCTAACCTCGAAGTGGGCGGCAGTGGCACCCTGGAAATGACCAATAGTGCCATAAATAAAAGCGGAGGCTACGGGGTAAGGGTACAGGCTGGTGGCTTGTTTACCGAAAGCAATAATACCTATAGCGGTAATATTTCCGGCCCGGTTTTGATGGATTAGCCCAACGAATTTCTTTGTAAAAAAGCCCTGCTGGTAATGTTGCGGGGCTTTTTTATGCTGCCAATTTTTCATCCCCCAAAGCAAGGGCTGAAGTTTCGTCATTTTTGATACACATAACAACGTGTTTGGTGTGTCATTTTGTCGTTAACCGGCAGTTGGCAAACCGTTTGTATATAGCTTGTTGAGCAAGGTGCTCAGTAATGTATGTTTAACCTAAAAAAAGGAGGAGCAAAATGACACTGGTAAAAAGAAATGGCGATTTGTTCCCTTCTTTGTGGAACACGTTCTTTGGCGAAGATTGGTTTGGTAACCCAAACATTGCCCAGGCCGGCACTACGGTTCCGGCAGTAAACATCAAAGACACCGCAGATAATTTTGAGGTGGAGATGGCGGCTCCGGGAATGAAAAAGGATGATTTTCAAGTAAACCTTGACAATAACATCCTGACCATTTCTGCCGAGCAAAAGTCTGAGTCGGAAGACAAAGATAAACACGGCAACTACACCCGCAGGGAATTCAGCTACAGCTCATTCAGCCGTTCGTTTACCCTGCCCGATACGGTAGAAGCCGATAAGATTGGCGCCAAATATAAAGATGGCGTTTTACGTATCACCCTCCCTAAAAAAGAGGAGGCTAAACCAAAGCCCGTTAAACAAATTGCAATTAGCTAGTGAAAGGCAGGGGATAACCTGCCTTTCTTTTTTTGTTTAACCTAAACAATTAGCAAAATGAAAAGGTTATGGTTAATGATGACGGTTGCCTTGTTGTCAACCGGCTGCAACGGCCAGCAACAAACCGAAGAGCAGGCTACAGTAAAAACAGCAGAAAAGGAAGCTAATCAACCGAAGATTAGCTGGGATGTAAAAAAGGAACTGGATGAGAATGGCAATGTCATTCGCTATGATTCTACGTACACCTGGTCGTATGCCACCGGCAATGGTGATTCAATGGTAGTAGATGTGGATAGCGTAATGCGCTCGTTTCACAGCTATTTTAATACCCGCTTCCCGTCTATCTGGGACAAAAGCTTCGCCCAGCCATTATGGCAGGATTCATTGTTCTATCGTGATTTCTACCGCGATGATTATTTCTACAACCGCTGGCAACAGGACTTCTTCAGGATGAACGATATGTTCAGGAGGATGGACTCCCTGCGTAACCAGTTTTTCTATGACCGTTATCCGGGTTTGTTAATGCCCCCTTCAACCGAAGAAAAGAAAAAAGGTTAGCCAAAGCCTCTGGTCTTTTATCGGCCGGGCCTGTTTATTATCTGCCATTTACCCGGCTGGCAACCTAAAAGTTATTCCGGGGTGTGGTAACTTTAGGCCTTTATGAAGGTGTTGGTTGCCATCGACTCATTCAAAGGCTCGTTACCGGCCACAGCCTTGGCTGCGGCCATAGCAACAGGCATTAAGGAAGCGGCTCCCGGTTTTACCGTTGTGCAGGCCCCCATTGCCGATGGCGGGGAAGGGATGGCCACAGTGCTTGTGGAGGCCCTCGGAGGCAAAACAGTAACGGCAAAAGTTGCCAACCCGCTGGGCAAAGAAATTACTACAGCCTATGCAGTGCTGGGGGATGGTACTGCTGTGATTGAAACCGCTGCCGCGGCCGGCCTTACCCTGCTGCCCCCGGCCGGCCGCAACCCTATGCATACCACAACCCTGGGCGTAGGACAACTGATCAAAGCGGCCCTGGCCACCGGTTGCCGTAACTTCATCATGGGCCTGGGGGGCAGCGCCACCAACGATGGCGGTATGGGTATGCTGCAGGCATTGGGGTGCCGTTTTTTAGATGAACACGGACAGCCCTTGGCCCCGGAGGGCGCCTCCCTTGGCAAAGTGGTTAAAATTGACACCACCAACCTTTTGCCGGAGTTACAAGATTGCCGGTTTACCGCAGCCTGCGATGTGGACAACCCGTTTTATGGCCCCAGGGGGGCAGCCCGGGTTTTTGCGCGGCAAAAAGGGGCAAACGAAAAAGAAATTGAACTCCTTGACCAGGGGATGGAACATTTTGCCGGGGTAGTGGCCCAAACCTTTGGTGCCCAATTTGCCACCCTGCCGGGCACCGGGGCGGCAGGCGGTTTGGGTGGGGCTTGCCGGGCGGTGTTGAGGGCAACGCTTAAACCAGGTACGGATGTGGTCTTTTCCCTGCTCAACCTGCCGGCCAAGGTTAGGTGGGCCGACCTTATTATTACCGGGGAAGGGCGCCTTGATGCCCAAACGGCTATGGGCAAGGCCCCGGCCGGGGTAGCCAGGTTAGCCAAAACTGCAGGAAAACCCGTTATCGCCCTGGCCGGCAGTATTGGGGAAGGGGCCAGCCAATTATATGATCTGGGCCTCACCGCCATGTTCGCCATAACAGATACGGCCATGCCCCTGGCACAGGCAATGCAACCGGATGTTACGGCCCGGCTGGTAACAAAACGGACGAAGGAACTATTCCGGTTGATAAAAGCCCTGGCGTAGGGCTGCGCTACTCTTCCGGGCCAAAGTCGGCCTATCCTGCCTGGTGCAAGACCCAGGGCCGTAAGACCCTCCGGATTATCGGGAAATTTTGTTATCGTACCGGCCGGGGTTAGCCGGCACCCTCTTTGATCTGCCGGGCGATTATTTCAATACCTTCGGCAAAGCTGTGCGGCTGATATCCGAGTTCCTGGCGGGCTTTTTCAATAACAAAACCTGTTTTTGGTGGCCGTTTGGCCGGCTGGCTAAAGGTAGCGGAATCGGCCCGGGTAATATAGCGGTTGTCAAGGGCAAAGTAATCGGCTACCATCTGTGCCATAGCATAGGGGGTAAGCATATCTTTGCCCGAAATATTGTAAACACCGGTTGCTTTCTTTTTGGCCATGAGCCAGCAGCCCAGGGCCAGGTCTTCGGCCAGGGTGGGTGTACGCCACTGATCATCAACAACCTTAATGTTTTTTTTGTTCTCCAGGTTTTCTTTTACCCAGAGGATGATATTTGAGCGGCTGAGACCGGGCACAACACCATAGACCAGCACGGTGCGGGCAATGGCCCAACCAATATCCGCCTGCTTAATGATTTCTTCGGCCTGCAGTTTGGTTTCCCCGTAGAAGTTTACCGGGTTTGGTGCGGCCTCTTCGGTAAGCGGCCCGGCCGAGCCATCGAAAATAAAGTCGGTAGAAAGGTGCACGAGGTGGGCCTTTACCTGCCGGCAGCCGGCTACAACATTTTTTACCGCCCCAATATTGGCCTTAATACAAGCCTCAGGGTTAAGTTCACAATCATCTACCTGGGTCATGGCCGCAGTATGGATAACCACCTCCGGTTGCAGCCGGGCAAATGTGGTAAGTACCTCCTCTTCTTTGGTTACGTCAAGGGAATGAAAGGAGCCGTGCCCCAGGTCTTTAATCCGGCAGTTGCCCCGGGAGGTAGCCATAAGCGCAACCTCCGGCTGCTGCTGTAACAGGCTAACCAGTTTTTGCCCTAACAGGCCGTTGGCCCCGGTAATAAGTATTTTCATTCTTTGGGCCCTTCTTTCTGTGGATAAACAATACCATACCAGGCGGTAATACTGTCTTTAGGCACGCGGGTGATTTTCACCGTCATGTACACCGGTTCCAGCGGCCGGTCCACACTGTCAACTTCCAGGGCAGCTATTTTATCCACGGTTTCCATACCCTCTACCACCTGGCCAAAAACGGTATATTCACCATCAAGGTGCGGGGCCCCGCCCAGGGTGGTATAGGCTTCAATTTGTTCACGGGTAATTTCCGTGTTCTCAAAATTCATCCCCAGGGTTTCTTCTATGTCCTGACGTAAAGCCAAAATCCGCTGTTGCAATTGTTCGTCTTTGCCCGAGTCCTGCAGCATTTTAAACTCATCTATCAGGGCCTGGTGTTGGCCATTGTACAGGTACTTGGGCAAAGCACTGTTGAGCTTGCCAATTTCTGTGGTCAGTTCGGTTTCGGTAAACTTCCTTCCCTGGACAATATAAAACTGGGTGCTTGATTTGCGGTAGGGGTTACGGTTAATGGGTTGCCGGGCTGCCCCTATGGCCCCGCGGGTATGGATATGCCGGGGGCTTATTTCGGCCTCAATCAACCTGCGCGATTCGAGTTGAAACGCTTCGTGTACAGCTACATCCCCGCCCTGGACCATGAAATTTTTAATCACCCGGTAGAAAGTAGTGCTGTCGTAAGCCCCGGCTGCGGCCAGTTCCAAAAAGCTGGCCTTGTGTTTTGGGGTATCGTCAAATAATACCATTTTAATCTCGCCCAGGCGGGTAGAAACCGTAATCAACGCCTCCATATTTTCATCATGGCCGGCACATGACATCAACCACAGGCCGGCAAAGAGCAGGGAGGTTGCGCGTGGTTTATTCAAACACATACCCGTATTCTTTGGTTATTTTCTTTTTTGCCATTTTTTTCACTTCCATCGTCATTTTGATGTCCTGCAGGGGCCGGTTGCGGGCGCCTACCGGCTGGGCGGCAATTTTATCCACTACGTCAAGGCCGCTGATGGTTTGGCCGAAAATGGTGTAGCTGCCGTCAAGGTGGTGGGCGCCATCTTCTCCCTGTACGATATAAAACTGCGAACCACTGGAGGCCTTTGCCGGGTTTATACTATCGGGTTGGCGGGCAGCGGCCAGCGCCCCTTTATTATGCACAAACTTACGGTTGAATTCAGCCGGAACGGTAAACCCGGGGCCACCCAGGCCATCGTTGGCGGGGTCGTCATCTTTCGAGTTAGGGTCTCCGCCCTGGATCATAAAACCTTGCATCACCCGGTGAAACGTAGTGCCATCGTAGTATCCGCCTTTGGCCAGTTCCAGAAAGTTTTGTTTATGTTCCGGGGTTTCATCAAATAGAATAACCACAATATCCCCATAATCCGTGTGGATGGTGACTACATCCTGGCGGTTGGTGCAGGAACTAAGCAGGACAACCATAGGTAGAAATAACAAAACAACTATTTTACGCATAATCTATCGGTTAAAGGATTTTGTAAAAATCATGGATAAGTTCATAAACACTATTTTGGCGTTGGCATTGCGTTCAAGGTAATAGTGGGCATCACTTATTTTGGCGGCCAGCAAATCTATGGCGGCCATGTTCAGCGTTTGGCTGAACTTTTTTACAAAAGTCCGGCTATTTCCCCGGATACGCAACAGCTTGTCTTCCTCAAAGCCGGCCACTAACGACTCCCGCAGGATTTGCAGCCCATATAGCAAAAAGGTTTTTTGGGCTGCTTTGGCCAGGCCGGCAAACTTATCGGCCGTATCGCTTATTTTCAGGTAATCCCGGGCAAAGCACAGGCGCATCCAGTCGATAAACATGTCATGCAGGTTGAGGTCGGCTTCCTCGTGGAGTTGCAGGGCGGTACGCAGGCTGCCATCGGCCAGTTGTGCCAGTTGCCGGGCTTTTTCCTCATCAAGCTGGTATTCGCGGGTCAGGATATGGACCATTTCCTCATCCGAAAAAGCGGGGATCTGCACCAATTGGGTGCGTGACCGGATGGTGCCCAACAGGCGGTCTTTTTGCGGTGATACCAGCAGAAAAACGGTATTGGCGGCCGGCTCTTCCAGCAATTTAAGAATACCGTTGGCGGCAAAAGGGTGCAGGTATTCCGGCATCCAGATGAGCATAATTTTGTACCGGCCTTCAAAAGCTGTTAGCGACAGGGCATCAATCATCTGCCGGCTTTCTTCCTTGGAAATATTTAAGTTCTTGTTTTCGCCCCCGAAAGTAATGGCCCAGTCAACTACATTGCCATAAGGGCTGGCCAGCAAAAACTTACGCCAGGCCGGCAGGAACACCTTGCTCACGGCATCCTTGACTTTTACCTCCTCGGTGCCGCTTACCGGATAAATAAAATGGATGTCGGGGTGGACATACTTCAGGCTCTTGGTGCAGGCGGCACATTCGCCACAGGCATCGGTGTCGCCCGGGTGCTCGCAATTAAGGTAGGTGCCATAGGCCAGCGCCATGGGCAACAGGGCAGAGCCTTCTACCCCGCTAAACAATTGTGCGTGGGCTACCTTATTGCGCTGCACGCTGCTGATCAGGTGGTGCTTGGTTTTTGTTAAGCCATGAATGTCGCTGAATCTCATCGGTCAATCTTCCCAGGTGCGATATTTTTTTGTTGCTGCGAAAATATGGTTTAGTATGCTTTCTTCCACTGCATCAAACCGGCCTTCCCTGCGGGCCATGGCAATGGTGGCCGTTTCTTTCACCTTTTGCGGCCGGAAGGTGCTAAAACCGCTAGCCCCGCCCCAGGCAAAAGAGGGGATAAACGTACGCGGAAACCCGGCCCCGAAAATATTGGTGGCTACCCCCACAAGAGTACCCGTGTTAAACATGGTATTGATGCCGCATTTGCTGTGGTCGCCCATCATCAGGCCGCAAAACAGTTCTCCGGTATCGATAAAACCCCCTTTGGCATAATCCCAGACTTTTACGTTGGCATAATTGTTTTTCAGGTTAGAGGTATTGGTGGCGGCCCCGATATTGCACCATTCGCCTACCACCGAATTGCCGAGGAAGCCATCATGCCCTTTGTTGGAGTGGCCAAAAATAACCGAGTTGCTTATCTCGCCCCCTACCTTGCACTTGGGGCCAATGGCAATATCGCCCCGCATGCGGGCCTGGGCATTTACGGTAGAGCCTTCGCCCAGGGCGAAGGGCCCGCGGATAATAGCCCCTTCTTCAATAGTGGTGTTTTTTCCGAGGTAAATCGGGCCGTTTTCTGCATTGAGGGTGGCCGCTTTTATCGCTACGCCCTCTTCGAGAAAGATTTGCTCCCGGTCATAGACAATAGTATGTTCATCGGTAACCGGGGCAGACTCCCGGTTCCGGGTCAGCAGCGTGTAGTCCAGCCGGATTTGTTGGCCGGCCGCTTTAAAAATATGCCAGGGGCGTGCAATAACCGTTAGCGTGTCCCCGAACTCGCTGGCCGGCAATTTGGCCAGGGCCTCCAGGTTGGTGTAACGGCTGACCCGGGCCGCCAGCAACAACCCTTCTTTTACCAGGGCCTGGTCCGGCTGCAGGTTTTGTACGGCTGCCGCCAAACCGGCATGGGGGCATACGCTGCCGTTGACCAGCCATAAATTATCGGGGGTTGCCGGCCCGGGAAACTTTTCCGCCAGATAATCCCGGGTAAGATAAGTGCCCGTAGCGGTTAGGAAATACTGCCATTTTTCGGCAATGGTTAAAGCGCCTACCCTGATCTCCGCCACCGGACGGGTATAAGTAAACGGCAAAAGCTGCTGCCGGAGTTGCGGGTGATCGAAGAAAGCCAGGTTCATGGCACTAAAATACTACCTTTATTACTTATGGGATTATTCTGTAAAAAGAAAACAACCCACTTTTTTGTCCATGTGAATACAAGGGCTCCTAAACAGCCTGCCTTTTGTCTGACACATCGGAATTTATATAAAAAAAGCCCTTGCCTGGCAACCTGAGTTTGATTTATAGCGCTAGCAAAAAGGAGCCATCCTGCTTCTTTTTCAAGGGGAGGCCCAGGCCTTCGGCCAGCATCATGCCTTGTTATTCCGGTCTGCGGGGACAACCACCTTAAACGTTGTCCATTTGCCCACCGCAGACGCTACGGTAATATGCCCATTGATCCGCTTAACCGTTTGCTCGGCAATGTACAGCCCCAGGCCCGAACCATTGGAACGTTCGGTAGCCCGGTAAAACATTTTATACAGGGAGTGAATATATTCCGGGGCAATGCCTATGCCATTATCGGCCACCGTAATTTCCTGAAGGCCATCACGCTTTTCATAAATTACTTCAACCACCTTTGAAGGCTTCCGGTTATCGCTATAGGCGATGGCATTAGAAATAAGGTTGGTTAATATTATACTAAGCCTCCGCCTGTCAGTACAGATCATTTTTTCCCCGGCCTTTACCTTAAAAGTTATATCACGTGCTTCTTCACGGTGTTTTTGGGCTTCAATGATGGTGTTTGTCAGTTCGCTAAAGTCAAACGTTTCGGAGGTCACCTCGGTCCGTGAATTGCGGGACACTTCCAGCACATCATTGATAACCTTTTCCATCCGTATCATGCTTTGCTCAATGAGCCCGAAATATTTTTCGTTGTTTTGCTTATCTAACTTCAGGAGGTTTATCAGCCCCAGGGAAGAGGCTATAGGCCCCCTTAAATCATGCGAAACACTATAGGCAAAGGAATCAAGTTGGACATTAAGGGCATTCAACTCTTCATTTTGTTGGCTCAATTCTTCCTTGGAGGCCAATACTTCTTTCATTTTTTCCTGCAGCTTTTGGTCAAGTCTGGCCGTCAGCTTTTTCTGGTTCAGGTAATTGGTTGTCATCGCCACCAGGGCAATGAAGGTAATCAGGCAGAGAAGCAAAAACCAATACGAAAAATAAAAGGGTGTTTTCATGGTAATTGTGCCTGTAGAGGCTATCCGGCCCCACGCATTTTGTGACTCCCGGGCCCGCACATGAAAACGGTAGGCCCCCGGCCTTAAGTTATGGTATGAGACACTACGCTGCCCGTAATTTCCTATGTGTTGCCAGTCATCATCCAGCCCCTCCAACTTATACTGAAAGTTTATACTGGCTTCGCTATAAAAGGAAAAAGCACTAAAAACAAATTCTATATTTCGGTTATCGTAGTCGATATAAACAGCGTCTGCCTGTTTTACTACGCGCCCATTGACCCGGGTTTCATCAACCTGTACGCGAGGGGGCAGGTTGACCGGGTTGTCTAAGTAAGGGTTATATAGGGTCAGCCCTTCGTGACAGCCTATCCACAAACGGTTGTTATGGTCGAATACCAGGGCTGAGCGGTTTATTTCGTTACTTACCAGCCCATTGGTGGCATCATAGTGGTTTAGCATTTTGTTGTTGCCCACTTTGTACACCCCGTTGGAGGTGCCAATCCATAAGTTTTGGTCTTTATCGGCCCTAAACGTGTAAACGGGCTGGTTGAAGTGGGCCCCATCTACGATAAACTCTTCATATTGCCCATCGGAATAGTAGTAGAGGCCACCGAGGGAAGCCACCAGAAACCGGCCCTTGTAGAGTCCTCCAAAGTATATATTGCTCTTGGCGGAAAGGCTTTGTTTTAAGAACCGAGTGGGTTTAGTATAGTTCCGAATGCCTCCTTTCTGTAACAACAGAAGCTCCCCGCGGGCATTAAAAGCCAGCCGCCTGGTGAACCCGGTTTTTTCCTTGTTAATGATTTTGTTGTTTACAAGGGTATATAGGGTGTCCCGGCTGCCTACCCACAGGGTGTCTTTACGGGCTAGCACACTTGTGGCATAAGGGATACCCGGATGAAACGCAACCCTGTGGTTGTCCGGGTTTATTTTAATCAACCCCAGGGCGGGTGAGGTGGCATAAATTGTGCCGTTATTTGCTTGAACAGCATCCAAAACCCGTAATATACCGGGTGATTTCTTAAATTGATACGCCCACTGTACCTCCACATTGTCGTTTACAATACTAAACCCGGTGTTATGCCCTAAGAATACCCGGCCGTTGGTAAGGGGTAAAACAACAGATATTTCATTATCGGCAAAATACCCTTGTTTATACGTGGTAAAGGCCAGGGAGGGGAGCTTACTTATCCCCCGGGTATTTACCATCCATAAAATGCCCTGCCGGTCAAGGGTTAAATCGTGCCATTTGGCCAGGCTCCCGTGTTCGTGCCCCTTTATTTTTAGCGATTTTCCTTGTCGCAAATCATACAGGAACAAATGGCTGGAAGAAGTGTAGTACACAAACGGAAACTTGTAGGCGACAGTAGAATAAAGCCCTCCCTCTACCTGGTTCAACTCATTATTATACTGCAATATTTCTACGTTATGGGGTGTTTTAAGGGCCAGGTAATCCTTTCCGATAATAAAAAGGCTGTCACCCGATGGCGACCAGGTTAAATCATAACCTGTAGTGTTCAGGGCTTCACCCAACTCAAAAACCGAAACGCCTTTATTATTACTCACATATACCCCATGTGGCGTAAGGATATAAAGGTTACCCTGGTTAGCCCGTATATTTCGTACGGGCAATAAGTTGTACCCGGCACCTGCGCTGGGCTTTCCTGTCCAGGTACCGGTCTGCTCACTATACTGGTACAGGCTGTCGGCATTCAGGTAGGCGGCATGGACCATGCCGGCAAACTCCCAAACCAAAAACCTGTAAGCGTGTAGCGCGGATGCGGGCAAATATTTCTTTTCCCAAACCCCGTTCCGGTACACCGCCAGAAGGTTTTCGGCCATATCGTTCGTTCCTATAACGGCCATCCCGCCTTTTGCCAAAGCCAGCAGCTTCGTGTTGATTTCCCTGGGCAGATGTAACGAATCCGGTACTTTTTGCCAGTTAACCCCATCGTAGCGCACGATACCGGTTTGGGTTACAAACCACATTGCCCCCTGGCTGTCTTGCTCTACCTGGTAATAAATAGCGGTGGAAAGGCCGGGCAAGTTGTTGTACGTGTGTGAAAATATATTTTGGGCAAAACTGCCCGGACAGATAACCCCGGCCAATAGCAAGACCACTAGCGTAACGGTTGCAAAACAAGTACGGAACCTCACAATCACAAAGGTTAAGTTACAAAAAAGAACATAATTTGGAAATTAAAGGAAATATCCGGCACAAAAATAACCGGTGCCCCCGCCTGGCCCTTTGGTTGCAAAAAAGGCTTATCCGGGCGGGGATAATGCAAAAAGCCCCCGGCAAGTTAATTGCCGGGGGCTTTTTGCAAGACTTTCGCGGGAGCCAGAGGGTTACTTCTTCTTGTAACGCCTGTTAAACTTCTCAACCCGGCCGGCTGTATCCACAAAGATTTTCTTGCCGGTATAAAACGGGTGCGAGTCTGAGGTAACCTCAACTTTAATGAGCGGATATTCATTTCCATCCTCCCATTTAATGGTTTCTTTAGAAGTCATCGTAGATTTGGTCATGAATTTAAAATCAGTTTGCAAATCCTGAAAAATAACTTCTCTGTATTCCGGATGTATTCCCTTCTTCATAATAATATCTTTTGCGGCCTAAAATGGCTCTTTTTCCTAAGGAGGCACAAAGTTAGCCATTTAGAACATATCTTCAAATAATTTAACGTTAATTTGGCAAGAAATTAGCCGGCTGTGATAAGATTTACCCTTCGATATCAACTTTTGTTCCCTGTGCTTATGCTGTTGGCCTTGGGCAAAGGGTGGGCGCAAAGCAGTAATGCGCCCCTCAATAAAGACTATTACCACCTGCTCGACCGGCTGGAAATTCGCAGCGGTAACCTGGCCCCGGCCTATCATAGTGCCATTAAGCCGTATGCGCGGCAGGCCATTGGCGTTTTGCTGGATTCGGTAGCCGGCCATGAGGCGCTTTCTTCAGCGGCCGATAAATTTAACCACACCTATCTGGCCAACGATAACTGGCAGTGGACAACCACGCATGAGAACAGTAACCCCAAACCTGTCTGGAACACCATCTATAAGTACAAGTCTGATTTTTTATATGGTGAGGATAAAAACAAGTATGTTGCCATCCATGTAAATCCGGTCCTTAATTTGAGTATTGGTGGGGAAACGGCTGATTCGCGCTACACCTTCATTAACACCCGGGGCATTCAGGTACACGGCATGATTGACGGCAAGGTAGGCTTTTATACCTTTATTGGCGAAAACCAGATGCGCTCTCCGCAATATGTCAGGGATTGGGTAAGCAAGTACAGTGTGGTGCCGGGGGAAGGCTTCTGGAAAAGCTTTGGTGATCAGGGGTACGATTTTTTTACCGCTACCGGCTACATAAGCTTTAATGTTACCCAACATATTAACTTCCAGTTTGGCCACGACCGCCAGTTCTGGGGCGATGGCTATCGCTCGATGGTGCTATCTGACTTTAGCCCTCCGGCATTGTTTCTGCGCATAAACACCAATGTATGGAAGCTAAACTACACCAACTTATTCACCCAGGTTTATGCCGATGCCTACGGGCGGTCCGGAGGCTCGGTGGGCAACACCCAGTTTCCTAAAAAATACTTTATCGCCCACCGGTTGAGTATGAATATTGGCAAACACGTAAACCTCGGCATTAGCGAGGCAATCCTGTTTGGCCGGGAAGACTCGCTGGGTAATAATTACTTTGAGCTTTCGTACTTAAACCCGATAATTTTTTACCGGTCAATCGAGCAACAAAATGGCAGTTTAGATAATGCCTTGATTGCTATTGATGCCAAATGGAATTTCCTTCAACATTTTTCTTTATACGGCCAAATAATGTTTGACGAGATGAAGGTAGATGAATTCTTTAATAATAAAGGCTGGTGGGGGAACAAAATCGGGTATCAGTTAGGCCTGAAATACATCGATGTGCTGAACGTTAGTAACCTGGACTTACAACTGGAATATAACTCGGCCCGGCCCTATACCTATTCGCACAGCGACTTTGGCGGCCAGGCAAACAGCAGCATTTATACCAATTACGCCAACTACCGGCAGTCCCTTGCCCACCCTATCGGGGCTAACTTTAAAGAGTTTATTGCTATCGTCCGCTACCAGCCAATCCGTAAATTATACCTTACGGGAAAAATGATAGCAGCTAATTATGGGCTGGACCCCCCGGGCCTGAATTACGGCAAAGATATTTTGAAAGATTATGGCACCCGGGTACGTGAAGAGGGCAACTTCATCGGCCAGGGCATTGCCACCGATTTGATGTTTGTTGATTTCACGGCCAGCTATATGATCTGGCAAAACACTTTCTTTGATGCCAAGCTGCTTTACCGCAGGCAGGACAGTGCCGACCCCCAGTATAACCAGAACTCAACCATCTACTCCGTTTCTTTCCGCTGGAATATCGCCCAGCGATTACAGGAGTTCTGATGGCGTTTAACCATGATTATGTTTTAGCTTTGCAGCCGGTCAGTTGTTTATGAAAACCTATTTCAGAATACTCTCGTATGCCCGGGGCCTGGGATGGTATATTCCCCAATATGCTGTTACCGTGTTGCTCTATGCTATGTTTAGCGTAGTCAACATTGCCTTGTTGGCGCCTATGCTGGAGGTGCTGTTTAACCAAACCGGGGAGCCGGGCACAACCCCTGTCATGCCGCAGTTTTCCTACAGCCTGAATTATTTTATTGACTTGTTTAATTACTACCTTAACCACTTCATGCACGGCCGCGGCCCCCTGGCAGCCTTAAAATTTGTGGCTATTGCCATTATTATCACTGCGTTTTTGTCTAACCTCTTTCGTTATTTGGCCGCTATCTTGCTCGCTATTATCCGTACCCGGGTGGTGAAAAACCTTCGCAACCATGTTTTTGAAAAAACCATTGGCCTCGACATCCGCTACTTTACTACCGAACGCAAGGGCGATGTAATGCTGAAAATCACCAGCGATGTGCAACAGGTTGAGGTAGCCATTATGGATTCACTCAAGATCATCTTGAGTGAGCCGGTATTGATAGCCGGGTATTTTATTGCCTTGTTTAAGATTTCGCCTGAACTCACCCTCTACTCGCTTGTTTTGTTGCCCTTGTCGGGGGCGCTGATTGCCGGTATTGCCAAGCGCCTGAAACTGGCGGCCTCAATGACCCAGAGCTCCCTCGGGCGCATTGCTAACCAGGTAGAAGAAGCCATCCGGGGCATCCGGCTGATTAAAGCATTTTCGGCCAACAACTATATTCTCAGGAAGTTTCAAAAAGAAGTCAATAATTATTCGCGGCTTTCTGTTTCTATGGCCAGAAAGTTTGGCCTGGCCAGCCCCATTTCAGAATTTCTGGGCATTGCCGTAGTGGCCGGCCTGCTGCTGATAGGCGGCACCATGGTCCTTGATCCGGAATCCGGGTTAGAGGCCTCGCTGTTTATTACCTTTATTATCGTCTTCAGCCGGGTGTTGCAGCCGGCCAAAGCTATTTCTACCTCCTTGTCATCCATTCAGCGGGCCATTGCCAGTGCCGACCGCATTTTCACCATTACCGATACCCGGCCGGAGATACAGGAAAAGCCGGAGGCCATTGAAATTAAAGAATTTACCCGGGGCATCGTTTTTGATAAGGTGGGTTTTGCCTATGAAAACGAACCGGTGTTGCACGATATTTCTTTCAACCTGCAGAAAGGCAAAACCATTGCCCTGGTAGGCATGTCAGGGGGCGGTAAGTCCACCATTGCCGACCTCATACCCCGCTTTTACGACCCCACCGAAGGGGATATTACCATTGACGGCATCTCCCTCAGGGACTGTACCCTGAAATCATTACGGCAACACATGGGCATTGTTACCCAGCAATCTATTTTATTTAACGATACCATTTTCAACAACATTGCCTTTGGCCTGGATAACCCCCGCGAAGAAGATGTGATCAGGGCCGCCAGAATTGCTAATGCCCACAATTTTATCATGGAGATGGAGCACGGTTACCAAACCTCGGTAGGCGAAGACGGCAGCAAGCTCTCCGGAGGCCAGCGCCAGCGCATCAGCATTGCCCGGGCGGTGATGGCCAACCCCCCCATCCTCATTCTCGATGAGGCTACCTCGGCCCTCGACTCCCATGCCGAGCGGCTGGTGCAGGAAGCCATCACCAAACTCATGCAAAACCGCACCTCACTGGTTATTGCCCACCGCCTGAGTACCATCCAGCATGCCGATGAAATCCTGGTGATAGAAAAAGGCTGCATAGTGGAGCGCGGCACCCATGAGGAGCTGATCGCCAACAACGGGGTGTACCAATCGCTGCGCTCAATGCAGAGTATCCATTAACCCCGGATACCCCCATTCAGGTAATTTTTACTGTTATTATTGATTTTTTTCGCCTAATTTCAGGCAATTAAACCCGAACGACCATGCGCCAACACCTTACCCTTATCATCAGCCTTGGCCTGGCCATAGGCTGCACCACCCGCGAACGGGCCATCCCCGGCCTTGAGCAACCGGTTGAAATTATCCGCGACCAGTGGGGCATCAACCATATTTATGCCCAAAACCAGCACGACCTGTTCTTTGCCCAGGGTTATGCGGCCGCCAAAGACCGCCTGTTCCAGTTTGAGCTCTGGCGCAGGCAAGCTACCGGTACCGTAGCCGAAATCCTGGGGCCACGCGAACTAAAACGCGATATCGGTACACGCTTGTTTCAATACCGGGGAAATATGCAGGCAGAACTCAACCACTACCATCCCGAAGGTGAGGCCATCATTAATGCTTATGTGGAAGGGGTAAACGCCTATATTGATGAAGCCAATAAGTCGGGCAACCTGCCTGTTGAGTTTGCCTTGCTGGGCATCAAACCGCAAAAATGGACTCCCGCAGTCGTTATCTCCCGCCACCAGGGGTTGCTGGGCAATATTACCCAGGAGCTGAATATCGGCCGTGCGGTAGCCAAAGTTGGCCCCGAAAAGGTTAAGGAGCTGGCCTGGTTTCATCCGCAGGAACCGGTACTGGCGTTGGATTCGGCTATCTATGGCCAACTCCTGGAAGCCGATATCCTTGAATTGTACAACGCCTTCCGTAAACCCGTACGCTTTCAGCCCTCCGACCTGGTAAGCCACCCGGCAGAAAAGCTTGGCGGGTTACGGTGGCCGGCAACCCAGGACGAAGGGCCCGCCCTTGCCGACCCGCTGGCGATAGGCAGCAACAACTGGGTGGTGGCCGGCCGCAAAACCGCCAGCGGCCATACCCTGATGGCCAACGACCCGCACCGTACCCTTGCCGTACCGTCTTTGCGCTACATGGTACACCTGGTGGCCCCCGGGTGGAATGTGATTGGCGGGGGAGAGCCGGAAATCCCCGGGGTATCTATCGGCCATAATGAATATGGCGCCTGGGGCCTGACGGTTTTTCGTACCGATGGCGAAGACCTGTACGTGTATGAACTCAACCCCAAAAACATCAACCAATATGTGTACCAGGGGCAATGGGAAGATATGCAGGTAATAACCGAAAGCATCCCCGTAAAAGGGGCCGGGCAGCAGGAAGTAAAACTATGTTATACCCGCCACGGGCCGGTGACCTATATCGATTCGGTTAACTTTAAAGCTTATGCCGTGCGTTGTGCCTGGCGCGAACCGGGGGGCGCTCCCTACCTGGCTTCCCTGCGTATGGGCCAGGCCACCAATTGGCAGGAATTTCGTGAGGCCTGCCGTTACAGCCATATCCCGGGCGAAAACATGGTGTGGGCCGGCAAGGACGGCACCATTGGCTGGCAGGCGGTAGGCATTGCCCCTGTTCGTACAAACTTTAGCGGCCTGGTGCCGGTGCCGGGCGATGGCCGTTATGAGTGGGAGGGTTATTTGCCTATTTTGGATAAACCGCACGCTACCAATCCGGCAGCCGGGTTTATTGCCACGGCCAACCAGAACGTTACCCCGCCAGATTACCGGTACTGGCAGGCTATAGGGTACTCCTGGGCCGACCCGTACCGTGGCAACCGGGTGGCAGAGGTGCTGGCAACCAACAAACCCCTGACGATGGCCGACATGCAGGCTTTACAAACGGATTATTTGTCGATACCGGCCCGTACCCTGGTGCCCTATTTACAAAAACTAACCTTTAACGACCCCCGGGCACGGGAAGCGCAGGAACGGTTAAACCAGTGGGATTACCGGCTTACCCCCAACGCCATTGCCGCAGCAATATATGTAGCCTGGGAAAACCAACTGCGTACCATGGCCCGCGACAAATTTGTGCCACAGGAAATCCGCGGGCTGCTAAGCCTGCAACTCAAACGTATTATCAACTGGCTTGCCAACCCTGAGCTAATGTTTGGCTCCACAGCCGCCCGCGACCGGTTTTTGCAGGAGGCTTTTGTGGCGGCCCTGACCGAACTAACCGCCCGCCTCGGAGAGGATATGGGGCAATGGCACTATGGCCAGGAGAAACTCAAGCATGTCTATATCCGCCATGCTTTGGGCGGCCTGGTAAACGATTCTTTGGCGGCAGTACTTAACCTGGGCCCCTTGCCGCGGGGGGGCAATAGCTATACCCCGGGCTCCACCGGCCCCTACTATAACCAGGTGAGCGGGGCCAGCTTTCGCCTCATTGTGGATACCGGTGACTGGGATCAGGCAACCGGCACCAACGCCCCCGGGCAATCGGGCAACCCGGCCTCTCCGTTTTACCGCAACCTCTTTGCCCCCTGGGCCAGCGATACCTATTTTCCGGTCTATTACACCCGGGAAAAAATAACCGCAGCCATGGCCGAAAAGGTTGTTTTATATCCCCGCTGAGGGTGTTATAGGCCTGCGGTTTAACAAAATCTTCGGGCTTATGTGATATTTCGCACACTAAGTGCTATATTATTGGGGTATTATTAGCGTTTGAATTCAGCACAAACGCATCATTAGCAAAAGGTTTTTACACGATGGATCATTACGGAAAACATTTTATTGCGGTTATTGGTGGCTCGGTGGCCGGCTCGGAAGCCGCCTTTATCCTGGCCGAAAAAGGGTACCGGGTTGTGGTTTTTGATCAGAAAAAACTACCGTACGGAAAAATTGAAGATGGCCTGCCTTGCTGGCATATCGGCCTGCGCAACAAGGAGGAGGCAGCCATTGACCAGCGGCTGGCACATGAAAACGTGCGCTTTGTGCCGGGCTTTACCCTGGGCAAAGACGCCACGGTACACGAGCTGCTCAACGAATGGGGCTTTTCGGTAGTGATTATTGCCATTGGCGCCTGGCACGACCGGAAAATTGCCGTGGACGGGATAGAAAAGTATTATAATAACGGGGTTGTTAAGCAAAACGACCTGGTGTACTGGTTCAACCACAAGCACGAGCCCGGCTACAACGGCCCGCAATACAAAGTCATCAACAATACCGCCATTGTAGGTGGGGGGCTGGCCTCGCTGGACATGGTAAAAATAGTGATGATTGAATTGGTTCAGGCAGCACTGGCCGCCAGGAAAGGCATTACGGTAGATATTTTCACCCTGGAGAAAAAAGGCATTGCCGCCACCCTGGAAGAACATAACATATCCCTGGAAGAACTTGGCGTTGAGCCCTGCACCCTGATTTACAGGCGCGATGCCGAAGACATGCCCCTTTATCCGCGCAAAAAACAAACCCCCGAAGGCATTGCCCAGGCGCGGAAGGTGTCTAAAAAACTCCTCGATAACTACCTGGCCAAGTATATGTTTAAGTTTATTCCCCGCAGTGTGGCCAAAGCCATTATCGAGGAAGATAACACCTTTAAGGGGATGACCTTTCAGCGGGTCGATATCGTTGACGGCAAGTTGGTGGAACGGGCCGGGGATACCTTTGATTTCAGGACCGGCCTGTTGATTTCTTCCATCGGCAGCCTGCCCAAAGAAACCCCCGGTTTGCCCATTGATGGTAATATGCTGCGCACCTACGGTGAATTTGGTTGCCGGGTAGAGGGGTTCGACAATGTGTTTGCCGTTGGCAATGTGGCCACCGGCCGGGGCAACATCCTGGAATCGCGCAAGCACGGGCGCATGGTTACCGACCGCATTATTGACGAACACCTGGAACCCGGGCAGGCTGATCCTATGGCCGATAAATACGCAGAACTGTTTCGCACTATTGAAAGCGATGTGGACCGCAAAATTGGCAGTATCGAAGAAACCCTGACCCACTCGCCCGTGCATAGCGATGAGGAAATCACCTTTATTTTACAGAAAACCAAAGAGCTGCAACAGCGGGTGGGATATGATGGCCATTATCTGAAATGGGTGGAGCAGCACCGCCCCCCGCGGTTAGAAGATATGCCGGCCGGCCAGAAGTAAAAGGAAAGGGGCCCTATTTATCCGGCTGCTTTATCCGCATTACCCTTGCTTAGTTATTTACCGGCACTTTATTCAGGATGGCCGTTACCACATCGTGGGCGGTTACCCCATCGGCCTCGGCTTCATAATTCAGGATGATCCTGTGGTTGAGAATGTCGGAGGCAATTTCTTTGATATCTTCCGGCATCACAAAATCACGGTCGTTAAAGAACGCCACCACCTTGGCGGCCAGGTTCATGTTGATGGTAGCCCTGGGCGAAGCCCCAAACTGAATATAGTCGGCCATGTCGTTAAGCCCATAGTCTTTGGGGTTACGGGTGGCATACACCAGCTCAATAATATATTTTTCAATGGATTCGCTCACCTTGATCACATTCACTTCCTCGCGGATTTTAAACACATCCTCTTTGGTGATAATTGTATTTACCTCCGAACTAAAGCTCAGGTCCGACATCCTGCGCATCACCTCCATCTCCTCTTCCTTGCTGGGGTAGTCAACATGCACCTTCATCATAAAGCGGTCGATCTGCGCTTCCGGCAACGGGTAGGTGCCCTCCTGGTCAACCGGGTTTTGCGTGGCCAGCACCAGAAACGGCCGGTCAAGCGGAAAAGTGGTCTCGCCAATGGTTACCTGCTTTTCCTGCATCGACTCCAGCAAAGCCGATTGCACCTTGGCCGGGGAGCGGTTGATCTCATCGGCCAGGATAATGTTGGCAAAAATGGGCCCTTTCTTCACTTCAAAACTGCCCACTTTTTGATTGTAGATCATCGTACCAATTAAATCGGCCGGCAATAAGTCGGGGGTGAACTGAATACGCTGAAAATCTAAATGCAGCACCTTGGCCAGGGTACTTACCGTAAGGGTTTTGGCAATACCCGGCACCCCTTCCAGCAAAATATGGCCATTGGCAAACAAGCCAATCAACAACCGGCTGATCATCTCATGCTGCCCTACCACTACCTTGCCTACCTCAGTAAAAATCTGCTTGATTTTCTCCCGGTAAACATCTTTATCACGCTCCCTGGCCATTATCTGCTCTACCATCATTATATCTCTGTGTTAACCATGTAAAATATCCCGCAATTATAGAAAATATGAACGTAATACAAAGCAAAATGATACCGTTTACAGTTATTTTCTCTCAGTGGCAGGCAAGCAAAGCCCGTACCGGCTGCTTACTTGTCAATATTTGCTTATATTTACTTGCAGATTAAATGTAACTATGGGCAAACTACTTTCATTACTTCTACTTGTTTTGGTTGTTATCCCCGGCAGGGCGCAAAACGTTGATGAGTCAGCTTACCAGCGCTATATTAATACCGGGGCCTATCAGCAAATGTTACCCGGTTATTGGGTGCAGGGAAATAAAAAGACGGAGGCCAAAATAAAGTATGTGCCCCCGGTGGAGTTTCAGGACCCGGCCGTGCCGTTGATTGTGGATAAAGGAAAAGGCGAAGAGACATTGCCTAAGGCTAAAATTGATGGTTTTATGCTTGACAACCACATTTTTGTGCCCGAAGATTTGGGCGACAGTGTAGTTTGGGTAATGGTAGAAAGGGAAGGGGCTATCCGGGAAACTATTTACTTTACCCCTGTGCCCGGGCGCAACCCGGCCTACTATAAAGTTAACCACCTGGTTACCAACACGACCACCCACGAAGGGTATTTTGTCGGTTCGCTGGCCATTAATTTCAATAAAATTATGGCCAACCTTACCAAAGACAACCCGGAGATAGCCGGTAAAGTGGCCAACCGTGCGCAAGGCTACCGGTTTATCGACTACAAGAAAATAATTGCCGAGTACAACCTGTGGTTTCAGAACAAATACCCTAAGCGCCTTAAATATATAGGTGAAATGCCTGATTTTCAAGAACTAATAGACAATGACGTCAGCAAATATTTGCCAAAAAATGAGTAACCAACACGGGTGGGTGGTTGCCCCATAACCGTTTTTACCCTGGTTTGCCCGGAGTAAAAACAAATATAGAATAGTTTTTCACCTGACAAATATCATTGAATAACGCCCGTAACCTCTCTATCTTCACATCCAGGATGTAAAGGTTATGCGTAAGGTTATGGAAACTGCAGAAATGGTAAAAAGTGTTTATAAGTTTGGTAATGCCGCAGCCGAGGGCAACGGGCAAATGAAAGAATTGCTGGGCGGCAAAGGTGCTAACCTCGAAGAAATGAGCCTGCTCGGCATTCCCGTCCCTCCCGGTTTCACTATCACCACCGAAGTATGTACGGCCTACCAGAAAGAAGGCCGCGAGAGGGTCATGGCCCACATCAGGGATGAGGTAATGGCCGGCATTGCCCATATCGAGGAAATTATGGGCACAAAATTCGGTTCGCCTGACAACCCCTGCCTGGTATCCGTACGTTCGGGTGCCCGGGTTTCCATGCCCGGCATGATGGATACGGTGTTAAATATCGGCCTTAACGATGCGGCCGTAGAAGGCCTGGCCGCCATGTCGGGCAAAGAAAAGTTTGCCTGGGACTCCTACCGCAGGTTTATCCAGATGTATGGCGATGTCGTGATGAACGTCAAGAACTTTACCGAAGGCAACCATGACCCTTTTGACAAAGCCATGGAGGCCTTAAAAAAACAACGAGGCGCAGCCACCGACCAGGAACTCAGCGCTACCGACCTGCAGGAACTGGTGCAACAATATAAAGACCTAATTTATCGGTACACCGGCCAGTCTTTTCCCGTTGACCCTTACGAACAACTATGGAACTCCATCATTGCGGTCTTTGCCAGTTGGCGTACCGACAGGGCCCTGGTTTACCGCCAGTTGAACAATATTCCCGATGCGTGGGGCACAGCCGTAAATGTGCAGGCCATGGTGTACGGCAATATGGGCAGCCGCTCGGCTTCCGGGGTAGCCTTTACCCGTGATGCCGGCACGGGGGAAAACGTTTTTAATGGCGAATACCTGATTGACGCCCAGGGTGAAGATGTGGTGGCCGGCATTCGCACCCCGCAGCAGATCACCCTGGCCGCTTCGCAAAAGTGGGCCCGGTTTGCCGGTATCCCCGAAGAGGAGCGCCAGGCAAAATACCCTTCGCTGGAAGAATATATGCCGGACGTATATCAGGAGCTTGAGGAGATTCAGCAAAAACTGGAAGACCATTTTGCCGACATGCAGGATATTGAATTTACCATTCAGGAAGGCAAGCTGTGGCTGCTGCAAACCCGTACCGGCAAACGCACCGGCAGCGCCATGGTAAAAATTGGCATGGATATGTTCCATGAAGGCCTTATTGACCGCCACACCCTGCTTACGCGCATGAACCCCAACAAGCTGAACGAACTCCTGCACCCCATTTTTGACTATGATGCCCTGGCCAGGGCCCACGAAATCACCAAAGGGCTGCCGGCCTCCCCGGGGGCAGCCTCCGGGCAGATTATCTTTTTTGCCGAAGATGCCGTAGCCTGGCACAAGGAGGGGAAAGACACCATCATGGTGCGCACGGAAACCTCGGCCGATGACCTGCAAGGCATGGCCGTAGCCAAAGGTATCCTTACCGCCCGCGGGGGCATGACCTCGCATGCGGCTGTTGTGGCCCGGGGCATGGGCAAGTGCTGTGTGGCCGGGGCCGGGGAAATAAAAGTGAACTACAAGGACCGCACGGTAACCGCAGGCGGTAAAGTTTATCATGAGGGCGACTGGATCTCCCTCAACGGCTCCACGGGCATAGTCTATGAGGGGAAACTAAACACCATGGAACCGGAACTTAGCGATGATTTTGCCGAACTGATGGCGCTGGCTGATAAGGTGGCCACCATGCAGGTGCGCACCAATGCCGATACCCCCGAAACAGCCCGCATTGCCCGTGAATTTGGCGCCAAAGGTATTGGCCTGTGCCGTACCGAACACATGTTCTTTGAAGGGGGGCGCATAAAAACCATGCGCGAGATGATCCTGGCCGAGGATGAAGCAGGGCGCAGAAAGGCCCTCGACAAACTGCTGCCTATGCAACGGGGCGATTTCGAAGAAATTTTTACGGCTATGGCCGGGCTGCCGGTAACCATCCGGCTGTTAGACCCGCCCTTGCACGAGTTTGTGCCGTTTGATAAGGCCAACCAGGAAGAAATGGCCAAAGAAATGGGCCTTACCCTGGAAGAAATAAAAGATAAAGTAGAAAACCTGCACGAGCTTAACCCCATGCTCGGCCACCGCGGTTGCCGGCTGGGCAACACCTACCCGGAAATTACCGAGATGCAGGCCCGTGCCATTATCGAGGCCGCCCTCAACCTGAAGGCCAAAGGCATAGAAGCCCACCCGGAAATTATGGTGCCCCTTACCGGTACGGTAAACGAAATGGTGGAGCAGGAAAGGATTATCCGCCATACCATAGAACAAGTGTTTGCCGAACGGCAGGATAAAATCCGCTACCTCGTGGGTACTATGATAGAAATACCCCGGGCCGCCCTGGTAGCCGATAAAATAGCCCAGCATGCCGATTTCTTTTCCTTTGGCACCAACGACCTCACCCAGATGACCTACGGTTACTCCCGCGATGATGCCGGCAAGTTCCTGCCTGTTTACCTTGAAAAAGGCATCTTGCCGGAAAACCCTTTTGAGGTACTCGACCAGGAGGGGGTTGGCCAATTGATTGAAATGGCTACCGTGCGTGGCCGTAACTTTAACAAAACCCTGAAAGTAGGCATTTGCGGGGAACATGGAGGGGAGCCAAAATCTATCGAATATTTTAACAAGCAGGGCCTGAACTATGTTAGCTGCTCACCTTACCGCGTGCCCATCGCCCGGCTGGCCGCAGCCCAGGCAGCGATAAGGATAAATAATTAACGGTTATTTTTATTGTGCATTTTTTTTTGCCACCGGAAGCATCTCCGGTGGCTTTTTTGTTTGCACCAAAGTAAAGCCGGGCCACCTTATCCGCAAGGGGCCGCAAATGGTGATATAACTCTCATTTTATCGTGTTGCCCATCAACCGTTTGTGTGATGAATGTCACACATCCGGCAAACTTAACTCATAAAATACCACACAAGGCAGGGCTAAATTTGGGTAAGATTTATCAGGTATAGCAATGACAAACCATAACCGTCATACGGCTATTACGATTTGGCCTGTCCGGCAGCCAACAGGGCCAACCTGCCGGTTATGTCTTTCCGGGGCAGCCTGAAAACGGGCTGCCCGGAGCCTCAACACCCCATAAAATGCGCCACAAAGCTAAAATGTAAAGGAGATGAACAAGAAAAACGATAAAGCTGAAAGACGAAAGTTTCTCAAAAATATGTTAACGGTTGGTGCCGGGGCTTTGGCCGTAGGTACCGGCACGGTATTGGCCAACGAAAACAACCCGGGAAAAAAGACCGAAAAAATTAAAGTGCTTACCACTGATGGTAAGGTAATAGAAGTAGAAAAGCCGGCCGGCAACTGCAAAATCAACCCCTGTTCCCCGGCCAAAGGGGCAGCCGCCCGCCACGGCATACCCGGCCGTTCTTTTGTTATGGTTATTGACCTGGCCCGGTGTAAAAATGCCCGCAAATGCATTGAGGGGTGCCAGAAAGGCCACAACCTGTTGCCGGAGCAGGAGTGGATGAAGGTGTACCTGCGCAAAGACCACCCCGATGCCGAGCCCTATTGGTTTCCTAAAAACTGTTTCCACTGCGACAACCCGCCCTGTGTTAAGGTTTGTCCTGTGGGGGCTACCTTTAAGCGCTCAGACAACCCCGTGTTGGTAGATGTTAACCGTTGTATCGGCTGTAAGTTCTGCATATCGGCCTGCCCTTATTCGGCCCGTATTTTAAACTGGACTGACCGGGAGGTTTATGCCGACCATGACCCTGACTACTCGCCCGAGACCAGCGTGCCGGGCCAGCATGGTACGGTGGGTAAATGCGATTTCTGCCCCGACCGCGCCCGTGAAGGCAAGCTGCCCTATTGCGCCAGCAGTTGCCCCATGGGGGCCATTTATTTTGGCGATAAAAATGAGGACGCGGTAACCAATGGCGAGGAAACCCTGCGGTTTAAGCAGTTGATCAAAGAAAGGATAGGCTATCGCTATCTTGAAGAACTGGGCACAGAGCCTAATGTGTACTACCTGCCCCCGGTAAACAGGATGTTCCCCTATGAACGCGGCCTGAACAACCTGTCGGCAGAAAGAAAAGAGGTTATCCTGAAAACCATTACCCGTTAAAACCCAAAACCGATGACCATGAACACAACAATAGAAGCACAAGCCTTACTCAGCGAACACAAAACCTTTGCTAAAAAGCCCGGGCTGGGCTGGATACTCAAAGTAGTCTTGCTGGCCTTTGTGTTTTGCATAGGGTTATACGCCCTGGCTTTACAAATTATACAGGGCCACATTATTACCGGTATGCGCGACAATGTGGTGTGGGGGGTATATATTGTCAATTTTGTTTTTATCCTCGGCCTGAGTTATGCCGGGGCCCTGCTGGCCGGCATTTTTCACCTGGCCCGGGTGGAATGGGCCAAGCCCTTGCAACGGATTTTAAAGCTGATCACGGTCTTCAGCCTGATGATCGGCCCTTTTTATATCCTGCTTTGCCTGGGCCGGCCCGAAAGGCTTTTCAACCTGTTTCTTTACCCGCGTATTCAATCCCCCATTATCTGGGACGTGATTGCCATCGTTACCGACCTGATCTTCTGCATCGTTTATATGTACTTTACCTACATCAAAGATTTTGCCCTGCTGCGGGATAATGCTGAATTTTTACACCTCAGCAAATGGCGCCAGAAGCTCTACAGGTTCCTGGCTATGGGGTATCAAAATACGCCCGAACAAGCCAAAACCCTTAATCAGGCGCTGGATATCATGGCCGCCATTATTATTCCCACCACCATTATTGCCTACTCGCTGCTGGCCTGGTTGTTTGGTATGAACCTCAAGGTGGGCTGGCACAGCTCTATTTTCGCTCCGTTTTTTGTGCTCTCGGCCGTGTACTCCGGGGTAGCCCTGTTGATTGTTATTATGTGGGTGTACCGCAAGGCACATAAAATAGAGAAAGCCCTGAACGATGAACACTTTATTTACCTGGGGTTTGCCCTGCTGGTATTGTCATTGTTTTACGGCTATTTCTACTTCAGCGATTATATTACCGATTGGTACAATATGCAGAAGACCTACAACCTGCTATGGCATAAATATTTCGATTTCTCCCAGTATGGGTATCATTTTGTTATATCCGTTTTTGTGGTGGCTTTTCTGCCGATGATCGTTATTGGCTTCCCCTGGTTCAGGAGCATCAACAGCATAGCCCTTACCTCGCTGCTGGTTTTGGGCGGCCTGTGGATGATGCGCTACCTGATGATTGTGCCGGTACTGGAAACCCCCTACCTGCCCATTCAGGATGTTCGCCCCGACTGGGTGCATTATTCGGCCACCTGGATTGAGTGGTCGCTCACCCTGGCGGGGGTTGCCTTGTTCATCCTGCTTTTTGTGCTGGTATCGCGCCTGGCCCCCATTGTGCCGGTAAGCGAAATGCTGGAGAAGAAGGGGGAAAATAAGCTGGTGATATTTTATAAAACCCAGCAAAAACTGGCGGCAAAAAAACAAAAACCGGCTGCCAGGCCAAACCATGTTTACTCCATTACCCTCTTCCTGCTTGCCCTGCTGCTGGGGGGCACCGGGGCCCTGGCACAGAAAAAGACTAAGACCAGGCTGAAAGCCTACTATGAAAAATTGCCGGACAACTACAAGCAGCTAACTTTTATGCTAATAAAAGGCAGCGGCAAACAGATGTCCGGGGTGGCCGGTGCCGGAATAAAATTAACCCTCCTCAACCAGGAAGGGGAAGTGCCGTTAACCACGCTTACCACCAATGCCGCAGGGGAGGCCCTGCTGCGCATAGAACCGGGCTACTCCCTGCCCGTAGATGAAAAAGGGTACACGGTTATTATGGCGCGGTATGCCGGCCATGATTCCCTGAAGGCAGCGAAAAAAAAGCTGAAGTTTATGGATTTAACCCTTGACCTGGCCTTTGCTGTGGTGGACTCGGTGAAACAAATCACGGCCGCGGCCTATCAGTTTGATTCGCTGGGCAATAAAAACCCGGTGCCGGGCCTGAAGCTGAGCATAGGGGTAGAGCGCCTGTACAGTAACCTTTACCTGCAGAAAGTTAAAACCGGCACAGACGGAACGGTAACGATTGAGTTCCCCGATGATATCCCGGGCGACTCAACCGGGGCTATTACGGTTATTGCCAGGGTAAATGAAAATAAAAAGTTTGGTACCGTTACCAAAACAGCCCGCATTAATTGGGGCACGGTTGTTGATTATACCATAGTAGCAAACGGCCGTTCCCTGTTTGGCGATGAAGCCCCTTTATGGATGATTATCTCGGTGTTTATCATCCTCTCAGGGGCGTGGTTCCATTTTATTCTGGCCATCGTAAAAGTGCTGCGGATAAAAAAACTGGTGCCATCTGAAATACGTTCAACACAAGCAAATAGTAAATAAACCCTATGTTATTCACCTAAATTTTAATATCATGAAAACCAGCGTAAGTTTTGCGGCAATTATTGCCTTTTCCCTCTCAATGGCGGCTTTTACCCTGCCCCAGGACGCATGGGTAGTTCCCGAGAAATATAAAAACATGAAAAACGAGTTTGCCGGGGAAGATGAAGACGGCATTGGCGAGGAGCTTTACGACCAACACTGTAAATCCTGCCACGGCAAGGAAGGCTTTGGCGATGGCACCAAAGCCAGGGAACTGGAAACCGAACTGCGCGACCTGACCTCTGATGAGGTACAGTCGCAGACAGACGGAGAGCTTTACTACAAAAGTATCATTGGCCGGGACGAGATGCCCAACTTTGAAAAGAAGATCAGCGATGAAGAAGAGCGTTGGATGGTAATTAATTACCTGCGCTCGCTGGCACAATAGCCGGCCCGCTTATATTTTTTATTTCGAAGGGGAGGAAGGACTCCCCTTTTTTCGTTTCTATGGCGGCTCCCTCTTGCCAAAAACGGGTTTTTGACGTATATCATAAGCAGATATGATCTATATCATATTATTTAGGGCGGCAATCGGTTTATTTTGATGGCAAGTAATACCAATAAATACTTGTTCACCTAAATATTAAAATTATGAAAAAAGGACTGAATTCTATTCTCTCTTTTGTTGCTGTGGCTGCTTTATCCTTATTAATGGTAGCCTTTACCGTACCACAGGAAAAGTGGGTGGTTCCGGATAAATATAAGAGCATGGAAAACGAATTTCCCGGAGAAGATGAAGATGGCATTGGCGAAGAACTTTATGACCAGCACTGCAAATCCTGCCACGGCAAAGAGGGCTTTGGCGATGGCACCAAAGCCAAAGAGTTGGAAACACCATTAAATGACCTTACTTCTGATGAAGTGCAATCACAAACCGATGGCGAATTGTATTATAAAGCCATTATCGGCCGGGATGAAATGCCCAACTTTGAAAAGAAAATCAGAGACGAAGAAGAACGCTGGATGGTTATTAACTACCTGCGTTCGTTAGCAAAATAAGTTTTCATAGTAGTTAAGTAGAAAGAGGGGCCATGCGGCCCCTTTTTTTGTTGCCGAATGTTGCGGCATGTGATATATATCAATGGCAGGTATGATCTAGGTCATTTCAAATGGCAGAAGGATAACAGACATTTGGTTAACCGCTTATACTGTTTTGGCAAA
>Ga0256839_1001301_pt1 | contig 30579 bp, 24 predicted proteins | sample 354166metaG_FD_185968 | JGI IMG/M metagenome (GOLD analysis project Ga0256839, IMG submission 185968) | Hydrothermal vent microbial communities from Mid Atlantic Ridge, Atlantic Ocean - 354-166 | ecosystem: Environmental > Aquatic > Marine > Hydrothermal vents | place: Atlantic Ocean: Mid... | reverse complement strand
TAGAGGAGAGGAGCTGGAGGACGGTGCCACCGTGAAAGGCAAGGGACACCATCGCCCCGGCGCGCTGCATCGCCCCCAGAATGCGGGCCTGGAGGTACTCCCGCACCACGTTGCGGGCCTGCAGGGGCGTGGGCGCAGCGCGCACCAGGTCGGCCAGGTACTCTTTCATAACAATTCGTACTCCTCCGCCTCGGCGCGGGCCAGTTCGACGATCCGCTCCGCCGCCCGCACCATCTTGGGCCGGTCGAACCGGGCGGCCATCCGCTGCAGCACGTCCGGATCGAGCCGGTCCAGGTTCTGGAGCCGCAGTTCGCGCAGGTACTCCGGCGCGTCACCCCCCGGCGTCAGGTAGATCAGGTCGAGTAACGCCTTCTCCGGCGTGGCGACGAAGGCGGCCTGCCCCTTTCCCAGATCGAGCCGCCGGTAGCCGAAGAAGAGGTCCGGTTTGAGGTGGCGGAACTCGAAGGTGCCCAGCGGCGTCTCCCAACGACCGGGCCGGGCGGTGGTCACACTGGTGACCGTGGGGACGACCTCGGGGATGAGGCCGTAGTAGGCGAGGGCGGATTGCAGGCTGACGTAGGAGCCGCGCACCATTCGGTTGGCGACGAGGAAGGGGTGGGGTTTGACCTTCTGGTAGGGCGGGGCCAAGGCGTAGAGGCCACGGCGGAGTTGGTAGAGCCGCCCGGCGCGGACCCAGCGGGAGAGTTGCCGCCGCACGTGGCGCGGGTCCACCCTTCCGGCCAGGAGGAGGCCGGTCTCGAACACCGGCTCGTCGCCGACGATGTGGAGGAGTTGCTCGAAATTCATACAGACAAAATACCATAAATGGCAAGTTATTGCAACAGTTTTTCAGAATTCCCCCGCCCCTCTCACCGAATGGGCGGCAAAGCCGTCCAGTCGTAGCCGATGTCGGGGTCGTCGTGGGGGATGCGCCCCTCGTCGTCGGGGTTGTAGACTTGGGAAGTGATGTAGAACAGGTGGGCTTCGCCGCTGAGCACTTTGCACCCGTGGGCCACGCCGGGCGGGATTCTGAGGACCACGGGCTCGTAGTTGTCACCCAAGTAGACTTCCTGGAGCACTTTGTACGTGGGGGAGTCGGGGCGCATGTCGTAGAGGGCCACTTTGATGTTGCCCACGGGCACGTACCACCAGTCCACCTGGTGCCAGTGAATGTGCCACGCCTTGGCCACGCCCGCGAACATGCGGCTGTGGCTCCACTGGCCGAACCCTTCCCCGAAGAACTCGTCCGTCACCCGGATGAGCTCGCGGAAGAAGCCCCGCCCGTCCCGGTGGGTCACCAATGGTTTGAGCACAACGCCCTCGATAGTGGTGTCCGACGATGCCGCGGTCATTGCGCGATCTTGCGTGCTCATTGGGTCTCCTCCTCAGGTCACTCCCACTCCAACTTGCCCAACACCTCCTGGACGGCCTCCTCCTGGCGCCGGCGCTCAACGCCCGTGGAGAAGTAGACGGCCTCGGGGTGATGCACCACGAGGGCCGCCGTGCTCTGCTCGGGGATGAGCTGGAAGCCCTCGGAGAGGCGCACCCCGATGCGCTCGGCCCCCAGCAGGCGCAGCACGTCCGCCTGCTGCTCCACGTCAGGGCAGGCCGGGTAGCCCCAGGAGTAGCGCAGCCCGCGGTTGGCCGGCAGGCCCAGCTCCCGCCGGATAAGACGGTTGGTCCACTCGGCCAAGCCCTCGGCGAGTTGGTTGGCAAAGCCGTTGATGAAGTACGCCTCCGTGTACTCGCCGGCCGCCTGAAGCTCCTCGATGCGCCGGGTGGCCTCGGGGCCGGCCGTGACCACCTGAAGGGCCACCACGTCACGCCCTTCCTCGGCCTCCAGGAAATAGTCGCTCAAGCAGAGGCGCCGGCGGTCGGGCTGGCGCGGAAAGGTGAAGCGGGCGATCACCTGCTCGTGATCCTCGGGGTCGAAGATGAGCAGGTCATCCCCCTCGGCAGCGGCGGGGAAGTACCCGTAGACTACGCCGAAGGAGAGCCAGCCCGTCTGGACCAACTCGGCCTCCAGGCGGCGCAGGGCCGGCTCGAAGACCGTGCGCACCAGCTCCTCCCACGCCGGGCCCCGCTTGCCCCGGCCGCCCCAGTGGAGGCGGTAGAGGGTCTCCAGGTCAAAGTAGCCCACCACCTCGTGGATGTCGATCTCCTCGCGGGCCACCAGGCGCGCGCCCCAGAAGGGTGGCGTAGGAATGTCGGGGGCCGGGGGCACCACGCGGGAGACAGGCTGCTCCTCTGTTGCCCCAGGACGGCGGGCGCGCTCGGCCTGAAGGGCGCGCCGGGCCTGCTCCACGACCTGTTCCCTGAAGAGATCCCGCTCGTCGCTCACCAGCTTGTCCATGACGGCCAACCCCTCGAAGGCGTCCTGGCAGTAGAAGACGCCCCCGGGGTAAGGACGGCCGTCCTCCATGAAGAGAATGCGGTAGCCGAAGCGCCGGTTGATGGCCGCCCCGCCGATGAGCACGGGAATCTCGAGCCCTCGCTTGTAGAGCTCCTGCACGCAGATGGGCATCTGTTTGCTGGTGCTCACCAACAGGGCGCTCAGGCCGATGGCCGTGGCGTTGTGCTCCAGGGCCGCGTCGATGATCGTGTTGACCGGCACCTGCTTGCCCAAGTCGATCACCCGGTAGCCGTTGTTGCTCAAAATTGTGCCCACCAAGTTCTTGCCGATGTCGTGAACGTCGCCGAAGACCGTGGCCAGCACCACTGTTCCCTTGGTGGCGCCGTTGACCCGCTCCAAGTAGGTCTCCAGCCGGGCCACGGCCTTCTTCATCACCTCGGCGCTCTGCAACACGAAGGGCAGGATGAGCTCGCCGGCGCCGAACTTGTCTCCCACCTCCTTCATGGCGGGGAGCAGCACGTTGTTGAGCACCCACACGGGATCGTGGTTGCTCACGGCCGCGTCCACCAGGGCCTCGACGCCCTCCTTCTTGCGGTGGACCACGTGCCAGTAGAGCTTCTCCTCCACGCCCATGCCCTCGGTGGGATCACGCTGCTCCTGGGCACGGGTGGGGGAGGCGTGTTCCTCGAAGTAGGCGATGACCCGGGGCAGGGCATCTTCCCGCCGGTCGAGGAGCAAGTCGTCGATCAATTCGCGCTGTTCGGCCGGTATTTCGGCGTAAGGAGTGATGTGGCGCGGGTTGACGATGGCCAGATCGAGCCCCGCCTGGACGGCGTGGTGGAGGAAGACGCTGTTGATCACGGCCCGGGCGGCCGGCTTGAGCCCGAAGGAGACGTTGCTCACCCCTAGGATGGTGAGCGCCCCCGGCAAGTGCGCCTTCACGAGCCGCACACCCTCCAGGGTTTCGAGGGCCGCGCGGCGCAGTTCGGCTTGGCCGGTGGTGACGGGGAAGGTGAGCACGTCGAAGATCAGGGCGTCGGGGGAGAGGCCGTGCTCTTGCGTGGCGATCTCGTAGATGCGGCGGGCCACGGCCAGCTTGCGCTCTGCCGTGCGGGCCATGCCCTCTTCGTCGATGGTGAGGGCCACCACGGCCGCGCCGTGCTGCTTCACCAGGGCCAACACCCGGTCGAGCCGTTCCCGTCCCGATTCCAAGTTGACGGAGTTGACGATGCCCCGGCCCGGGTAGGTCTCCAGGGCCACCCGGATGACCTCCGGCTCGGTGGAGTCGAAGGCCAGCGGTGCCTCCACGCTCATGCTGAGGAGCTTGACGAGCCGGCGCATCTGTTCGGCCTCGTCCGAGCGCTCGGTGAGGGCGGTGCAGACATCCAACACGTGGGCGCCGCCGGCCACCTGCTCGTGGGCGATCTCCACGATGGCGTCATACTCCTCCCGCAGGAGCAGCTCCTTGACCTTGCGGCTCCCCTGGCTGTTGACCCGCTCGCCCACCAGGGTGGGGGGAGGTTCCTGGACGAGCTCCACGGCCCGCATGGCGCTGGCCACGCGGGGGCGCGTGTCCGCGCGCTCCGGCCGGGCCGCCCAGGGGTCAAGCCCGCGGACGCCCTCGACGAGCAGGCGGATGTGGTCGGGCGTGGTGCCACAGCAGCCGCCGATGATGGTACACCCGAACTCCCGCACGAACTGGAGCAGCATCTCGGCCATGGGCTCCGGCTCCATGGGGTAGACCGCCTGGCCGTCCACGTTGATGGGCAGGCCGGCGTTGGGAATGGCCGAGACGGGCAAACGGGTGTGGCTGGTGAGGTAGCGGATGGGCTCGCGCATGTAGTCGGGGCCGGTAGAGCAGTTGAGCCCCACAACATCGATGCCCAGCGGCTCCAGGATGGCCAGCGCGGCCGCCACGTCCGTGCCCAACAACATGCGGCCGCTGGTGTCGAGGGTGACCTGCACCTGAAGGGCAGCGCGAATGCCTGTCTCGCCCATGGCCCGCTTGAGCCCCTCCACAGCGGCCTTCACCTCCAAGATGTCCTGGCTGGTCTCGACGAGTAACACGTCCACGCCGCCGCGCAACAGCCCCACGGCCTGCTCGCGGAAGACCTCCACCAGGTCCGCGTAGGTGACATCGCTGAGGCTGGGGTCGTTGGACGAGGGCAGCTTGCCGCTCGGCCCAATGGAGCCGGCCACGAAGCGGGGCTTCTCGGGCGCGGCGTACTCGTCGGCCAGCCGGCGGGCCAGGCGGGCGGCGGCCTCGTTGATCTCGATGACCCGATCCTGAAGGCCGTACTCGGCCAGGGTGATGCGGTTGGAGCGGAAGGTGTTGGTCTCGATAACATCGGCGCCCACGTCCAAGTAGGAGCGGTGGATCTGGGCGATCACGTCGGGCCGCGTGATGCAGAGGTAGTCGTTGCACCCCTCGTACTGGGGGCCGCCGAAGTCCTCGGGGCCCAAATTGAACTTCTGGATGGACGTGCCCATAGCGCCGTCGTAGACAATGGCGCGGGCACGCAGTGCCTGCACGTAGCGGGTTGCTCGGTCTTCCACGGCCATCTCCCCCCTTCCTTGCCACATCCGGCAGGGCGCCGCGCGTCCTCCTGAGAAGAAGGCCGGGGGCTGTTCTCCCCGGCCCGCACACGTCCGTTTGCGCTTCCCCGCCGGGTTTTCTCACCGCACGGCGGCCTTCTCCCGCCGCAGGGCCTCCAACATCTCCTCCACGGAGGTGAACTTCACCCGGGGCCGGCCGGCGGCCTTGCCCCGCTCGACCTCCAGGCGGTCGATGATCTTCCAGTCCTCGAAGGAAACGTAATTGGGCTGGCGCTCGCGCACAAAGCACTCGGCCGCCTCGGGGTCGGGCGCGTCGGGGTCGAGGAGGCGGCCGGCCTCCACGTCCTCCACCATGCACTCCACCGTCTCCAGGGCGTCGGGCTTGTTGGTGCCGATCACCCCGGTGGCCCCCCGCTTGATCCACCCGGCGCAGTAGAGTCCCGTCAGGGGTTCGCCGCTTTCAGGGTCCACGACGCGCCCCTTCTTGTTCCAGATCACGCCCCAGCGCTCGTGGAAGGGCAGGCCGGGCAGGGGAGCGCCCCGGTAGCCGATGGAGCGGAAGACGAGTTGCACGGGGATCTCCTCGAACTGCTCGGTCGCGCGCGGCCGCAGCGTGCCGGCCTCGGTCATGTAGAGTTCGTTCCTGACGAGCTTCAGGCCGTCCACCTCGCCGGCCTCGTTGGCGTGGGCCTCGACAGGCGAGACCAGGAAGCGCAGGTAGAGCACGCGCCGTTTGGCGCCCGAGGGGCGCTCGCGCACGTACCCGCGCAGGATCTCCAACTTGCGCAGCGTCTCCTTGTCGGGATGTTCCTCGACAGCCCGCCGGCTCAGCTCGTCCAACTCGGCCTCGTCGGGCAGCACCACCACCTCGGCGTCGGCCAGCTCGCCCAGCTCCTTGATTTCCGGGGGCGTGAAGGCCGCCTGAGCCGGACCGCGCCGGCCCAACATGTAGACCTCCCGGACGTTGCTGTTGGCCAGCGCCTCGAGGGCGTAGTCGGCGATGTCCGTCTGGAGCAGCTCCTCGCGGGTCTTCAGGAGAATGCGGCACACGTCCACGGCCACGTTGCCCACGCCCACCACGGCCACCAGCTCCTTGGAGAGGTCGAAGGTCAGGTGGGCGTAATCGGGGTGGCCGTTGTACCAGGCCACGAACTCGCGGGCCGAGTGGAACCCCTGCAATTCCTCGCCGGGAATGCCCAGCTTGCGGTCGCCTTGGGTGCCCGTGGCGAAGACAATCTGGTGGTAGTGGCGCCTGAGATCGTCGAGGGTCACGTGTCGGCCGTACTCCACGTTGCCGAAGAAGCGGAACTCGGGGCGGCGGGCCAGTTTCTCGTAGATGCGCGTCACGTTCTTGATCTTCTGGTGGTCGGGGGCCACGCCGTACCGGACGAGCCCGAAGGGGGTCGGCAGGCGCTCGAACATGTCCACCTGGACGGTGTAGGTCTTCTGGCGGAACAAGTGCTCCACGGTGTAGAAGCCGGCGGGCCCTGAGCCGATGACGGCCACCCGCAGCGGACGTTCGGCCGTGCCAATCGAAGCCATGTCGCACCTCCCTGGTCAGCTCGCGTTCTGGGGTTCGTCGGCCATGATCTGAGTTTGAAGGGTGTCCACCTCGCCCCGGTAGAGGTCCCGCTGGGCCTTGACCACGTCGCCGATGGAGACGATGCCCACGAGCCGGCCTTCTTCCACGATGGGAAGGTGGCGGAAGCGGCGTTCGGTCATGGTGTGGGCCACGGAGTGAACATCGTCCTGAGGGGTGCCGGTTACCACATCCCGGGTCATGATCTCCTCAACGAGCATCGCACAGACATCCCGGTCCTCGTGGCGGGCGGCCGCGCGCACGATGTCCCGCTCGGAGATGATGCCCACCGGGCGGCCGGCCTCGTCCACGACCACGAGGGCGCCGATGTTGTGGCGGGCCAACAGGCGCACGGCCTCGCGGACGGCCTGGTGGGGCCGGATAGTGATCACGTCACTTCCCTTCGTGGCCAGAATCGTGCGGACGTTCATGGGCGCCTCCTTTCCTACACGCCTCTTTCGGGTTGATCGGTCGCAGCGCCGGCCGCCACACATCATGCTGTGGCTCGACGGGCTTTCCCCTCGCCCCTCTCCCTCGCCGGCGCGCCGGCTGCCGGCCATCACGTCGTGGTCTCGACGGGCTCCAGCAGCCGAATGAGGTGGTCGATCAGGTCCGAGCGGGTGATGATCCCCACCAGATTGCCGGCATCGTTGACTACCGGCAGCCCGCCGACCCGCGCCACGCGCATGAGCTTGGCCGCTTCTACCACGGGCGCCTCGGCCTCGATGGTGTGGACGGCCGTGTGCATGATCTCGCCCACTGTGTGTTGGGCCAGGTGCTCCACGGCCTCCTCGGGCGTCTCCTGGAGGAAGGGCGAGTCGGCGGCCAGGCGCACGTCGCGGTCGGACACGATGCCCACCAGCCGGCCGGCCTCGTCCACGACGGGGAGCCGGCGCACGTGATTGTTGAGCATGAGGCCCAAGGCCTCGTCGAGCGGCGTGTCCGGCCGCACGGTGATCACGTCTCTGGTCATCAGTTCACTCACCGGTGTAACCCGTGGCGTGCCCATGATGCCTCCTCCCCTGCCGAGTTCTTCCCCTCATCCGGCCGACAGCGACGGCTCCACCGCCGCGCGGATGATCTGCGCGGCCAACTCATACTTGTGAAAGGGGGGCATGATGTAAATTCCCTGGACCAACTCCCGCAGGTGAGCCACCAGCTCCTGGGCGATGCGCACGCCCTCGGCCGGCTTCTCCTCCGCCTGCTCCATGCGCGCCATGATGTGGGGTGGGATCTCGATGCCCGGCACCTCGTTGTGGAGGAAGCGGGCGTGGCGCTCGTTGTAGAGGGGGAGGATGCCCACCAGCACGGGAATTTCGACGGGGCCGCCGTAGGCGTCCAGGAAACGATGTACTGTCTGCACGTCATACACGGGCATGGTGAGGGCGAAGTCGGCGCCGCTGGCGATCTTCTTGCGCAGCAGCTTGACCTCCCGCTCGAGCCGGGCGGCGTTCAAGTTGAGGGCGCACCCCACCAAAAAGCTCGTCGAGGCGCCGATGGAGTTCCCGGCGTAATCGCGCCCCTGGTTGAAGCCTTCCTTGATGAGCCGCATGAGCCCGGTGGGCACGATGTCGTAACTGTCGGTGGCGTCGGGGTAATCGCCGATGGCCGTGGGATCGCCCATGACGACGAAGATGTTGCGCACGCCCAGCGCGTGGGCGGCCAACAGGTCACCTTGGATGCGCAGGAGGTTGCGCCCGCGCGTGGGGAAGTGCAACACCGTCTCGATGCCCACCCGGCTCTGGATGAGGTGGGCCATGGCCCAGGGGCTCATGCGCATCCTGGCCAGGGGGCTGTCGGCCACGTTGAGCACAGTGGCGCCGGCCTCCTTCAACATGGCGGCCGCCGTCAGCACGTCGGAGAGGTCGCAGCTCTTGGGCGGGTCCATCTCCACGGTGATGACGAACTGGCCGGAGGCCAGGGCACGGGCCAAGCGGGTGGGCCCTTGGGCAGCCGGCGACGGCCTCTCCTTCACGGCCGGCGAAGGCACTACGGTCACAGGGCGCTCCCCGGCCCGCCAAGCGTCCAGAGCCGCGCGCATAGCCCGCACGTGGTCCGGCGTGGTGCCGCAACACCCGCCGATCAGGCAGACGCCGGCCTCGGCCGCCTCCCGGGCGAAGTCGGCGAAGTAGTCGGGCGTGGCCGGGTAGAGGAGCCGGCCGCCGATCTGCTCGGGCCAGCCGGCGTTGGGCATGGCCGAAACGGGGCCGGGGGGCGTCAGCGTCAACATCTCCCTGGCCGCGGCCAACACGCTGCGGGGGCCAATGCCGCAGTTGGCCCCCACCATGTGGGCGCCGGCCTCCCGCAGTGTCCGGGCCACCTCCCTGGGAGCGTGGCCGAAATTGGTGACCCCCTCCTGCCCGAAAGTCATCTGGGCCACAACGGGCACCTCCGGGGCCACCTCGCGGGCGGCCAACACGGCCTCGCGCAGTTCGGCCAAGTTGCTGAAGGTCTCCAGGACAATCAGGTCCACGCCGGCCTCGACGAGGGCGGCGATCTGTTCGGCGAAGGCCTCGCGGGCTTCCTCGGGCCTCAGCCGGCCCAAGGGGGCCAAGTTGCGGCCCAAGGGCCCCACGGAGCCGGCGACGAAGGCCGGCTGGCGCACGTGGCGGCGGGCCTGGAGGGCAATCTCCACGCCGGCCCGGTTGATCTCCACCACCTTGTCGGCCAGCCCGTGCTCGCCCAGCTTGAAGCGGTTGGCGCCGAAGGTGTTGGTCTCGATCACCTCCGCGCCGGCCAGCAGGTACATCTCGTGAATGTCGCGCACCAGCTCGGGGCGCTCCACGTTCACGGCGTCGAAACACTCCTTGAAGGAGACGCCCCGGGCGTAGAGCATCGTCCCCATGGCGCCGTCGGCCAGAAGAGGGCCTTGGGAAACGCGCGTCAGAAACGGGTGTTGCATGGTCGGCCTCCGCCGAATGTCCGTGTTCGCACGGGGTGTGCCATCCGAGAGGCAATTATAGCACGCTCGTCGGCATCGGGCGAGTGAACGCCGCTCCTCCACTTGCCGAAAAGAGGCTCACCGTGATGCGCAACGCTTCCCGCCGCCGACCTACGCCCCTTCGCAATTGTGGGTTCTTCCACTTTGTTGTATAATCTGCCCGCCCGACTGCGCGGAACCTGTATTTCGAGCGGCACCCCCGTGTCGTCCCGCCCGTTGTCGTTTCACACGAGGAAACCGCGTCTGTGCCGGGGTCTCCTTGTGTCCCGTCGAATTCCCAAGCCAACGCGCAGGATCAGCGGGCCCGGTGCAAAGATTTGAAGGAGGTGAAGGACACCATGAACGAACATGCGGACATCCACAAGGCCGGCCTCGCGCCAGATGAAGGAGCCGAGGCCACGGGCCCCTCCGCGGAGCCCGCCGAGCCCTCCCCCAACACTCCCCCTGAAGCCACAGCCGACGCCCCGTCCTCAGAATCCGCCGGCTCCGGCGAACCCAAACGCCGGCGCCGACGCCGCCGCAAGCGCGCCCCCACCATCTCCATCCAAGAGCTGGAACCCGGCATGGAGTTGAGCGGCGTGGTGCGCAACATCCAACCCTTCGGCGCCTTTGTGGACATCGGCGCTGAGACCGACGGCCTGGTCCACATCTCCGAGCTGCGCGACGGCTTTGTGGAGAAGGTGGAGGACGTCGTCCAAGTGGGCGATGTGGTTACCGTGCGCGTCAAGGACGTGGACGTGGACCAGGGGCGCATCAGCCTCACCATGCGCTCGGGCACGGCCGAGGGGCGCACCAAGCCGGAGCGCAAGCGGCTTCCCCTGGAGGCCATCCAAGAGGGCCAGGAGTACACCGGCATTGTGGCCAGCATTGTGGACTTCGGCGCCTTCGTGGACATCGGCGCCGAAACGGACGGCCTCGTCCACATCTCCGAGCTCAGCGACGCGCGGGTGAACCGGGTCGAGGACGTGGTCGAGGTGGGCCAGGAAGTGACCGTGCGCGTGCTCAGCGTGGACCGCGAGCGCAACCGCATCAGCCTGACCATGCGGGCCGAGCCGACCGCCGCGGAGCTCTCCCACTACGTGGAAGAGGAGCGGGAGCCGTCGCCCACCCTGTTCGCCATCGCCTTCGCCCGCGCGGCCGAGCAGCGCAAGCAGAAGAAACGCAAGGGGGCGAGCCAACAGGAAGAGGACGAATCCCCCATGATGGACATCATCCGGCGCACGCTGGACCAGCTTCAGGCTTCGGACTCATAGCCATCCGCCTCTTCCTGGTTGGCCGTCCGCGGCCCGTGCCTGACTTGTGCTCATGGTGACACACATTGGCCGGTATCTCCGCCTGATGTTTGCCGATCCTCTGCGGCAGCTTCAGCTCTCCTTGGCCTTGCTCCTCTGTCTCGTCGCCGTGGGCACCGTGGGCTACATGGTGTTGGAGGAGATGTCGTGGGCCGATGCCCTCTACATGACGGTGATCACGCTGACCACAGTGGGCTTCGGCGAGGTGAAGCCCCTCTCGCCCACGGGCAGGCTCTTCACCATCGGGCTCATCATGGTGGGCGTGGGCGCAGCGGCCTGGGCGGCCCGCAACCTGGTGGAGGTCACCCTGGCACCTTGGTTCTGGACGAGCGTCTCGCAGCGCAGGATGCAGGAGGAGCTCAAGGCCATTCGCGACCACTATATCGTGTGTGGCTATGACCGCATGGGCCACCAGATCGTGCGCGACCTGTTGGCCCGCCGGGAGCCATTTGTGGTCGTCGAGCGCTCCCCCGAGGTGGCAGAGACACTGCTGGAGCAACGCCTGCTGCACGTCGTGGGGGACGCCACCCAAGACGAGGTGCTGTTGCAGGCCGGCGTGGAGCGGGCCCGTGGCCTTGTCGCCGCCCTGAGCAACGATGCCGACAACGTGTTGGCCGTGTTGACCGCCCGGGGCCTCAACCCCGACCTGCTCATCGTGGCCCGCGCCAGCGGCGAGGCGGCCGAGACGAAGCTCCGGCGCGCCGGCGCCGACCGCGTGGTCAGCCCCTACGTGATCGGCGGCCACCGCCTGGCCGTGGCCCTGCTGCGGCCGGCCGTCCACGATTTCCTCAACCACCTCTTCCACTTGGGGGAGACGGACGAAGCCCTCGACGTGGACATTGGCCAAGTCCACGTGCGCCCACACTCCCCCTTGGCCGGCCAGACGCTCGTGGAGTGTGACTTGCGGCAAGTCTACCGCCTGACGGTCATCGCCGTCCAGCGCCCCGACGGCTCCTTCGTCTTCGCGCCGGACGGCCACCACCGCATTCAGGAGGGGGAAACGCTCATCGTCATCGGCAGAGCCGAGTCCATCTACGCCCTCGAGCGGGCGCACGGGGTGGCCCAATGACCGGCCGCCTCCACCCTGCGGGCCGGAGTGCCCTGCCCATTCCCTGCCGGAGGAGAGCGGAATGATCGAAATCAACGTGGGCATCGCCCTGTCGGACATGCACTCGGCCGACATGTCCGGCGGGCTGCGCGTCCCCGAAGACCTGGCCGCCTACGCCCGGGAATACCGAGCCATCATGGGCGCCGACCGGGTCTTTTTCGAGCTACAGCCGGAGGACCTCTTCGCCCGGCCGGCCCGCTACCCGGACCAGTTTCGCCACCGCCTGGCCAACCGCTGGATGCGCACCCTGCGCACCGGGCGCGAGTTCCGCCACTTCGTCTTCCACGAACGGCCCCGCTTGGGCGTCCACATGCCCACCGTCGCCAAGGACCCCCTGAGCTCCAACTTCTTCGGCAAGCACGCGGCCCTGGAGGAGATCAAACGGGCCATGGACTTCGCCGGCAACATCCACGCCGATTACTTCGTGGTCCACTTGGCCACCAAGGACAAGTGGACGTGGGAGCGCTCGGACCAGATCGCCAAGGGCATGAAGATCTTCAAGGAAATCGCCGTCCACTACGCGACCAAAGGGTTCCAGTTCACGCCGGTGATCGAGGTGTTGCCCTACCCGCGCTTCCCCGCCCACGGGGGCGAACTGGTCTTCATCTTCAACCAGGCCCACCACGTGCTCTCCAAAACGCGCATTGCCTTCAACATCTCCCACCTCTGGCAATCCTGGCAGCGCATGTTGGCCGTGGGCCTGTGGGACCCCGACGTCAGCTTCCTGCACCACCTGGAGTACAGCCTCTCCCACGTGTGGGAGATGGTGCACGTCTTCCAGCTCGGCGGCTGCTGGGAAAGCGAAACCCACGCCATTCCGGGGCTCCACCCCCAGCAGAATCCCTTCGAGCACGTGCTCAAGCTCAGGGAATCGCCGGGCGTCTACGCCGAGAGCGGGGAGATGGACCTCAACGGCGTCTTCGACCTCTTGGTGAGCTACACCGTAGCCCGCGGGCGCCCCCTCAACCTGGTGCTCGACGTGCGCGACCGCGACATGTTGCAAGTGCTCGAGGCCGCCTCCCGCATTCGCCGCGATTTGCTCGACCGGGCGGGCGTGGTCTGAGCGGCGCCGTCTACGGCGGGGCGAGTTCCACCACCCACCGGGCCACTGTTCGGTGAACGCTCTCCTGCTTCACCAGGTTGTTGTGTTGTTCGGGGGGGAGCAGGTCGGGCAGGTCGAACGTGGCGGCCTGGGGCATGATCAGGTCGTCCACCTTGTCGAGGGGAACCTCCACCTCCATCTCGTTGACAAGAGCGTAGCGCCACCGCACACGTGCGCCTACCAGCGTGGAGGCACTGCGCGCTGAGACCACCAGGTCACCGAAGCTGACGTTCTGCCTCCACAGGGTTCGTGCCCCGCACATCACCCGCATGGCCAGGCGGATGTCCCCCCAAATGAGGCCGGCATCCACGCCGGCCGGCCAGCTCTCGGGGCGGTTGAGCCGGCGCAGGAAATCGCTGTCGGGCTGGAGCTGGTGAAGGGCTGGGCTGCGGAAGACGTCCAGGTCGGGGACGAGCTCGCCCAAAGCCATGCGCTGCATGGCTTCCAGGCGCTCCTGCCAGAGGCGCACCACGGTGGCCGGTTGGCCGCGCGGGAAGGGGAGCCACTCCACGACGTTCAGCACCCACTTCTGCCAGAAGTGGGGGACAAGGTCCGCGATTTCGGCCAGGAAGATGCCCAGGTGGGGCGTGCCGACGGTGATGAGGGCCTTCACCGGCGCGTCGAAGAGCGTGCCGAAGCGGTCTGGCTGCCGGCAGCTCATCCAGTACCTGGCGATGAGCCCGCCCATGCTGAAGGCGATGATAATCACCTCGGCCGCGCCCCCGCGCGCCCGGCTCTTCTCGGAGAGGCGCCTCACTTGGCTCCGCGCGTCTTCAGGGCGCACGGCCGGCCCGGCGGTGAGCCGGCGGGCCAACAGGCGGATGTCCTCGTAGGCGTTGTACTCCCCGTCCGCGTCCAGCCCGTAGTGGAAGAGGTGAACCAAGTCGGGGTCCAAGTCGGCCAGCCGGACGAGGGCCTCCAAGAAGCCCGTGTTCGTCCACAGCGACGGGTGTCCGCCGAAGCCGTGGATGAGCATGACGGGCTGTCGTCTCGGCATGAGCACGTGACCTCCTCAACGTGACAGGCCGGCGCGCACGAAGAGCCAAGGGGCACCCAAGGTCACCCATGCGCCGGTGAGGCCGTAGCGGAGCACATAGCCGGCAGGCGTGGGGGGAAGGAGTGCCTTGCCCCCTCCCCAGATCAGGGCCAGCCCGACAAATCCCGCGGCCAGGCAGAGAGCCCGCCGGCGCCACGGCCCGCCGGGCACGAAGCCCACCCTGTGGTATTCCACCACGGCACCGAGCGAGGCGCCCACCAGGGCGCCCACGGCCCGCGCGACCAACGGCTCCTCGCCGGCAGCGGGGAGGAGGACGAGGGGCAGCAGGGCCAAGCCACCGTGGGCACGGGCCGGCAAGTTCACGGCCCACCGTTCCACAGCCGGGCCCCATCGCACCACGGCGTACAGCAGCACAATCCCCACGGCCCACCCGGCAACCACGTCGTGGGGGAAGTGGACGCCCAAGTAGATGCGCGAGAAGCCGATGAGGAAGCTCAGCGCCAGGGCCCACAGGGGCCACAGGCGCCGCCCCGTGGCCCGTGCCAGCCACCCCCACGTGACCACCGCGTTCTGGGCGTGGCCGCTGGGCAGGCCGTACCCCTCGGCCGGCGTGAGGCGGGCCACCAGCTCGGGAGAGGGACGCGGCTGACGGAAGGTCGCCTTCAGGCCGGTGTTCAGGAGGCCGGAAAGGATGAAGAGGAGGGCTACGTAGAGGCCCCATCGCCGGCTGTAGGCCCACCACAACAGGGGCACCAACACGAGCAGGAAACGTTCGCCGCCCACGAAGGTGAAGAAGAGGAAGAACACATCCAAAACAGGGTGGCGGAAGGCCTGAACGCCCTGAATAATGGCGTAGCCGTAGGAGATGATGGTGCTCATAGCTCCTGAACAGCCCTGCCCTGACGGCGCAGCTCCTCTGCCGCCTCGCGGGCCGAGCGGCCCGTGCCCAACATGGTGGCCAGCTCCTGCAGGCGCCCCTCCTCGTCCAAGGGCTCCACGCGCGTCACCGTGCGGCCGTCTGCCGGCACCTTGTACACGCGGAAGTGGGTGTCGCCGAAGGCGGCCAGTTGGGGCAGGTGAGTGATGCAGAGCACCTGGTGAAATCGCCCCAGGGCGTGGAGCTTGCGGCCCACGGTGGTGCCCAAGCGCCCGCCCACGCCCGTGTCCACCTCGTCGAAGATGAGCACCGGGGTTTCGTCCGCCTCGCCCAACACCGTCTGGAGGGCCAGCATGAGACGGGCCATCTCCCCGCCGGAGGCCACGCGGGCCAGGGGCTTGGGGGGCTCCCCGGGATTCGTGCTGACCAGGAACTCGACGCGGTCCAGCCCGGTGGCGTCGAAGGCGTAGCGGGCCGAGGGGTCGAGCCCGAAAGCCTCGTCAACGGGGACACCGGCCGGGTCCTCGCGCCACTCGAAGCGGATCACCAGGCGGGTGTGGGCCATGCGCAGGTGGGCCAGCTCCCGCTCCACAGCCTTGGCAAGGCGGGCGGCCGCCCGCCGACGGCGGGCGCTCAGCTCGACGCCCAGCCGGCCGATCTGTTCCAGCAGGCGAGCCTCGATCTGGCGGAGCCGTGTCAACTGCTCCTCGGCGCGCGCCAGCCGTTCCAGCTCCGCGCGGGCGTCGGCTGCGGCGCGGAGCACCTCCTCGACCGTGGGGCCGTACTTGCGCTTCAGCCTGAAAATGAGGTCGAGGCGGTGTTCGATCTCCTGGAGGCGGGCGGCGTCGTACTCGATTCCCTCCATGTAGTCGCCCAGGAAGCGGGCCACGTCGTCGAGGAGAGCCAGGGCCTGTTCCACCGAGGCCACGTGGGAGGCCAGCCGGCTGTCCAGCTTGGCCAACTGGCGGAGGGCGCGCAGGGCTTGGTCAACCCGGTCGAGGGCCGGGATGTCGTCCTCGGCTCCGCCGTAGAGCAGGGTGTAGGCCTCTTGGGCCAGCTCGGCCAAGCGTTCGGCGTTCGTCAGGAGCCGGCGCTCTTCGCGCAGTGCCTCCTCCTCGCCGGGCCGGAGGCCGGCCTGTTCAATTTCCTCGAGGGCAAAGCGCAGGCGCTCAGCTCGCCGGTCGAGCTCACCTTGGTCCGAGGCGACCTTGCGCACGGCCGCGCGCACTCTGCGCAGTTCACCCACCCGCTCGGCCAGGCGGGCCCGCAGCTCCTGCGCGCCGGCGTACCGGTCGAGCAGGTCCAACTGCACGGCAGGGCGGCGCAACGCCAGGTGCTCCGCCTGGCCGTGGATGTGGATGAGCCGCTCGCCCACCTGCTGGAGGAGGCGCAGGGGGACGGCGCGGCCGTTGATTCGGCAGACGTTGGCCCCCCGGGCGCGGATTTCCCGGGTCAGGATGAGGGTTTCCAAGGGCTCGCCGGCCTCGAGCACGCCGTGCTCCTCCAGCAGCGGGCGGAGCACGGTGGCCCTCGACGGCTCCACGAGGAAGAGCCCTTCGACGCGCGCCTGGCGGGCGCCGGCGCGCACGTAGTCGCTCAGGGCACGCCCCCCGAGGAGCAAGCTCATGGCGTCCACCAGGATGGATTTGCCGGCGCCCGTCTCACCCGTCAACACGTTGAGGCCGGGCCCGAAGCGCAGGTGGACACGCTCGATGATGGCGAAGTTCTCCACGGTCAGCTCGAGCAGCATGGTGCTTTCCGCCACCACGGGTTGGTTAGCGCAGGCGGGCTGTGGCCGTGGCCGCTGCCAGGACCACGTACATCCAGAGGAAGATGTTGAGGGCCACGGAGAGAAGCCCGCGCACCGGCGATCCCCCGACCAGGCCGAATCCTACCCCCAGCACCAGGAGTCCCAACACGATGCCGGTCACAGTGGCCACCTGGAGCGGCCGCCCTCGCTTGCGGGGCACGGCCCGCTCGACGGCGGCGGCCACGGCGCCCCCAATGGCCGGGCTCACGAAGAAGAGCAGGAACCAGAAGATTCCGGCCACCATCATGGCCACCAGGGCTCCCACGGCCCCGGCCACCGTGCTGACCGCCAGGGCCAACGCCACCTGGTGCAGCGGCACGTCGTAGACGGGGGAGCGGGTGGCGCGCACACACTCCCGGCAGCGCAGGCCCACGGGGTGGCGCACGGCGCACTCCGTGCACATGGGGCGACCACACCGGTTGCAGCGCAGGACGGTCTCCCGTTCGGGGTGGACGGTGCAATAGAGGGGAGCGCCCGTGGCGCGTTCGGCCAGGGCTCCTTCGCGTTCCAGCACCTTCTGGAGGGCCGCCCGGGCCTCTTCGTGCTCGGGGTCGAGGGCCAGGACCTGTTCCAGGTAGGCCTTCTTGTCGGCCAGGTTGTCGGTCAGGGTGCTGCGCCAGAGCCAAGCGTCCACGTTGGTCTCGTCCAGCTCGGTGGCGCGGCGGAGCAGGCGGCGGGCTGCCTCGACATCGCCGGCCCGCGCGGCGGCGATGCCCTCGCGCACAAGCTGTTGGCTCATGTGGCGCGTGTCAGGGGATTCACTCGCCATGTCTGCCAGTTCGGTCCAGCCGTTTGGCCAGGGTTTCGTAGTAATACTCCCGGGAGCCCAAGCGCACGAAGCGCACCACGTGACGGCTTCCGGTGGCGCGGAGCCGGTCGCCAGGCGCCCAGGGGACGGCAACTTGGCCGTCCACCACGGCCACTGTTTCGTGGTACGGGGTCCCTGTGGCCACCTCGACGACGGCGCCGGCCGGCACGACCAGGTTGCGCAGGTGGGCCAGGTGGGCGGCCACGGGGACCACGACCAGGGCGTCCACCGAGGGCGCCACGATGGGCCCGCCGGCGGCCAGGGCGTAGGCCGTGGACCCGGTGGGTGTGGCCACGATGAGGCCGTCGGCCACGTAGCGGGTCACCAGGGCGCCGTTGACCCACACGTCGAGCTTCAGGGCGTGGGGGCCGTCGCCCCGGGCCAGGACCACGTCGTTGACGGCCACGAGGCGTGCCTCCTCACGGCCGTCGCGCACCAGGACCACGTCCAACAGGGGGCGTTCTTCCACCCAGAACTGTTCGGCCAACACTTTGGGCAACGCTTCCAGGGCCTCGTCGGGGGCCAGCTCGGTCATGAAGCCCAGGTGACCGAAGTTGACGGCCAGGATCGGCGGGGATTTGGGCAACGCGGCCCGGGCCGCCCGCAGGATGGTGCCGTCTCCCCCCAAGGTGACGAGCAGGTCGCTGTTGCCGGCTCGTGGCCGCAGGGAAGTGTGGTCCCGCGACGATTCCAGCCACGTCTGTACGCCGGCGCCGCGCAGGAAGGCGGCCAGCTCTTCGGCCAGGGCCCGCGACTCCGGGATATAGGGGTGGTACAGGAGGCCGGCGCGCTCGATGGTGGTCATGGTGACGGGTGGGCCACAAGCCGCTCGTGGAGCCAGGCGACCAAGTTGGCTTGGACGACGGCTTCTTGGTGGCCGGTCTCAAGGTGCTTGACTTGCACTTCGCCGCGGGCCAGCTCCTCGTCGCCGATGATCACCACGTACTCGGCCCCTGATTTGGAGGCCTGGCGCATTTGGGCCTTGATGCTGCGCTCCCCAAAGGCCACGAGCGCGCCGACGCCCCGCCGGCGCACTTGGTCGGCCAGGGCAACGGCCGCGTCCTTGGCCAGGCGCCCCCGGTGGACGAAGAAGACGCGGGGCGCCGGCATGGACGGCGGCGCTATTCCCTGGGCCTTGAGGGCCAGCACGATGCGCTCGATGCCGGCCGCAAATCCCACGCCGGGCGTGGGCGCCCCGCCCAAGACCTCCACCAGGCCATCGTAGCGGCCGCCGCCGCCCACGGCGTTCTGGGCACCCAGCCCTTGGGCCGTGACCTCGAAGACCGTGCGGGTGTAATAGTCCAATCCGCGCACCAGGCGCGGGTTGAGCTCGTAAGGGCGCTCCAGCATGTCCAAGTAGAAGCGGAGCTGGGCGAAGTGCTCGCTGCACTCGGAGCACAGGTGCTCGACAATGGACGGAGCCTCGTTGACAACGGGCTGGCTCTCGGGCTCCTTGGTGTCCAACACGCGGAGGGGGTTCTTCTGAAGCCGCTCCAGGTCCAGCTTGCTCAGCTCATCCCGGCGGGAGTGCAAGTAGGGCACGAGCACGTCCCGAATGTACGGGGGGCGACAGCGGGGACACCCGATGCTGTTGAGCTGAAATTGGAGTTCCCGAAAGCCGAGGGCGGTGTAGAGGTCCCACGCCACGGACATGATCTCGAAGTCGGCCAAGGGGTCGGCTTCGCCGATGGACTCGCAGGAGAACTGAGTGTGTTGCCGGTAGCGCCCGGCCTGGGGGGCCTCGTACCGGAAGACGGGGCCAATGGCGTAGAGCTTCACCGGCTGTGGGCGCACGCGCATCCCGTGCTCGATGTACGCGCGCACGATGCCGGCCGTGAACTCGGGGCGCAGGGTGAGTGAGCGCCCGCCCCGGTCCTCGAACGTGTACATCTCCTTCTCGACGATGTCGGTCCCCGTGCCCACACCCCGCACGAAGACTTCCGTCTCCTCGAAGACGGGCACTTCGATGGGCCAGAAGCCGTACTTGGCGGCCACGTCCCTGGCCGTCCCGAGCACCCACTGCCAGTAGGGCTGATCGTCGGGCAACACGTCTTGGGTGCCCCGTGGCGCCTGATAGCGTGCCATCTGTGCGTGTGCTCCTTCCGGTCTCGTTGTGGTAGGTTGTCAGGGAGACGCCTGCAGCAGAGTGGTGGTGGCAGGAATTATACTCCAGCCGCCGGCTCTTGTCCATTGCCCGCTTGCCCGTCTTGGAACCGCACGGGAGCCCCGGCCGTTTTCAGGAGGACTCCTTTTCCCCCAGCGATTCCCTTTCCCGTGCCAGCAGCTTCAGGAACTCGGCCACGACGCGGGGATCGAAGTGCTTGCCGGCCTGCTCGCGGATGTAGCGGAGCGCCTTCTCCTCGGGCCAGGCCGGCCGGTAGGGACGGTCGGAGCGGAGGGCGTCCCACACGTCCACCACGGCGAAGATGCGGGCCGGCAGGGGAATTTGGAGCCCCTGAAGGCCCCGAGGGTAGCCGCTGCCGTCCCAGCGCTCGTGGTGGCAGTAGGGAATGTCGAGGGCCGGGCGCAAGTATTCGATGGGGGAGAGCAGGTCATAGGCGTAGACGGGATGTTGGCGCATGATGTCCCACTCCTCGGGCGTCAGGGGGCCCGGCTTGCGGAGGATGCTGTCCGGGATGGCGATCTTGCCCACGTCGTGGAGGAGGGCACCCCGCCGGATGTGGCCGAGGGTCTCGCCGTGAATGCCCATCTGGCGGGCCAGTTTCACCGTCAGCTCGGTCACACGCTGTGTGTGCCCCTCGGTCTCCTGGTCGCGCATGTCGAGGGCTCGCACCCACCCCTCCAAGGTGGCATCATAGGCAATTCTGAGCTCCACGTTGGCCCGGTGCAAGTTCTCGAAGAGGTGGGCGTTGTCGATGGCGATGGCCAACTGGGAGGCCAACATCTCCAGGAACTCGAACCACTCCCCGTCGGGGTTGATCGGCGCACGGTGGAAGATTTCCAGCACGCCCTTGAGCTCCCCCTTGGCGATGAGGGGCACGCCACAGTAGTAGACGAAGTGTTCACTGTCCAACTGCTCCCGACGGGGAAAGGAGATGGGGCGGTCGAAGTTGGAGAGGATGATGCGCTGGCGCTGGAGCACCACTTCGCCGGCGGTGTCCTCGTAGAGCCGGATCACGGGGGGAAACGGGTGCTCGACGTGGAACCCGTGGCCGGCGGCGTACTCCAGGTAGTACATGTGAGGGTCGAAGAGCAGAATGTCGGCGGCGTCCACCTTGAGGTGGGCCAGAATCTGGTCGAGGAGGGTGCGCATGGTGAGGCGCAGGTCGGCGTTGGAGGCAATGGTCATGTCGATGTAGCGCAGCGCCGTGAGCCGCTGGAGACGGCGTTCGGTCTCGGCGAAGAGGCGGGCGTTGTGAATGGCGATGGCAATCTGGTCGGCCAGGGTCTCGAAGAGGGCCAAGTCCTCGGGGTCGAAAGATGTCTCGGCGCCGGCCAGAATGGCCAGCACGCCGACAACTTGGCCCCGGCCGCGCAGGGGGATGAGGAAGCGCATTCGGCCGGCCGGGGGATCGGTTTGGATGAAGGGCCGCCCCGAGATGGCCACGCTGTTGATGGTGGCGCTGTCGGCCAAGGCGGGGTGGGATTCCCCTGCCTTGAGCACGCCGACGCCGGCACCGTATGCTGCTGCACGGCTCAGGCCCTCGTGGCGCACCAGCCATATTTCGATGGCCTCGAGGCGCAGGGCCACGCCGATGCGACGCACGATCTCGGGCAGGAGCTCATCGGGCGAGAGGATGGTGGTGACCTGTCGGCCGACCTCGTAGATGGTGGTCAGTTGTTGGGCGCGGCGCCGCTCGGCGGCTTGGCTGCGCAGGCGCTCGATGGCCGTGGCAAGCTGGCCGGCAAAGGTGGTCAACAGGCGCTCATCCTCTTCGGTGAAGGCGTCCACGTGGGCGCTCTCGGCGTTGATGACGCCCAGCACGCGGTTGCCGGCCTTGAGGGGCACGCAGAGTTCCGAGCGGGTGCGGGCTTCGATGCGGATGTAGTTGGGCTCTTGGTCCACGTCCGGCACGCGCTTTGGCCGGCCGGTGACGGCCACGTGGCCGGTCACGCCCCGCCCGAGCGGCACGGAGAAGTGAACCACCGGGGTGCTGGCGCGATAGGAGGGGTGGGGGCGCAGGACGCCGTCCTCCTCGTCCAGCAGCAAGATGCCGAAGTTGTCGGTGTAGAGGCGTTCGCCGATGAGGTGGGTGGCCTTCTCGATCAGCGTGTCCTCGTCGGTGGCCTCGGCGCAGAGCGTGGCCAGGGTGTGGAGGATGGAGAGCTCCTCGATCTGGCGGTGCAGGGCCTCCTCGACTTCCTTGCGGGCGGTGATGTCGAGCAGGCTGCCCTCGTAGAAGACAGGCCGGCCCTCCGGGTCACAGATGGGTTGCCCCGTGTTCACCGCGCAGATGACACTCCCATCCCAACAGCGGAGCCGAAGCTCGACTTCCTTCACGCGGCCGGCCTGGCCGCCCTGCACCTGCAACTGCGCGCTCCACTGCTCACGGTCTTGGGAGGTCAGGCACAGCTCCTGCACGTGAACGCCCACCAGGCTCTCCCGGTCGGGGTATCTCAGCATGGTGACCAGGGCCATGTTGACTTCCAGGAGCCGGCCCGTCATGTCGGTCCGGTAGAGGCCCACAGGGGCGCCGTCGAAGAGGCTGCGATATTGCTCCTCGCGCTCGCGAAGGGCCCGTTCCACCTGTCGGCGCTCGGCGATCTCGGCGCGGAGGGCGCGGTTGGCCTCCTCCAGCTCGCGCGTGCGCTCGGCCACCAGGTACTCCAGTTGCCGGTACATGGAAATGTTGCGCAGGATGGGCGCCAGGAAGCCGGCCGCGGTGCTCACCAGTTGTCGCTCCCGTTCCAGCTCATCGTCGGGCGCCCGGCTGACCACACAGATCACGCCCTGGAGCTGTTGCTCGATGGCGATGGGCACAGCGTAGCAGCAGCGCACGTCGTTCGGGAGGTGAACGCCGCGTTCGGCCAACCACCGCCAGACATCAAGGCCGATGTCGAGGACGGCATCCGCGGGCCGGGCGAAGCCATAGGCGGCCATAAGCTGCATGTGGTGGTGAGTCTCGTCGAGCACGAAGAGGGCCACTAGGGCCGGGTGAATGGTGCGCACGAGCCACTGCACGAAAGCCTCGGTCTCGCGTTCGAGTTCGAGCGAAGAGCCCACTTCCAGGCTGAGCCGGTAGAGCTGTTGCAAGTGCAGATGTCGAACCTCTGCCATTGGCGAATGCTCCGAGGTCTCGGCCAAGTGCGATCTGAGAGTGACCGGACGAAGGCGGCGTGCCGGCACGTATCCTGTTGGCAATGCCGACCAACAGTGGACGGATCACGTGACGAACGTTACTCCTCTGCCGACGTGTCCAGAAGTGAGAATGACCCCGCAAGGGGGCCCTTGACGACCGGGCCCTCCGGCTCCTGGATGACGTACTCCCGCACTTCCACGCTGTGGCTGCTGCCCTTGACGCTGAGCACAGTGAGCGCTCGCCGGATTTCGGCGCCCACTTGCACGTACCGCAACACCAAGAGTGCGTCGGCGATGGAGGAGATGCCGCGCGAGGTGAGCAGGAGCGAGGTGCCGAACATTTGCCCCATGTGGGCCGTCAACATGGCGGTCACGCCGTTGTTCTTGAACCACTGGATTAGGGAGTACATGTACTCGAAATAGCGCCCCCGCTCGTGTTCGGCGTAGAGGCTGAGGTCATCGATGCTGTCAACGGCCACCCGCTTGGCCCCCAGGCGCCGCACCACCTCGACGATGTGCATGGCCTGCTCGTCCATGTCCAGCTCGACCGGGGAGGTGTAGAGGAACTCGAACGTGCCGCGGGCGCGCAGGGCCTCCACGTCGAAGCCAAAGTTGCGCGCCGTCCGGCGGAACACGTTGGGGTCCTCCTGGAACGAGATGTAGACGCTCGGCTCACCCCGCACGGCGCCGTTGAGCACGAAGTGGAGGGCCGTCACCGTCTTGCCCACGCCCGGATCGCCCACCACCAGGGCAGCGGTGCCGCGGAGCAGCCCGCCGTGCAGGAGTTCGTCCAAGCCATCGATGCCTGTGGGCACTCGTTCGTCGGAGGGCTCATACATGTGGGGGGACGCTGGCGTGACGAAGCGGGGAAAGAGGTGGATGCCGTCAGCATCGATGCGATATGAGTGTTCGCCGGCCAGGTAGCCGCTGCCGCGCAGCTTGTGGACTTGGAGGCGACGGTGTGGATAGGGCCCCACGTGGCGCGTGCTGAGCTCCACGATGCCGTCCACAATGGTGCTCTCCGGTGCCACGGCGAGCTCCTCGGCGGTGTACTCCCCGACGAGCAAGGCCGTGCACTCGATGGTGGCCAAGCTGGCGGCCATGCGGTAGAGGGCTCGCCGCAGCTTGGCCCGCGAATCGCTCAGGTCGTGGATGGCCTTGAAGCTGTCCACGATGAGGAGGGCCGGCTGATGGCGCATGATCAGTTCCTGGACGAGGTTGAGCACGGCCTCGCCGTTTTTGTCGAGCAGGGCCGGCCCCAAGTCCTCGTACAGGATGGCCGTGCCCACCTTCTCGACGTCGAAGAACGAGAACTGTTGGACAAATCGGACAAAGCGGGCCATTGGCTCGGAGACTGTGGTGAGGATAAGGGCCTTGCGCTGTGGGGTAGCATACTGGTAGGCCACTTGGTTGACAAGGACCGTCTTGCCACTGCCCGGCACGCCGCCGAGCAACATGGTGCTGTTTTGGGGAATGCCACCTCCTAGGATCACGTCAAGATTGGATATGCCTGTTTCAATACGGTTCATCACTGCGTTCCTTTTCTGCCCCCACCTTCCCTACTCCAGCCGGAGGGCCTTAACAAGTTGTGAATCGTCTCCAACATGATGTCGTGCCGCAACGGTTTGAGCAGGAACGCATCCGCTCCGGCCTGCAACGCACGCTCCTCCGCCAACAGAAAGGTGAAGAAGAGGACCGGAATGTGACGGGTTTCCGCCGTCTGTTTGAGCCGCCGGCAGACCTGAAAGCCGTCCAACTCCGGGAGCAGTGCTTCCAGAATGACGAGCGTCGGCTGATGGGCTTGTGTCAGGCGTATCACCTCCTGCCCGTCCTCTGCAAACATGAGGCGAAACCGGTCGCCCAACACTCGTACCAACGCGACGCGCATGAAGGGGTCCCGTTCGGCGACCAAGATCAGGGGCTTGTTGGAGTTCATGGAGTTCACCGCCCAAGCTCATTCAACGTGGTCAGGTTGTTCGAGGATCCCCCTGTTCCCTTCCTCTCCAACTTCGCGTTGTGTGCTCCCGGAGGAGCCGAGCAGTCGCCTTGAGGCAAAAAGCGAATACAGTTTCCTGAAAGGAAGTGTAATGACAACGCGCATTATTGTAAAATACTCCGCCGTTTAGGGCTTGACACGCACCATGAAGCGCGCTATAGTACCCCCGTCCTGGCTTCAAGAAGGTCTTGTGGCCCGCCGAGGGCAACAGTCCGGTTCTGGAGAAGACGGGAGGGAGGGCGACACTCCATTGTACTTGCCCACTCGCGAGCGGCCACAGCGTCGCCGCCGGCGCATCATTTGGCTGTTGATGGCGTTGGCCTATGCGTTGACCGGCCTGGTGTACCTCCAGGAGTGGTACCCTCACCTCTTTCCCGGCGTTGGCCGGGGAACCACGGAGACAACCAGCACGCTCTCCTCACAGCAGTATTTGGCTAACGGCGATGCCGCCCTGGAGGCCGGCAACATGACCGCCGCCCTCCAGGCATACCAGGAGGCCGTGGCCGCCGACCCGGACAACGCCGTGGCCTACGCCCGGTGGGCCAAGCTGTTGGCCTTGGCCGACCGCGAGGAGGAAGCGCTGCTGCGCGCCGAGCGCGCCGTGGCCTTGGCCCCCGAGAACCCGGAAGTGGTGGCCATCTACGCCATGGTGCTCGACTGGAACGGCCAGTACCCGGAGGCCGTGGAACAAGCTCTCCGGGCCATTGAGCTCGACCCCCAGTACGCGCCGGCCTACGCCTTTCTGGCCGAAGCCTACGCCGATTCAGGTCGCCTGGGGCGTGCCCTGGAGGTAGTGGAAGAGGCGTTGACACTGGCCCCCCAGGACGTGGACGTGCTCCGCAACGCCGGGTACGTCTACGAAGCCCTGGGAGACTACCAACAGGCCGTCGAGTATTACCAGCGCGCCGTGGAGGTACGGCCCCTCAGCTACCTCTACTTGAGCTTGGGGCGCAACTACCGCGTGATGCAGCGCTACGACGAGGCCGTGGCTGCCTTTGAGAAGGCCGCCGAGGTGGACCCCCAAAGCGCCCGCCCCCTGGACGAGCTGGGGTGGACGTACTACATGCGCCAGGAGTACGAGTTGGCCGTGCAGCAGTTCGAGCAGGCCATTGCCACCGACCCGCGCTACTCGCGCACGTATGTCCACTTGGGCACGCTCCACTACGTGCGCCGCAATTACGAGGCCGCCATCGAGTACCTGGAACAGGCCGTTTCCCTGGGGTTCAGCTCCGAGGACGTGTTCTACATGTTGGGCCTGGCCTACGCCTTCACCGACCGGTGCGACGAGGCCATGCCCTGGCTGGAGCGCGCCCTTCAACTCAACCCCGACTCCGAGCCCGCTCAGGCCGGCCTGGAATATTGTAATCGGGAGTAGGGTTGGCTCCCCCCGGCTTTCCGCAGCGGGAGTGCAACCGGCGGCGAGGAGGTGAGCCACATGGCGATGCCACCCCGTGAAATGGCCGTGCCATCCCGGCCCCCCTCGTTTCTGGGCCGGCTGGCGCGCGCGCTCGTCAAGCTGATCGCCCTCGGGGCGACTATCGTGTTGGGCGTTGTGGTGGGCATCGCCTTCTTCTGGTGGCTCTCCACCACGGTGCTGTGGCCCCTCCAGGAGCACGCCCGGGCCATCGCCGCCCTCGACCGCTCCCAAGCCCGCCTGGCCGATGAGCTCGCCCGCCGCGACGCCCGCCTGGCCGAGCTGGAGGCCGCCCTGGCCGAGAGCAACGCCCGCCTCGAGCGCACGGCTGAGGAGTGGGGGCGCCTCCAAACCCGCCTCGCCAACGTGGAGGAGGAGCTGGCCGCGGCCAGGGAGGAGGTGGACCGGCTTCGGGCCCGTGTCGTCGCCTTGGACCGCCAGGCCACACGCCGGCGGGAGGACGTGCGGCGCCTGCAGGCCGACTTGGCGGCGGTGTCCGAGCGCCTGGGGGCTGTCCAGGCGCTCGTGGAGGCCCAGGCCGTGGAGCTCAACGCCATGAGCAGCGACATCGCCGACCTCCAGCTCGCCACCCTGGCGCCCGACGGCAGAGTGGCCCGGCTCGAGCGCACGGCCCGCCTCCTGTGGGTGCAGGCCAACGTGTTGAACGCCCGGCGCGAGCTGGAGCACCGCAATTTCGGGCTGGCCGAGGAGTACCTGCTGAACACGCGCGAGGCGGTGGTCCTGCTGGCCGCCGAGGCGGCCGGCCCCGAGCGGGAGGCGCTGGTGACCGTGGTGGGCTCCCTGGATGACGCCCTGCGGCTGCTCCGCGAGGACCCCTTCGCCGCCACCGGGGCACTCGACGCAGCCTGGCGAGCCCTCAACGCGGCCGCGCGGTAGCAGCAGGGGCCGGGCAGAGAGGCGTGGAGGAGAAGATGGATGTCTCACAGGCGCAACACGTCAAACGCCCCCCGTTTCCGCCCACTCTGGCGCTGCTCAGCGGCATTTTGGCCGTCTCCACAGGGGCGATCTTCGTGCGCCTCGCGGACGAGGCTCCGCCCCTGGTCGTGGCCGCCTACCGGGTGGGCATCGCCTCGGCCCTGCTGGCCCCACTGGCCTGGTGGCGAGCCCGCCACGAGTTGCGCGCCCTCGGCCGGCGGGACTATGCCCTTGCCGTGCTGGCCGGCTTCTTCCTGGCCCTCCACTTCGCCACGTGGGTGACATCGCTCTATTACACCTCTGTGGCCAGCAGCGTGGTCCTGGTGAACACGAATCCTCTCTGGGTGGGCCTGCTGGCGCCCGTGGTGAGCAAGGACCGCATCACCCGCCTGATGGCCGCCGGCATTGTCATGAGCGTGGTGGGGGGCGTTATCATCGGGCTGGGCGACTTGGCCATCAGCGGCCAGGCCCTGTGGGGGGACATCTTGGCCGTCATGGGGAGCATCAGCGCGGCGTTCTACATTTTGCTGGGGCGCAACGTGCGACGGCAGGTCTCCCTGTTGGCTTACGTGATGGTCTGCTACGGGTCGGCCGCCCTCTTCCTGTGGGCCATCGTGTTGGCCACCGGCCAGCCCATCACCGGGTACGGCTCCTCCACGTATGCCGTCTTCTTGGGCATGGCGCTCATCCCCCAGATTATCGGCCACAGCAGTTACAACTGGGCCCTGGAATGGGTGAGCGCCAGCATGGTGGCCGTGGGGCTGCTCGGGGAACCCATCGGCAGCACAATTTTGGCCTACATCCTCTTCGGCGAGCGCCTCACGTGGGCCAAGGTGGTCGGCGGAGGGTTCATCCTGGCGGGCATCTATTTGACCGCGCGGGGCGAGGCCGCAAGCACCTCGGGAGCGCCAGAAGCCCTGGAACCGGCCGGATAGAGCGGCGCAGCGCTTATGGAGATCACGAACGTCTATTCCAACGACATACCCTGGGGCACTTCGCCCCACCACATTGCCACCCGCTTCAAGGATTTGGGCACCGAAGGTGCCACCGACGGGGTGAAGATGCTCTTCGTGGAAGTGGCACCGGGCGGCCGCATCATGCTCCACGCCCACGGCGCCGAGGTCTTTTTCGTCATCGAGGGATACGGGCGCTTCACCGTCGAACACGAGGAGACGGACATCGGCCCCGGCGACCGCATCATCGTGCCCCGAGGCCACATTCAGGGCGTGCGCAACACCGGAACCGTTCCCCTGCGCATGATCTCCGTGCAGCCCCCAAGCGGCGCCCGCTTCTACTGGCTGAAGTTCAAAGACCTGGTGCGACGCCTCTTCTCCTAGTCGGCCTCCTCGGGCGGTTGACCGAGCGCTACACCGTCCCGCGGCATGAAGCGCTCCGCCGAGAGCACCACCGCACTGCGCCCCGCGCTTCGGTCGGTCTCCACGTCGGCCGGGTGCTCCTCCGTGTCCTCAAGAAGTGCTTTCAGCCGGCGCACCTCCTCACGGGTGAGGGCATACTGGCCGGCGTGCTCCACCAAATGTTCGGCCAGCAGGCGCTGCACTTGGGCGCTCAGGTCTCCCGGCGTGGCAAAGGGACGCCAGGGGACGTGGGCATCTTGGACGAAGATGTGGCCGGCCGGCGTGCGGGCGATGCCCCGCTTGAGGAAGGCGATCACCGGCCGCCCAGCACGGCGGGCCAGGTGCCACTCGAGGCCCACAGGGGCCCGGATGTCGCCGCCCATGACCAGAATGTAGAGATCAGCTCGCCGAAGGGCATCACGGTCCACGGGAGCCTCTTCCAGGGGAGACTGCACGATCTCCCAGGCCAGCGTGACGGGCAGTTCCACGATGGCGCGGGCGAGAGCATCCCGCTCGGCCATGAGGTCCGACGCGGCGGAGATGTACACGAGGACGGGTGATGATCGCGCGGTCACGTCCTTCGCCTCCAAAACAGGCCTTCCGTCTCCAATCCCACTGCAGGAGAAGCTATGTCGGTCCACCAATGTATTCTAGTCATTCTCCCCTTTATCCCATCACCACCACCCTTGGCTCATTTTGCAAATCCTCCAAACCTCCACCCATCTCCCGCCAAACTTTTGTCTCTTCATCAGAATCAAAATCACAATTTGGTAACCCTGTAGGCACTCCTACAACCTCAAGCATATTATCACCAAAACATTTTACAATATTTTGTATATCTGGATGAAGATTTGATTTTTTCTTGTTTGAATAGTAATACCTAGAATAATTAGCTGTGTATTCTAAATAGTCATCCCTCAAACCAAGACCCTCAACCACTAATCTGACAAAATACCCTTCTCCAACAAGCACGGTTCTAAACATATCCTCAACAGATCCCCCAATATCTGGGGCAGTTGTAGCTTCGTGTACGACCATATATAAAATGTTTTGGTATAAATCATAAACAGAATAATACTGTATCATTTTTGGGTTAACCATAACTATATTTAAAGGAAGTAGTGCGCCTTCTTGATCGAAGAAAAACGTTCCAGGATTTTGTAAAGCATCTGTCTGTTCCCTTATCCCGCTTGCTGTATAAAAAACATTCACCTGGCTCTCTGCACCAAAAAACCTGTTCACCTCAGCAGAAGCCATCGCATATTCTGGGATACTGTACACTGTGCCCATCGCCTGCTGCAAAAGCTCTATCATCCTCTTCTCCTCAACCTCACCCACTCCTGGATCCACGCCTTGCAGCAAAATAGCCTGATTCGCCACCTCCCCACTCCTGGGATCTAGAGCTTGGAAGACTTCAACAACATCTGGCTCTAATTCAAAGGGAACAAGCCACAACTCAACAAGCCTGAGAGGATCCTCTACTCCTACTAGCACTACTCCCGAATCCCTTGCCACTTCTCCATCAAACACCGGATTTCTTATCCTGCTTCCATCAATTGTTTCGTAATCATCGACTTCAAGGCGAATAAATGGTAACTTTCTTGCCACAAAACCGTTTGAATCACTGGCAAAAAGGTACCCAAAAAGCCCGTTTGTAAATCTTAATGCTGATCTTATATCTCCGCTTGAATCAACCATAAAAAACGGACCTTCTAAAAACTCCCTATAATCACTCAAGGGCCAACTCCTGCTGTTATTTAGGATTTTTAGTCGGACATCCAACGGATAAACATTATCGTCTCCAAAGAACGTTAGTGCAGGAAATGTAGAAAGAGGCACTCTGGAAAATACTGTTGTATTCATCCAATCCTCATCGTTTAAATTTACAACAAATGCAAAGCGGCCTGCAACAACAACTATATCCCCTTCATCAAAGATCACGTCTAAATCACCAGAATTATAAAATTCTCCGTAAAAATTGCTTGGCCTGCCAAAAGCCCTCTCCAAAAACTCCTGCATATTTTCAAAATCTCCCATATACGATAAACTCTCTGTAAGATCCTCTGCTTGTTTGTTGGCGATCACATACACCCTTCCCTCTGCATCCTGGTAAAAGCGAAGCTGGGAGAGGGCCTCCTGGGGGTTGCCCTCGGACATAAGGGCCTGGGCAAGCTCCTGGGGCTTGATCCTGCTGC
>Ga0256839_1001300_pt1 | contig 30600 bp, 23 predicted proteins | sample 354166metaG_FD_185968 | JGI IMG/M metagenome (GOLD analysis project Ga0256839, IMG submission 185968) | Hydrothermal vent microbial communities from Mid Atlantic Ridge, Atlantic Ocean - 354-166 | ecosystem: Environmental > Aquatic > Marine > Hydrothermal vents | place: Atlantic Ocean: Mid... | reverse complement strand
ATGTCGTATTGCAGCTCGCGAACCAAAGCACGTTGGTCACCGTCAAGCCCGCGGATGCGAACCAGCCGCGTGTGCGACCGAACGAGGCTTTCGAGCTGGCGCTCGGGGATCTGGATCGGTACCGGTGGGCCATCGCCCCCGTAGACGATCCCGGGGATCCACCCTTCCCGTCGAAGCCGCCGCACGGCCCACTTACCGCGAGCTTTCCGCGGTTGCACCTCAAGGACCACTTCTTCCATCGCTCACTCCTCCGCCCCAGCCCAGGCACCGGTAAAAAAACACCGCCCCCTTACGAGCTGGAAGCGGCCTTCTCTCTGCTTCCCCTGGTTCCCGCACGTCAGACTAAAGGATCCGCAGCATCTGCTGCTGTCGCCTGCGCATCTGCTTAATCATCTTCTTGCGCTGGCGCAGCCGCGCGCGCCGTTTGAGTTCGCTCGGTTTCTGGTAAAACGCACGCCGCCGGATCTCCCGGGGGAGTCCGGCACGCTCACACATCCGCCTGAACCGTTTTACGGCCTGCTGCAGTGATTCGCCAGGTCGTAGCGTGATCTTAACCACTCGTTCCTCCCGTACACACCTCCACCTGTACGGCAACCGAGAAACCGCCCTTATTTATGCCGCCAAACAATGCGGCCACGGTTCGGGTCGTAGGGCGATATCTCCACTACGACGCGATCACCGGGCACAATCCGGATAAAATGCCGCCGCATCTTACCCGATACGTGGGCAAGGATCTGGCGCCCACCCTCGATCTCCACGCGAAACTGCGTGTTCGCGAGGGCCTGGATGACCGTGCCTTCCACTGTAATTGGTTCTTCCTTCTTCGCCACGTTTCCTCTGTCGAACTCTAGGGTTACCGCCGAGCCCAGCAAAGACAGCCGTTCTCGACAAGTGGTGCGAGTCAGGGTGCTGCCTGGTCGGGTGGGACATCGAACGAGCTGCCACCGGGCATGGTCGCACGGACCCATCATCAGCACTCTATTGTTACGGAGAAACCGCGGAAAAATCAACTCAAGCGCCGACCCCCGGCCGCCCGCCCCTCTTTTCCGGCTCGGCCGCCCTCCATTCTAGGAGGAGTCCCGGATCGCGCCACGGAAGCCGAACCAACTGCGGCAATTGCCCCTACTTCCACTCCACAGCACCCCCAGCGGGAGGGCAGGAAGGGTAGCCTGGCAGAACTGTTGACCTTCCCCTACTGGGAAGCAGCCCTGGCCGTAACCGCCCCACAGCCTGGCTCCGGATCGTGGCCCGACCGGCCGCCTGGGCGATTCTCCCCATCCACATGGACGATCCGCGGCCTCCAGGCGAGCAGTTCCTCAGGGTCTCCCTCCACCTGGACAAAGCTGAGCACGATCACCAGATCACCGGGCTGCGCCAGCCGCGCCGCGGCCCCGTTCAGCACAACCTCCCCCGTACCCTCACCACCGGGAATAACGTACGTATCAAAGCGAGCCCCGTTGTGGATGTTCAGCACGCTGACGCGTTCGAACGCGACCAGGTCCGCTGCCGCCATAAGCCTACGGTCGAGCGTGATGGACCCTTCGTAGTCCAAGTGCGTCGCGGTTACCCGCGCCCGGTGGATCTTCGACTTCAGCAGGAACCGACGCACCTTCATGTCGTATCTCCGGACACGCCTCGCTTGGCCACGAACGGGTAATGATACGCAGCGTCCGCCACGAATCGGCGTGCCCGTTTGCTCAGGAAAACTCGCCGCGACGCCGCTTCAGTTGTGCTTGCAACCGCTGGATGATGGCCGAGTGCATCTGACTAACGCGGCTTTCGGAAAGGTTGAGCGTGGCCCCGATCTCCTTCATGGTGAGTTCCTCGTAATAGTACAGGATGAGGATGAGGCGTTCGTTTCGGCTGAGGCCACGAGTGACAAGCCGCATCAGGTCTTTTCTCTGCAGCTTCCGGGTCGGATCGTCCCCCTTCTTGTCCTCTAGGATGTCAATCTCACGGACATCCTTGTACGAGTCGGTCTCGTACCACTTCTTGTCCAGGCTGACGAGCGTTGCTGCGGACCCCTCCTGCACCATTTTGTAGTAGGCGTCCAGGTCGATGCCGAGTTCTGCGGCCATCTCTTCGTCCGTGGGGGGCCTCCCCAGGCGACACTCCAACGAGCGGCGCGCTTCGGCGAGACGGGATGCCTTGTGGCGAACGAGACGGGGCACCCAGTCCATGTTGCGCAGCTCATCGAGGATGGCACCGCGAATCCGTGGCACACAGTAGGTCTCGAACTTTACCCCCCGGTCGAGATCAAAGGACTGGATCGCGTCCATCAACCCAAACACACCAGCCGAAATGAGATCGTCGATGTCAACCCCCTCAGGAAGCCGGCTCAGCACACGCTCGGCACAATAGCGCACCAGCGGGAGATACTGTTCGATGAGCTGGTTGCGAAGCTCAACGGTTGGGTTCTGCTTGTAGCGTATCCAGAGTTCCTGGACTTGCTCCTTGGATAGCCCCTGGCGTGTGCGGGCCCGGGACCGCTTCCTGCTGACGGTAGTCTGGCTGTCCGCCCGCCCCTGAACCGTACTCGACTGAAGCTTCTCCTGACCTGACATCCGTGCCCTCGCGCTTGATCTGTTCCCTGTCCTCTCCGCCACAGCGCGGCCGCCGCAGCGGCGCGCACCTCGGCCTGTCGGCTCTTGCTACTTATCGGATGCCGCAGCCGATTACCGCAACAAAACGTGAACGACGTCCCGGCGTAACACGTGCAGAATCGGCACGACCGGTAACGGCGTAGCGGTCGGCCGGCCCACGATGTGCGGGCTTGTTCTGGTCCAGGGGGCACTCCTGGCCTTTAGCGCCCCCGTAACCGCCTTTCATCGCCATTGTGTATCGCCGTGACGTGCGCTCGGAGGCTACCGGTCTACGACGATTCTGTCCAGTGCGATTCCCCTTTACGTTGTGCGGATTAGGCCACTAGATCCTCGGGCAAATCGAACGCAATCCTGCCCTCACGGCTGAGTTCACCGAGCAGATTGAGGAGGCGACGGCCGGCAAGCCGAACCGACTCCAGCGCTGGAGTCGGCATCCTTTGAAGTGCCTCCCGGAGCTGCTCACTCTCGTGACGCGGCAGAGTGCGCAACACGTAGTCTCGGACGCTCCGATCAACCCCCCACAGCGCGGTGAGCACAACCTGTCGACCCGCGCGACGGAAAAGGGCGACCAGATCGCCCTGCGAAAGATACTTGAGATCTTCCAGATCCACTGTCATCTCCCTCTCCCTGTGCGTCCCTGCACCCATGCAGTGCTCTAGAACAAGCGGCGGAGGGTGCCGGCGGCGAGGGGGACCATCCGTTGTCCCCCGTTCGGACCAACGGAGTTCCCTCGCTTCCACCTGGACAACTCCGCCAAACAGGCCTGCGCTTCCTTGCGACGTCCCAGGTGCCAGAGGCAATTGGCGCGTTCGAGCGCAGCCTCAAACGCCCACGGATTCGACGACTTCACCACCGGCTCCAGCAAGACCAGCGCACGCTCATGCTCGCCAAGCACCACCAATGCCCTGGCCGCCACCACCCGGAGTTGGTCAATCTCTTCCTGAGTCAGTTGGCTGCCGAATCGGTCCAGGACAGCGATTGCCGTCCCTGCCACGCGCAACCACTGATCACGGGCACGCTCAACATAAACATCGGACTCCCCCCGTGAGGCGCGCACCGACGTCGTGTCCATCCTGTACGCCCGCTCCGCATCCAAATAGAGGAGCACTGCGTACAGGAAGTGGCCGCGAGCCGAGTCGTGCCCCCCCTCGTCGATCCATTCCTCGAGAAATCCCAACGCAGAACGGGTCTTGCCCTGGCCGGCAAGCGCCAGTGCCAAAGCAACACGTATACCTTGAACCACCTCGCGTTCCTGAGCGGACGCAAAAATCGCCTCGCTCAAGGCACGACTCAGAACCCGTTCCGCATCTCCGTAGTTGCCCGCCTGGATTTGCCCCAGGCCCAGTTCCAACTCCGCACGCAACCGCACCCCAGTCTCCCCCGCACGCCGAACCGCGCGCCTTGCGAATCGCATCTGCGCATCCCAGTCCCCCGCCGCTCGAGACCAGCGAGCCACCGCCAGAAGCTGCTCAGCATCGGCCAGCTCACCCTCCAGAGCACCGACCAGATCTACAGCCCGCGCGTAGTTGCCGCGCTCCGCAAACCAGGAGGCCAACCGAAACCGCCAGGTACCCTGCCCATCGACCCGCAGCGTAGATAGGACTCGATCCACTTCCTCAAGAGCATACTCCAGCTCATTACCTCCGTCAGCCACCAGGACACTGACTGCGTCAACCAGGCAGTTTGCAGTAGCCGTGCCCCCTAACACGCGGAGCACCGCATCGACGGTGCGCGGATCGAGAGGTCGACGGGACGCAAGCGACCGGAGCGTGTAACAGCGAAGTGCGCGGTGCAGCACGGTGCTCGCCGGCGCCGCATCGGCCGCGCACGACGCAACAATCAACTCCGAAAGGATGACCACGTCCGGCTCCGGACGTCCGTATTCCCATTCCAGCAGCGCGCTGCATAGCTCGCCACAGTTCGCCTCCGCAGCTAAAGCCCTAACGGCGTGGGCCGCGTTCCGCGCCGCCGCCAAGCTGCCCGATTCGCGGAGGAGCAAGAATAGGAACGCATGCGCTCGAGCGAGGAGTTCCGGCCGCGCCGAGAACCGCCCGAGCAGACGCCGGGCGGCTCGCACCGTCGCCTCCGGCCCGCCTGTCAACCGATTCAGCTCGCACTCAGCCAAAACCAGAATCTCTTCCGGGCTCAGACGTGCCCCATCCACCCCTGCCCAGCAATCCACCAGTCCAAGCCGAGCGGCCAGCTTCCCGCGAAGCTGCCAAAGTTCCAGGGAGGTTTCCCGATCAAGGGGACAGGTCAGTGCGCGGAGCACAGCCGCATAGGCGCGGCGCATCAGGCCCAACTGCTGGAAGGCACGGATTAAGAGGCGATGCTCCTCGCTGAACAGGGTTTCCTGGGGGTAGGCGGCATAGAGTTCGACGAGGTCGGACCAACGTTTGAGCGCGGCAAGATCCCCGGCATACAGGGCGCGCAACGCAGGGTTGTCCGCAACACTCAGCCCCTGCTCCATCGCCGCTTCTACGTAGCGCGCGCTGATAAGGGGATCATTTAACCCCTTTGGCCCGTACAGCAGCGCGGCCGCAGCATAGACGGAGGACTGTACGAAACCGAGGCGACGACAGGTCTCGATCGCTTCGCTTACCAGTCGCCGCGCCTGCTGCACGTTTCCGCGATCGAGAAGGGCCCCAACCTGCTCATCAAGTCGTTCATAGCTTGCCAGTCGCGCTCGGTACAGCCCCCATCGCACGGCCAAGCAGATGGCAGCAACCGAGACGCTAAGCAGGAACAACCCGATTTGCCTGCGTACCTTTGCCCGTTCGTACACGTGTTGCCTCTCCGACGGTCCCCACCCGAACCGGGCGCACGAACCGCCTGCGAGGTGATCTACTCTCGTTATCGGTAGTTCCCCTGGCCTTCGTACAGGACGTGTCTCGCCCGCGGATTCGACACAAGCAGCGGCGTTGTGTCAAGGCCAGCCAGCCCTCCGTTCGGCTCCCCGGTCTGCCCGTTCAGATATCGGTCCAAACGCTGGTTTACAGACAACCGGGGTGGTGCGAAAAACGCAAAGAGAGCCCCCACCGGAGGGCGAGGGCTCCCCCTTCGTCCGCACTCCGACTGGTTCCAAGCGGCAGGCTAGCCGGCAGGAGTCAGGATAAGCAGCCCGTCACGACGAGCACTGTCGGCCTTCTCACCTTCCGGAGCAGGCGCGGGCGCCGGGGCAGGCGCTGGCTCAGGCTCGACTTTCTCCGCCTCGACCTTGCCCGCGCATCGGCTGCAACCGAACGAAGGAAGCAGGGCGTGCAATCTGCAACGCAGTCCAGCCAAGTGGTCACCGATTCCCCGGCCACAGCAGCCAAGAGCGGGTAGCTTCAGCTCGTGGCCACAGCACGGCCGAGCAGCGCGGATGCGGTCCATCAGGTAGGCCAGAGGATTGATGCACGGAGCTGCGCCGCAGGGGCTGCAGCCGATGGACGGCAGGGCCGGCAGGCGGGGTACGGGAATCTCGATGCTCACCTTGTCACAGCAACCCCGGTGAAAGAGCTTGTGCAGGAAACCATGGTGTCCGCAGCAGGATGCGGCTCCACTAACTTCCTTCGCTTCCGCCTTACCTTCCTCCCCTGCAGTTACGCTGCTACACATCACAGCGACAGCAAGGATGCCGAGCATGGAACAGATTCGCTTCATAGGGACACATCTCCTTTCGTCTGACCGCGTCTGGTACCAGGCAGCGCCCGGTCAGGGTGGAGGAGCAGCAAACCGGGCGGGACCGGGCCGTACGCATCCGGCCCAGAGCTTCTCACCGTCAGCACCTCGTTTGGCGTGTTGTAGCACGTCACCTCACGTGCTACCTGTTCTATCGGCGCCGCCGTCTCCTGCCTGTACCAACAACAGCCTGATCGACGTGCAGCCCATTAGCTAGCGCGCAATCTTCGGGTCGGAAAAAATGGATAAAGCAGGAAGTCTGCTCGATTCGCCCTTATCCCAGCTTCACACACGGCTCGGCCACCGAATTGGTGACCGTCCCCCGCAAACACCGCAAGGCGGGTCTACTTCCCACATACAGCCTGGACGCACAAGCGATGCGCTCTTGCGCCGTGCGATCGGATCGTGAACCAGAGCAAGCACCACCAGGGAACTGCCCCCTCGCTGTGGGCAAAGCTGTGTCTTGCTTGCGTGCACCGGCGCTGCCCACGCCCCCCTGCAGCGGTTCCTACCCCCCCTTAGCAAGTCGTCCCGCCTCAGCTCCACTCGTGCACGACGACCATGTCGTGCCGCGTCGAAGTCCACAAAGTCGTCCCAAGAACCACCACTCGCCCACCGGGCCTGAGGGGCACACCTGCTATTTGGGCGTACTCTTCCAGGTACCGGATCGGGTCGTAAGAGCGTCGGAATTCGGGGACCAACACAGGCGTGGTGCCCCAACACAAGGTCAGCGCCCGCCAGGTCCGCTCGTCGTCCGTGAGTGCAACGGCGGGGACAAAACAGCGTTCCTTGGCCAGCGTGTAGGCGCTACGACCGGTGCGCGTCGTTACCGTCAGAAGCGTCGCACCAAGGTCACGCGCCAGGTCAGCCGCTGCGCGCGCCAGACTCTCCAACGGCGTAGCGTAGGTCGTCGGCTGCACACCCCGGCGGTATGCCTCGTCCCGCGCCAACAACAGCTCTGCTTGCTGAGCAATCCGGCACATTGTCTCTACCACCAGCGGGGGGTGCTTTCCCACCGCAGTCTCACCGGACAACATCAGAGCATCCGTACCGTCCAAGACAGCGTTCGCTACATCGGTGGCTTCAGCGCGGGTTGGAAGGGGGCTGTTCTTCATGCTTTCCAGCATCTGCGTGGCGGTAATCACCGGACGTCGGTACCGCTTCGCTAGCCTAATGATCTCCTTCTGGATGATGGCCATCCGTGCGATGTCCACTTCCACCCCCAGATCACCGCGTGCGATCATCACGGCATCCGAAACCTCCAGAATGGCATCCAGATTGTCCAAGGCACTCTTGCGTTCGATCTTCGTCACCACGTGCGCCACAATCCCCCGCCGAGACAGCTCCTCCCGTAGCCGTTGCACGTCGGAGGCGTTCGACGCATAGCTCAAACCGACGAAATCCACGTCGACCTGCCGCAACCAGTCGAGGATGCGCAAATCCTCGTCCGTGAGGGCGGACAACCCCCGCACCACACCAGGCACGTGTACCCCCGAGCGACTCCGGATTTCCCCCGGCTTCTCCACCACACACTCCACCTCCCCGCTGCGCACCGCCACGACACGCCAGGCCACCGTGCCGTCGGCCAGCAACACTCGATCACCCACCTGGAGCATGGAGACGAGCCCAGGCATGGTGAGATAGACCTGCCTCGAGTCCGCCAGTGGCGGCCCCGAAACAATGTAGAACACATCCCCTACCTGACAGTAAAGTGGACTCTCCAGCAGCTCGCCAAGCCGGATCTTGGGCCCGGGTAGGTCGGCCAACAATCCGATTGCGAACCCACTCTCGGCCTCGATCCGCCGAACCAAACGCGCTACGTCCGCGTGCCAGTCGAGCTCACCGTGCGTCAGGTTCAGCCGGAACACATCCACACCGGCATCAATAAGCTCCCGAATGGTCCCCTCGTTGTCGCAGGCTGGCCCAAGCGTGGCAACCACCCGCGTACGTACTTCGTCCGGGGCTCTCCTACCGACGATGGAAGGTGTTTCCGGTACCACGGCGCCTCCTTCCCTTTCGGAACAATTGCCTAGCTCATCGACCTCCGGACCATACGACGAGCCGACCAGCGTCTCGGCGCGAGCCACGCCCGAACGCGTGCACCGGCCCGCACACCCGATGAGATCATCCTTTCACGGCCCCCATAACCAGACCACGCACCACAAATCGTTGGACCAGCAGGCCAACGATCAGGGGCGGCGCAACCGCGATCAGGCCGCGAACAGCAACCCGCGCCATGTCCAACCCCCACGTGTCTTCGCTCCCTGCCACGAACAACGGCAGCGTTTGCGCGCGATACTGCGTCAGCAGCAGGGCAGCCACGAACTCATTCCACGAGAATCCGAAGGTAACCAACGCCGTAGCCGCAATACCGGGGAGTGCAAGCGGCAAAACGACCCGCACAAACATCTGCACACGCGTGCACCCATCCACCAAAGCTGCTTCCTCCAGATCGCGCGGGATATCCAGAAATGCGCCTCGAGCAATCAAGACCCCCAACGGCAGGAAGAAAGCGGTGTGGGCGACAATCAGACCGACCACGTTGTCATAGAGCCCCACAGACTGGACTGCCACCGCCAGGGGCACAGCAACAACCACCGGTGGCAAGAACCTCTGCGATAGAAAAAAGAGCAGCGTGTCGCGACTCGTGAAAGGAGGCAACCGGAACCGGGCTAACCCATACGCGGCCGGCGTGCCAACCACGAGCACGAGCACCGTGGTCGCGGATGCGACCAGCACACTGTTGCCCAGCGTTCGGAGCAACTGGGGATCGCCTAGGTTCTCCCGCCAAGCAGCGAAAGTCGGCTCGTATTCGAGCCACGGGATCCAGCGGAGCGTATGGACGTCGCGCGGTTCCTTTAGCGACTGGCAAATGGTCCACACCCCGGGCAAGATGATCCAGATAAAGACGACCGCCGCCAGAAAGACGTTCGCCAGCAGCCGTCGTCTCGCTCCCGAGCCCATCGTCCTTCCCTTCCCCTAACGGTCCGCTGTATCCCTGGACGAATCCCGCGTTTCCCCTTCACCAACGAGGGGGCGAAACTCCACAATTTGAACCGTGACTGTCCCGCGGCCTCCACTGACCACTCGCTGCCACCAGATCGGACGGCCCGTCTCGCGATCGAACGAACCGTAGATCTGAACGCTCACACCCGCAGGCCATGTACCACGGCCGGACGCGTTCCTCAACTCGCGCTCCAGCATCCCAAACAGCCCGGGCACCGTCCAGTACGCCGCCCGGCTTTTATCGAGCGGTTTCCCGTCGAAGGTGGCCGACATGATCTCCCCGTCCACGACACGGATTCGATACTCTCCCCGTTGCGCGCCCGAAACTGTCGCAACCAGTTCGTAACTCCGCACGCCTGCGCGCTGCCACTTTTCCCGATACTGCCGCAGCCGGTCGAGCGTAAGCAGCTCAGCCCGCCCCCCGGTTCGGGTCAGCGCGTAGATACCCCCTGCGACCAGGATCACGATCATCGGCCACACATATCGCCGCCAGGAACCGGTCTGCTCTGCGTCCACTTCAACCCCCTGTGATTCTCTGTGCTCTCGGTTGAGCACTATGGCTCTTCGCTGATTGCAAGCTGTTTTCTCAACAAAGGCAGCACAGCGATGCCCAAAGCTGTCAAAGCCAGGAGCAGCATGGTGCTCATAGCCGAAGCCAGTCCCATGTCGTAACGGGTGAACGCCACCTCCTTAATCCACATGCTGTATGTTTGCGTCCACGTGCCGGGCCCGCCGCGAGTCAGACCGTAGGGGACGTCGAACAGCTTCAACGCCTCGATTAGCCGAAGGAGTAAGACGGTGAGCAGCACCGGTCTCAGGCAGGGCAACGTCACGTGCCAGAACACCTGCCACTCGCCGGCACCGTCCACTAGAGCCGCTTCGCGCAGATCTTCCGGCTGAGCGGCCAGCGCGGCCAGGAAAACGATGAAGCAGAATGGCGTCCATTGCCAGACCTCTACAAGAATGACGGCCAGCGTGGCCCAGAACCGGTCGCTCCGCCATCTGGGCAAGGATTCGAACGGAACGCCGAGTAGCCGGTGGAGCAAACCATTGATGACCCCCACTTCGTGCGCAAAGACAGTCGTGGCAAGGTATGCCACAGCCACGGGGGCCATCAGCATGGGCACGGCGAACAGCCCGCGCCACAGTCGGATCCCGAACGCGGTAGCCCGCCACGCCATTACAGCAAAAAGCAGGCCCAGGGCTAGTTCGGCGGCAACCGAAACCACAGCAACCCCCACCGTAAACCAAATACTATGTACGAGCTGATCCTCCGCGAAGAACCTGCGGTAGTTTTCCAGTCCCACCCAGCGCCGAACACTGGCCCCCCGCTCTTCGCTGTAACGGGGCGCGAAAAACGAATGGCCCACCATGTAGACGGCGGGCCCGACATTGACGGCCAGCAGCCAAATCACCGCGGGAAGCACGAACAACCAGCCTTGACTGTCGCGCCTGGCCATCAATCTCCCTCGGCCGATCCGCCCTCGTAACCAATCGACTGCTGGTACAACCGCTTCAGCCGTTCCCGGCCCAGCTCTGCTGACAGGCGGTCCAGGATCCGATTCCAGTCCTCCTTGACCCGGCGCAGGATTTCTGCCTCAGGAATGCTGTGGTCCACCACCGCTTCGTGCAGCCGACGGTCGAGCTGGCGCCACATTTCCATCGTGCCGGGAATCCGCAGGTAGTCCAAATACGTCTGGGCATGGTAGTAGTTCTGATAGTACGCCTTCGTGTACTCGCGCGCGTCATTCTCGTCCCAGCCGGCGCTTACGTAGTCGGTGATGCTGGCGTCTCCGTACGGTTCCGGAAAGTGGAACGTGCGGCCGGGGTCGATCCCGGTCCAGCCCGTAACGCAGTGGAACATGTTCACCTCCTTTTGGGCGTGAAAAGCGAACAGATGGTAGACCAATTCGGGGTGCTTGCTGAACCGACTGATCACGCCATGCCAACTGCCACCGACGGTATTGCCTACCCGATTGGGCGTCTCGAACCGCACCCATTCGCCCTTCTGCCGATCCCAAACTTCATAGCTGCCCGGCAGGGCGGAACAGCCGATCTTTCCCTTCACCCGCGATTGGGACGTGTCCTGCGCCAAAGACCCGACGTCCCCCCACGAATAGCAAAAGATCGCTTTACCGTTCAGGAACCGGTCCCACGCTTCTTTGAGCTGCCAGCCGGTTTGTCCGGGCGGTCCCGCCTTCTGCAAGCGGCGGAGCATGGCGAGTGCCCGTTGGTGCCCGGGCGAGTCGATAAGCGGTTCGAGCGTCTCCGGATCAAGCCAGTAAACGTTGTGGAAGCGGTCCTTCTTCGCACCCGGAAGCACGACATAGGGAGCCGACAGTGACATGTAATGGAAGAATCCCTGGCCGCCGACCGCCAGGTGCATGGTGATGCCGAAATCAGGCTCACCATCGTCGTTCCAGTCCTTACCGTGGAAGAACTCAGCCACTTCGGCCAGCTCCTCCCAGGTCTGCGGCGGGACAGGCAGCTCGTGCCCGGTCTCCCGGCGGAACCTCTCCTGCCATTTGGGGTCTTCCAGAATGTCTTTTCGGTAGTAGAGGATATGCGCGTCCCCGTCATTCGGGACACCATACCACTTGCCACCCCACATGTGGAGCGGCCGAAGCGGTGGTACGACGGTGTCAGGATCCCAGAAGGGAAACTCTCCTTTCGTGCCGCGCTCGATGTAATCGTCGATTGGGATGATATAGTCGCCGAGGATATAGTCGCCGTAAAACCAGGCCGGTCCAACAATGCCGTCATACCTGGCCGTTCCAGCGCGGAGGTCGGCGAACACTTTGTCGTGGAGTTCCGCAAACGGAATCTCTGCGATCTCCAGCTTCGCCCCCGTTTCCTGCTCCCACTGTTCCTTCCAGTAGTAGAACGGTCCGCTGATTGCCCCCCTTGGTCCACTCGCGTACACGGCGATCCGGATGGTGGGGACGTTGTCCTTGGCGCTCCCCCCGCAACCGAGTAGAAACAGGAGGGCGGTTGCAAGCCACGCACGCCGTTTCATCGGTTCGCTACGCCTCCGTTTCCCAACACGTCCAGACCAAGCTAATCTACCCAATGCTCTCGTCGCTCGCAACGAGCCGCCACCGGGTCCGCACCCGCTCACCCCAGCGTCCGTTCGCCGGGCCTGGAAAGGGCGTTGCTCGGGCCGGTGCTGTCCGAGCAGCGGGTAAACGCGGTGGATGCGCGTTGGTGAAGCCAACTAGGAGGGAGTCAAATGCGGTCTCTCGCGGTTTCTGAGGGGCTAACCCGTAGCCCAAAGGGGAAACTGCAGACGGCGAAATGGTGGGCTGCCACCAAAAGGCCTCCCCCGCTCCCGACCTGCCCAGATCCTCGGCCAAAGCGGAGCGGATCAGACTTCGAGCTGACGGAAGTAGCGGATGCCCATCCGCATCGGGACATAGGTAACGATGACGGTGAGGACCAGGCTCAACAGGACAGATGCGGCAAGCCAAAAGCGAAACTTATCCAGCGAAAGCCCTGCGTTGTAGAAGCGGTTGGTATCGGTGCCCGCCAGGTAGGCGTGGCTCGGAATCGCGGTCAGCAGCACCATCACAACGATGTAAGCCAGACTCACGACCAGGTTAAGCGTGCCGCCAAAGCCCGCTGCGATCCGTGACGGATCCACCTCGCGCAAATCCACCAGGCGCGCGCCGAGTCCCACCGAAATACCGGCAAGGCCCATGCATAACATGGCCGTGACCAGCAAGTGCAAACAGATCAGCCAAGGGGCCAGATGGAGAAGCAGGTCACTCAACAGCACAAGACCGCCACTAGCCAGGAGGGAAATGACAACCGCGTAGGCGAATTTGCTCCACAGAATGGTGTCTCGCCGGATCGGCAGCAGTCCAAGCACCCAGAGCTTCTTGCCCTCCAGACTGATCAAGGGGAAGACGAACCGGGAGGTGAAGGTGGCCATGATGAGCGCTGAGACGGTGAGATTGAGCAGGCTTATCGCGTTCCGCCAGTACGCCGCTTGCTCCTCATAGCGCATGCGGCGAACGTTCACGAAGTAGAGCCCAAGGAGCCCCACAAAGATCAACAACTGAGCCCACTGGGCGGGATCCCGGACAAAGACCTTGAAATCTTTAACGAGCAACAGCCTGCCCGGACTGTTGCCGGAAATGAACCAGCGCTGCACGAATCGCTCCAAAAGCCCCTGATCACGGATCACCTTACGCGTACGGTGGGACTGGGCACGAGAGTAGGCGGCCCGATACGTCCAGTTGGCCAACCAGACGGACGCCACATACAGCATCGATGCGTTCGCGAAGACAACGCTCAGGAAGAACCCGAACCGACGGACATCGCCACGCGCCAGGGCAAGAATCTGTTCGGCAATCCAAAAGCTCGGAGCCAACGGCTGCTGACAGAACCGCAGCCGGGCGAGCACTGCATCGAACCACTCCTGGCTGAAGGTTGCGCCCGGGGTCGACATGAAGACCCTATACCCCCACACCAGGGCCGCTAACGCCATCAGTGCTGCCGAGACCGCTCCAAACCGCACGGCGCGACGGGGCACAAAGCGAACCAAGAGCAGAACGGTGCACACGCCGATCGTGGCGGGAATGAACACGAAAATCAGCAACGAGACGGGGAAGAGCAAATAGAAGTACCAGGGGGCGAATACGTTGAGTCCGTAAGCGATCATCATCGGGCTGGCCAGGAGCAGAAAGCCCCAGGAGCTCAGGAACGCAGCGTCCTGAAGGCGGTAGGCAAAGACGTACGCATCCGGCAACCACGTCTGCAACAGCCACTCCGTCTCCCGTGAGCGGAATAGTCCGTGGAAACCGATCACCGCGGAGGAAATGGCGAGCATCAGGGTGAGGGACAGAAAGAACATGTTGTGCAAATAAGCTGTCAGCTCACTCCCCAGACGAACCCTGTGCTCGAGGAAGTAGAACGCCTCGAAGAAAATCGCAAAGACAACCAGCCAAAAGATCAGCGCGAAAGTGGCGACCAAAAACAAGCGCAGGCGAGAGCCACGGATCCAGCTTGCCAGATAGTTTTTCGCGTAGGTAAAGCGGAGCCACCACAGCACGCGACCAGGAGGCACGAATGGCACAGCGGTGCCTGCCTGTTCGCGATTAATTGCGGCCGCTTCGCCTGAGGCGCCGATCATCGCGTGATCCGCTCTCTACCTAGTCTGTTTGCACCAGTGCACGAACAGATGAGGGGAGTCGGCCCCCTTCCTCGGCGATAAGCCTGAGGAAGATGTCCTCGAGGCGGCCGTCGCTGCGCCGGGTGGCACGAAGCTCTTCAAGCGTCCCACACCACAGCAGCCGCCCCGCGTGCAAGATGCCGATTCGATCCGCAATCTCTTCCGCAACACTCAACGTATGCGTGGACATGAAGACCGTGTGACCTTCCGCCGCCCGTTGCCTGAGCAGGTTCTTAACCAGCCGTGCCGTGATTGGGTCCAGCCCTACTAACGGCTCGTCCACAACCAGGACCTCGGGATCCCGCACAAGTGCCGCACCGAACACGACACGCTGCTTCATACCATGCGAATAGGTTTCGGTGAGCTGGTCGATATAGCTCGCCATATCGAAGAGCTCGATCACGTGGTCGATCCGCTGCTCGGCGATCCGGTCGGAAAGCCCATAGAGCCGGCAGATGAGGGTGAGGAATTCGCGGCCGGTGAGCTTTTCGTACAGGTAGGGTTCGTCGGGCACATAGGCAAGAAGCCGTCTTGCCCGCTCGCCGTCCAATACGACATCGTAACCACCGACGCGAATCTGACCACTCGATGGCCTCAGCAGACCACAGATCATCTTGATCGTGGTCGTCTTGCCCGCACCGTTCGGCCCCAGGAACGCAAACAGCTCCCCCCTGGCTATCTTCAGGCACAGCCGATCAACGGCGACCTTGCGCCCATACATCTTGGTCACGTGGCTCAACTCAATGGCATAATCTGCCATCAGGCCCTTCTCCCGGATCCATCGGCCCGGCACTTGGCCCCTCGTCGGTCCCCGGCTATGGCTGCTCGGACACTCGCTCGGCCACGTACGTAGCCCAACCGAAAGGTAAGGTTTGCCGGAGCACGTCCCCCTTCTCTGTCACCCACGCCTCGGTGCTGGCCACACCACTCCTTTGTCGCACCTTGAACACCTTCACCTCACGACCGCGCCAGCGCACGGTGTCTTCGCCAACAACCTCGCATAGGACCAGTTCTGGCGTACCACGCATCGGGTTGACGGTCTTGAGCGTCCATTTATCGCCCACACGCAGCGGGCCGTATCGGTCCGGTGGCAACAGACCACCGCTCCACATCGCCTCCGGGTCGAAGAAGAACTGGAGCTTCTGCTCGAACCGGCCCACGTTCACTCGCACCTCGAGCCTGTCTTCCACACGGCTCCCTCGCACCTGGGCCAGTAACGTGTCACCCAACCAGACATCGGTTTCGAACGAACGAAGCGAGCCGTCCGCGTCGACGTAGGTCCGCGTCCGAGACCGCCATTGGTTCTCCTCACCCATCCCGTCCCCGAAGAAAGCCACCGGTAACTCGTGGAGCTCCACGTGAGCGTTGTAGATCGCGATCTCGTTGGCTCCTCGTTCCCACCAGGTTACGGCACTCCCCACATCGTGCCCATCACGGAGAAGCCGCCAACGAACGGGCCGGTCGTACTCGATCGAAGAGCGACTCTCACGAAGGAGATCCACCCCTGCACTTGCCTGCCAGCGAGGAAGAACCTCGTTGCGGACAAGCAGGGCCATCATGGCCCCCCAAAAGGAAACAACGATCAGCGTGGTCAATCGTCCGGGCATCGGTTCAAATGTGCCTCACCGAGCACCGTACAGGTCCAACCGGTCCTGGCCCAACCGCTCATCGCTAATGATACCCAAGCCAAACTGCGATTGATGGGAAACCGTGAGCTCGTCGGTCTTCATCGATCGGGGCCGAACAAGCGGCGCTCTCCAGGAGCGTCTCCTGTCGCACAGACAGATTCTGTCCTAACACGCCCGACGTGGGTCGACAGCGGTCACCCTGCGTCGAACACGTGGCAACGAGTGTATACGACGCCGTTCCCTCAACGACCGTCACGCGGTAGCTCCCGCATCCGACCGTTGAACACCGGACGAAAGGGCTGAAGCGTCGACCCCCACGGAACTCCTTCGAGATTCGCTTCCGTATTCCCCCGGACCCGAATCGACGCGAGTCAAGTACTACTCAAGCATACCACATGGATCCCCTGAGCGAGCGGATAAGCCCCCGCTCTTGGGCTACATCCCACCCAGGCTTCGCTACGGCCTCGGCCGCCAACTGTCCGTTGTGCGTCGCGAGAGCGTGCATTCCGCCCGGCCTCGTCCTACAGCCAACGAGCTGGGTGCTTGCTTTACCCCCTTTACGCAGGATCGGACCGGTACTTCTCCGCCAACCGAACGGCCAGACGCAGGGCCTCGTCACGGTCACGGATCTCGCCGTTGAGCTGAGCAGCCCGGACGGCGTGGAGAATCTCCCCGATGGCCGGCCCTCGTGGAACCGCCAACCCGAGCAGGTCGCGACCGGTTAGAAGCGGGGCAGGATTGACCTGCCCGGGAGTCAGACTAACGTACAGCTCCGCACAACGCTGCACCTCGTCAAGGCCAGTGCGTAATGCTTCAGAATCGGCATAGGCCAGAGCAAGCAGCAGGGGAAACGACCGCTCAGCCATGAGCGGTTTCCACTGGGCAGGCTTAAGCCGGGAGAAGTGCAGCAGAGCTGCACGGTTGTCGAGCAGCCACTCGATGACGTCCATCTCGGCATTCGACAGCCGGAGTTTCCTGCAACTCTCCCGCACGGGGCGTGCTCGCTTGCGGCGCAGGATTGCCTCGAACGGAACCGGCCCTTCAACGACAGGGGGCACATAGGCGTGCAAGAGGGCTGCATACGCGAGCTCGAACGGCACCTGGTCCGAATAGTCCGGTTCGCAACCCCGGTGCCGACAGGCCGCGGTTCTGGCCCGGGTCCAACTGGCATCAAGGCGTTCCAGCACATCGAGCGTATGCGCAAAACGATCTGTGCCCTCCTTGTGGAGCGCGTCCGGTACGCGGCCTGCCTCACCCACCGTCAACTCGGGTAGGATGTGCTCCAGGAGCCCAACGTCGCGCATCAGCCTCACGCCGTAAGCACGCCGCCGGTGAACGAGCAACAGCTTCAGCTCGCGTTGGATCCGTTCCGGGCTCACCGAACGAATTCCGGCGGCCATCTCTTTGACCGCCTGCAGGGTATCCTGGTCCAGCTCGAACTCAAAGGACGCCGCGAACCGAACGGCACGCAAGAGTCGCAGACGATCCTCATCGAACCGCTCGCGCGGATTGCCGATGGCGCGAACAACGCCGTTAGCCAGGTCCCGAAGCCCCCCTACGTAATCGAACAGGACGTGGTCAAGCGGATCATAGAACATGCCGTTGATCGTAAAATCGCGCCGCTTCGCGTCCTCTTCCATGCTGGCGAATTCGACCCGATCAGGATGGCGGCCGTCGCTGTACGGTCCCTCGACTCGAAAAGTGGCCACCTCAATCTCCCCCTCCTCCCTGGTCCCCACGACAAGAATCACGCCGAACTGGGCGCCCACGGCAACGGTTCGCTTGAACAACCGACGAACCTCCTCAGGCCGTGCGCTGGTGGCCACGTCGTAGTCAACCGGCCGCGAGCCCAGCAGCAAGTCCCGCACGCATCCCCCCGCCCAAACCGCCCGGTACCCCGCCTCTTTGAGGGTTCGGACCACTCGGAGCGCAAACCTGGCACGGGACTCCTCGGGCACGCGCAAACAGACGCGCACCTCGGGAGCCTGCTGGGCAAGATGAAGCAACTCACTCTTCGACGGAACACCACCGTGCAATGGCGTGTTTCCCGAACGTTTCCCTGGATCGATTCCCACCGGTCGTGACTCGTCTTGTGTCACTGCCGCGCACGGACAGTTGTTCTCACGCTGTTGGAGCGTGCTGGACGACCTTCCACGCTACGCGGTTGGATGCGTCTGTGTGTGCCCTTGTGCTCCGGTCGCTTGTTCCCCTTCTTCCGAGGACTCGTCGATCCATCCAATCGCGTTCCTCACCTGTCCGTAGGTGCGCACGTCCCACACGATGCCCGTTGGGAGGCAACGCGGATCGACGGAGCGGTCAAGTTGCAGCACCAGAATGCTCCCTGCCGGCAAATGCTCCACCAGCGTATTCCACAGTTCCGTGACCCGGGGCATCTCGCGGCCATACAACGCGTATGGCGGCGCGACGAACACCAACGTTGGCTCTGTCGGCCAGATGGCGCCCCGACCGATCCAGCGGAACACGTCGGCGCGGAGCACCTGAGCCCTGTTCGCAAAGCCCAATCTCGTCACGTTCTCGCGTAGTGTTCTGGCCACCACCGGGTCTTTCTCAACAAATAGCGCTCTGGAAGCACCCCGGCTAAGGGCCTCTAACCCTAAAGCCCCCGAACCGGCGAAGAGGTCCCACACCGGCCTGTCGCATACCCCCGGCCCAACGATTGCGAACACGGCTTCGCGAGCCTTTTCGCTCATCGGACGAACTCTCTGGCCGGGCGGCACGCGGATCTTGTGACCTTTCTTCTCACCGCCGACGATTCGAATCCAACCCATCTGCAACACACCGCGGTTTCAACCAGGCCCGACCAGAACCAGGAACAGCCGGGCGGCCAATTCTGAGCCAAGGGGGCAACTGATGGCTGGTCCCGTGCCCCGTACAGGTCGCTGATGGACTTCCCTGCAATCGTACTCGCGACAGCAATGAACAACGACCAGCTTCGCTTGCCACGCCCCCCAAAACACTCGCCGGTGCATCGTGCAACGGAGGATCAAACGAGCAGGCCGGCCGCCACCGAGATCACGCTGACGGGAGCTCCCACAGGCAACTCGGTCTGTGTTGACCTCACTCGGCCATCTGTCATAATCGCGACAGGCTGACGGACCGACACGCCGGAAACTCGATGCGGCCCGATGACTCACCCGTGGAGAACGGTGCAGGAGGCTCCCCGTGCCACGACTCGCTGGCCCCTTCTTCCTTGCTCTCGTCTGCCTCTGTGCGGTGCGAGCGGCTGCAGGCGTCGAGGAACCCATCCAACTGGCCTCGGCGCATGTTGCCTCCGGAGACTACGCCCAGGCGATTGCCGTGCTGGAGCAGCGGGTTGAACGGCACAACGTTACCACGCTTGATTTGCTGTGCCGGGCGTATCGGGGAAGAATCCGGCAGATGATCGAATCGAAACGCTACCGAGATGCCCGGAAGCTGACCCAGGTGCTGCATCGTTACGAACAACAGCTCCGACAAGCGAGCGCCCGCGAGGTTGCAGCAGCGTCGGTTCCCATTGCCCCAGCAGGTCGTGGTGAAGAAGTGCCGTCCAGCACTGCTCCTTCAGGACGGAACGTGCGGCCCCCTCAACGGCAGGTGCCGATGCAACCCACTGCCTCGGGCACGTCGCAGAGCGACGGCTGGCGCCCCGTGGGTGGCCGACGGCGTCCCCGGTCTCAACCGGCCACGGCTACGAAATCCCCGAACGCCATGGACCGCCCGCACCCCGCCGCACAACCGGGCCGCTCAGACCTGCGCCGGGCCAAGGAGCTTCGCGAACATGCCGATGCGGCGTTCGTTGGCGGAGACTACGCGCGCGCCCTCAAGGCCTACGACATGGCGTACCGCGCCAACCCAAAAGCGCTTGATGAAACGGCGGTGCGACGGTGGAGCTACTGTCGCTTGAAGGAAGCGGTCGAGCTGATCAACCGAGGACCTCGCAACGAGGCGGAATGGTCCCTCCTGGAACAGGAGGTAAGAGAGGTCATCGACTTGCTCGAAGCACAGGTGGGGAAACGGGACGATCCCCTCCTTCGCTACGGGCATTTCCTGCTCCGCGTCATCCGTGCCCGCCAGGCGCCGGAACGGAAGCATCCGGATATGATTCGCGCTGCCGAGCCAGAGCTGCAAGGTAGCCGAACGCAACGCACACGTTCCCCCTATCCGGCGCTGCAATCCCGGATTATCCCCCTTCGCTCATCCGGACGGCCTTCTGATGCGACAAGCCTGGCGGCGGAGCGAGCTTTCATCTCACGCCACCCCTTCCTCATCCGCTGTTCCGATCCGCAACTGGCGGCCTATCTGAGACGGGAGTTGCCACGGATCCGGGAGCAAGTCGCCGCTCAACTCTTTGGCTCCGGACCTCGCCCGATCTGGCCGGCGCCGTGCGTGGTTGACGTACGCGCCGGTGCGAATGAGGGGCAGGAGCGCCGGGCGACACCTCCGGCCATCACGACAGTGGAACGGAAAAACGGGCGGATCCGCTCCTGTCGGATCGAGCTGTACCGGTGGACGCCGGGTTGCGCGGAGAGCGTATTGGCCCACGAGATCGCGCACGTTTGGCTGGCGGCAGCATCGCCGGGGAGGCCGCTGCCCCCTTGGGCTGACGAAGGGATTGCGGTTCTCGTCGAGCCGCGGCACCAGTACCATCGTCATCTGCGGCGGCTTACGCACGCGCCACCGCTATCACTGGCCATGCTCGAAGAGCCGGCGACAACGGATGTGGCACTCTTCTACGCGGCTGCGGCATCGTTTGCGGACTACATCCGGTCCGAAGTCGGCATGGCGAAGCTTCTGGAACTAGCGAGACGGTCAGCCACGGTGGGAATCCGTGCTGCGGTTCGGGAGCAACTCGGACAAGACCAGATCGAACACCGTTGGAGAGCCCACGTGGCCGGTCAGATTAGCCAAGGCAGAGCCGGGGAGGGGCAGCCGTCCAGTATCGTCCCTGAGCCGGCGTGGCGGACAGCTCGAGAGACCTCGCGCAGGTCAAACTAGCCGGGGACGGATCGGCCACCCCTAGGTAGGTCGTCCTCGGCGACGGTTGCCCCAAGTCTGAGACGTGGTCATTTGGTCGGTCCAGGAGAGCAGTTCCGCTACTGCCACGGCGGCAAGGGATGGTTATCGGGGATCGGTCTCATGCCGCTGCTGCCGACGCCCCTGCACCGCGAAGCAGTGCCGTGGCGCGGAAGAAGTAGTTCAGGCCGCTCAGGAGGGTCGCCAGTACGGTGGTCCAAAGCAGAGCCAGGGTTATGTAGCTCGCCCAGACGGTGGTTCGCAATCCGGCGCCGAGAACAAGCAGAATCCACGCGACACATAGCGATTGGAGTACCATCTTGATTTTCCCCCCGATGTCGGCCCCAAAAGGCACGCGGACCGACTCGAGGAAGCCGCGAATGCTGGAGATCAGCAATTCCCGTGCTATGATGATCACCACCATCCATGGCTGGACTCCAACCTCCTCGGGGATGAGCAAGACGAAGGCCCCCACCACGACGATCTTGTCCGCGAACGGATCGAGGATCCTGCCGATAGCAGTTACCTCGTTCCGCTTGCGCGCCAGGTAGCCATCGATCGCGTCGCTAGCGATTGCCAGGGCGAACAGGAGCAAAGCCGACCGCCACCAGCCGAATTCCATGGCCACGAATAACAATACCGCTACCGCCAGGCGTGCTACGGTGATCTTGTTCGCCAGCGTGGAGAAACGAAGGTGCCGCTGTGGTAGCTGCACAGCCGCGTTCACATGGGGATTGTTCATCCTAGCCAAGCCCCCATTTGTTCCTCATGGTTCACGCGCCGATCCAGCTTCGACGATTCACACCGCCGGGCAGCGGTCACTTGTGCGACCGGGTGCGCACTTTGGATCCGAGAGCGGCACTCCGATCAAATCGTAACCATCGGCCTCGGTAATGCGTATCCTAAGGAACTTGCCAGGAGCTGCCTGGGGAGCATGGACGAAGACAAGGCCGTCAATGTCGGGTGCATCAGCATAGCTGCGCCCAACCCACCAGCCTGGTTCCTCGTCCGGCCGGTCGATTACGACATCCAGCACCTTCCCCACCTGGCTCCGGCTCCACTGGAAAGCGATCGGCTGTTGGATAGTCATCAACGTCTCGCGCCTTTGCCTACGGATTTCGCCACTCAGATGGCCGTCCAGGCGCTCCGCAGGAGTGCCCGGTTCCGGGCTGTACTCGAACACGCCCATGCGTTCGAAGCGGGCCTGCTTGACGAACTCGCACAGTTCGGCGAACTGCTCGTCGGTCTCGCCAGGGAATCCCACAATGAACGTGGTTCGAAGCACAAGCCCTGGAATCTCACCGCGCAAGCGGGCGATCAACTCCTCGATCTGTCTGCGGGTGACCCTCCGCTTCATGCGGCGAAGCACTCGGTCGTTGATGTGCTGCAGCGGTATATCGAGGTATGGAACGATCTTCCCGCTCGCTGCAATGGTAGCGATAAGTTCATCGGTGAAGTTCAGGGGGTAACAATAGAGGATGCGGATCCAGCGGAACTCGGGGATGTCCTCCAGTCGCCGGAGTAGTTCCGCCAGCCGCGGCTTGCCGTACAGGTCGACCCCGTAGTAAGTCGTGTCCTGGGCCACGATAATCAGTTCGCGTACGCCATCGGCCGCAAGCTCACGTGCCTCTTCGAGCACCTGCTCGATGGGTTTCGACACATGGGGCCCCCGCATGCGCGGGATCGCGCAGAAGGTGCAGAGGCGGTCACACCCCTCGGAGATCTTAAGGTACGCCAGGTGTCGGGGGGTAATGCGCAACCGTCCGCGGTCATCGAGTGGTCGGCTGGGAGCCGGGCGAAAGACATGCCGCTGCTCGTCGAGTTGGCCCAGGAACCGGTCCACCACCCGGGCGATCTCGTCGCGCCCGAACACGCCCACCATGGCGTCGATTTCAGGGACCTGTTCGAGCAACTGTTCCTTCCAGCGCTCCGCCAGGCAGCCCGCAACAATCAGGCCACCGATCCGGCCCTTGCGTTTGAGTTCGGCCATCTCGCGCAGGACAGCGAGCGATTCTTCTCGGGCGGCTTCGATGAAGCCGCACGTGTTGACCACCACGAAGTCGGCCCCTTCTGGCTCGGGCGTTAGCGCGTACCCTTCCGAGCCAAGGATGCCGAGCATCCGTTCTGAGTCGACAAGGTTCTTGGCGCACCCGAGTGCCACAAAGGAGAACGTCGCTTTGGCTCCCATGATCTGTACTCGCGCCCTTCGACAGCATTCGTTTGGGGCCGATCGATTCGTTATCTCTGCTAATGGTAGGGGCACCGCAAGGGCCGTGGAGATGGACAACCCGCTGGACGTGGGATAGCAGGGGGTGCTCACGTCGCGGCGCGGAGTCGCTGGAACAGGTGTCAGATGGCGCTACGCAGGGACGCGTGTCCTTGCAGGGAGCAATGGCGCCCTGGGAACCCGAACCGGATGCCACTCCTACACCGACGTGAGGCACACGGCACGGATGGTGGACCAGGTAATTCACTGGCCACCGGAGCGGGAACTTGCTAAGGTTGAAGAGCACGGTTCCTACAGGCGGCATGCAGAGCCGGCTTGGAGCGAACGGACCGGCGCGTCGGCCGAGCGGCGCGTTCGTCCGTGCTGCGAGGCAGGATCGTCGGTGATTACCGAAACGGTCGGACGGCGTGGATTCCCAGGGAGAGACGCATGAAGCCGACCCCATGGCAACAACGTTGGGCGATTCCGCCCACGCCCAGCGATGATGCGGACCTGTTCGAGATTGCTCGATACCAGTTCGTTTCAGCGGCCCAATATATCCCCGATTTGCGGGAGGGAATGTTGGAGTTCCTGAGCCACTGCGTACGGACCGTGACGGTGGAATTCCCCGTCGAAATGGACGACGACACGGTGGAGATGTTCGTGGGCTATCGGGTGTTGCACAGTCGCGTGCGCGGCCCGGGCAAAGGGGGCATCCGGTACCACCCGGAGGTTAACGAAGCGGAAGTCCGCGCGCTGGCAGCTTGGATGACGTGGAAGTGCGCGATCGTGGACGTACCTTTCGGAGGAGCGAAGGGTGGGGTGGTGTGCAATCCGAAGGAGCTGTCGCAGAGCGTGTTGCGGCGAATCACGCGGCGCTACATTAGCGAGCTTGGCGACTTGATCGGCCCGCACACCGATATTCCCGCTCCGGACCTGTACACGGACGAGCAGACCATGGCTTGGATTTACGACACCTACGACATGCTTCACCCGGGCCGCAACAATCTGCCGGTAGTGACGGGCAAGCCCGTGGACATCGGCGGGTCGTATGGACGGCGTGAGGCAACAGGCCGCGGTTGCGTGTTCGTGCTGGAGCGGGCGCTAGCTCACGGTGTGCTTCCGGACCGCGACACGATTCGGGGAGCCACGGTAGCAATCCAAGGATTCGGCAACGTGGGTAGCGTGGCCGCCACGCTGCTGGCCGCTCGGGACGCTCGCGTTGTCGCGGTCAGCGACAGCCGCGGGGGCATCTATAACGAAGAGGGTCTCGATCCCGAAGCTGTGCTGGAACACAAGCGACGGACCGGCTCGGTGGCCGAGTTCCCGGGGGCAAAGACGATCACGAATGCCGAACTTCTCGAACTCCCCTGCGATATCCTGATCCCGGCAGCGTTCGAGAAACAAATCACCGGGGCGAACGCGGAGCGCGTTCAAGCGCGACTGATTGTGGAAGCGGCAAACGGCCCCCTGACGCCGCTGGCCGACAAGGTGCTGCACGACCGCGGTATCCCAGTGCTGCCGGACATTCTGGCCAATGCGGGAGGCGTGACGGTCAGCTATTTCGAGTGGGTGCAGAACATCGAAAACGAGCAATGGCCCGAGGAAGAAGTCAATGCCAAGCTGCGGATCAAAATGGAACGAGCCACCGATGCGGTACTCCGCTCCTACAAAGACCTGGACGCCAACCTTGAGCAGATTAACACCGCGCGTCGGCAATACGCCGGCGACGACGTGGAACCTGTACCGAAGCCGGATATTCGTACCGCGGCCTACGTGGTCGCGATCACACGAGTAGCCCACGTGGCCATGGAACGGGGGATCTGGCCGTAGCGGCTGGTCCGTAGCCCACCGCGGCTTTGGTGGCGGATCGAGACCAACTGCCGGAGTTGCCGGCGGCGGCCTGTACATCGGTCCCTCGCCTAGCGTGCCTGCCGGCGCTGTTCCCATTGGCGCAACCATCGGCCAGGTTCCCAGCGAAGCATGGCGTAGATGCTGCGCTCGACTTCTGTAATCGCCGTAGCCACCTCCCGCGCCCCCCCGGATTCGGGGTGGCTACGATCCAGCAGATCGGTCGCACCTACAATCAGATCCACATCAGGCAAAAGATTCCACTCGATTCGTGCGTCCATCACGAAGTAGGACGGCACGTTACCGAATCGAACCACATCGGAGTATCGCCCAATGAGATCGAGCTTGAGCGTATCTAACAGATCCCAATTCAACTGGGTATAGATGACGTGCCGTGGGTGTGTCAGCTCATCGACCGTACTCAGGGCATGCCCGGGGCGGAGATCGAACCGACCAAACGAGTAGGCCAGATAAGTGTGCACCCGATCGGACCAGCGATAGCTTGTGCCCAGCTCGAAGCCGTACGCTTCCCCGTGCACGTTGTTTGCCCCCTGAAGCGGCAGAATGAACCCTCCGGGGATGGGTTCTAGCGGTAGGGTGACGAACCCGATCACGTGGTCGTAGTCATGGACATAGGTGGCGAAGTCGGCATACCAGTCCTCCGTGAGCTGGGCACGCAGCCCAGCCTCGTAGGCGATGAGCGACTGGCTGTCCACCCGAGCATGACCGCGGATCTCTGGGATCACAGCCACGGGAGAAACGGTGGCCGGGGCTATCTTGAGCCGGATGGAATCTGCGGCTCTCGATGGGGTCTGAGCGGCGCGCGAAACAGCCCCCCAGAGCATCATCTGGTCGGTGAGGTGATAACGCAGCCGCGCGGTGGGCTGAAACTCAATACCCACAAACTCGTTGTACTCCAGCTTTGCCCCGACGGTGGCGTACAGCAGATCGTCAATCAACGGCATCGTGTCCTGGACAAAAACGGATGCGATGTTGTATTGACGTTTCGGTTGAAGAAGCGAAACACGGAAGTTACCGTCGAACCGATCCCAGATGGAGCGGTAATTCCAGCCGGCGACGAACGAGTGCTTGCCCAGGGACACCTCGTACTGCCAATCGACGTCCAGGGTGCGCCTCCTGTAGGTAAAATCGAGAGCGTGACGATCGGCCCGGTCGTAATAGATTTGCCAGACGTGACGGCCGCTGTCTGCCACCCCTGTAGCCCATCGAAAGAGGATGTTCCCCCCATGGACATCCACAGGATCCACGTTGAATCTGATGAACGGGGGAACGAGCAGAGGCCCAAATCCGGCCGTACCGCTTTCGCCCTGGTAGATATCACCTTGAACGGTGAGGAAGGAGAGCGCATCTGGCTCCATGTCGGCTCGAAAGCCCCCGCGCATCTGCCGCCAATCGTCGTGTTCGTCTCCCAGTGGAGCTCGCCCCTCATCCCGTTCAAACGCTTTCGCGTATACACGTACCCAGGAAGATGGCCCGATCTGGGTGCCATATCGTACCGCGGCAAACGCGCGCTCCTCCGTGCCACCCCCTGCCTGGGTAAGCAACCCCTGCGTTTTCCGAGCGTCCTTGGTTACGATGTTGATGATGCCGTCCGCCGCGTTCGATCCCCACGTGGCCGCGCCGGGGCCACGGATCACCTCGATCCGCTCGATGTCCTCGAGCAATAGATCCTGGACATCCCAATAGACGCCGGCGAAAAGAGGCGTATACACCGATCTGCCGTCGATCTGGACGAGGAGCCACGGGTTGAACCGGGTCACCGCTCCACGGATGCCAATGTTCCAGATGTTCGACGTGGTCCGCTGCACGACGACACCAGGAGCCATCCGCAAGAGGTCCGGTAGACGTCGGTAGGGGCTCCGCCGAATCATCTCATCCGTGATGACCCAAACCGCTGCAGGACTTGTCGCCATCGTGGCCATGCGACGCTCTACCGTGGAGACCTCCTGGCCCATGGCCGGCACGAGAGCGTCCGCCTGAGCAAGGTCCTCCAGGTCCTCCTGGGCCAGGGAAAGCGCCTGCTCTGCCAGAGACTCGGGGTCAGGCGAAGGAGTTGGCTGGTCGGCTCCACCGACAGCGTACTTTGATGAAACCAGGATTATCGTCGCAATCCGGAAAAAGTCCCACGAGCTCAACCTGGTCATGCGTCCCCCCGGTGCTGATGAACCCCGGTCTGGGATGGAACGGTCCCTCGTCCGTCCCTTCCGGATGACCGTCGCTTGGAGATGCGCAAGCTTCACCAGTCTTGTTATCGGCCTATTCGATATGACCCTTAAATTCCCCGGAGCGTGTCCTGCGCTCGTTCTCGTCGCCATGCGGCGGTCCGCCGGTTCACTGTTGAACGCCGTTAAACGCCGGTTGGCCAACCGACGATATCTGACAATGAGGCGCCAACGCCTTCCTACGGGTGGTGGCAGACGTGCCTTGGTTTTGACGGGGTGACAGTACCTCCCCCGGTCGCATGCAGACACGCAACCGAGCGGTCATCCGTCGGCGAGCGGCCTAGGCTGCATCGTCTGTGCCCCTCTGCCCGGCGGACCATGTGGCTCCGAAGCTCCTAGCTCGCCCGCCTGGTGGAGCTCGGAACAGCCACCGCGTATGCCTGAGGGGAGAAATCATTGCCCGACTCCGGTGTCGCTATGCGGGACAGCCACCCCTGGAAAACGGCTCGCTGGATTCACTCTGTAGTCGTTAGCCTGCTATTCGCTCCACCTGTCGCAGCGCAGGTCCTCGAGGACCGAAGCCCCGCAATAAAAGCAGCCTATCTCCTCCAAATCCCGCGACATGTGTTCTGGCCGAAGACCAAGGCGGAAGCCCTCAATGGGAAGCCTGGACAGTCCGAGCTCCGAATTATCGTTATCGGCAACAGCCCTACCTATCGTGTTTTGGAGGCGCTCAGCACGAAATCTTCAGCGCTACCCTATCGTGTTGTCGTACGCCGTAAGCGGTCAGTGTCCGCTTTAACCGAAACCGACGTGAAATGGACGCACATCGTATACGTGCCGGCGCAGCGAGACTGCAGGCTCGTGCAGGCGGCTTATCCGTCGCAACCTTATCTCCTGGTCACCGATGGTGCGCGAGGGACCGAGGCAGGGGCCGCCGTTGCGTTCTACATTTCAGAGAACAAAGTCCGTCTGGAGCTTGCACCCTACCAGGCATCGGCCCGCGGCATTGAGTTCAGTAGCAAGCTGCTGCGGATTGCCGGAACGGTGCGCCGCGGGCCCAACCAGGCGCAACGATAACGGTCCCCGTTTCAATGAGCCTGCGAACCAGGATAATTTGTGCCCTCGCTTCGGCCATCCTGGTCTCCTTGGCCGGCACCGCCGCGGTGCTCATCCGGATCCAAGACGGATTGCTGCTGCGTGCACTGAAGGCGCGTGTGGAGGGCGTGGCACAACTGGCCAGCAGTCAGATCGCCCTGGACCTCGCCTTCGACAACGACGTCGCCTTGCAGGCCGACCTGCGTGAGCTTCTGCAACTCCCCGAGATCGTGAGTGCGACGGTTCGCGACAGCACGGGCCGGGTGATTGCTTCGGCAGACCGAACGGACGACGCCACCCCAGAGGCAGACCTGGTACTTGTGCGCATTCCCCTGCGCGAGGGCAAGAACAGCTTGGGCGAGCTGGAAATCAGCGCGTCAACGGCGGAAATCGCCGATCTTCGCCGCTTGATCACCTCGTACAGCATCGCCGGATTTAGCGCCGGCACGTGCATCGCTGTGCTGCTCGTCTCGATTCTGCTCCGTACCACCATGAAGCCGCTCCGCGACATAACCACCGCCGCTCGGCACATCGCCACGACGAGCGACTACGACCTCCGCATCCCCAACGAGTCCCGCAACGACGAACTGGGCGAACTGTGCCGGGCCTTCAACACGATGCTCTGCCGTATCGCCCAACGCGACCGTGAACTCGCCTACCACCGCCAGAACCTGGAACGACTCGTCGAAGAACGAACAAAAGCTCTCGAGGAAAAGAACCGGCTGCTCTTGCAACGCACGAAAGAGGCAATGGAGGCATCGGTGGCGAAGAGCCAGTTCCTGGCCAATATGAGTCACGAAATCCGTACGCCCATGACGGGCATCCTCGGAATGTGTGAACTGTTGCTCCAGACTCCGCTCAATCCCGAGCAGCGCGAGTTCGCGGAAACGATCCAAAACTGCGGTCGTGCCCTACTCGCGCTGCTAAACGACATTCTCGATTTCTCGAAAATCGAAGCCGGTCGCCTGCTCCTGGAACGGGAGCCGTTCTCACTTGCCGAGCTGGTAGACTCAACCCTTCAAGTGGTCGCCCACCGCGCATCTGCGAAGGGAATTAAGCTCTTGAGCAACCTGCCTGTTAGCGTTCCGGAGCACGTGATCGGTGATCCAACCCGTCTCCAGCAAATCCTCGTCAACCTGCTCAGCAACGCCGTGAAGTTCACCGACCAGGGAGAAGTGGAACTGCAGGTCGACGAGGTTGGTAGAGAAGGAAACACCGTGTGGCTTCACTTCACTGTTCGCGACACGGGAGTTGGTATTCCCCAAGAACGGCTGCGCGAAATCTTCGATCCGTTCATCCAGGCCGATGCGACAACGACGCGACGATTCGGCGGAACCGGACTGGGACTGGCGATTTCGCGCCAACTGTGCCGCATGATGGGTGGCAAGATCTGGGCGGAAAGTACCCCCGGCGAGGGCAGCACGTTCCATGTCGTTGTCCCTTTGGAGCTGGCCAACCGCGAAGCGGTCAACCTCAACAATGGCCACGGCCCATACACCTCTCCCTCGGTCACGCGTATCTTGCACGGGATCCGCCTCCTACTCATCGACGACAACGACGTGAACCGGAATATGTTCGCGAAAGTCCTCGACAAGTGGGGCGTGGCCGTCGACGAAGCCGGCTCTGCCGAAGAAGCGCTGGAGAAGCTGCAGAGATGCCAGGCCGAGAGAAAGCCCTATGACATCATCATGTTGGACAACCACCTCGGCGACGGTTCCAGCGGACTCCGATTCCTGGAAACGGCAAGGGACGCCGGCCTCATCTCTCCGGACACAAAGGTGATCCTGGCCAGCTCCACCGACGTCGCTCTCTCCAAAGGCGAACTCCGCAAGGTCGGCATCGTCCGCGTCCTGCTCAAACCCTTCACCTACGCCCGACTCCGTAAGGCGTTAACGGAGCTCCTGAGCGGCAAGGACTCGAAGTCGGAGGACAGTGTCCCAAGACCGAAGAGGAAACTCCGAATCCTCGTTGCCGAGGACAACCCGGTTAATCGGAAGTTACTCGATCGGATCCTCACCCGATCCGGGCACAGGGTATGCTTTGCCACGAATGGCCGTGAGGCCCTGGACCTGTACCAGAGACAGGAGTTCGACTTGATCCTCATGGACGTGCAAATGCCCGAGATGAACGGGCACCAGGCAACGGCTTGCATCCGACAATTGGAGGAAAAAACCGG
>Ga0256839_1001299_pt1 | contig 30600 bp, 26 predicted proteins | sample 354166metaG_FD_185968 | JGI IMG/M metagenome (GOLD analysis project Ga0256839, IMG submission 185968) | Hydrothermal vent microbial communities from Mid Atlantic Ridge, Atlantic Ocean - 354-166 | ecosystem: Environmental > Aquatic > Marine > Hydrothermal vents | place: Atlantic Ocean: Mid... | reverse complement strand
GGCTCGTCCCAGAGCTCGCTGGCCGCCACATCGAGGGCCAGGGCGATCTCCGAGCCGGGCGTATAGCCCGCGGCCTCGATGGCCCGCATCAGCAGCCGGATCGCCTCTTCGTTGTCGTCAAGCTGGGGCGCAAAGCCGCCCTCGTCCCCCACGGCGGTGGAGAGGCCGCGCTCTTTGAGGAGCTTCTTGAGGGCGTGAAACGTCTCCGAGCCCATGCGGACGGCGTCGGCGAACGTCTTGGCACCCACGGGGACGATCATGAACTCTTGGATGTCGAGATCGTTGTCCGCATGAACCCCGCCGTTGAGCACGTTCATCAGGGGGAGGGGCAGGCAGGGCTCCTCCCCGCCCCCGAAGAGGGCGTGGATTTGCTGATAGAGCGGGATGCCCTGACCGAGAGCCGCAGCCCGCGCCGCGGCCAGCGAGACCCCCAAAAGGGCGTTGGCCCCCAGGTTCGACTTGTTCTCGGTGCCGTCCAGCTCCTGGAGCTTGGCGTCCAGCGCTCGTTGATCGCAAGCATCTAGCCCCCGGAGGGCCGGAGCGAGGATCTCGTTCACGTTCCGGACGGCCCGCAGAACCCCTTTGCCGTGGTAGCGCTTGGGGTCTTGATCCCGCAGCTCCAGGGCTTCGAATCGCCCGGTAGAGGCCCCCGAGGGGACGGCGGCGTGAGCGCGCGTGCCGTCGACCAGCTCGATCTCCACCTCGACCGTGGGGTTGCCCCGCGAGTCGAGCACCTCGCGGGCATGCAGGGCGGCGATGGCCGTGCTGCGCATAGCACTGGAGAGTGTAAAAGGCAAAGCCCTACGGGGCAAGGCCGACTGTCCCTCCGCCGCGGCGCACGATCCTCTCCCCGGCGGCTCTTGACAAGGGCGTCGAACATCGGTCACAATGCGGACACCCGGCACCGGGCCACCCATACGGTGAGGCAAAGCAGATCGAGAGGGGCACAGGTGTACGATTCGAGGGAGGGATGCCGTTGCACACTCGTATCCTCGCTGTCGGCGTAAGTGCCTTGTTGCTGGTTTGGACCGCGAGCGTAGGGGGAAGCGGAGCGGAAACGGGTAGCATCAACACGAGCGCGTGGGCCATGCAGTCCGGCGCGTTCGGTCCGAAGTGCCGAGTGCGTACCGATCCCATCTTGGTGGGAGCCGTCTCCTTCCTCCTCCCTGGGGTAGGCCAGTTCCTCAACGGGGAGGATCGCAAGGGGTTCCTCTATCTCTCGGTGGGGCTTGCTCTCCCGGTGACGCTACAGGTGGGAGCAATCCTGTTGAGTGCCGTGTCGCCCTTTGCGGCCACGGTGCTCGCCGTCGCCGCACCGCTCGTCTACCTGGGATGGGCCGTATACAGCGCGTTGGACGCCTACAACGTCCACGCGGCCGCCTGCGCTCCTCCGGCCCGGGTGCCCTATTAGCTCAAGGGGCGGGCAGTCGGAAGAGCTCCCGCCCCTTGTAGAAGTACTCGACTCCCGAGATCACGGAGAGGGCCACGGCCAGTCCGATGAACCCCAGCTTGACCTCGTCGCCCACCGGGCCCCAGTTCCAGTAGTAATCCCCGAGGAGCACGACGACAAGGGCGATGTGGGAGAGGGTCTTGAGCTTGGCCAGCCAGCTGGCCGCGATAACTACGTTCTGGGCGATCGCCCAGATGCGCAGGCCCATCACTAAGATCTCGCGGCTCAACAGGATGACGACCCAGACGGCCCAGATCTGATCCAACCCTACGAAAGCTAGCAGTGCGGCCATCACCAGCAGCTTGTCCGCGATGGGGTCGGCGAACTTCCCGAAATCGGTGATCTGCTGCCTGCGGCGGGCCACCCAGCCGTCGACGGCGTCCGTGAGCGCGGCAAACCCAAACACCCCCAGCGCGATCAGCTCCCCGTACGGGATGGTACGGTACAAGAGAAAAAAGAGGAAGAGGGGCATCAGGAAGATGCGCGAGAGCGTGATCGCGTTGGGAAGGTTCCAGATCATCGCCGGGCCTCCATGGCGGGATTCTACGGGCTCCTTCCCCGCTTGTCAACGGCGTTGTCCCTGTGCTAGACTCTCCCTGCGTGCCACGGAGGAACCCAGGGGAATCCGAAAGGAGAGGCGAGCATGGGGATCTTCAGCCGATTCCGTGAGCTCTTGAAGGCCAAGGCTCACGCGGCCTTGGACCGCTTCGAGAACCCCGAGCAGCTCTTGGAGTACCACTTCGATCAACTCCTCAAGGAGCGCAAGCGGATCGACCGGGCGGTGCGGGACGCGATCGCCCACCGCAACCTCATCCGCGGGGAGATCGAAGACCTCAAGAAGAAGATCGGGAAGACCCACGAACGGGCCAAGCTCTACCGCTTAAAAGCCCTCCAGCTGGAACGAGAGGGCGGGGACGAAGCGCAGATCAAGCAGTACAACCGCCAGGCGATCGCCCTCTTGAGCGAGAAGGCCAAGCTAGAGGAGCGGCTCCGCGAGGTGGAGGAGGCCTTAAGCAAGGCCGAGGTACGCATCAACGCCATGAAGGAGAAGCGCATCGATCTTGTGGCCAAGCTGGAGGAGCTGCGCCGCCGCAAGGAGGAGCTCAAGAGCGAGTGGCGGCTCGCCCAGGCGGAGCAACGCATCACCAGCGCCCTCTCCGGGCTGGAAGGGGATTTTGGGGACGTGGACCTCACCCTGCAGCGGGTGGAGGAGAAGATCAAGTTAGCCAAGGCCCGCGCCTCAGCCTCCACGGAGGTCGCCTTGGAGGCCTCCCTCGAAGAGGAGGTCCTCGAGATCGAGGGGGAGCGCGAACTCCTCGCGGAGCAGGCCCTTCGCGAGCTGGATCTGGAGCTGCTGGGCGAAGGGGAGGTGAAGCCGGAGGAGCTCGGCCCCGGAAAGGCGGAGTTCGAGTTCTTCACCGTCGCGGTCTCGGGCGGGGGGACGTGGGCCTTCCCCGCCGAGGAGCGGGAGGAGATCCTAAAGACCCTCAACGAGATCGACGAGGCGCTCACCCGTCTTGCGGAGAGGAAGGAGCTGGATCGGGACCGCTTCGACGAGCTGTACGGGAAGATCTTCCGGGTGATCCGCCGCCGGGGGAAGCTCGTGGGACGCGACGTCCCCTGGAGCGTGGTCCGCGGGGATCAATCCGAATGGGATCCCGACCTCCGCTTGCCTCCCGAGGATCTGGAGTTCGAGGAAGCCTTGAAGTTGTTAGAAGGCAAAGGGCTTATCTCGAGCTAGGCACCGGCACCGCTGCCGCTACAGCACCCGCAGTTCCTCGAAGAGCTCCGTAAGATCCACCAAGGGCCGTCCCTTGGGGTCCGCCAGGGGCCGCAGTGCAGGCCGCGCTCCTCGATAGGATGGAATCCGCTCTTCCAGTCGATCCTCGTAGGTGTCCACCGTCTCGTTGACCCAGAGGACCCCGATCGGGATGCGGTCGCCCCACTCCATCGCCTTCTGGAGAAAGCGCACCTGCTTCTCTTGGATCTCGTCCTCCCCCATCCCCGGGCGCACATAGGGGTCGTAGCCATCCTCTTCCAGCTTGTAGACCCGCGGGACGGGTCGGCCCTGTTCGTCCTTGCGGTCGAGGCCTCCAAACCAGTCCTTGGTGAGGAGGTCGTTGTACGTGGGACAGGGCTGCAGCACGTCGATGAACGCCGAGCCCTTGTGCTCAATGGCCCTCCGGATCACGCCGATGAGGTGCGGGATGTCGAAGGCGTATCCGCGGGCGATGAAGGTGTACCCCGCCGACAAAGCCAGCAACAGGGGGTTGACCCCCTGGTTGACGTTGGGCTGTGGGAGGCTCTTCGTTTGGACGCCCAAGCGCAGGGTGGGTGAGGCCTGCCCCTTGGTGAGGCCGTAGACCCCGTTGTCGTAGATGAGGTAGGTGAGGTCCACGTTGCGCCGCCCGGCGTGGACGAAGTGGCCTGCTCCAATCCCTAAGCCGTCGCCGTCCCCTCCTACGGCGATGACCGTGAGCTCCGGGTTGGCCAGCTTGGCCCCCGTGGCGAAGGGGAGCACCCGGCCGTGGAGGGTGTGCACCCCGTAGGTCTTCACATAGTGGACGGTCTTGGCGGAGCACCCGATCCCCGAGAAGAGGGCCACCCGGTGGGGCGGGAGCTCCATCTGACTCAAAGTCATTTGAATGGCATTTAATATCCCGTAATCGCCGCAACCGGGACACCAGTTGTTGTGGACGTCCGTCTTGTATCGTTGCACGTCAACGGCCATGGGTGAGCACCACCTTCCTCGGGGCTTCCTCCCCTTCCGTGAGACACCGCTTGATCCCCTCGTAGACCTCCTCCACGGTCATGGGGCGTCCGTTGTACTTCACCAGGAGGTGATCCGCGGCGATCCCCGTCTTCTCGCGCACCAGCGCCGCCAGCTGGCCGGAGAAGTTGTTCTCTATAGCCACGATCCGCTCCGCCCCTTCCAGCTCCTGCGCGATCTCCTCCGCGGGGAAGGGGCACAGGAGCCGCACCTGGACGAATTTGAGCGGGAACCCCTCTGCCTCTAAGAGCTCCATCGCTTCTACGATGGCCCCCTTGGAGGAGCCCCAGCTGAGAATCACCGCTTCGGCCTCGGGGCCGCCGAAGACGTTGAGCTTCTCCTCCCGGGGGATCTCCCGAGCGGCGGTCTCCAGCTTCTGCATGCGCTTCTCCATCATGCGCGTGCGCACTACGGGGTCCTCGGTGATGTGGCCCCACTCGTCGTGCTCGTCGCTCGTGAGCCAAAAGATCCCGCCCTCGGTCCCGGGGAGCGTCCGCGGCGAGATCCCGTCGTCCGTAAACCGAAAGCGCCGGATGGCCCCGTCCTCGCTCGCCCCCGGGAGATCCTCCTCGAAGAGGAGCTTGCCCCGCTCGACCTTGACCCCGTGGGTGTCGTAAAGGGGGCGCGTCTCGCTCGTGGAGGCCAGAGCCTTGTCCAGGAGGTGGATGACGGGCACTTGATAGCGCTCGGCCCAGTTGAAGGCCCGGACCTCGTCGTAGAACGCCTCTTCGAGATCACCGGAGGCGAGCACGATGCGCGGTCCCTCGCCGTGCCCGGCGTGGAGCACGAAGCGGAGGTCCCCCTGCTCGGTGCGGGTGGGCATCCCGGTGGAGGGGCTTCCGCGCTGGTAGAGGGTGATCACCACGGGGACCTCGTTGATGACCGCAAATCCCAGCCCCTCGACCATGAGCGAGAAGCCCGGCCCCGAGGTGGAGGTGGCCGCCCGAGCCCCCGCGATGGCGGCCCCGATGGCCAGGTCGATCGCCGCCGTCTCGTCCTCGGTCTGGAGCACGAGCAGCGCGCCCTCCTCCCCGTTGCGCAGCCGGATCGAGGGATGGGACTCCAAGAAGACGCTCTCGTCGGTGGCGGGGCTTATGGGGTAGTACGTCTGGACGGAGCAGCCGGCCAGGATCTTCCCGAGGGCTACGGCTTGGGTCCCCGTGAGGAAGATCCGCGCCTCTTGGGTCTCTACGGGCTCCAGGCGGCAGGGAAAGTCGTCCTCGAACGTCCGGGCGACGTAGTCGTAGGCGAGTTCCGCGGCGCGGACGTTGCTCGCCACCACCCGGGCCTTCCCGCGGAAGACCTCCTCGAGGGCCTTCTCGATCCACTCGACGCCGTATTGGAGGAGGGCCGTGGAGGCCGCCACGGCCAGGGTGTTGACCGCCCGCTTCACCCGGCTTAAGGGTTGCTGCAGCTCCTCGGCCAGCCGTTGTAGCAGGTCATCGTAGGGGATCGGGTAGAGACGTACCCCTCCCTGCGCCACCACGCTCAGGAGGTCTTTCAAGGTGAGACCGACGCCCTGTTTCTCGAGAAACCTCCGCATGTCCTCGCGGAAGCGGGCGTCGAGGGTGGGCACCCGATCGAGAGGGGTGGTCTCCAGCTTGACGTCGTAGACGATCCCCCCGTTGGGGGAGACGTCGCAGGCGTGGACGAAGACGGTCTCCGCGTCGAAGCTCACTAGGAGATCGGCGCGGTGGCGGATCGCCTTTACGGGCTTATCGGAGACGCGGACCTGGTAGTAGCTGTGCTCGCCCATGATGTTGCTGTAGTATTCGCGCTGCCCCAGGACGTAGAGGCCGCCGTGGGCACAGGCGCGGGCGAAGACGTTGGCCGCGGAGTCCACTCCGCTCCCTTGGGCTCCGCCGATCAGCCAACTGAGGCGGTTGATCCGTCGCTTCGGTCCGTGTGCGTGGTTCATGTGCGGTCGTCTGCCCTCCTTGCTCGGATCGGGGGCATACCGAGGGGTAACTCTAGCAGGTTCGCAGAGGGGATGCAACCGAGGCCCCTTGGCAGATTCCTGCCTCTCGATTACAATGAGCCCCAAGCGAAACGTAACGACGGCAAACGGAGGCGATCGTTCATGCCCCACGTGGGAGAACCGGCACCGGATTTCACGCTACCCCTTTGCGATGGGGAGAAGGTCGGGACCTTCACCTTGAGCGAGCACCGCGGCCAAAAGCTCGTGCTTGCCTTCTTTCCCCTAGCGTTTACGTCCGTGTGCACGCAGGAGATGTGCACGTTCAGCGACGAGTTCGACGCGTTTAGCCAACTGGGAGCCGCTGTCTACGGGATCAGCGTCGACAGTCCCTTCGCCCTCAATGCCTTCATTCGAGATCACAGCCTGAAGGTCCCTCTGCTCAGCGACTTCAACAGAGAGGTCAGTCGGGCCTACGACGTGCTGCACGACGAGCTGATGGGCCTCAAGGGGATCAGCAAGCGAAGCGTCTTCGTCCTCGACCCGGAGGGTGTGATCCGCTACCGCTGGGTCAGCGACGACCCCAGCAAGCTGCCCCCCTTTGAGGAGATCCGGTCCGTCCTCAACGGGCTTGCGACGAGTTGATCGACCGACCCTGCGATCCGGCCCCGGACCCGTCGGCGCAGCGGTAGGGGCCGGCAGCGGACGGGAACCCAAATAAGCTGCCGAAAGGGGACGGTCGTCCTAGGCGCTCGAGGAAAGGGGGCGTAGGGTGAACAGCGCCATGAACAGGGGGAAGCGAGCGAAGCGGGCGCGACCCGGTCTAGGGAGCACCGTTGGAACGTTGGTCTTTGCGCTGGCAGTGGGGCTTCTCGCCGGCGGACCGCCGGGGGTAGAGATCGTGAAAGCCCAGTCCCTACCCGATATTCCCATGCTGGCCCGCCAAGGCGAGTTCCAAAAGGCGATCACGCCGGTGCTGGGAACGGTCCCCGCCGAGGCGTTTTACAACTACTCGTTGGCGGACTACCAGGCACGCACCCCCATCGGGGTGGAGATCCCCCGGGTCAGCCTTCTCTTCTTCTACCAAGACATAACCACCGGGAAGCTCGCCCTCATCGTGATCCACAACGCGCCGGACGCCGGACCCGGAGGGAGGGTTCGGATGCGCATCGAAGGGCTTCCTCCCTCGGCCACCCTCACCCTGAAGGACGACCCCAACGACGAGTATCGGTTCGACCCGCCTAAGGGGGAGTTCTCCTGGCGCTGGGCGAGCAAACACACCGACGGACTGGTCATCAACGACCTCGAGGGGAGCTTCACCCTGACGGTGACCCTGGAGCAGACCGTAGGCATTCAACAGTGGAAGCTTCTGACGATCAACGATCCCGCGATCGGCGTGGAGCGGGTACCCCTCCCTCGCCTGGGGGACCCCCTCGTCTTGGTCGTAGGCGAAAGGGAGGAGGCTCCGCCCCCCTCTCCTCCTCCGGCCGCCGGAGAGGTCCGAGCGGCCTTCGTCGTCTCCCCCGACCCGGTCCGCATAGGGGTCCCTGCGCTCTTTGACGCCCGCCCCTCTCGGGTCTTTCCCGGCGAGATCGTGCGCTATGAATGGGATTTCGACGGGGATGGGACGGTAGACCTCGTCACGCCCGATCCCACGGCTACCTACGTCTACGAGGTGCCCGGGACCTTCCCCGTGACCCTCCGCGTGGTGGACGACGCGGGACGCACCGATTCCGTGACCCGGCCCCTCACGGTGATCGCCGATCGGGCGACGGTGCGGAGGACGATCTCCACCCCCGAGGCGCGACCGGGCGATGTCTTCCGGGTGACGGTTGAGATCCGCTTAGAGGCTTCGAGCAACGGGTTGGGGCTGGAGGAGCGTCTCCCGCTGGGATGGACCATCGAGCCCGTGCGCTTGGACGGCGCGATCTTCAAGCCGCTGCCGGGCCGAGGGCAATGGCTCTTCCCCACCCGACTCAAGCGCGGCACCACCAAGACGATCGTCTACGACGTGCGCGTCCCGGCAGCCTCGGAGATCTCAGGCCCCCTGCCTCGACGCTTCCGTATTGAAGGGGACCTCACCAGCGTCTCCCCCGAGTATCGGCTGGCCGTGCAGGGGGAGACCGAGATCGCGGTGGTGACGTGCCTGAGCCTCGTGGTAGCCGTAGCCCACTGGGATCCGGAGACGGGGCGGGTAGACCTTCGCGGGGACGAGCAGATCACGCGCGAGGAACTGAACCGAGCGTTACGTGCTTGGCGACTCGACCGAGCTCTTCCGGGCACGTGCGACGCCCGACTCGACGCGGAAACCCTTCCCGAGGTGCTCGCCCGTGCCCTCCTCGGCGTCCCCGCGGACGAGCCCCTCCCTCCTCCGATCGTCGATCCGAGGTTGGTCCCCTTCTCGATCACCCGCTCGATCGCGACTCCCCTTCCCCAACGGCGGCTCTTCCCCACCGCCGAGCGGGGGGATACCTTCCAGGTGCGCCTTACCCTCGTCGCCTTGCAGGACCTGCCCGGCGTGTACATCCAGGAACGCCTTCCGGAAGGCTGGACCGCACGCCCCGTCACCCCGGTCTCCCCGGGGGTCCTCTTTAAGCCGGCGACGAAGGAGTGGGTCGTCGCCAAACTCCTCCGCGCCGGGGAGACCTTCGTCCTGACCTACGAGGTGGCCCTCCCGGACCGAGCGGCCGAATCCCCCGGCCGATACGCCCTGACCGGGACGGCCGAAAGCGGATCGATGGCCTTCCTCTATGAGATCTCCGGGGATCGCTCCGTGGAGGTGCTCACCTGTCTTCCCGTGTTGTGGGCCGTTGCCTATCTGAATCCGGAGACGGGACGGATCGACCTCTCGTTGGACAACCGCATATCCCGGGAACAGGCAAACTTCGCCTTCCGGCTCTGGCTCGAGGACGAAGAAGTCCCGGGAACCTGTGGGGAAAAGCTCTCCGTACGAGTCCTGCAGCAGGCGATCTCCCACATGGTCACCGGGACGCCCGTGGAAGCACCGGACTCCGGGGGGTCCTAGGGGCCTGACGCAGGGATGAACGAACGATGCTCCTTCTCTGGGCACTCCCGATCGGGATCGGGCTGGGGTACCTCCTCGGAGGGCGCCTGCAAAACCTAGCTCGGCTTACGCTGCGCGGAGCCTGGCTCGTGTTGGCTGCCCTCGTCCTCCAGCTCTTGATCTTCCCCCTTCCCGGACGGGAAGGGCCGATCCTCTCCTTCGGGACGGCGGTCTTCCACCTGCTCTCCTATGCCCTTCTCGCCGGATTTGTGCTCCTCAATCGCCGGGAATGGGGCATCCTGCTCCTAGGGGGAGGCATGGCCCTGAACGTGCTCGTCATCGCGGCGAACGGGGGATACATGCCCACCTACCCCGCTCTGTTGGAGCAGGCCGGTCGCGTGCGGGCGGCCGAAGTCATCGTCGCCGAGGGGGTTTACGGGAACAACGTCTGCATCGGATGCGAGGGGATCTCCCCGCGACTGGTGTTCTTGGGGGACATCTTCGCCACCCCGGCCTGGGTGCCGGGCGCTAACGTCTTCAGCCTAGGGGATCTCGTGTTGGCGCTGGGGTTGATCGTCTTCCTGCAGGCGAAGATGCGCCTTCCCTCGGGCAAACCCGACGGGAACAACGTGTAGACGGGAGCGTACACGCGGCCCGGCCCGGCCCGCGGCCTTGCGTGCCCGCTGCGCTACGGAGTCGTGGTCGTGGAGGCGGAAGACGCCGAGGAGGGAGCCTTGCTTCCTTGGATCGCAAGGGCCCGCAGGACGTCCTTGCGGCTCACGAGGCCGGCCTGCACCAGGAGCTCCCCGATGAGCTTCCGCTGGGTCTCGTCCTGCTGGCTTTGAAGGATCTCCTCGATCTGCTCCGGTTGGAGCTTCCCCATGTCTACGAGGATCTCCCCCAGCCTTTTGTCCCCTTCGAAGTACCACTCCAGGATGCTGAGGATCACGGCGCTGCGGCTCTTGCGTTCCCGGTGGGCCAGCTCGTCCACCTTGTCGATGAGATACTGGTCTTCTTCGGTGTAGTAAATGGTCATCTGCATCGTAGCACCATCCCCCCTTCGATCGGCTCAGGGTAGGGCGGCGAACGAGCCGTCCCCGTCCCGACCGATCTCCTGCGTTACTCTAGCACAGATGGGGAAAGGCGTCAAGCAGTTCGACGATCAGCGGGAGGAGAGGGTATAGACGATCGTGACGCGATCGGTGCCCTCGCGGTACCGTTGAGGATCGATACGGACGCGATAATCGACATCCCCACGGTACTCCCCCGGAGGTCCGCGGAGCAGGCTCTGCTCGTGCTCCCGCAGCGGTATATAGGCGGTGCGCCCGTGCACACGGACCCAAAAGTCTAGGGCGGGCCGGGAAGGTCCTCCGTCGAGGCTTGTTCCCTCGAGAGGGGATTCGAGCCGCACGGAGAGATCCCAGGGGGTGTTGCTCCGGACAAGCAGGGTCAGGGCCCGCAGGCGCTCGACGTATCCCCGGGCGCGGTCTGCTTCCGTGGGGTCTGGAATCTTCCACCAGACCGGCGCGTTTCCCCCTGCGCCCTCGTCTTCGGGACCGAGCAGGATCAGTTCCTGGAGGTTCTCAACCCGCCAACGGACCTGAGCCCCCGCTGTGGAATCCCCCCCGGCCGACAAGTCGGTCCCTCCCAGGATCAACCCCACACCTACCAGAACGCCGCCCCATCGATTCCGGCGCATCGTCTTTCGGCAGCCCAGCTGCCCTAGGCCTTTCGGCCCGTAGGCCTGTAGCTTTGCGTCCCACCCTTTCGGATGGTTTGCCCTTGTCGAGACCGCCTTTCGCTCCTCGTCTCTGTCGAAGAGCACTTTATTCTATACGATCTATCCTAGAGTATCAAGTAATATCCTGCTTGCTATGAGAAACCGCAACTCCGTTCCCTCAAGGCCTCGCCTCGCCTCCCGGCGGTCGCTATACTCGATGCACCGCCATGACCGTCGTGCTCTTTCAGCTCGCAAACGGCCTCGTCTGGGGCTGGGTGGTGGCCTTGGTGGCCTTGGGGCTCAGCCTCATCTACGGGGTGCTGCGGGTCATCAACGTCGCCCATGGCGCCTTCTACATGCTCGGGGCTGCGGTGGGCGTGGTGCTCTACGAGCCCCTGCAAAGCGCCCTCGGGAACGCCCCTGGGGCCTTTGCGCTCGTGTTGGTCCTCTCCCCCCTGCTCGTCGGGGCCTTCGGAGCCCTGCTCGAGGCGACCGCCTTGCGGCCCCTGGTGGAGCGGGGGCGGTGGGTGATGACCATTGTCACCACCTTCGCGCTCCTGCTGATCTTACAACAGGGCGCGCAGCTTCTGCTCCCGGGGGTGCGCTCCGTGCCCGCGCCCCTTGCGGGAGGCGTGGAGCTGCTGGGGCTGCGCTATCCCCTCTACCGGCTGGTCCTGGCCGGAATCGCCGTGCTCCTCATAGGGCTCACCGCCCTCTTCCTGTACAAGACGCGCTTCGGTCTGTGGGCGCGGGCCGTGCGCCAGGACCGCGAGCTGGCCTTGAGCCTGGGGATCCCGGCCCCGTGGGTCTACTCCGGGACCTTCGCCCTGGGGACGGCGCTCGCCGCCGCGGCGGGGTGGCTTACGGCCCCCGTGGTGAGCGTCGACCCGAGGATGGGGATGGACATCCTGCTCCAGAGCTTCTTGGTGGTGATCGTGGGGGGGCTGGGGAGCCTGCGCGGCGCGGTGGTGGCCGCGCTCCTCCTGCGCCTGGCGGAGGGGCTGTTCGCGGTCGGGTTCGATCCCGTAAGCGCGCGGGCCTTGGCGCTCTTCCTCATGGGCGCGCTCCTGCTGTGGCGGCCCCACGGGCTCTTCGGACGAGAGGAGGTCTCCTCGTGAAGGGGTTCGTGAGCGGGGGCAACCGCTCAATCTCGCGTCGGGTTCTCCCCCTCGCGCTGGGGCTCGTGTCGGTGATCGCCCTCGGCTCGGCCCCCCTGTGGCTCGACGCCTTTTCGTTAAGCTTCCTCCTCAAGGTCCTGATTTGGGGGCTGTTCGCCGCGAGCTTCGACGTGCTCTTCGGGTATGCGGGTTTGCTGAGCCTGGGCCACTCCGTCTACTTCGGTCTGGGGGCCTACGGGGCGGCCTGGATGACGCTCTCGTACGGGCCGGAGGTCTTTCCGTGGGCGCTGGGGGCGGGGGTCCTCCTGGGGGGGCTGGCCGCCGCTGCGATCGGGGCCCTCGCGGTGCGCACCGGCTCCCACGGCTTCATCATCGTCACGGCGGTCACGGCGTTGATCGCCTTCTTAGGGGCCCAGAGCCGCCGGGATCTCACGGGCGGGGACGACGGGCTCACCCTGTCCGCGATGCCCCTGGCGCTGGGGGGCTGGCGGGCCGGGTGCGCCGACCCGGGTCCGGCCTACCTCTTCGCCCTGGGGATCGTGCTCCTGGGGCTTGGGGCCCTCGGGACGATGATTCGGTCGCCGCTGGGGCTGGCCCTGCGGTGCCTGCGGGAGAACGAGCTCCGGGCCCAAGCGCTCGGGTACGACGTCTACGCGCTCAAGTGGCTGGCGTTCACGGTCGCCGGGCTGGGGGCGGCCCTGGCCGGGGCCCTCTACGCGCTGGTGAACTGCCACGTCTCCGCGGCCCTCTTCGGCTGGTTGGTCTCCGCCGACGTGCTCATCTGGACCCTCTTCGGAGGGGCGGGGACGCTGGTGGGGCCCCTCGTCGGGACGGGGGTCTTCCTCTCCCTGCGGGAGCTGCTCAGCGACCTTTGGCCCGCGGGGTACCCCGTGCTCGTGGGGCTGGCGCTCCTGGGGATCGCCCGCTTCCTGCCCCGGGGGCTCGTAGGGGGCCTGCGGACGCGGGGGCTGGGGCCGACTCGGAAAGGGGAGGGGCCGTGAAGGCGGCGGTGCTCGAAGCGCGCGGCCTGCGGAAGGCCTTCTCCGGCGTGCGCGCCGTCGACGGCGTCGACCTCGCCCTCCGGGAGGGGGAATGGACGGCGTTGATCGGCCCCAACGGCGCGGGGAAGACGACGTTGCTCCACCTGCTGGGAGGCCAGCTCCGCCCCGACGCCGGGTCCGTGTACTTTCAGGGAGAGGAGATCACCCGCCGGCCCGCGGAGCGGCGGGCGCGCGCGGGGCTCGCCCGCACGTTCCAGGTGCCCGCCCTCTTCCCGGAGCTGACCGTCCGGGAGCACGTCCTCGCGGCCCGGCTGCGGGGGCGCTGGACCCTCCGCCCCGTCCCCAACCGCGACCGGGAGGCCGTCGAGGAGCTGCTGGCGCGCTGCCGTCTCCGCGAGAAGGCCTCCCGCAGGGCGGAGGAGCTCTCCCACGGCGATCGGAGGCTCTTGGAGATCGCGGTGGCCTTGGCCTCGGAGCCCCGCGTGCTCCTGCTGGACGAGCCCGCCGCGGGCTTGAGCCCCGCGGAGGTGGACGGGCTGCTCGTGCTGCTGCGGGAGCTGCGTCGGGAGCGGACCTCTCTGGCCGTCTTGCTGGTGGAGCACGACATGGACGTCGTCTTCGAGCTGGCCGAGCGCGTGGTGGTGATGCACCGCGGGCGGGTCCTCGCCGAGGGCTCCCCCGAGGAGGTCCACCGCGATCCCGAGGTGCAGGCCGTCTACCTGGGGACGAGGGAGCTCTAATATGGCCCGACACGACGAAGGCCTGCTGCGGATCGAGGGGCTCCATGCGGGCTACGGGACCGCCCGGGTCGTGCAGGGGATCTCGCTCTCCGTGAGGCCGGGGGAGGCCGTGGGGCTGCTGGGGCGAAACGGCATGGGCAAGACCACCTCCCTCAAGAGCGTGCTGGGGCTCGTGCGGGTCTTCCGAGGGACGATCCGGTTCGAGGACCGCGAGCTTACGGAGCTTCCTGCGCACGCGATCCCGCTCCTGGGGATAGGGTACGTCCCCCAGGGGCGGCGGGTCTTCCCCGAGCTGAGCGTCTCCGAGAACCTCCGGCTCGGGGTCCGGGGGCGGGGGGCCCGGACGTCGCCCGAGTGGGACCGCGTTCTGGACCTCTTCCCGGCGCTGCGGGAGCGTCTGCGGCAGCGGGCGGGGACCCTCTCGGGAGGGGAGCAGCAGATGCTGGCGATCGCCCGGGCGCTCTTGGGGAAGCCGAAGCTCCTCCTGCTCGACGAGCCCACCGAGGGCTTAATGCCGCAGCTCGTGGCGCGCACGGAGGAGCTCCTCCTCGAGCTCAAGGCGCAGGGTCTCGGCCTGCTGGTGGCGGAGCAGCGCCTCGAGACGGCCCTTCGCGTCTGCGATCACCTGTACGTGCTGGAGAAGGGGCAGATCGTCTGGGAGGGCTCCGCCGAGGAGGTTCGCAGCGCCATGGAAGAGCGGGAGCGCCTCCTGCGGGCGCTCGGAGTCGGGCCCCGGGACTGAAGACGCCTGTGGATCCTCCGCAGAGGGGAGGGGCAGACAGATCTGGCCGTCCGGGAGGTCGCCATAGGGGTGATCCCCCGGGTTGCCCATCCCCTCGAGGTTTCCCGAGAGGTTGTTTCCCTCGAAGATGTTCTCGCCCCGGAGCTCCGCCCACCCGGTGAATCGACTGCGCCCGTACCCGCAAGCCTCGTCCTCCACGGCCAAGCCCCAGTCGGCGTTCCCCCGCAGCGCGGAGTCCTCCAGTACGAGCTCTGCGTTGCCCGCTAGGACGAGTCCGTTGCAGAAGTACTGCTCGTTCGCGCAGCGGGCGCTGGAGCCGTTCCCCTCGAGGAGGGAGTCCTCCACCGTCGCCCGGGCGACGGCCCGGGTGAAGAGCGCGACGACCTCGAGGCCGTTGCCTCCGTTGCCGACGACCCGGGATTGGGACAGGGAGAGCCGGGATCCCTCGAGGACGGTGATCCCGGCGAGCGCGTAGCCGAGTCCGTTCCCCGAGATCTCCACCTCGCGGAGCACGGCGCTGCTGGCGTCCGCGAGATACACCCCCTGCCTGCGGCTGCCCCGGAGCACGGAGCGCGCGATCTCCACGGAGCTCTCCTCGTTGAGGTCCAACAGCGGGTACCTTCCCCCCTCGAAGAGGGAGTCCTCCGCCCGCAGCCGCGAGCTGCCGAAGAGCAGCGCCGCCCGGCGGTCGTTCTCCTGCAGGCGCACGTTGCGAAGCTCCGCCGTCCCCGGGCTGTACAGGACCAATCCTGTGCCGTCGTTGTACGAGACGTCGACGCCCTCGAGCGCGATCCCGCCGTAGACCAGCAGCCCCTCCTCCGGGGAGAAGTTCACGCCGAGGTCTTGCAGGAGCACGTCCGCAACCCCGGCGAGCACGGAGATCGTCTGGGGGAGGATCGTCTCCTCGCGGCCCGCGCCCCGGAGGGTCACGGGCTTCCAGAGCGTGACGGCCCCTTCGAAGCGTCCCTCCCCCAAGACGACGGTTCCGCCGGGGGGCACGGCGTCCAAGGCCTCCTGCACGGTGGCGTAGTCCTCCGGCACCCGGACGGTGAGGCTTGCCGTCTGGGGGGCGAGGGGCTTCCGCACCGAGGCGGGGACGTACCCGCACAGGTCCATGAGGTTCCCCCGCATCTCGTTGGAGGCCCCCGAGACCCGCACGCTCTCCTCCTCGGCCCAGAGCGCACACGCCCCGTTGCCCACGAAGACGCTGTCGTAGACCTCCACGTTCGCGCCGCTCCGGGCGAAGAGGCCCTCCTCGCCGTTGCGCTCCAGTCGGGAGTCCCGCACGATCACGCGCCCTGCCTCAACGGCGGTGATCCCTCGCCAGAGATTCTCCGCAATCGTCGTGCGAACGAGGGTAGCCTACGCCCCCTCGCTGACGTAGACCCCGATCCCGTCGTAGCGGTCCTCCCCGTTGGCGACGATCTCGGAGTCCTCCACGGTCAGCTGCGCCCCCTCGTGGGCCCAGAGCCCGCCCTCCTCGTTGCGCGCGATGCGCGATTGCAACACCCGCAGCCGCGCCCCCCGGGCTGCCACCACCGCAGGGAGTCGGCCCGCGTTGTCCCTCACCTCGCTGCGCACGAGCTGGGCCTCCACCTCCTCCCCCACGAGGATCGTGACCCCCATGTTGTCGCGGAAGACGGAATCCTCCACGCGAATGCGGGGGGACTCCACCGCCGCCAGGGCCCACTCCCTCTGGGCCGAGACCCTCACGTTGCGGAGCACGACGTCGAAGGTGCCGCCGAAGGTGAGGCCGACCTCTCCCCCCTCCACGGCGACGTCCTCGAGGAGGATCGCGCCCGCTCCTTGGGCGATCAAGCCGCCCCCGACGCGGACGAGGTCTACCCTTCGGATTGTGAGCTCTCCGCCCCAGGCGAGGACGGCCAGCGAACCCGGATCGCCCGTCAACGTGAGGTCCTCCAGGAGCACCTCCCCTTCGACGCCCACGGGGAGGAGCAGCATCAAGCCCCCCGGGTCCTCCGGCTCCCAGGTCGCCTCTCCTTCTCCGCCGGAGCCGGAGCGGGAGCCGCGGATCGTGAGGGGCTTCGTCACGATCACCCGTCCGGTGACCTCCCCCTCCAAGAGGAGGGTGCCCCCGGGGGCGAGGGCGTCGGCGGCCTCTTGCAGGGTGGCGTACTCCCCGGGGAAGCGGATCTCCGTGCGCTCGGTCTCGGGCACCGAAGGACGACGGAGCGACGCGGGCGCGAACCCGCACAAGGGGAGGACGTTCTCGTCGAGCGCGTTGTCCCGGCCCGTGATGCGGGTCTGGGAGGAGACGACCTCCAGGGCACATCCCCCGACGTGCCCGCGGATCTCGTTCCCCTCCAGGTGCACGGAGGCTCCCTCCTCGACGACGATCCCCTTCTCTCCGTTGTCCGCGATCAGCGAGCTCTGCAGCTCCACCTCCGAGGGCCCGGACAGGACCATGCCGACTTCCTCGTTCGCCGAGACCCGAGTCCGGAGGAGGCGGACCGTGGGTCCCCGGCCCCGAGGAGGCTGCAAGAAGAGGGAAGAGCGCCCGCCCACGAGGAGACCGGTGTCGTTCAGCTCCACCCGGCTGTCCCGGAGGACGAGCTGGGCCTCGTCTTTTACGAGGATCCCCTCTCGGTTGTCGAGGAATCGGGAGTTGTACACCTCGGCGCGGGCAGCCCCCTCCAGCACCAACCCGTCGGGACTTTGGCGGATCGTCACCTCCTCGAGGAGGAGGCGCGCCGTGCCCCGGGCCAAGATCCCCTCGTCGCAGCAGCCGCCCGCGTTGCTCACCGAGACCCGGACGATTTCGACGGTGCCGTAGACGAGGATCCCCACGTCGTCGGCCTCCGCGATGCTCAGGTCCTCCAGGCGGACGCCCTCGACGCCGTGGGGGACCGAGATTAGGGGAGCGAGGCCCTCGGAGCGACGGAAGGCGGTCTCCTTGCCTACCCCCTTGAGGGTGAGGGGCTTCCAAAGCGTGAGCGCCTCCTCGAACTCCCCCGCGGGCAGGGAGACCGTCCCTCCCGGAGCGACGGCGTCGATCGCGTCCTGGATGCTCGTATAGTCTTCCGGGACCCGCACGACCTCCCGAGACGTCTCCGGGACACGCGGCACCCGGATCGCCGGGGGGGCGTACCCGCAGAGATCGGGTCGGTTCCCGTAAATCGGGTTGCCCTCGCCCGAGATCGGGATGGGCTTCAGGATTTCTATCCCGCAGTCCGGATGGTCCACGATCCGTGTGTTCACGATCTCCAACGATACGTCCTCGTTGAGGATGAAGATCCCGCCCCATCCGTTGGCTTGAAGCCGCGAATCCCGCAGAGCGATCCGGGAGGAGCGGGAGACGTACAATCCTTGCTCCTTGCTGTCGACGATCTCCACCCGTTCCAGTACGAGACGAGCCGGTCGTTTTCCGCCGCCTCCCACCCAGATTCCTTCCCGATTGCGACGGAGCGTTACGTCCCGAAGGACCACCGTGGAAGGGCCGAAGAGCGCTACCCCCTGATAGGCGTCTAGGACCGTTACCTCGTAGGCCTCCAAGCGGGCCTCGCCTTCGGCTGCAAGCCCGTTCCCATCGAAGAACGTGGAGCGGCGGACCACCGCATGGGTTTGGTCAGAGACGGTGAGGCCATACGTGCGGTTCGCGAAAACGCGCGTGTCCTCCACTTCGAGAGACGCTGCTCCGTAGACCGCGATCCCACGCCCGTCGTTGCCGCTCACGGTCGCGTCTTGGACCCGGACACGGGCCGCTCCGCCCACGACGATCCCTCCGCCCTCGGGGTTTCCGCTCACGGTGACCTCCCGAAGCTCCGCGTCGGCGTAGAGGGAGAGCGTCGGCGGAGCGGGCCCCTCCCTCCGGTCGAGCCCCAGCGGATCGGGGGTGATCCGCAGCGCTTCCAGCCGGAAGGGAGAGGCCTCAGCCAGAACGGAGAGCCGCGCGGCCAACACCGTCACCGTCCTTCCCGCGCCCCGGCCCTGGATCGTCACCGGCTTCCAGACCACCACCCCTCCGGCCCGCACGGGGGCGCCCGGGAGCGTCACCGTCCCGCCCGGGGCCACGGCGTCGATCGCCTCCTGGAGGGTGGCATAGTCATCGGGGACGCGCACCTCCGTCGCGTCTGTCTGGGGAACCCGAGGGCGGTAGAGCGAGGCGGGGGCCCCTCCGCAGAGGTCTAGGAAGTTCTCCGTCACCTCGTTGCCCCTCCCCACGAGGATCACGCGGGCGTCGGGAGACTGCACGTCGAGCCCGCAGGCGCGATGGCCCGCGATCCGCGTCCCCTCCAAGACGAGTTCGGACTTGCCTCCGAGGACGACGCCGTTCGTCCCCTCGACCACCTCGGAGTCCGCCAAGCTCGCCCGGGCTCGTCCCTCGGTCCGGAGTCCGACGAATCGGCTGCTCCGTGCCTCGAAGGCGGCGGAGTCCTGCAAAAAGACGAAGTCCAGTTCGGAGCCCTCGGCCTCTATGCGAGACCGGGCCCCCGCTCGAAGCCTTTCCAGCCATCCCCCGCGGATGCGCAGCCGTGACTCGCCGTAGGCGAGGACGGAGGAGTCGACCCGGGTGTCCTCGAGGAGCACCGAGGCCTGTCCCTCTGCGAGGATCCCGCCCCAGACGTTGTCCCGGATGAGCACCTCTTGGAGCACGACGCACGCGGACGGGCCCTCAGGGGAGGGAGGGGGCGGAGACGGCGAGGGAGGCGAGGGGGGACCCAGCGGGTCCTCGGAGGGTCGATAGCCTCCCTCTCCCCCTTCCGGGCGCAACGGAGGGATGGGGCTGCGCAGGGGTTCGACCTGCAGGCCGAAGGGGCAGCGAAGCCAATCGAAGCAAGGGCCGGCCCGAGGAGGTTCGCCCTCGGCGTTGAGAGGCACGCTGTACGCCCGCTCCAGGGTGAGGCGGATCAACGCCACCCGAGGGGGTGCACTCCCCCGCAGGCTGCGCACGAAGACGACGGGCTTGCCCGCCTCGGCCCCTTGGAACACGACGTCCTCCGGGGCCCGTCCCAGCCCGCGAAGCGTGATGTCTCGAGTGAGGGTGACACCGGCGGGGTAGACCCCCGGGGCCAGGCAGACTTCCGCCCCCGGTGGGGCTTTTCCGAACGCTTCGGGGAGGGCATCGCGCGGGGTGAGGACGAGATCGCAGCCCGCTCGCCCTTCCCCGGAAGGGGCCGGAGACGGCGGGATACCCATCCCCCAAAGAAACGAAGCGAAGAGCCCTACCAACCCAACGCCGCCAAGGAGAACCCGGGTGAGTTGCATCTCTTCTCTCCCTCCTTGCGGAGGGCGATCCTACCCCCAAGCGACCCTTGGAGACAAATCTTGAGATGCGCAAGGAGCGTCGCCGCAGCCTCTTTGTTTGCATGCGCGGCTTGCCTTCTTGAAGGTCCTGAAGTACCATACGTGCGCTCCTCGATGGGAGGGAAGCGCGGTCACGATGGCAAGGAATCGAACTCGCTTGGGTGCGGTCAGTTTGGGTGTGTTGCTGTTGGGGATCCTCACGGGCTGCCTCCACAAGGGCGGCGGTTCTGCCTCCACTCCTCCGTCCCCGCCCCCGGCGGGGGTTCCCGTGCCCGTGCAGATCGAGCGCACGGTCGCTCCGGATCCGCCCCGCGTGGGGGAGCCGTTCACCGTGACGCTGAACGTCACCGTTCAGCAGGACCTCCCCGCGGTCCTCATCATGGAGGTCCTCGGCGGCCTCACCCTCCTCGAGATCCAAGAGGGCTTCTCTCTCGAAGAGAAAGGGGTGCTCAAGGGCGTCATCCTGCAGCCCACAGCGGGCACGACGCAGACCTTCCGCTACCGCGCTCGGTGCGAGCGGCCCATTCCCTACACCCTGGTGGCGCAGGCCACCACCAAGGGCTTCGATCCCGTCTACACCGTCGCCACGGTGACGTGCTCGGAGTAGTCAGAACAACTCCCGGCACCGGCGCGCGAACGCGACCGTGAGCTTTACGGTATTCGCAAAGTCCTCCAAGCGCATGAGGCTGAAGGGCGAGTGGATGTAGCGGCAGGGCACCGAGACCACTCCCGCGATCGCCCCCTTCCCCGTCTGCTGGATGGCCCCCGCGTCCGTGGAGCCGAAGGGCGGGACCTTCAGCTGACAGGGGACTCCTTCCTCTTCCGCCAGCTCCAACAGGAAATCCACCAGCTTGGGGTTGGGGATGAGCGAGCGATCGGCCACGGTGATCGCGGGACCCTTCCCCAGCGCGGTGGGCTGGCGGACCGCGTGCACGCCGGGGACGTCGGCGGCCACCGTCCCCTCGAGCGCCAGCGCGATGTCCGGCTCGATCTGAAAGGCCGCCGTGCGCGCCCCCCGAAGGCCCACCTCCTCGCAGGCCGCGAAGTTCGCCGCCAGCGTCACCTCCAGCTCCTCGCCCTTGAGGGCCTTCAAGGTCTCAATGAGCACCGCGCACCCCACCCGGTCGTCCAACGCCTTGCCCATCACGACCCCCTCGTTCAGCCGCTCGAAGGGGTAGGCGATCACCGCCGGAGAGCCGATGCGGATGCCCCTTTGCTCCACCTCCTCCCGGGAAGAGGCCCCGATGTCTACGAACAACTCCTCGAGGGGGAAGGGCTTGTCGCGCTCTTCAGGCTTGAGGATGTGCGGCGGAGGCGTCCCCACCGCGCCTTTCACGAGCTGTCCGGATTGGGTCCGGATCGTCATCGCGTGGGAGGGGATGATCCGGGCGTCCCATCCCCCCAGGGGCGCAAAGCGCAAGAAGCCGTTCTCCTCGATGTAGCTCACCATGAAGCCGATCTCGTCCATGTGGGCGTCGAGCATCAGCACCCGATCGCCCCTGCCCCGGCGGTACGCGATGAGGTTCCCCATCGCGTCCGTGCGCAGCTCGTCCACGTAGGGCTCGATACGCTCTTGGATGAGGGCGCGGACCTCGTCCTCGAAGCCCGCCACCCCAAACGCCTCCGAGAGGGAGCGCAACAGCTCCAGCGTCTCATCCTTCGGCTCGTACGTCATCTCCGTTCCTCCTTCGGTGGGTTCCGGCAAGAACGACGTGGCATTATAAACGGCGCGGCCTTGACGGGCACCCTGCTGCCCGGTAGCATCCCGGAGCCATGGCCAACCCCAAGCTGCTCGTGGACCCCCAGGAGCTGCGGGCGCGGGTTCGCGAAGGGGCGGTGCTGCTCGACGCCCGTGCCCCGATGCGCTATCGGGAGGGGCATCTCCCGGGAGCGATCAACCTGCCCGTCCAAGACCTGTTCGAGGTAGCGGGGAGCGTTCGGAGACGACGGCCTCGGGAGCAGCTGATCGGGATCCTGGAACGGCTGGGCGTGTCCCGTGAGAGACCTGTGATCGTATACGGGGCGCGGGAGGGCTTGGAAGCCACCAACCTCTTTTGGGTGCTGGAGTGTCTGGGCCACACGACGGTGGCCCTTCTCGACGGAGGGGTTGAACGGTGGGTTCGTGAGGGGTTGGAGATGACCCAAGAACGGCCTACCCTAAAGCCTGCCCGGTGGGGGACAAGCTCGCGGGAGACAAGCCGGACGGAGCCCTGCGTGTCGGGGGAGTGGCTGCTGGCTCACCTGGAAGACCCGGGAGTGCAGATCGTGGATACCCGAGCGCCGGAGGAGTACACGGGGGAAGCATGTTATGCGCGGCGCGGCGGGCACATCCCGGGGGCTCTCCTCCTCCCCTATGACCGCGTGATGCGCCCCGAGGGAGCCTTTCGAAGCGCAGAGGAGATTCGAGCGCTTCACGAGACACTCGGGCTCTCCCCGACTCGAACTACGGTAAGCTACTGTCAGATCGCCGCCCGCGCCGCTCACGTCTACTTCGCCCAGCGCCTGGCGGGCTTCCGCGACCCTCGGGTGTACGAGGCCTCTTGGGCCGAGTGGGGCAACGACGAGCGCTTCCCTGTGGAGCGCTGATTTCGAGTTGCACCCCCTCCGCACGACGACTATAATCCCGGCCAAATGACGCGACGAATCTTCACGTCCGAATCTGTGACCGAGGGGCATCCGGACAAGCTCTGTGACCGCATCTCGGACGCCATCTTGGACGCCGTCTTACAGCACGACCCCGAGGCCCGCGTCGCCTGCGAGACCTTCGTGACCACGGGGTTGGTCCTCATCGGAGGGGAGATCTCCACACATACTCGACTCGACTACGCCCAAATCGCCCGCGAGGCGATCCGCGAGGTGGGCTACACCCGCCCGGAGTACGGCTTCACCCACGACGCCTGCTCGGTTCTGGTGGCCATCCACGAGCAGTCCCCCGACATCGCCCAGGCCGTGGTGAAGTCCCCCGATCAAGTGGAGGACCCCTACGAGAGCCTGGGGGCGGGCGATCAGGGGATCATGTACGGCTACGCCTGCACAGACACGCCGGAGCGGATGCCCCTGCCCATCACCCTGGCCCACAAGCTGGTGCAACGACTCGCCCGGGTGCGCAAGGACGGGACCCTTCCGTACCTGCGCCCCGACGGCAAGTCCCAAGTCACGGTGGAGTACGAGGACCATCAGCCCCGGTGCGTCCAGGCGGTCGTACTCTCGGCGCAGCACGACCCCGACGTTCCCCTGGAGCGGCTGCAACGCGATCTGGTGGAGCACGTCGTGGAGCCCGTCTTGGGCAAGTGGATGGACGGGGACGTGGAGATGCTGATCAACCCCTCGGGCCGCTTCGTGATCGGGGGCCCGCCGGGGGACACGGGGATGACCGGACGCAAGGTGAGCGTGGACACCTATGGGGGGTATGGAAGCCACGGCGGCGGGGCCTTCTCCGGGAAGGACCCCACCAAAGTCGACCGCTCGGGCTCGTACATGGCCCGCTACGCGGCCAAAAACATCGTGGCCGCCGGGCTGGCCCAGGAGTGCGAGGTGCAGGTGGCCTACGCCATCGGACGGGCCCGGCCCGTGGCCATCACCGTCGACACCTTCGGCACGGGTGCGATCCCCGACGAGGAGCTGGAGCGCTTGGTGGAGGAGCACTTCGACTTCCGGCCTGCGGCCATCATCGAGCGTCTCAAGCTACGAAGGCCCATCTACACGCCGCTCTCGGCCTACGGCCACTTCGGGCGGTCGGAGCTGGACCTCCCCTGGGAGCGCACCGATATGGTCGAGATCTTGCGCAAAGCGGCAACCGGTTTCGGTTAGGTTCCTTGCAGATTTCTTGCCTGGGAGTTCGTGTGCCAGCGCCGAAGGAGAGGCGCGCCCGACTAAAACGTCCCCGGCTCCTCGTAGGTCCCGAAGACCTCGCGCAGCGCGTCGCAGATCTCGCCCACCGTCGCGCGGGCCTTCACGGCCTCTACGATAGACTGCATCAAGTTGGCTTCCTCGTCGGCAGCGGTATCCTTCAGGTGGGCCAGCGCTTCGCTCACGCGGCGGGCGTCCCGTCTCTCGCGTAAGGCCCGCAGGCGCTCGACTTGCCGCTCCCGCACCTCGGGCGGGACCTTGAGCACCCGCGGCTTCCCTTCTTCCTCGGTGAGGAAGCAGTTCACCCCCACGATGAGGCGCTCCCCCCGCTCCACCTCCTGCTGCTTGCGGTAAGCGCTCTCCTCGATCTCCCGCTGGACGTAGCCCGTCTCGATCGCCCGGAGCATCCCGCCCATCCGGTCGATCTTCTCGATATAGTCTCGGGCGCGGGCCTCCAGCTCGTCGGTGAGCGCCTCGATCGCGTACGCCCCGCCCACGGGGTCGATCGTGTCCGCCGCGCCCGACTCCTCCGCGAGGACCTGCTGGGTGCGCAGGGCCAGGAGCACGGACTCCTCCGTGGGCAGCGCCAGCGCCTCGTCGTAGGCGTTCGTGTGCAGGGATTGGGTCCCGCCGAGCACGGCGGCCAGGGCCTCGATCGCGGTGCGGATCACGTTGTTGACCGGCTGTTGGGCCGTAAGCGAGGAGCCCGCCGTCTGGGTGTGGAAGCGCAGCATCCAGGAGCGGGGGTTCTTCGCCCCGAAGCGCTCCTTCATGATCTGGGCCCACAGCCGACGAGCCGCCCGGAACTTCGCGATCTCCTCTAAGAAGTGACGATCACAAGAGAAGAAGAACGAGAGCTGGGGGGCGAATTGATCTACCTCCATCCCCCGTTCCAAGACGGCTTCCACATAGCAGATGGCGTCCGCCAGCGTAAAGGCGATCTCCTGGGCGGCGGTGGCCCCCGCCTCGCGCATGTGGTAGCCCGAGATCGAGATGGGGTTCCACTTGGGGAGGCGTTCGGCGCAGTAGAGGATCACATCGGTCGCCAGGCGCAGCGACGGCCCCGGCGGGAAGATGTACGTCTTGCGGGCGATGAACTCCTTTAAGACGTCGTTCTGGGTGGTGCCCGCAAGCTGCGAGGGCGGGACGCCCCGCTCCTCCCCCACGGCGATGTACATCGCCAGGAGCACCGCCGCCGGGGCGTTGATGGTCATGGAGGTCGAGATCCGGTCCAGGGGGATCCCCTCAAAGAGCCGCTCCATGTCCTCCAGGGAGCAGATGGAGACCCCGGCTTTCCCCACCTCCCCCTCGGCCAGGGGGTGGTCCGCGTCGTAGCCCATCTGGGTGGGCAGGTCGAAGGCCACCGAGAGCCCCATCTGCCCCTGCTCGATCAGGTAGCGGTAGCGGCGGTTGGTCTCCTCCGCGGTCCCGAAGCCCGCGTACTGGCGCATCGTCCAGAGGCGCCCCCGGTACATCGTGGGGTAGATCCCGCGGGTGTAGGGATACTCCCCGGGGTAGCCCAGCCGCTCCTCGTAGGACCAGCCCCTCTCCTTGAGATCCTGAGGGGTGTAGAAGCGCTTAAGCTCGATCCCCGAATCCGTGAGGAAGCGCTCCCTGCGCTCGGAGCGTCTGTTCTCTTTGGCTCTGGCTTTGGACGTAGAGTCTTTCATCCGAGGTGCTCCAAGAACTCCTCCGTAGAGAGTTTGGCATCTTGCAAGATCTTCTTCAGCAACCCCCGGTCCAGGTCTTCTCCCGCATGCACCGGTACGGTGACTGCTCTGCCATCCGGGTGCTTAAGCCGCACATGGCTTCCTCGCTGACGCACCACGTGGAAACCCGCTCGTTCCAAGGCGCGAACCACCTCGCTCCCCTTGAGAATGGGCATCCGGGCACTCATAGGGTGATCTTTTGAATCCCGAGGATCCGGGTCTTCCCCTTATCCTCCTCGGCTTCCGCACCCTCCTCCTCTAAGCAGAGTTCAATCGCCTCCCGAACGCGCACCATAAGCTCGTCCAAGCTCCGGGCCTGGGTATAGCACCCCCGGAGCTGAGGGACCTCCGCGATGTAGTAGCCGTCCTCGCCCTCCTCTATGACCACAAAGAACTCACGCTTCGGCTTCGGCTTCGTTGCCATGGGGTCACCTCCCCTCCCCCTCTTCGGGGCGGATCACGCAGAGAAGCTCGCCCTTGCGCACCTCCTGGCCCTCCCGTACGGTCACGCGCTCCACCATGCCCGCGCGGGGGGCGCGGATCTCGTTCTCCATCTTCATCGCGGAGATCACCACCAAGCCGTCGCCGGGTTGTACGCGTTGGCCCTCTTGGACTTCCACCTGCACAACCAGCCCGGGCATGACCGCCCGGATCTCCTCTACCTCCCGATCGGAAGCCGCCTCTCGGCCCCGGAAGCGCTCCCGAAGCGCAAAGGTCCTCGCGGGTTCCACGGTAAGGGGAAAGCTGCGCCCGTGCCAGAGGACCTCGTACCGTCGGCCCCGGCCCTCGATCCAGAGCGTCACCGAGCGGTCGTCCAGCGCGAGGGTGTACAGCCCCCGCCCTCGGGAGTCCTCCCGCTTCCGCTTCGTAAGGCGGACGGCGAACTCCTCCCCGTTGACGAGGGCGCGAAAGCCGCTCCCCTCCTCGGGACGGGAAGGGGAAGAATCGGGGAGCAGCTCGACCTCGACGAGGTCGTCTCGGATCCTCACCGTGTAGCGGGATTTTTCTTGTGTCATGGCGAAGCCCACTTCCAGAGCGCCTCTTGGGCCTTAGCCGAGCTTTGCAGGGCCTCCCGGAGCGCGCGGCGCTCTTGTTCGTAGGCCAGGGCCGCGGCGGCGGCCAGGAGCGCCCGCTCCTGGGGGGAGAGCCCCTGGGGCTTCAACGTGGCCACGAAGTCCGTGGTGTACGACCCCTGCAGGAACCGCTCGTCCTCCAGCGTCTCCCGATGGAAGGCGACGGTGGTCGCCACCCCCACGACGATCGTCTCCTCCAGGGCCCTCCGGGCCCGCTCGATCGCCTCCTCCCGGGACTCTCCCCCGACGATGAGCTTGGCCAGCAACGGGTCGTAGTAGGGGCTCACCCGATCCCCGCGCTCGACGCCCGCGTCGACCCGAATCCCCGGCCCCGAGGGCCAGAGCAGCTCCCGGATCCGCCCCGTCGAGGGGAGGAAGTTCTGATCGGGGTCCTCGGCGTAGATCCGAAACTCGATCGCCGCGCCCCGGGGGCGGACGTCGGGTTGGGCGAAGTCGAGGGGCTCACCCCGGGCGATGCGCAGCTGCCACTGTACCAGATCGATCCCGGTGGCCATCTCCGTGATGGGGTGCTCCACCTGGATGCGGGCGTTCACCTCGAGGAAGTAGAACTCCTTCCGTTCGACGTCGTACAGGAACTCGACCGTCCCCGCGTTGCGGTAACCCACGGCCCGGGCGATCGCCAGGGCGGCTTGACCCATCTCCTCCCGCTGTTTGGGGGACAACAAGGGCGCGGGCGTCTCCTCGATGAGCTTCTGGTAGCGCCGCTGGACGGAGCACTCCCGCTCGTACAAATGCACGGCGTTTCCGTGGTGGTCTGCCAAGATCTGCACCTCGATGTGCTTCGCCTTGGGGACGTAGCGCTCCACGTATACGGAAGGATCCCCGAACGCCTGCTCCACCTCGGAGACGGCGCGCGCGAAAGAATTTTTCAGCTCTTGCTCGTCGGAGACGAGGCGCATCCCCTTGCCGCCGCCCCCCGCCGCCGCCTTGAGCAGCAGGGGGTAGCCCACCTCTTGAGCGGCTTCCCGGGCTTCTTCTAAGGTGCGCAGGGGCTCGTAGACCCCGGGGACGGTGGGGACGCCCTCCCGCTGGGCCGTCCGCCGGGCGGCCAGTTTGTCCCCCACGAGCTCCATCGCCTCCGGGGGCGGCCCCACCCAGAGGAGCCCCTGTCGTTCCACGAGCCGGGCGAACTCCGCGCTCTCTGCCAAGAAGCCGTACCCCGGGTGCACGGCCTCGCAGCCCGCTTCGTGGGCGATCTCCAAGATCTTTGGCGCGTTGAGGTAGCTCTCGGAGGCGGGGGCGGGGCCGACCCGATGGGCTTCATCGGCGAGGCGCACGTGGAGGGCGTCTCGATCGGCGTCCGAATAGATGGCCACGGCCCGCAGGCCGAGAGCGCGGCAGGCGCGGATGACCCGCACGGCGATCTCGCCGCGGTTGGCGATCAGCACGCTCTGCAGGCTTCGGTGCTTGCTCGCTGGGGAAGCCACAGGTGCATTCTAGGAGATGGGCTTGTGGGCTTGCAAGCAAGGGGTGCTCGGCTTGCCCGAAGAACCCCGAAGCCAAGAGAAAGCCGAGAACGGTGAAGGTTGCTTCGTGCTTCCTAGGGGACTATAATCGCTCGTGCCTTGGGGCGTCCAGGCCCGGCCGGTTCTCTTGGGGATCTCCTCGTCGATCGGCGGGCCTTGACCGATCCCGACCCCGCCGGCGAGGGCAAAGGAGGGAGGGGAAGGCGGAGGGTTATCTGCGCATACCATGCCCACGAAAGGCGTATCGCTGAAAAAGCCGAATTGGTTGAAGACCCGCCCCCCTGCTGGGGATCGTTACCGACACATCAAGGCGAACTTGCGATCCCACGGCCTGCACACCGTCTGCGAGGAGGCCCGCTGCCCCAACCTCCACGAGTGCTGGGGGGGCGGGACCGCGACGATCATGCTCCTGGGCGGGGTCTGCACCCGCGGCTGTAGGTTTTGCGCCGTCACCTCCGGCCACCCCCGAGGGTGGCTCGACCCCCTCGAGCCCTGGAAGGTCGCCCGCGTTTTGGAGGAGTGGAATCTCGATTACGTGGTGTTGACGAGCGTGGCCCGGGACGACCTCCCCGACGGCGGGGCGGCCCACTTTGCCCGGACCGTCCACGTGATCAAGCAGCGGATCCCCCGGATGTTGGTGGAGGTACTGATCCCCGACTTCCAAGGGGATCGGGAAGCCCTGCGGGAGGTCGTGGAAGCCCGACCCGACGTGATCGGGCACAACGTCGAGACCGTGGAGCGGCTCACCCCCAAGGTGCGAGACCGCCGCGCCCACTACGAGCAGTCCCTCCAGGTGTTGAAGGCCGTAAAGGAGCTGGACCCCACCCGCTACACGAAGTCGTCCCTGATGCTGGGGCTGGGCGAGACGGAAGGCGAAGTCCTGCAGACCATGAAGGATCTGCGGGCCGTGGGCGTAGACTTCCTGACGTTGGGTCAGTACTTGCAGCCGACGAAGAAGCACCTCCCCGTGGAGCGCTACCTCCCCCCTGAGGAGTTCGAGCGCTACCGCCGTATGGGGGAGGAGCTGGGCTTTCTCTACGTGGCCGCAGGCCCCTTGGTGCGCAGCTCCTACCGCGCCGGGGAGTTCTTCCTCCGGAGCTTGATCCGGGGTCGAGCGCAAGCACGAGAGCGGGAACGAAAAGGAGGACGAGAAGCGCATGGCCAGGAGCACAAAAGCTAAAGCGCAAGCGAAAAGGCGCGCCATCGCTCAGGAGAAGGGGGAAGGGATTCGCACCTGGACCCTGGGCCCCCCTGTGCGGGTGTTGGCCGAGGACGGCACCCTCGTCGACGAGAAGGGGATGCCGGACCTCTCGGACGACGAGCTGGTCGAGATCTACCGCTGGATGGTCACTGCTCGGGTCTTCGACGAGCGGGCCCTGGCGCTGCAGCGTCAGGGGCGGATGGGGACCTACGCCCCCCTCTCGGGCCAGGAGGCCGCCCAAGCCGGGAGCGCCTGGGCCCTGCGGCCCGAAGACTGGATGTTCCCCTCGTATCGAGAGCACCTGGTGCAGGCGATCCGCGGTCAGCCCTGGGTCGACATCTTGGCCTACTGGGGCGGCAACGAGGAGGGGAACCGCATCCCCGAGGGCGTAAACAACTTCACCGTCTCCATCCCCATCGCCACCCAGACCCTCCACGCCGTGGGGGTGGCCTGGGCGGCCAAGATCCGCGGGGAGAAGCTCGCCTCGATCGTCTACTTCGGGGATGGGGGCACCTCCGAAGGCGACTTCCACGAGGCGATGAACTTCGCCGGGGTCTTCCAGACCCCGACGGTCTTCTTCTGCCAGAACAACCAGTACGCGATCTCCGTCCCGCGCGAGCGCCAGACCCGCTCGGAGACCATCGCCCAGAAGGCGATCGCCTACGGGTTCGAGGGCGTTCAAGTCGACGGGAACGACGTCCTGGCCGTCTACCGCGTGACCCAGGAAGCCCTCGAGAAGGCCCGCGACGGCGGGGGCCCCACTTTCATTGAAGCCATCACGTACCGCTTCGGCCACCACACCACCGCGGACGACTGGACCCGCTATCGCTCCCCGGAGGAGGTCGAGGCCTGGAAGCGCCGCGATCCCCTGGTGCGGATGCGCAAGTTCTTAGAATCTAAGGGGATCTGGTCCGAAGCGGACGAAGAGGGGCTCTGGGAGGAGGCCAAGGCCGAGATCGCCAAGGCCGTCGAACAGTACGAGAACCTCCCCGAGCGGGACGTGGAGGAGATCTTCAAGTACACCTTCGCCGAGATGCCCTGGCACCTCCGAGAGCAGCTCCAAGAGCTTCGGGAGTACCTCCAAGAGCGGGAACGCGAATAGCCATGCCGCAGCTCACGCTCGTACAAGCCATAAACGACGCGTTGCGCACGGAGATGCGCCGCGACGACCGGGTGGTGGTGCTGGGGGAGGATGTGGGCGTCGACGGCGGGGTCTTCCGCGCCACCGAGGGGTTGCTGGAGGAGTTCGGCCCCGAGCGGGTGATCGACACCCCCCTGGCGGAGTCGGGGATCGTGGGCACGGCCATCGGGATGGCCGTCTACGGGCTGCGGCCCGTGGCCGAGATCCAGTTCGACGGCTTTATGCCTCCGGCGTTTGACCAGATCGTGTCGCACGCGGCCCGGATCCGGTGGCGTTCCCGGGGGCGGTTCCACGTCCCCTTGGTCATAAGAGCCCCCTACGGCGGCGGCATCCACGCGCCGGAGCACCACTCCGAGAGCCCGGAGGCCTATTACGCCCACACCCCCGGACTGAAGGTGGTGATCCCCTCCAACCC
>Ga0256839_1001298_pt1 | contig 30607 bp, 29 predicted proteins | sample 354166metaG_FD_185968 | JGI IMG/M metagenome (GOLD analysis project Ga0256839, IMG submission 185968) | Hydrothermal vent microbial communities from Mid Atlantic Ridge, Atlantic Ocean - 354-166 | ecosystem: Environmental > Aquatic > Marine > Hydrothermal vents | place: Atlantic Ocean: Mid... | reverse complement strand
TGAAAACCAGCACTTTATTGATGCCCTTAAAGCGGTATTGAAAGATGCGTGAGATGCCTTTTGCTAAAATCACGGTGATTGGGGTTGGACTCATTGGAGGCTCCTTTGCCAAAGGGCTTAAAGAGGCGGGCTTGGCACAAACCGTTTTTGGCTTTGGTCACAATGAATCCAATCTTAAAAAAGCGGTTGCATTGGGCATTGTGGATGCTTACAGTACCGACATTGAGACGGCGGTGCAAGACAGTGACCTCATTCTGCTTTCGGTTCCATTAGGGGTGATGAAGTCGCTGCTCTTGCAAATGAAACCCTACCTAAAAGAGGGTGTGATTATCACCGATGCAGGCAGTGCAAAGGGCAGTGTGATTGCGGCGGTTGAATCTGTTTTTGGAACCGTACCCGCCAACTTTGTTCCCGGTCATCCCATCGCAGGAAAAGAGAGAAGCGGTGTTGAGGCCGCTGAGGCGAGCCTGTTTATTGATCATCGTGTTATTTTAACGCCACTCGAAACAACCAGTATCGAAGCCATTCAACAGGTCACGCAACTGTGGCAAGTACTGGGTGCGAATGTTGAGTCGATGTCGGCTCAACAACACGATGAAATCTTTGCCGCCACCAGTCACCTTCCACATCTATTAGCGTTCTCTTTGGTGGATATGCTCAATGAGCACCAAGAGTTGGGCAATGTGTTTCCCTATACCGCAGGCGGATTTCGTGACTTTACCCGAATCGCCTCTAGCGATGCGATCATGTGGCGAGATATTTCCATCGAAAATTCAACCGCCATTGTAAAATGGTTAAAACAGTATCAAAGCAAAATTACCGCGTTAACCGAAATGGTTGAAAACCGGGATAGTGAGGCGTTGCAACAACTGTTTGTCAATGCCAAGCAAGCGAGAGATAAACACATTAAATAAGAAAGAAATAGAAATTATGTCAAATGTAAAATTTAAAGTTCAACCAGGTGGTTCCATTAAAGGGCGCATTCGTGTGCCAGGTGATAAATCTATCTCACACCGTAGCATTATGCTTGGAGCGATTGCCGAAGGCACCACAACCGTGACGGGCTTCTTAGAAGGCGACGACAGTCTAGCGACCTTAAAAGCATTCCAAGATATGGGGGTTGAAATTGAAGGACCCGAAAAGGGCAATGTCACCATTAAGGGTGTCGGGCTAAAAGGGCTTAAAAAACCAAGTAACCCTTTAGATATGGGGAACTCAGGTACAGCGATGCGTCTTATGGCAGGCATTTTAGCGGGGCAAGACTTTGATTGCGAACTGATTGGCGATGCCTCTCTGTCTAAACGACCGATGAAGCGCGTTACCGATCCATTGCGTTTAATGGGAGCCGAAATTGACACCGCTGAAGGCGGAACGCCGCCATTAAAAATTACAGGAACGGGCGAAGGTTCGCTTAAAGGAATTGATTACGTACTGCCAATGGCAAGTGCACAGGTAAAGTCTTGTGTCTTGCTGGCGGGGTTGTATGCAGAAGGCACTACCAGTGCATTAGAGCCTGCGCCAACACGTGATCATACTGAGCGGATGTTAAACGGTTTTGGTTACCCAGTCGTTTCTGAAAAACTGGACGATCAACGCATGAAAGCCAGTTTACAGGGGGGGGGTAAATTAACCGCTCGCCACATTGATGTGCCATCGGACATCTCTTCAGCGGCCTTTTTTATTGCCGCCGCAACCGTCTCTAAAGGGTCGGATTTAGTGGTAGAGCATGTTGGTATGAACCCAACAAGAGTTGGTATTATTGATATTCTAAAGCTCATGGGTGCCGATATTCAGCTTGAGAACTTTCATGAAGTGGGTGGCGAACCCGTTGCCGATGTTCACGTTAAATATGCACCCTTAAAAGGCATTCATATTCCAGAAGCCTTAGTGGCATTAGCGATTGATGAATTTCCTGTCTTGTTTGTGGTCGCCGCAACGGCCGAAGGGAAAACTGTATTAACAGGGGCAGAAGAGCTGCGCGTTAAAGAGTCGGATCGCATTCAGGTGATGGCCGATGCGCTGCAAGCCGTTGGCATTGATGCGACCCCAACCGAAGATGGCATGGTGATTAATGGAGGGAAACAAACGCCTCAAACCACCGAAATTCAAAGTCACCACGATCACCGAATTTCAATGGCAATGACCATTGCAGGGCTAAACGCCGTCTCTGAAATCGTGATTGATGATTGTGCCAATGTAAACACCTCTTTTCCGACGTTTATTGAGTTAATCAATCAAGTTGGTATGACGGTTGATGTGGTGTAACAGTTAAGTAGAGGGAAGAAAAAATGAGTCAATCCGTTCCAGTCATCACCATTGATGGCCCTAGTGGCGTAGGAAAAGGCACGCTTGCCCAGTTTTTAATGCAAAAGACAGGCTTTCACCTGTTAGACAGTGGTGCGATTTATCGTGCCTTAGCCTTTGGTACAGTCAAAGAAAATATCGCACTGGATGATGTTGCAGCGCTTGCAGCACTCGCTAAAACACTGCCCGTTGAATTTATTGATACCAGCATTGTTTATCAAGGGGAGGACATCACCTCTCAAGTTCGCACCGAAGCGGTAGCGGGCGTTGCCTCAACGATCGCAGTGATTCCAGAGGTTCGTGCAGCGTTACTTGCTCGGCAAAAAGCCTTTGCCAGCTTGCCAGGGCTTATTGCAGATGGACGAGATATGGGAACCGTCGTGTTTCCAGAGGCAGAGATTAAACTTTATTTGACCGCATCCGCTGAAATTCGAGCAGAAAGACGCGTTAAACAGTTGAAATCTCAAGGAGTTAGTGCTAATATTGACCAGATAACACGAGACATTGAAGCGCGAGATGAACGTGACCTTAATCGTAAGACAGCGCCTTTAAAGCCTGCGGATGATGCAATTATTGTTGATACATCCTCTTTAGATATTAACACGGTTTGTCAGAAAGCCCTCTCCTTAGTGGTTGAGAAAGCCCTGATTACCTAGGTTTTATCGACTCTCGGTTTATAATTATTTTTTACAAAGTCCTCGATTGCATAATGCGTTCGGGGATTTTCTTTTGTTGGCGTTTGGGAAGCCAGCAATTAACTAACTGACCCGTTAAATTTAATAGATACTCCCATTAGAGTTAAATTTACGGCTAGAAAAAAATGGAAGTTTTATCCATGAGTGAATTATCTTTCGCTGAATTATTTGAAGAATCATTTCAAGAAAAATTTAACCCAGGCGCTCTAATTATCGGTACCGTTATCGGTATTGACAAAGAGACCGTTCTTGTTGATGCAGGAATGAAGTCTGAATCATCGATCCCTAAAGTTCAATTTTTAGATGCCAATGGCGAACTAGAAGTAGCAGTAGGCGATGAAGTTGAAGTGTATCTTGAATCACTAGAAGACGGACTTGGTGAAACACGTTTATCACGTGAAAAAGCAAAACGTGCGAAAACGTGGGATCGTCTTGAAACCGCAATGGAAGAAGGTGAAGTTGTTGTTGGTCTAGTGACTGGTAAGGTGAAAGGTGGTCTTACGGTTGATGTTGAAGGTGTTCGTGGTTTCTTACCAGGTTCACTTGTGGATATTCGTCCTATTCGTGACTTCGGTTTCCTTGAAGGTAAAGAGATTGAAATGAAACTTGTTAAGCTTGATCGTAAGCGTAACAATGTCGTTGTTTCTCGTCGTGCCGTTATCGAAATTGAAAGCTCAGCAGAGCGCGAAGCAATTCTAGCCAATATGGAAGAAGGTTCAACGCTTAAAGGGATTGTTAAAAACCTTACAGACTACGGTGCTTTCATTGACCTTGGTGGGGTTGACGGTCTTCTACACATTACAGACATGGCTTGGCGTCGTGTTAATCATCCTTCTGAAATTGTTAATGTTGGCGATGAGATCGACGTTAAAGTTCTTAAATTTGATAAAGAGCGTAGCCGTGTTTCACTTGGTCTTAAGCAGCTTGAAGAAGATCCTTGGTCCGATATGGTTTCTCGCTACCCAATGGGTGCGGAAGTGGCTGGTAAAGTGGCTAATATTACCGACTACGGTGCTTTCATTGAAATTGAAGAGGGGATTGAAGGGCTGGTTCATACGTCAGAGTTGGATTGGACAAACCGCAATATTCACCCATCTAAAGTGGTTCACTTAGGTCAAGAAGTGCGTGTTAAAATCTTAGATGTCGATCAAGAACGTCGTCGTATTTCACTGTCAATTAAGCAGTGTGCCGTTAACCCATGGGAAAGTTTTTCAGCGATTCATGCTAAAAATGACAAAATCCAAGGCGTTATCAAGTCGATCACTGACTTCGGTATCTTTATCGGCCTAGAAGGGGGTATTGATGGTCTAGTACATCTTACGGACATCTCTTGGAAGCAAACCGGTGAAGAAGCGATTCGTGACTTTAAGAAAGGCGATGAGCTAGAAACGGTTATTCTTTCAATCGATCCTGATCGTGAGCGTATCTCTTTAGGTCTTAAGCAGTTAGAGCAAGACCCATTTGGTCAGTTTGTTGCTGATCATGGTAAAGGTAGCATGGTTGAAGGGATTGTTAAAACCGTTGATAACCGTGGCGCTGTCATTGAACTTGCGCCTGAAGTTGAAGGTTACCTTCGTGCGTCAGAATTGCTAGAAGAGACTCGTGATGCATCAAGTGTTCTAAAAGAAGGTGATAAAGTTTCTGCAAAAGTTACCAATATTGACCGTAAAAATCGTTCACTTTCATTGTCAATGAAGGCGAAAGAAGCGCATGAAGAGAAAGAAGCCTTAAAAGGTTACTCTGAATCTCAGGAGTCAGCTGCGGGATCAACATTCGGTGATCTTTTCAAAAATAAAATGTAATCTGACGATAAGGTAACTTTGGTTGCTTTTCAAGTGGCATAGGTCACGCTTTCACGCGTAGCCTAATGCTTTATCTTTGGTCTTTTTAGTGTGATACCTCGTGATTGCACTAAAACTCTCTTGTGTTATCTAGAGATTATAAAGAGTATGATCAAATGACAAAGTCAGAAATCATTGAGCTCATTGCAAGAAGGCAGACTCAATTTTCTCAAAAAGATATTGAACTTGCAGTGAACCAAATAGTGGATTCTATGATAGAAACACTGTCTCAAGGCGAACGCATTGAGATTCGTGGATTTGGTAGTTTTAGCCTTCATTATCGAAAAGCTCGTGTGGGACGTAACCCTAAAACAGGGGAGACTGTTTCACTACCTGATAAGCGCGTACCGCACTTTAAACCAGGAAAGTCTTTACGAGAACGAGTGGATCAATCGAAAGAAACAACTGAAATTTTATTATAAATCCAAAAAAAGGGCTACTTTGTAGCCCTTTTTTTTTCTTCTTCTTTTTAATATTGCATTATAATTCTTGGAGACCTTTATCGGTGCCTTCCTTGAACCCTTTTTATTGTGTAAGAGACCTTGTTTAAATGCTTAAACTATTCATTTTTATCATGATCATTTTTTTGCTTATCTTAGGGGTTGTGCTAGGAGTACTCAATCCTGCTCAAGTGACGATTGATCTCTTTATATTAAAGACCGCACTGCCTTTAGGCTTGGTTTTGGCGATCGCGTTAGTGATTGGTGCCCTACTCGGTGGCGCTATTTCATCGCTTAAAATAAGTCAACTCAAGTGGCAGTTGCGTAAACAAGTTAAAGAAAATAAGAAGCAATTAAATCAGATTGTTCAATTAAAAAAAGAAGCCTCTCTTAAAGAAAAAGAATCAAGAAGCTATTCTAAAGAGTTGGTTAATATGGAAAAAACAGGTTAGTTATGAGTGAAAATAATTCTAAAGTATTGGTGGCGCTCGATTTTTCAAGTCGTCAATCTGCGTTGAGCTTTGTAGAGAAGCTTGACCCCGAGTTGTGTCGATTAAAAGTAGGCAAAGAGCTGTTTGCAGTTGCGGGGCCAGAGTTGGTTTCTGCACTCATTCAGCGCGGGTTTGATATCTTTTTAGATTTAAAATATCACGATATTCCGAATACGGTCGCTAAAGCCGTTAAAGCAGCGGCTAAACTAGGGGTTTGGATGGTAAATGTGCACGCCTTAGGCGGTCGTAAAATGATGGAGGCGGCACAAAAAGCATTAGCGGACTGTGAGCACAAACCACTGTTAATTGCCGTTACCGTTTTAACCAGTATGGAGCAGTCAGACTTAAATGAGGTCGGCTTACAGGGGACGCCCGAAGAGAATGTTCTTCGCTTGGCAACCTTAGCGCACTCTTCGGGGATGGATGGTGTTGTCTGCTCAGCTCAAGAGGTGGTCTTATTACGTCAAACCGTTGGTGAAACATTCTGTTTGGTAACGCCCGGTATTCGACCCGAAGGCAGTCGTCTAGATGATCAAAAACGTGTTATGACCCCCAAAGAAGCCATCGCGTCTGGTGCGAGCTATCTCGTTATCGGTCGTCCGATTACACAATCGAATGATCCTGTGGCCACCTTAAAGGCGATTAATGCCTCTTTGTGATTGGATGCCTATCCCGGTGCTTAGATACAGGTATTACTCGTAAGCAATTGATTTTAAAGTAAAGTTAGTGCTTTACACATCATATCGCGTTTCTATAGCATAAGATCTGGGTTGAACTGTCTTCACGTTTGGAGTATAATTCGCGCCTTTCGGGCACTTTGCTTGAAATATCCTTGTCTCACTGTGCTGTGTAAATAATGGATAAATCGATTATTGTTGACAGTATCAGGAGGCTTTTTATAATCCAAAAGGAGAGATGAATGCGTCATTATGAAGTTATATTTCTAGTGCATCCTGATCAGTCTGAACAGGTTCCTGCAATGCTAGAACGTTACCGCGCGCTTATTGAACAGTCGGGTGGAAGCATCCACCGTTTAGAAGACTGGGGTCGCCGTCAACTTGCTTACCTAATTAACAAGGTACATAAAGCACATTATATTTTAATGAACATCGAGTGTGGTCAAGAAGCCCTTGATGAGCTTGAAAATGCTTTTTATTACAACGATGCGGTATTACGTAGCATGGTTGTTAAGCAAAAAACAGCCATAACAGAACCTTCTGTTATGCTTGCTAAAAAAGATGAAAAATTTGATAAACGTCGTGACTCACGTTCACAAGGAGCTAAAAATGGCTAGAGGATTTGGAAGAAAAAAATTCTGTCGTTTTACTGCAGACGGCGTGAAACAAATTGACTATAAAGACTTAGATACCTTGAGATCTTATATTACGGAAACAGGAAAAATTGTTCCTAGCCGTATTACAGGAACCAGTGCTAAGTATCAGCGTCAGCTAGCAACAGCAATTAAACGCGCGCGTTACCTTGCGTTATTGCCATATACCGATCAGCATAAATAAACTATTTGTGTAAGAAAAAATAACAAGGTTACCATGCTAGGAATTGCAACGTATTCAATGAAAGGGCCAATGCAGGCTCTAATTGCAGTGTGTATTTTCTCAGCGTTGAGTGTTTTTATTGCCCCGTTTGGTCTACTAGTGGGCGCTATTGTTGCCTTAGTCACCTTACGTATTTCGGTGACGGATGGCTTTAAAACACTTACTTGGGCTTCACTGGTAAATATTGTACTGACGCTTATGGTGACAGGTACTTATTGGCCAGCAATACTGGCGATAATGGAGTACATGTTACCCATTTGGGTCATGAGTGTTATTTTAAGACAGACGAACTCATTGGCCGCGGCACTGCAGTTTGCGATGGTCGTTGCAGGGCTTGGTTTAATTGGGTTCTACCTAATGATACCAAACCCAAGTGAGTGGTGGTTAGCTCAGTTTAACCAGTACATCGCGCCCGTTTTAGCAACTTCTGGAGTTGATTATCAACTCGAGTTGATTACTAAAATGATGGATATAGTAACCATGTTATTGGCAGTTTTTGCCATTATTTTATGGTTTTCGATATTAACCATTGGGCGCTGGTGGCAAAGTGAACTGTACCACCCCGGTCAGTTTAAAACTGATTTTTATCAGTTACGCTTACCTAAAACAACCGCATATGTTGCGATTGTTTTAGCCATTCTTGGATTGGCTTTAGGTGAGGGTAACGGGTTAGTTTCAGATTTAACGGCAGTGGTTATTGTTGGCTTAATGTTTCAAGGCATTGCCATTGCACACCACACAGTAAGTATTAAAAAAATGCATAACGTGTGGTTGGTTGGGCTTTATATCCTGTTATTTATATTTCCACAAACAATGCTGATATTAGCAACCATTGGTTTAGTCGATACTTGGATGGATTTTCGAAACCGATGGAAAAAAGAAGAATTATAGAGGTTTAAGCTATGAATGTTATTCTGCTTGAAAAAGTACAAAATTTAGGCGTTTTAGGCGATCAAGTTTCTGTTAAGTCAGGTTACGCACGTAACTTCTTGATCCCTAAAGGGAAAGCAAAACCAGCGACAAAAGAGAATATTGCAGCATTTGCTGAAATTCGCGCTGAGCTTGAAAAAGCCGCTGCAGCTGAACTGGCTGTTGCACAAGGTATTTTTGAAAACTTAAATGGTCAAGTCACAACACTTGAAGCAACGGCTGGAGACGAAGGTAAGTTATTCGGTTCTATCGGTACGCAAGATATTGCGGATGCACTTAAAGCGTCAGGTTTTGAAATTGAACGTCGTGATGTTCGTATGCCTGATGGTGTTTTACGCCATGTCGGTACTTATGAAATTGATATTCAATTACATACCGATGTTGTGGCTTCAATCACCGTTGAAGTGAAAGCGATCGAAGCGTAATTTATTACCGCTTAATAGCTTTATTAAAAAGCGAGTCCATGTGAATGGGCTCGCTTTTTTTTGGCTTAAAAAAACGGGGGGAGATCGACCCGTGTTGTTATAATAGCCTCCCTTTTCTTAAGCGTTTAAATTGGATCCTATTTGTACTATGAAGCATAAACCATCCCTCACCAAGACCACTGATGAATTATTTAAAATTCCCCCCCACTCTTTAGAAGCGGAGCAGTCGGTGATTGGAGGGTTAATGCTTGCTAATGAGGTGCTGGACGATGTGATGGGGATCGTCAATCAAAAGGATTTTTATACCAAGCAACATCAAGCGATTTTTTCTGTGATTACCGACCTTAGTCGTAATAATAAACCGTTTGATCTGGTTGCTTGTGTTGCCCATTTGGAGGCGACAGGACAGTTAGAAGTGGCGGGTGACAAAACCTACCTGATTGAGTTAGTGAAAAATACACCGGGTGCTGTCAATATTTTATATTACGCACAGCTGGTTCGAGACAAAGCCATATTGCGCGGGTTGATTAAAGCCAGCAATGAAGTGGCAGAAACGGCATACTACCCAGAAGGGCGGGACGTTCGAGAAATTTTAGACATTGCTGAGTCTAAAATTAACGCCATTGCTGAACATGGAGAGGGGAAAGAGCGTCAGTATAAAACGATGGATACGCTATTGGAGGCCGCCATCAATAAAATTGACGAGTTGTTTAATACTGATGGTAGTATTACGGGGCAAGAGACCCACTTAACGGAATTTGATGAGTTAACCGCAGGGTTGCAAAAATCTGATTTAATTATTGTTGCGGGTCGTCCTTCGATGGGTAAAACCACGTTCTCGATGAATCTTGCTGAAAATATTGCTTGCAAAAACAATGCACCGGTTGCGGTATTCAGTATGGAAATGCCCGGAGAGTCATTAGCAATGCGAATGATTAGTTCCATTGGTCGTATTGATGCGGGTCGGATGCGAACCGGAAAATTGGCACAAGACGATTGGCCTAAATTAAATAAAGCCATTAACGTGTTGTCACAAGCTAAAATTTTTATTGATGATACCCCTGCCTTAATGATTACCGAACTTCGATCGCGCGCGCGCCGTATTGATAAAGACGTTCGAGAGATGCAACGTAAAGAGGCGCAGGAAGCGGGGCATGAAAACCCTGAGTCTAAAGTGACTGGGCTGGGACTTATTGTTGTCGATTATATTCAGTTAATGAGAGGTTCCGCCAGTTCAGAAAATCGCGTTAATGAGATTTCAGAGATATCTCGTGGCCTTAAAGCCTTAGCAAAAGAGCTAGAAATCCCCGTTATTGCACTGTCACAGTTAAATCGAAGTCTTGAGCAGCGTCCGAATAAACGTCCGATTATGTCAGATTTACGAGAGTCAGGTGCTATTGAGCAAGATGCTGATTTAATTATTTTTATCTATCGAGATGAGGTCTATAACCCTGAGAGTGAAGACAAGGGAACCGCTGAAATTATTTTAGGAAAACACCGAAACGGAGCTTTGGGTACGGTTCGACTCACCTTTATTGGTGAGTACACTCGGTTTGAAAATCATGCGGGGTTTGAGGTCAATGATGGCCATTATTAGCAATACATTTGTTGAGGCATAAAAGATGTTTTACCGCCCAGCCAGAGCGTACATTCATTTACCGGCATTACGACATAACTTAAAAATAGCAAAAACGTTTGCACCCAACAGCAAAATATTAGCCGTGGTGAAAGCCAATGGGTATGGGCATGGTATTTGTCGTGTTGCACAGCAGTTGGTGGGTGCGGATGGATTCGGTGTGGCGTCAATGGATGAAGCGTTACAGTTGCGTCAAAAAGGCTTTCTACATCGAATTTTACTACTGGAAGGGCTATTTTCAGAGGTTGAACTGCCTCTGGCAATCCAAAATCGTTTAGACATTGTGGTTCACTCTGAGCACCAGTTGCAGTGGCTGTTGGCGTATCAAACCCGTACCATTATGACAATTTGGCTAAAAATAGATACTGGAATGCACCGTTTAGGTTTCTCAGTCGATCAAGTTCCTTCTGTTATCCAACGACTTGAGCAGAACCTAAATTCATTTCAGGTTCACTTAATGTCACACTTGGCTTCAGCAGATGAGCAAAATAGCACCGCCATTGAATTTACTCAAAAACAAATAAACGCCTTTCGCCAAGTAACTGAAAAATTTAGCTTTTCAAAAAGCTTAAATAACTCCGCCGGACTTCAGGCGTATGAATCATCAAACTACGACTGGGTGCGCCCAGGTATTTTATTATATGGCGCAGGACAACCCCTCGACTCTCCAAATACGTTAACGCAATTAAAACCTGTTATGCGCTTAGAGTCCGAAGTGATTGCCATTAAGTGGGTTAATGCAGGGGAGTTTGTTGGCTATGGTAATGACTGGCAAGCCACTGAAGAGACCTGTATTGCCATCATTGCCATCGGGTATGGTGATGGCTATCCAAGACATGCAAAAACAGGAACACCTGTTCTGATTCATGGCAAGCGAGTTCCGTTAATTGGACGCGTCTCAATGGATATGATTACGGTCGATATTACCAAGTACAGTCGTGAGATTCAAATTGGCAGCTTAGTCACTCTGTGGGGTGGGGCGTTATCCGTAGATGAAATTGCCAAACATGCTAATACCATTAGTTATGAGCTGCTATGCGGCATTACCTCTCGTGTTCCAATGATTGAAATTCAGTAGGAGGTTCTCTTTGAATGAGAATAGGGGGGGAGAAAATTTAAATGCCTTTAAAAAACTTTAAAATCCAAACAATTAAAACACCTTATAGCGGTTTCTTTAAGTTAAATGTCGTTCACTTTAAACATACGCTTTATACGGGTGGCTGGACAGAAACGTTTAGTCGAGAGCTGTTTCAGCGTGGCGAAGCAGTTGTAGTGTTGTTGTACGATTTAGCCAATGAGCAAGTGGTGCTCGTTGAGCAGTGTCGGGCAGGCGCACTGCTGAGTGCACAAGCAGGTAGCCAGTCTGAAGCATGGTTACTCGAGCCCGTGGCAGGCATGATTGATGTCGGTGAATCGCCCATAGAAGCGGGCGTTCGAGAAGCACACGAGGAGACAGGAGCGGTTATTCAAGAATTAGAGTATGTTTGCCAATTTTACCCCTCTCCCGGTGCGTGCAGCGAAATTTTACACTTGTATGCGGCGGAAATCTCTGTCGATACCATTCCAGAATATGCGGGACTTGAGTCTGAGCATGAAGATATTAAAGTGGTTAGGCTGAGCTTTAAAAAAGCAAAACAGATGCTACTTAATGCCGAGTTTAAGGTGGCAGCAACTTACATTGCTTTACAGTGGCTATTTTTTCAAAAAATCCCATAACGTCAGCTTATCCCTGAAACACGTCATTTCCAAATAGATTGGATATTAACCTTTTAAGAGTACTAAAAAATATGTTTGATCTCTTTAGGCACTACCGTATTGAACCTAAACTCCATCGTTATGCCGTGATGTTCAGCTTGGTTATTGTATTGGCTTGGCTCTATTTTACGTTTATTGAAAAAGCATTTTTTGGCAAAATACTTTCCGGTGACGCACAACTGGTCGATTTTGTCTTGGGCTTGCCGTTGATCTTTATGTTTACGGTGATTGTGTATGCATGTGCCTATTGGATTTGTAAGTGGTTAGTCATCTTTTTTTTACCTCATGCGATGGTTCCATATTCACTTGAAAACCAACAGCATGGCGAAGAGATAAAGCGTCAAGAAGAGACACATGGAGAGCAGTATTGGAATAAAACCGAGCCCCATGCCGATAATACGGATAATGAAAATACAGAAAATACAAAAGAAAAGTCCGCTAAAAACAGACAGAATAGATCTGATTAATGCAGAGGATGGCAATCAAAACGGAAGCAAGGTTACTGTTAAAGTTGGCACTGCCTATTTTATTAGCACAATTAGCATTGACCGGGCTCGGGGTGGTAGACACGATTATGTCGGGTCAGGTTGGTACCAATGATCTTGCCGCAATCGGGTTGGGTACCAGCATTATGTTGCCCGTGTTTATGTTTTCAACGGGTATTTTATTGGCGATTACCCCGTTGGTTGCCAAAGCATTGGGGGAGTCGCAACCCGAACGAATTACCCGTTATCTAAACCAAGGGTTATGGCTCTCTTTGCCGTTAGGTGGGTTAAGCTTAGCTATTTTAATGAACTTAGAGTGGGTGTTAGATCTGCTGAGTTTAAATGAAGTCGTTTATCAACTCACACGAGATTACCTTTTTTATATTGCATTCGGGATGCCGGCCATTGCGCTGTACCAAGTATTACGTTTTTTCTGGGAAGGGCTTGGCACCACACTGCCCACCATGTGGATTAGCTTTTTCGCCCTGTTTTTAAATGTACCATTAAATGCCATTTTTATCTATGGCATGGGGCCAATTGAACCGATGGGCGCGGCAGGTTGTGGCGTGGCGAGCAGTATTGTCATGTGGGTTATGTTGCTGTTGAGCATTTTATATGTGGTTAAATCAAAGTTGACTCAACCCTTTCTTGCGCTTCAAAAAAGCGTACTCGGAATCAACTGGACAACGGGACTAAAACCGATCTTAATGTTAGGCATCCCAACCACCTTTGCTTTACTGTTTGAAGTCAGTCTCTTTAGTATGATTGCGCTCTTTGTCGCTCCGTTAGGCGCTGTAGTGATCGCTGGTCATCAAATTGCGATTAATTTTACCTCGCTTGCCTTTATGGTTCCGCTCAGCTTTGCGATGGCACTGACCGTTCGAGTTGGGCTGGGGTATGGTGAAAATAACCCCGCTCAATTACGCTTAAGTTTAATCACAGGCTTTCTCTTTGCGGTTATTTTAGGTCTATTTTTAGCCTTCATCAGTTATTTTTTACGAATGGATATTGTCGGTTTGTACTCAAAAGACTCAGAGGTTCTTTATTTAGCGGCTTCTTTATTGGTCTTTGCCGCCATTTATCAAGTGTTTGATGCCATTCAGGTGACGGCGGCAGGGGCATTAAGAGGCTTTCATGACTCCACCATCACCATGCTGGTGACGTTTGTGAGTTACTGGGGCATTGGATTGGGCTTGGGGTATGTTTTCACCTTTACCGACTGGATTTTTGCCCCGATGGGTGTTCAAGGCTTTTGGTTAGGGATTGTCTTGGGGCTATTATTAGCGGCTATTTTATTATCCTTGCGATTAAAAAGAGTATACCGTCGTGCCGTTATTAAATGAGCCTCTTCAAGTGAGTTGTTTATGTGGTTCAGAACAGCCATACCACCGCTGTTGTTTTCCTTTTCACAACGGAGAGGTTTTTCCTGAAACCGCCGAACAGCTCATGCGTTCACGTTATGTAGCCTATGCAAAACAGCTCGCGCCTTACTTATTACAAACGTGGTGTGCCGCAGAGCGTCCTAAGACAATTGAGTTTGATCCAACTATTCGTTGGACAGGGCTAACCATTGAAGGTAAAAAAAAAGGGCTGTAAAAAAGATCGCGAGGGGTGGGTGACGTTTACCGCAAGTTATCAAGTCGAGTTTGAATGCCTACAACTAAGAGAGCGAAGTTTTTTCGCTCGAAATCAAGCGAATCGTTGGTGCTATGTTCGTGGTCAATTTATGTAGATTTATTTTTCGTTATTTTCATTATTTTTAAAAAATCGAAAAACGCCCCACATGGCAAGTCCAACAATAATAATGGATACGGTCACAAATCCAAGGGTTAACAATAACGCAGAACCTACGCTTTCCATATCAGGCATTTTTATCGCTCCAAAGTGATTCCTCAAACGGCAGGGATGAGGGAAATGTTTTTTCAGACTTTTTTTACTGTAAAGCATTTTATACCCAAACGACGAGAAAATGCAGTTTTTTGATCCCAGATGAAACCACAAGACTGTGTTACACCTTTTGAGAGTTGCCAGACTCAAAAATTCCGCATTTTCTAGTAATTTGGGTATACAATAAATGTTGTTTTTAACATCGTCCTAATCCCACGTTCAGAACACCTATGTCGTGTTTTTATCGAGGGGTATTAGGCCATGAGGTTTATTTTAAAAAATGTCATTAACCATCTCAGAACTTGAAGCAGAAAGAGCTAAAATTCTTGAAGAGATCGAGAATAAAGCCCAAAAATTTTCAGGGGATACAACCAAAACAGAGCAACCCTCTTTAAAAAGCTGGTTAAATGCCGCCGAAGAGATTATGCCAGCCTCAAAATCGGATAAAAAGATGAGAACAACGCCTAATAAAACACAGTCAAAATCGAACTACCAATCTCAAGTCTTTAAGCCAGCAAGAAGTAAAGCGCCTTTCTTTGGTGGTCTAATTGTACTGACGTTAATGCTAACCCTGCTCGGTGTTATTTACATCGCTTACAATAGTATTTATAAAGAGCTTCAAAGCGTATTAAGCGCACATGAAAACTCCGTAGCTCAAATGCAGACCATTCAATCAGATATGGTGGCACTGCAACAAAATATTGCAACGGGCGGTAAAGTTGAACTGTTTGTTGCATTAGAAGATAAAATATTTGCTTTAGAGTCTCAGGTGTCGGCTTTAAAAACTCAAGTCGATAAACTCGCGGTCTCTTCAGCCACATTAGAAAACACGGTTCAGAACCATGCGGTTACTGAAGAAGCGAGCGTCCTAACCGAATCAACCACAGTCCCCAGCGCTTCAGCAGATCAACTGGTGACTAAATCTGTTTTAGATCAAAGCCTTAAGCGTTACACTGAAAAATTAGAAGCCCGAATTGACCAAAAGCTAGAAGCCATCTTAAGCCATCTAGCGCAAATACAGCAAGGGGGGGAGAAAATTTCAATAACCGAACCTGTTGCACCAACGGTAAAAACCCCCTCGATTTCAGCGCTTAAAAAACCTGTAATTGAGCAACCCTTGGTTCGATTGGTTCAATCTGTCGAATCTCCTAAGCCTCCTGTTGAAGCGAAAGCGCCCCTTAAACACTACAGCGCTGATGTAAAGTGGTTAACGAATGAACCCGCGCAGCACTATACCTTGCAGTTAGCCAGTATGCCTGAAGCACACTCCTTAAAAGAGATCGTTAAGAAAAAGCAGCTACAAAATGTACGAATTGTGCCTCAAACTCGAAATGGCGTAACCAATTATGTTTTGGTTATGGGATCGTTTGCAGATCGTAAACAAGCCAGTGAACTGGCTAAAAAAATAAAGGCGGAATCTGGGATCTCTCCTTGGATTCGTAAGGTTAAGGATCTTTCTTCTCGATTATAAAAATAAGCTAAAGAGATCTAATTTTATAAGGTTTTTTCAACTGTTTTAAGTATGGGTAACTCCAGTGTAAAGCGAACTCCATGAAGGGGTTGACCATGATACTCATGGAAATTTTCAGCATAAATTTGACCATGATGATAATCTGCAATTAATTTAGCGATGTATAAGCCCAACCCTAAATGAGCATGTTCATCTTGATTCATCTCTCTAATGGAGGTCATCCCTTCAAAAATATGTTGCTCATAGCCTTCTGGTAATAAAGCCCCAGAATTCTCGATGCTAATAATCACTTTTTGATCTTTTAATTCAGTCTTTACTGTAATAGGAATTTGGTTGTCTGAAAAATCTTTTGCATTACTAATCAGCTTATCGAGCAGTTGCTCAATCATAAAGCCATCACCTAACACCATGATGTCGTCTGAAACACCTTGGTTAATGTATTTAAGATTCCACTCTGGATGCAGATCGATGTTATTTTGCATATAGTGGTTTAACATCAAACCAATGGGAAATGGCTCTGGCGTTTGATTTTTTAAGCTGTCTTCAATACTGGTTGCTTCGGATAAAGAAGCAATAATTAAGGTTAATTGGGCTAAGGCATGCTGGGCATAGCCCAGTTGGATATGCTGTACATCATTTTCCAGTAGACTTAACGCCATAGATAAGCGATTCATTGGGTTATGCAACTCATGCCTTAATGTTTTAGGAAGCTGTTTGAGATAGCGTTCATAAGCCCCTAACTGCTTTAACATTTCATGGATATGGTGTCTTAAGTCAGACAGCTCATCTTCATAATACATATTCATTTTATCGGGAAATTCGAGATCATTTAGCTGCCCCTTAAAGTTAAACATTTTTTTAACATCATTGTCTAACCGTAAGATTCTATTCGAAAGTGAGGCGGTATGGATAATTGCGCCAATGATAACAATTAAAAATATAATCGAGCCAATCCCGACTATGCGATAAAAATAGTTGAGACTTGCGCTAAATAAGGTTTCCATGCGCTCTTCTAACACCAATGTCCCAATGACTCGATTATTAAAACGCAGAGGCGTTGCGGCCATCAAAGAGATCGGTTTATTATTGTCGTCCATACGATATTGCTGAATGGTCTTCCCTTGAAAGGCATTTTGAATGAGGGTTAATTCAGGCGTTTTGCTTTGAGGGTAGGGGTAAGGTAATGAGTAGGGAATAAACGTGGCTAATGTTTTGATTAGCGTTTTCCCCACAAGGGTAAAAAAATCTACTTGAGAGTCTTGATTTAAGTCTGGTAACTGACCAACCACATAGGTGGTTTTACCATTGGCATTGACCACCCAAATGACAGAGTTATTTAAATTTAAATGCGGTAACTGAGTGGGCGTACCCGCTTGAATTTGGAGCGCCCAAAGATCAGGACGATTTTCTAAAATAAGCGAGAGATTTTTAGCCGTTTGTTGCTGAATAATCGCCTGGTTGGTTAGCATAATGCGATTTAAATCAATCGCAAAACGATAGGCTAAAAAGGGCAGTATCGTTAGCAGTAACAGTAAAACAAAAAAACGTGTTCGGATCGAAAGACGTAAATTAAGTGATTTTAAAGCCATATTCCAATATCCACGCCTTTCTCATTATTGTATTTTGTTACTTCGTTTTCTTTTTCCAGCTATAACCACGCCCATACTCATTATGAATTAAGTTAAATTCAGGGGTAATCTTTTTAAACGCATTACGAATTCGGCAAATATGGGTGTTAATGGTATTACGCTCAACCACGCCCTGTGTTGAAGCTTGAAGTGCTTCATAAGAGACCACACTGTTTTCACCGGCAAGCGCAAACTGCTTTAACATTTCAAACTCGGTTGCGGTTAACTCTAAAGGTTGTTCATGCCAATACGCTTTGTACTGATCAAGTGCGAGCTCTAAATGTTCAATTTTAGAGGTTTCACCTTCATCATTTTGCGCTTGATTGTTTCCAGTGATCCGCAACAAGTTTTTCACTTTAACAATGAGCATGTTAAGGCTGATCGGTTTAGGAAGGTAATCAATCGCACCTAATGCATGACCGGTATAAATATCAAATTCCGACTGCCTTTCGGATAAGAAGATAATTGGAATGGCTTGTTTATAGCCTAAAAGGTGTTTGGCTAAATCAAAGCCTCCATCCACTTCAGAGCCTAAAATAATATCGGAGATAACGAGGTTAGGTAATGATTTAGCAAAGCTCTCTTCAGCACTTTGTCGATTATCAAAGGCATCAACCGTAAAGCCTTGTTGCTCTAAAACAGTGACTAAGCTTTCCAGTTGAATCAGATCATCTTCGATGACCGCAATACGAAAATCAGTATTTTGCATAGGTTTTTTCCAAATATTACACAATGTGTTGAAAGTCTAACACTTGCATGTTCATAATTAAGCCCGCATCTTGAATCGGTAACACAATCGCATCTTCGTTCGATTCATTATGGTGAGAGTGCCACCAGCCTGGGGGGGTAATAAAAGCAGAGCCTGAGGTCCAAACCGCTTTAATCGGATTGATAATGTTTCCTTCATCATCAATCTCTTTGCCTATTAACGTGTAAGTGTTTTCACTGGCCGAGACACAAAGATCCAACGCAATGGAGTTATGACGATGCGGTTTTTGGGTCACGCCAGCAGGCAGTACATTGTACAACGCCCACAAGGTATGTGTTAAGGTCATTGTGATGGGAAAGTTAGGATTGGAGAGTAAAAACCCTGTTCGGTTTCGTCCTTCTGCCTCTTTACGAACTTCGGCGAGCTCGTTGGTTAAAAACTCTTTTGTATACAAGACAGGTTCAAAACGTGGCTTAGAAGGTTCAACGCCTAAATAGGCCAACAGTGGCGCGTCATGCACCCAGTAAAGTGCCGCATCGGAGGTTGCCGTGTGTATCGCATCGGGTAATGCAGGAAGGGTAAATAGATCGCCCGCTTTCCACTCGATGGTTCCCTGTTGCATCTGCGTGCGTCCAGAACCACGAATGACATAAAAAACTTGAGAGGTCGCCTTAGCATCTGTTTTGAGTACCTCTCCACCACAAATATGAATAAAACTCGCCATCAGATTAGGGGAGGTTGCAGACCCATTGCTTTTTAAGGTCTCCGAGAGGTCGAAGGGAATAATTTGGGTCTCCCCTGATTCATGCAAATGACTTGGATAAGCAATTACGTCAATGGCCGGCATTGGCGGGTTAACCGCCGACATGTACTCTTTAACTTGTGCTTGATGCTGCCACTTTTGTTGAGCGACTTCTTGAATTTGTTCGGTATGGATTCGGTTCATAGGGCTCTTATAATTTAAACTGGTTTAATTTTTTACGTTCACTGGAAGAGGGGATGTTTAATGCTTCACGATACTTTGCAATGGTTCGACGTGCGACCGTAATCTCTCGCTCTTCTAACAGTGCCATTAATTTATTGTCACTTAGCGGTTTTTTAGGATCCTCTTTATCAATAAGAGATTTTATATGAGATTTAATGGCTGTTGCAGACTGATCAGCACTGCCATATTGACTGACCCCCGTTGAAAAAAAGTATTTTAACTCATAGGTGCCACGCGGGGTCTGCATATATTTTTGTGTGGTTGCACGTGAAATAGTGGATTCATGCAGTTCTAAATAATCAGCTACCTCTCTTAACACCAAAGGTTGCATTGCCTGCTCACCCTCTTCAAAAAATTGACTCTGCTTTTCAACAATAAAGCGTCCTACGCGTAACAGTGTTTCACCGCGGCTGTGAATGCTCTTAATTAATCCTTTCGCCTCAATGAGCTGCTCTTTTATTTTTTTACTCTGCTCACTATCGTTTAGGGTCTTGGTCAAATCTACATAGGTTGAGTTAATGGCTAACCGAGGGAATGCATTGGCATTGAGTTCCACTAACCAACCCTTTTTTGTCCGTTTGATCTTAAGATCAGGAATAATGATTTCGGATTGCGTTGATGAAAAGTCGCGACCAGGTCTAGGGTTTAGAGATTGAATTAACTTTAACAGCGTAATGAGCTCTTTATCATTTAGGCTGTAGAATTTTTTAATGCGTTTATGATCATGAAAAGAGAGCCAGTCAAAATGTTCTGAAATCAATTGCTTTGCCGTCACCACAAAAGGATTGTTTGGCAGGGACTTCAATTGTAACAATAACGACTCTTGGACACTTTGAGCACCAACCCCGGTTGGTTCAAATTGCTGAATAACCGTTAACACCTCTAAAAGCGTTTCAATCGTATAGGGGGTTTCTGGCAACTCATTTTGATTAATTGAGGCGAGTAGGGCGTCTAGGTCGGAAGAGAGATAGCCTTCCTCATTAATGTCATCAATAATGTAAGAGGCCAAAACTTCTAGTCCATCCTCCCAAGGGTAGATATCGGACTGCCAAAACAGGTGATCATGAAGGGTTTTTTCGGATGCGGTATAGGTTTCAGCACTGACATAATCTTCTGCCGATTGACTGCTGGTGATAGGGGTATGATCGGAATACACCTCATCCCAGTTACAGTCGATTTCTAGATCTGCTGATAACGCTTCGGAGTTATCATTCAGATCAACGGGCTGTTCATCGGCACTATTACTTTCTTGAGACTCTGATTTTTCTTCAGTTTTTTCGGCCAAAGCCTCTAAGGACTCGTTGTCACTCTCAGAGAGTTGATCCTCTTCCAGCTCAAGAAGGTAATTGACCTCAAGGGTGGCTTCAATGGTTTGCTGCACCTCTAACGCAGAATATTGCAAAATTTTAATCGACTGCTGTAGTTGAGGGGTCAATTTTAGCTGTTGGCCAATATTGATTTGTAAGCCGGGCATGAGTGCCATCTGAAAAACAACTCCTTATATCTTATATGTAATGAATAACACCAAAATAATATTGAGTTATCATAATCTAAAATACCTTTAAGCACATAAAAAATTCATGATGAGTCGTGTGTTTTTAAGCTAAATATTGATTATCAGCGTAACCAGAATCATGCACTGATTTAATTGACTTGGTTGAGTGTATTTTATTAACCAATTGAAATTAAACACAAAAACAAGATTTATGCTTTAGATATCTAAGGTTAATGGGGGGTAAAAAATTAACCGTATAGTTCGTATAATGTATATTATGTTAAATTGGTACTTGTTTTAAATCGTCTTAATGGGTGTTATCCCCCCTGCTTTTTTACACAGCGATTTATTTAGATTTCGGAACTTAGAAAATGAACAAATTTGAATTTAGTTTGAATGCATGATAAAAAAGAAATTGGCAGCAAATGCTTTTCACTGCCTACACAGGTAAAATGCTTGATGGCTAATTTACGACTTTGGCAAAATCGTAAATATATTTTCAGGCGGTCTGCCCATGACGACTTGGTTGCCAATCTGTACAATCGGACGCTCAATTAACTTAGGATGCTGTGCTAATATCTCTAACCACTCATCGTCCGTTTTTTGATCACTTTTACTCAAGCCCAGCGCTTTAAAGAGCGCCTCGCCCGTTCGAATAATTTCAAGGGGTGAAACCGACATCAGCGTGCAAAGGTTTTTTAATGTCTCTTTGCTGGGCGTTTGTTCAAGGTAGCGAACTTCTTCAATCTCCAAGCCCGCTTGATCTTTCAATATTTCAAGACTTGCACGGCTTTTAGAGCAGACTGGGTTATGGTAAATCGTTGCTTTCATCATGGTTTTCTAGCTCCTTATCTTGCGGATTATCATGTTCTAAACGGTTGGCTAACGCCGATTCAACGGCTTCAATTCGAGATTTACACAGTTGATAAGCACGTGTCGCTTCATCGACCATCGGCACTAATTCATCAATATCCACCTCGGATGAATCCGATAGCTTTTGAGCAATCTCTTGCAACTTTTGATAGTTCTCTTTAAAACTTTCTGGGGTCTGTTGCGTCATTTGGACACTCCTTCTTTTGATTTTTTTAACACGCCTTTTTCCGTTGCAATCTCCGCAAACACAGTACCGTCAATAAACTCAAGTTGTAGTTTTTTGGTGGCAATCGCCTCTTTGGCGGTGGTAATCGGTTTATGGTTGCTGGGGTTTTTAGCAATATTAAACCCCCTATTCAATTGGGTTTTAGGACCTGAACTTAAAATAAGCGCAATCCACTGCTGAATCTGTTGTTTGTACTGGATCACGGCTCTATTTGCGCCCACTTGAATGGCTTGCTGTTGCTGTTCAAGCGTCATCCGTTTCAGTGCGATTCGACTGGTTAACTGCATCTCAATCGTGCTCATCAAATCGTTTAAGTGATGTGTTTTAAACTGAAGTTGACGTTCACTTAATCGCCGAATTTCTGCGTTTAAAGGCGCTAACTGCTGTTTCCAACGAAACAGTGTACGATGGCTACTCTGTTGAATACGCTGATTTAAATGTGCAAGAGACTGCTCTAACTGCTTTACCGACAACAAGCTGGCGTGTTCAATTTTTTTCCAATTCGCTTGAGCTTGCTGGGCTTGCTGAACAATTTCATGGCGAATATAACCAATCACTTTACTTGGCGTATCAAAGCATTGATTCGATACCTCATCTAAAATGGTCGAATCTCTCTCATGGCCGATGCCGGTAATTACCGGAAGCTCCGCTTCACAGAACAGTTTTGCCAGTGAATAGAAGTTAAGCATGTGTAAATCTAATTTTGCTCCCCCGCCTCGAATCACCACCAACATATCAAACGGTTTGGATTGGTGCAGTGCATGAACGGCTTGAAAGGCTGCCTGCATCTCTTTGGCAACCGACTCACCTTGAAAGGCGCTGTAAAAATAGTGAAACTCACACAGCTTATTCGCCTGTAACGTGTCGGCATCCGCTCTAAAATCACCTAAGCCTGCGGCATCAGGCGGAGCAATCACCGCCACTCTAAAAAAATCACTCGGTAAGACAAACTGTTTGTTTTGTTGGTACAGCCCTTCTTGAATCAACTGCTTTCTAAGCTCGTTTAGCTTTTGCTCTAACGCGCCCAAAGTGTAGCTGGAGTCAATATCCTGAATAACAATTGAAAAGCCGTATTGTTCATGAAAACTGACTTCTGCAAGCAATAACACCTTTTGTCCAATGGCTAACGGACTGCCCGTTTCACTCTCAAATCGCTGTAATAGTGCCGTTGCTTGACGTTGCCAGATCATCGCACGACAGTTCGCAATGGCTTTGCCTTGTGCATTGCTTTCGGTTAACTCTAGATAGACGTGGCCACGCCGAGTATTTAAATTGGCAATTTCTGCTTTTACCCAGACGGCACCAGGAAAGCGTTGCCGTAAGGCGGTTTGAATATTTCGTAACAAGCTAGACAGTTCAATGCCTTTATCAGAGGCATTCGAAGGTGTTTGCACCTCTGAAAACACATCCCGTTGTGAGATTACATTTTGAGATGAATGTATTGGGTTGGCAGAACGTTCTTCCGTTGGCAGCCACTTTTGAAATCGCTCAATCTCTTCTGAAAGCTCCGCGGGTACATACCATTTTTTACTGGTCGCATCCCAACGCGCTCCTAGCTGCTTTGCCTGATCTTTCTCTCTAAAGGGAACGTCTAAAAAAATCATGGATTCGCTTCAATTCGCTGTATTTCATTGCGTACTAACTGGTATGCCGCTTCAACCACTTCAAGCCCTGCCCCCTCTTTAAAGGCATTTTCAGACAGGTATCGTCGCCACATACGTGCGCCGGGTAGCCCATGAAACAGCCCTAACATATGACGAGTGATTTGATTTAATTTTCCCCCCCCTATTAAATGCGACTCAATATAGGGGTACATGCGGTGTAACACCTGCTCTCTACTCAATACAGGTTGCGTACTATTATAAAACTGTTGGTCTACTTCAGCCAATAAATAAGGACGCTCATAAATAGCACGCCCTAACATCACGCCATCTACTGCGGGTAACATTTGATTGAACTCTGTTGAAGGGTAAGATTCTAAATGTTCTAAGGCGTGTGCTAAGGAGCTAATTCCACCATTGATGGCGATCGAAAGATCTGGAAAAAACTGTTTAATTTGATGTACCCAGTCGTACTTTAATGGCGGTACATCGCGGTTCTCTTTTGGTGACAACCCTTGTAGCCACGCTTTTCGCGCATGAATAATCACACCATCTACGCCCGTTTTGGCTAAGGTGCTGACAAAATGATGCAACACTTCAAAGGTTTCATCGTCATCAATCCCAACACGACACTTCACCGTAACGGGAATCGCTACCTTCGCCTTCATCACCGTTACACAGCTTGCAACTAACTCAGGGTGTGCCATCAAGCAAGCCCCGATCATATTGTTTTGCACGCGGTCACTTGGGCACCCGACATTCAAATTGATTTCAGAATAGCCCCACTGTTCACCAAGTATCGCACATTGCGCCAGTGCCTCTAAATCACTTCCGCCCAGTTGCAATACCACCGGAATATCCGTGTCATCATGCCCTAAAAAACGCGGTAAATTATCGCCATAAATGATCGCACCCGTGGTCACCATTTCGCTGTACAACCAAGCGTGTTGGCTGAATTGACGATGAAAGTAACGACAGTGCTGATTGGTCCAATCGAGCATGGGGGCGACGCTGAATTGATTAGCGCTGTTTAAGCGTTGTGTATCCGTTGGTGTTTTATTTTTATTAGTAAAAGGGTGCAAGGTATAAACTCATCATCTTTACTGCCTTTTTTTGGGCAGTTCATTGAAATAATGAGCGGTATTTTAGCCTATTTAAGAGGGTCACACCCCTAATTAATCAAAATCAAACCGGAGTGTGAAGGTTAAGAAATACTTGGTAACTCGTTCAAGGGCTCGCTTAAATAAAATCCTTGGCTGTAGTCAATTCCTTCACTCTTTACAAGCTCATAAATTTCTCGACTGCAAACAAACTCTGCAATGACTTTAATATTAAGGTTTTTGGCAAAGAGAATCATTGACTCTACGACCGATAGTGCGACGGGATCTTGACCAAGAATTTTAATCAAAGAGCCATCAATTTTAATGTAATCTGCTTGCAGTTTAGCGAGGTGCTGAAAGTTCGCATAGCCACTTCCAAAATCATCAATCGCAATTTTAGCGCCAAGCGCCTTAACGCGACTGACAAATTGTGTAATCGCCGAATCATTTTCCAACGACTGGGTTTCTAAAATTTCAAAGGTAACTTGGTTGGCAACGCCATAACATTGGATCGCCTCAAAAATCATGTTTTGAGTGCTCGTACTTAAAACATCTTCTAGAGAGAGGTTCACAGAAAAACATAACTCCGTTTCTTGAAACATTCGAAAGGACTTATGGATCATTATCTCTGTCACAATGGGATACATTTGAATCATTTGTGCCACTTTTATAAAAACTAAAGGCGGAATAACGGTACCATCCATCTCTTTGAGGCGTGCTAAACACTCATACTTTATTAACTTTCCTGTCTTGTTGTCGTAAATAGGCTGAAAAACAGGGTACACTCTATTTTTTAAAATCGCTTCACGAACCTTGTGTGCCAACTGTATTTTATGTTTAGAGTTTTTAAAATTCTCAGCTGAGTAGTGCACAAAATTTTGCTTTTTTGAACGTGCTTTTTTAGCAATTAATTCCGCTTGAATTAATGTTTTTGCAGAGCCTTCACACGGACTAAAAGCCCAAGTCGCCTGAACCAATATATCAAATCCTAAAATTTGATATGAGTGAGAAAACACCTGCTTATTCAGTGCTCTCATTGCGAGCTCTAATGACTTAAAATCCATTGATTTGGTTAAAATCGCATATTCATCAGAGGGAAGCTTATAGAGTTTTGATTGCTCTAATCCCTCTTTATTCACCGCTAAAAATTTTTTCAAATTGATTGCCACTTGAGCGAGTAACTCATCTCCAGCATCCAATCCATAAAAACCATTAATTTTAGAGAAATCATTAATGTTGACAATAATTAAGATTTCATTATGACAATGATTCAGCTCTTGCAATAATGAGAGGCGTCCTGGCAGTTGAGTTAAGTCATCAATAAGCGTTTTACGAAGAAGCGCTTTTGATTTTTTCTTAACTTCATCTTCCAGTTTTGAATTGAGAGATTCGAAGTCTTTTGAAATATTGACGGCAAAATTAGAGATAGCAACTAAAGAGTTTAAGTAACTGCCACTATAGTGCTTGTCATCTTGTTGCTTGATCGCAGCAGAGGGCGACTCCTTTTTACTTGTAATATAAGAAGAACCGATTGTGTTTATATAAGAATCAGGCGTTTCAGAGAGCGCAATAACGGTCATTGAGTGATTCAGTAAATTCTCTTTATGATGCGCTTGATGATAAAAAAATTCGCCATAGGTATAAAATCCAGATACATTTAACCGCCCTTTAAAAACCTCTATCTCACTGCCACTTTCAGAGCCTAGCAGTCGCCTACGAGCGGTACATGAGTAGATAAATACTGACTCAACAGGAATATTAGCCAGTTTTTTTAAAGAGTTTTGTGCATCTTCAATAATCTTCTCTTTATCTCCAATTGCAAACCGAACGGTATCGCCTTTATGCAAATTACCAGCAAAAGTAACGGCGCCATTTGGTAAACAAGCGATGGCGGCACGAGCCAGATACTCACCACTTTCATACTTAACAAGTGGAAACTCAAAAAGAGAGAAATCAATCTCGTTCTCTTCTTTTTGCTTAGGGTTACCCCTTTTTTGATTCACACCAAAGTATTTTTTATAAATGTCTTGAGTCGGATAATGATCAATTTTATAAACAATATTTGCATCAGCCTCCGTTATTTGCATCTGCTTTCCGATGGGTTGCCATCCAAAATTATAATGCGTATGTACGCTTAAGCTATTGCCATTCAGAGCAACCGCAACCCCTCCATGAGAGGTTATTTGCGTTAAAGTAAATACAAATGTTTGCTGTAGTTCTCCCCTGTCACCAGCCATTCCGCCAGCAATAGGTGTGTTAGGGACAGCATTAGAGAGGCCATGAAGAAATTTCTCCCCATTTGTTTTTAGGCCATCTGAAAAAGCGATGATTGCTCGTGTTGTCTGTTGAGATATCGTCAAGCCGAGTGTTTGACCTGTTTTAAAATCATCTTTTACATGAGAAACGAAACCGGAGGTGAGTGTTGTTTTACTAAATTGTGTGAATGCGATCGTCGTTTGCCCTAGCTTAGGTATTATTCCATCCATAATATTGCCATCGGATGTTACCCCAATTAGGGTCGCATGTTTAAAAATAGGAGAGAGTTCTCGTTGAAATGTTTTAATCGACTTTTCAGTTGAAAACCCAGCAAAAACTTGAATAAATAGTGCACTATTATCCTGAATGTCTTCTCGCTTTAAAAAAGAGGTAAGTTGCTTAATTGAAGTGTAATGACAATTTATGGTTTTCAATTGTTTAAAAGCCTTTAAATGTTCTTAAAAATATTTGGGACAAACACGGGTGAATTGATTTAATAGCAACAGAATACTATTAAATATCAAAAGTTAAAACGTCTATTAAGCTAATTTCAATCAAAATTTAGTCTCATTTATTAAAATTAGCTTGATTTTAAGTAAAATATACTATAAAGATAGTATCGAAACTTACTTTTTATTTGTTATTTAAAAAGAAACGACATGAATCCTTTGCATGATAGAGATGCAAAAAAAACGTTGATATACCTCAGATTGAGACCTTTGCACGAGAGGGGCGCGAGAGAAAAAAGAGATGAAATGCGACTGATTGAGGCGGAAAACGCAGGGAATACCTAGGTATTCGCAAGGTTTTCAACGAAAATCAGGCGTATTTCAGCCTTTTTTATCAGTGCATCCTTTCGTGCAAAGGTCTCAGATTAAAGCTGGAATTCACAGGAATAGCTCTCACCCTCCTCTAGCGACTAAAAAACCACCCTCTGAATTTAAAAATCGTTAGAATGGTTCATTCAAAATATGACCGATTAATTTAATTAATTATTGAATGGACTTCATTTCAGATGCAAACTGCCCGAGCGCTTTTTTCCTTAATCTTTAAAGAAGAAGACTTAACCTCTGAACAGCTTATTCGTTGCGAATTAGCCTGCTCTATTGCGTTAGAAGCGCAAAACCTCCCCGAACACTCTGTGGTTCGCAGTGTGGATGTCGCCCAAATTCTCTCTCAACTCAATATGGATGAAGAGACGCTTATTGCGACCTTGATCAGTGATGAAAATTTAGTCAATATCTACACCGATGAGATGATTGAAGAACGCTTTGGAAAAGCCACTGCCGATCTGGTCTCTGGCATTCGAAAACTCAACCACTTTAAAGAGTTTGATATTAATCGTCGCAAAGATGATGTCCAAAATGAACGGCTACGCCAAATGTTGCTGGCGATGACCTCTGATATTCGCATTATGATCGTTAAACTGGCTTATCGTGTTGCACGCTTACGCCACCTGAAATATGAAGATCCTGAAATTTGTCATCAAATTGCTTCAGAGACTGAGCTTATTTTTTCGCCATTAGCCAATCGTTTAGGCATTGCTCAATTAAAGTGGGAGCTTGAAGACCTCTCTTTTCGATATTTGCACGAAGATAAATATAAAGAGATCGCTTCTCAACTGAATGTTAAGCGTACCGAACGAGAAGCTTACATTCAGCGCACCATGGAGATACTAGGTAGCTTACTTAAATCACACGGTATTGAACCGACAATTTCAGGTCGCCCGAAACATATTTATAGTATTTGGAAAAAAATGCAGCGTAAAAAGTTGCCGATTAATGAGCTGTACGATCTACGAGCGATCCGAATTTATGTCGACTCGGTCAAAGAGTGCTACGAAGTCTTAGGGCTTATTCACAGTCGCTGGAACTACGTTAAACAAGAGTTTGATGATTACATTGCAACGCCAAAAGAGAACGGTTACCAATCGATTCATACCGTGATTATTGGTCCTGAAGGTCATACGGTTGAGATTCAAATTAGAACGCCTGAAATGCACTACAACTCAGAGTATGGGGTTGCTGCGCACTGGCGTTATAAGGAGGGGGACAAAAGTAAAGGCTTTGATAAAAAACTTGAAAAAAGTATCTCAAATGTTCGACAACTGCTTGAAAACACCAGTGATCCTGAAGTCTTTAAAGAGATTAGCACCGAGCTACAAAGCCAAAATATTTTTGTAATGACCCCTAAAAACGAAATTGTCACCTTAAGACAAGGGGCAACCCCTTTAGACTTTGCTTATAACATTCATACCAAACTTGGTCACCGTTGTCGTGGTGCCAAAGTGAATGGTCGCATACAGCCCTTAAGCACACCGTTAAAAACCGGGGATAAGGTTGAAATTTTAGCCATTAAAAATGGGCAACCCAGCCGTAATTGGCTGAACCCAAATTTAGGGTATTTAACCAGTAGCAGTGCACGTAATAAAGTGAAGAGCTGGTTTAATAAGCAGAATAAAGAGGAAAACATTCAGACCGGAGAGGCGATCTATCACCGTGAAATTAAACGATTGCATGCCGAATCGATCACGCTGTCACAACTACTCGAACGTTTTAAATACAGTGAAAGTGATGCTTTTTTTGAAGACTTAGGAAAAAGCCGAATTAATGAGCGTCAACTGACCAGTGCGATTCATCGACTCTTAAAGCCACAAAAAAAGCTAGAAAATCAACAAAAAACATTCTCTTTTAAGCCAAAAGAGTCAATCAGTGGCGCTGAAAAAAATACCGCTTATGTCATTGGTGCAGCACACTTAAAAACCAATTTAGCCCCCTGCTGTTCGCCAACACGCATGGATGATGTGATTGGTTATGTTACGCGTGGACGCGGCATTACCGTTCACCGAAGAGATTGTTCTAATATTTTAAATTTGACACACGAAGAGTTGCAACGACTCATTGAGGTTTCATGGAGCAAAGAGCAAGCGGAAGAGCCAGACTACCAGGCCAGTTTGCACATTGTCGCCTTTGACCGAAAAGGATTGTTACGAGATGTTCTCAATACCTTAGCGGAGTTAAATGTTAACCTCATTGAGAGTCAAACTCACACCGACTTGCAAGAGCGTACCGTAGATATGAACCTAACGCTTGAGATTAGTAGCCATGTCGTATTAGGGGATATTTTAGATTACATTGAACGTATTCAAAATGTTGAGTCGGCGGCGATTTCAAGAAATACACCGTTGCATTAGTTTTTTAAGGGGGAATTTTTCTCCCCCCCCCCTCTTCTTACCATTTCGCTTAATCTAGAATCTTTAACTTCTCTAAATTTTAGACATAAAAAAACCCGCGAATGAGAGAACTCATTGCGGGTTTTAGAATGTGGCGTCCCGTAGGGGAGTCGAACCCCTGTTACCGCCGTGAAAGGGCGGTGTCCTAGGCCTCTAGACGAACGGGACAGTTTTTTTTGGGGCTTATTTCAATCGCTTTTTCTTAATTTCTTCGTTGGTCGTCGGTCACATACAGATGTATGCTCCCTTCTTCCGCCTTGAACTTAAGGAAAAATCAATTAAAATAATCTTCCAAAAATTTTGGGGTGAGCTTCAATTTGTTTTTTCTTAATTTTGTTGGTTGTTGGTCACATACGGTTTGTATGCGCCCTTCTTCCATCTTAAAATCAAGGAACTTTTCAAGTTGAAAACTTTCCCCAAATTAACACGGTTAGGTGTTAATTTACGTTGTTTGTATTGCAACAAACGGTTGGTTGAATGTCATAACACGGCCTAGTGTGCTCTTTTCAACCATCCTAAATATGGAGCGGGAAACGAGGATCGAACTCGCGACCCCAACCTTGGCAAGGTTGTGCTCTACCGCTGAGCT